>Ga0307408_100000138_pt1 | contig 81192 bp, 71 predicted proteins | sample 322Cmetagenome_FD_202116 | JGI IMG/M metagenome (GOLD analysis project Ga0307408, IMG submission 202116) | Maize rhizosphere microbial communities from greenhouse at UC Davis, California, United States - 322HYB-C-3 | ecosystem: Host-associated > Plants > Roots > Rhizosphere > Soil | place... | reverse complement strand
GTAAACCGCCAGAATCCCGAGAAAAACTGATTTCCGGGTTGGGGGCTTTTCTCGGGATTCTGGCGGTTTACTGGGGTACACGCTGGTGTTTCCCGGATGGTTTTATGCACACCGCGGGTACCCTGATTATGGTGACCTCTATGGGTGCGACCGCCGTGCTGCTGTTTGCGGTGCCGCAGGGTGCCTTGTCCCAGCCTTGGGCCGTGATTGGTGGCCATGTGCTGTCGGCATTTGTGGGGGTTACTTGTCAGCAGCTAGTGCCGGATCAAACCTGGACACCGGCTTTAGCTGTGGGCTTGGCGGTAGCGGTAATGCACTATGCGCGCTGTATGCATCCTCCCGGCGGCGCCACGGCACTTGCCGCCGTTATTGGCGGGGCAGAAATCTACAAGCTCGAATATTTTTATCTAGTGGCACCCATCCTGATCAATGTGGTCAGCATCATGGCAATGGCTATTGCATTTAATGCTTTTTTCCCTTGGCGTCGCTATCCGGCCCATTTAACCCGTCGGCAAATTGCCAAACCCACAGTTACTGCTGAGCGTCAGTTCGAACTGACCCAGGAAGATTTTTCTGCGGCGATGGAACAGCTGAACTCCTACGTGGATATCACCGCTGAAAATCTCACTCAGTTACTGGAGCTGGCCAAGCAACACGCAGAAAAAAACATCACCCACCCAGAGCAAATTATTCCCGGGCATTTTTACAGCAATGGCAAACTGGGGAACTTATGGAGCGTGCGTCAGGTCGTAGACGCCGCCAACCATGCCAACGCCAATAAAGACCAAGTGATTTTTAAAGTGGTGGCGGGGACGGGTGGTTATGCCACCGGGATTTGCTTGCGCAGCGAATTTCGCCAATGGGCGCGTTATGAAGTTATTCCTCAGCCTAATGGCCACTGGAAAAAGCTGACCGATGACGATGTATAAATCCCATCAAACACATGAAGAGTCTGCGTTAACTATTACAATTTCCAACAAATTTAGGGTGTGTACCCAGAGTAGTACAGGATAAGATGCCGTCATCCTAACTGGGTGTAACCATGTCCACTTAGCTATAAAAATTAATTATTTTCATTATTTATTTTGTCATCGAGGTTTATCCACCATGCGTTTCAATTCCATTGCAGTTGCACCTTCCACCTTGCTTAAACACACCATTGCCGCTGTTTGCCTGAGCGCTGGTGTATTGATGAGTCAATTAGCAGCCGCTACTACGGTTCAATTTCAAACTGTGATGGGTGATTTTGAAGTTAACCTTTATGACAAAACCACACCTAAAACCGTCGCCAACTTTTTGGCCTATGTAAATGCCAATGCCTACGCCAATACGGTTATTCATCGCTCAGTAAGCGGGTTTATTGTGCAGGGTGGTGGTTTTAAATATGTCACCACAGATAAGCTGGAAGCAATCACAAAAAATGCTGCGGTGGAAAATGAACCTGTGTATTCCAACGTGCGTGCGACCATTTCTATGGCAAAAACGCCTAACAACGCTAACAGTGCGACAAACCAATGGTTTATCAACCTGGCCGACAACTCATCCAATCTTGACAGACAAAATGGTGGCTTTACTGCATTCGGCGAAGTGACCAGTGGCATGGATGTCGTGCTCGCCATCGCAGGTGTAACTCGTTTCAACTTTAATTCCGACTTTACTGAGCTTCCTTTGCGTAATTATTCTGCTGATGATTACAAAGCGAAAAAACCGGTAAGCGACCAAAATTTTGTAATGATCGAAAATGTCGTCGTGTTAAATGCGGACCCGGATACTGCAACCAGCCTTAATCCACCTAAAAACACCCTCATAACCGAAAAGGATGATGGCGGTAGCGGCAGCTTGGGTTTACTTTCCCTGCTTGCACTGGGTTTGCTTGCGCTGGGCCGTAAAACCCTGTTGAATAAGGCTTAACTTATCAACAAGAGGGATGCAGTGTGATTACATACTTGTATTGGATAACGGTTATCGCCGTTGCTGTTTTTGTTTTCTGGGGAATCGGCCGCTACTTTAAATGGAAAGCGGGCGCCATTGGCGGGCTGACAATACTGATCATCGGCTGGGGGATGTATTTCTTCCACTATGAGCAGCACTTTGTAAAAAACTTTGGTGGCGTGATGTCGATTGACGTTCCCAAGGGGCAAATGCACATGGCGGCAACCTGGAAAGACGATAACCTGTGGATCGAAAACTACGACCCGGCAACTAATACCTGTATTTTTAGTGAATATTCAAAGGGTAGTTTGTTGGAAGGTCGGGTAACGATTAAAAACTGTAATCCACTGATGCCAAAAGCAGAAGCACCTGCCGCTGAGTAATTCACTGCGCTAATAAATGAAACACAAAAGGGGCCTTTCGCCCCTTTTGTGTTTCCAGAATACACAGTCTTATCACCGATGAACTGGGCGCCAAGCATAATTAGATTTTTTTAAAATATAAGCCACAGTTTTTCTTGCGAGAGAGTGTTTTAGCACTAGCCTTCAAGCATGAGGAGTGTAAATTCTCCTGTTGTTATAGAGGGTAAACTATGAGTTTTATTCATAGCATGCGGCAGTCTCTGATCTTGTTTTTATTGATTCTTGCAAACAGTGCTCCAGCAGCATTTGCAGCGCAAACGGTCACTGAAAAAACCTGCACGGCAATCCAAAATGCAATCAATAAATTGCCTTCGGCTGGCGGTGAAGTGTTGTTGACCAGCGGCACTTATACCTGCACCCATCCCATCGTGCTCGATAAAAGTCACGTCACCTTACGTGGTCGTGGTACCGCGACAGTACTACGCCTGGCTGATGGAATTAACGCACCTGTCATTGTGATGGGGCAAACTGAAAACGTTCCGAGCAGATCAATTCATTTTGTGAGCGTTAGCGATTTAATGATTGATGGTAATAGAGCAAACCAATCATCAGAATGTATGGGTGGCCCCTGCAGTGACCAGTTTCCTTTGCGCAATAACGGCATAAGTATTCGCCGCTGTATTGATTGCAGTGTGCAGTCGGTAGTCGTTTTCGGTGCTATGTCGGGCGGCTTGGTGACAGAACTCGGTTGTCGCCGTTTGCGAATTCGCGATTACACCTCTTATGACAATGAATTTGATGGCTTGGCAGGCTACGAAACCGAAGACAGTAGTTTTTCCGGTATTTACCTTTACAACAATCAAGCCGCTGGAATATCTACCGATATCAAATTCAACAATAATAAATTTTTTGATGTCACTATCACTAACAATAAAACGGTCGGCATTTTTATGCGTGATTCATTGGATAATTCGTTTACCAATTTGCATATAAGCGACAGTGTGCAGCATGGAATTTTTCTGGCACAAGTAAACCATGACCCGACGACAGGGGCGACTGGCAATACATTTACCGGTGTAGTGATTAGTCGCTCCGGAGGGGCCGGCATGATCGCGAACGATGCATCCTGTGTAAATAATATGATGGTTGGTGCGCAGTTTATTAATAATCGCCACGGCTGTATCAGTGAGGCATCGTCGGGATTGGTGGAAAACGTTGGAACTATTTGTCGTTAATAAAAAAACTAGCGGTAGATCAAAAATTATTTTTGCAAGCTATGGCTTAGCCATCAACGCAATCGCCCTGTGTGTGTAAATGGATGTACGTTGAGTCAGCGCGCGACCCTATTGGTCGCGCGTTTTTTTTTGCAGAAATTGAGCAAATGAAATTATTTTTTGGGGATTATTTGAATCAACGGGGGCTTAGTTTTCTACGCTAGGGAGAAAACGATAGCCAACACCGGGTTCTGTTTCGATATAGCGGGGGTTGGATGGGTCATCACCGAGTTTGGTGCGCAAGCGAGCGATAAAAATACGCAGGTAATGGGTGTCTTCCACATGAGTGCCGCCCCATATTTCGCGCAGCAATTGTTGTTGGGTCACCAAACGTCCTGCGTTATTAATCAAGCGCTTTAATAATTCAAATTCTTTGCGCGATAGCTTGGTAGCCTCACCATCCACCGTTAATTTACGTTCTTGTAAATCGATCACTACCCGCTCATCCTGAAATGTATGCACACTTTCTACGCTTGGGCCAAAGGCTTTAATCAACCCGCGAATACGGGCCAGCAATTCCTGAATGCCAAAGGGTTTCACTACGTAATCATTGGCGCCAGTATCAAGCGCCTGCACAATTTCAGATTCGCGGTTACGCACAGAGAGCACAATAATTGGCTGGTGGAAAAAGTCGCGCAATTTTTTCAGCACTACCTGACCATCCAGATCGGGCAACCCCATATCCAGAATAATCAAATCCGGGCCAATTTCAGCCGCCAATGCCAAACCTTGGCGCCCCGTATCGGCCTCCAGAATAGTATAGCCTTGGGCGGTGAGGCCGATTTGTAAAAAGCGACGAATTTGCGGTTCATCGTCGATAATCAATATTTTACTCATGATGGCTCCATTGCAGTGAGGCAAAGTATAAACAGCACTGCGCTGAATCAGTGTTATATCACTGTTAAATTTAGCGGTTTAATGCTCTTGTTGATCTTTTTTGTCTTCGCTTTCAGTGATGGGCAGTTCGATTCTAACGCAGCAGCCTGGATTTTTTTTATCGGCCAATCGGCGTGGGTTAGCATGAATACTGACTTTGCCACCGTGAGCCATGATCATGCCCTGGCATATCGTTAAGCCCAAGCCGCTGCCAGATCTACGTCTGTCACCTTTTTCGGCCGTATGGAAACGCTCAAATACCTTTTCACGTTCATCCTCGGGAATGCCTGTGCCCTGATCGCAAATCGTAATAATTATTTTGTCTTGTTCCTTAAAGCAATCTACATCAATGCTGGCGCCCTTGGGTGAGAATTTGATTGCATTATCGATAACATTGAAGATTGCCTGTTCAAGGAAGGCAGTGTGCACATACAGCGGTGGCAGGTTAGGGCTGATGTCGTACTTTAAATCATTGTGTATTAGCAAAGGTTTCAAGCGTTTTTTAACAACACTAATGATCTCTTCAACACTAACCCAGTCACATTCCAGTTGGAGATGACCAAAACCAAGCTTGGTCATATCCAATAAATTTTGTGTGTATCGGTTGAGCCGCTGCGCTTCTTCCAAAACTGTTTTTAACAGCTCTGTTGTCTCCTCTTTATTTAAATGGTCACCAAACTCAATTACCGTAGAGGTGGCGCCAATCATGGTTGTTAGTGGAGTACGAAAGTCGTGTGATACCGAGGATAATAATGCAGAGCGCAGAAGTTCATTTTCTTTGGCAATTTTTTCCTTTTCCAAATCGGCGGCGAGTCGTGTTCGCTCCAAGGATATATTTACTTGATGTAGAAGTAGCAGAAAAATATCTTTGGGTAAATATTGAATATTCTCGATAGAAATTTTTAACAGCCCGATAACTTGTCGGGTGTTATAGAGAAAGTACACATCATGCTCTTGTTCCAGCTCAGGGATTTTTTTAATCATCTCAGGCGTTAAGCGTAGCTCTAACAATTCCTCAAGATAAGTTTTGCGCAGGTTGGTCATACGCCGGATCATTGGGTGGGTAGCCCAATTATCACCATGAATAATCAGTACACAATTTTCTTTCCACGGTTGCAATGCCTCGCGCATGGCATTGACAACATCGTCGGTATTCAGGGCTTTTGGCAGTTTTTCGAGCAATTCCAATTCAATGTCTGTCATAAATTCGCGCATACGAATTTTTTGCACATTTTTTTTGTGTTTGGTAGCCATGTAACCAACAAGCACTGAAGTAAGCAAAAATAACAGAATCGTTAATAGATCCTCATCCTGATGGATCATTATTGATCTATGAGGAGGCGCAAAGAAAAAACTAAACGCAAAGAAACTTGATAGGGCATTAATAATTGCCAATTCCACCGTTACATTGATGGCAATAAAGACCACCATCACAATGTACAGCAAGGGCACATTAGTTTTTGGCAGGTAATCGGTAATAAGAAATGCGAGCGGTGTTAATAACCAGGGAAATAAAATCCCAATGGGGTATGCAAAGCGGCGTAGGGTTTTTTCAATGATCATTATGCCCGCCAAAATGCAGGGGTGAACAATACAATTATCGTCAAGAACTCAAGGCGCCCGAGCAGCATTCCGGCAGACAAGGCCCACTTTGCGGTATCGCTCAGGCTGGAGAAGTTGCCCGCAGGCCCAATTATGTCGCCCATGCCGGGGCCAACGTTCATTACAGCTGTCAATGAGCCTGTAACACTGGTTACAAGATCAAGACCTGTTAACGCTAAAATCACCGCAATAATCAGCCAGCAGGCCACCATTAAAAACATATATGAAATCGACGAAGCAATAATCTCTGAGCTGATCAAACGATTGTTATAGCGGCGACTAATGATTGCACGCGGATGTATGGCTGTCATGATTTGTTCTTTAACAAGCCCCCCAAATATTTGTAACCGGAATACTTTTATGCCGCCAGTAGTGGAGCCAGAGCAGCCACCTACGAATGTCGCAAAGAAAAAAACAACTAACGATAAACTGCCCCATAACTGGTAATCGCCCGATGCAAAACCAGTGGTTGTAATGACGGACACAAGGTTAAAGCAGGCCATAGTTACCGCGCGCAGCGGGTCCATTTGATCACTGATAATCAACTGTAATGACAATGCAATGGTAGTGACAGCCACAATCCAAAGTAGACCACGCACTTGGGCGTCATTAAATACAATGAACTTCTTGTTTACCAGCAAGCGTACAAACAATACAAATGGGAAGGCTCCCGCAAGCATAAACACAATAGCAATCCAATGGATTAACAAGCTTTCAAACTGTGCAAAAGAACTATCGGAAGTGGAGAAGCCCCCTGTGGACACTGTAGTCATCGCGTGGTTGATTGCGTTAAAGAAATCCATTCCGGCTAGCCAAAAAGCTAAAAAGCAAATAACGGAAAGCGCAAGATATGAATATATAATCATTGCCATCAAGCTCTGTGCTCGTGGCATAGCTTTATCAGACCAATCTGAGGATTCTGTCTTAAATAGGCGCATGCCGCCCACACGCAGAAAGGGCAGAATGGCAATCGCCATACCGATAATACCTACACCTCCAATCCAATTCAGCATTGAGCGCCATAAAAGAATATCTTTAGGGTGGTAATCCAAGCCTGCCATTACTGATGAGCCTGTAGTCGTGACCCCCGATACAGCCTCAAATACCGCGTCAGCCAGCCCCAATGGTTTGGCAGCCAAAATAAAGGGTAGTGCGCTAAACAGTGAGACACCAGTCCACGCGGCGCTAGTGATTAAAAACACCTGGCGTGGCTGCATAAAATCCAGGCGCGATTTTTTACCAATCAGAAGAAAAACAATACCGACAAGGCTGGTAATGGCCGCTGAAGAGAAAAAAGCCAGTTGGTTGTCGCTATTGTAGGCAATGGAGAGCGCCAGAGGCACCAGCATGAACAGCGCAAGAATATTAAGGATTGCACCCAGAATAAGTAGTGTTGGCCCCAGTAATTTCATAGTTCTCAACTTTAGCAAAGTGAAGTGCCACAAGACGGCGCATTCTAAACGCTATGTTGTCGGGAGCCTATGGCCGGTCACTATATATTTCGTAAAAACCGCGTCTTAGAAACTACAAAGTAAATACCGGCACAGGGCTTCTGGATACAGATTAGTAGGGTTGGGTAATCTCCGCAAAAATCAGCGTGACATAAAGGTTAACAATGTGGGGGGATTGCTCAAGGAAGATCATCAGGTCGCTGTCCACACCACGGTTATGCACAGGTGCCCTACGATCACGTATATAGCGCTCAGCAGCTAGCTCTAATACTTCAAGGAACACCACCGGTTCACGAAAGCGCACCTGTGGGTTGGTAATACAGAATTGGGTATAGGCATAGAGCGCCTCTATTACTGCACATTTATAGAAAGCAGGGTAAAGCTGATGGGTGAGTTGATCGATATGGTGGGCAAAACTTTCTTCGCCGGGCGTCATAGAACGGCGAATGGTTTTACAGTCCAAATAAAAACAACTGCCATCCGGGTTACAAAATACCAGCTGTTCGGCAAACATAAGGCTGTGCCATATGTCTTTCAGGAAGTTATCGTCAAAATGGGTGATCAAGCCACGTGCGGTACGCCACTCTTGCCAATCATTGTCTACCGCATCAGAAAGTATTGAGTTTTCATCATTGGGATCTGCCAAATGATGGATAGGGTAAGGTGTAATATGGTTAATTTCTTGCGAGAATACTTTTTTACGCGATGTCAGAATCGCACGGATTTTTTTATAGAGCCGCGCCGGGGACTGAAGCCCTAACCACTCCACCATGCTCACATCTTCAGCATCACCTTTATCCATACCGCAGAGCAGCATAAAGTTCCGTAATTGCACAGAGTGCAAACCATCAAATAATTTTGGCTCGGCGCGAATTAACGAGCCAATACCGGAAATTAATTCTTGCACCAAGGTGCGCTCTAATAAATCTGGAAAAAGTTCACGTACACTTTCAAAATAAGTTGCATTTGAAAATGATTGGTCAACTTTAATTTCTGTATGATCATTGTCACCCACAGAGATAATCAGGTTGCGCGCTGCCAGCAATGTAAGGCTATCGGCAAGGTCAATCAGCGTATAACTTAACTGTGAAAAACAAAAACGCGATAACAGCCAATAGTTCATTTTTTGAGAGCGATAGAAAAAGTCACGAATCAACTCTTTTAGCGTAATTACAGTTCCACTTGCGCCCACGTTGTCGGTTAATTTTTTGGTGCTCACATAAGCCGAAAACTTTCTAAAAGTAATAATGTCGCTTTCGGTATAGAAATGTTCGAGCAATGCGGCGGCAACCGGCTCAAGCTGTGATGGCTGCAGCGCATCATCTGTTGAGTAGCTGGCCAAAACCTGTTGGCTCATGGATGGAATATGAAAGTGCGGGATGGTTAGTGTATTTACGCGCGATGCACGATAAGCCAAATTGGCAGATGCATATCCAACATATTCTTGTTCATTCCGCAATTGATAATTGCGCAAGGTTTGAAATAATAATTCACTGTTTGGCACCTTATTCAGGCGGTGATCTACCAACAAAGTAAAAACAGCAACTTCCGAACTCAACCAGTTCTTGTGAATAAATGCAATTTCTTGTGTGAGTGTTTCAATAATCCACTCGGCATCGTACCGACGATAATCTTCACGTTCACTTTGCAGCCATGACAGGCTCAAATAAACCTTGTTATTAATTTCATAGGTCTGCGATGAGGCCAAGCTTTGCACACGTCTACGTGGCCTGCCGGTCAAGCCCAAAGCTTTGTTTTCACCGACATGTGCATAAGCCTCCATCAAGCTCGATGCAGATACCACTCCCATAGGTTTAATATCCTGCAGGCTTTCAGCAATAACACCGTGCTTGGATAAGTTTTGTTTAATTGCCTCATTTTCTGTGAGCACAACCAACGCAATATTGGATTTAATAAAGCGGGTAGAGCGACGACGCATTTTTAATGGATCAAGATCATCCGGGCTCACTAAACCTTCATCAAGCATTAACCCGGTCAAAAATAAACTTTGGGCCCAGACCAAAGGGATATTTTCGTTAGGAACCCGTGTTTGTGAGCGTGGATTACGTTTTTCCGCCTCAACATTTTCCAATGGTAAATAATAAAGTTCAGGCAATAGACCTATACCATTTACATCCACCATGAGCGATTCAAGTTTTTTACGATAATATTTTGCTGTCGCTTCACTGCCATCAAACAACGCGGTGATATACAGATAAGTAAAAAACAACGGCCATTCGGATTCTACATGGGCAAAATTTCCCAGCTCGTCGTGTTCGTAATAAATACGTGAGCTTTCTTCCAGCACAGTTTGGTGGCCGTCCCATAAAAAACGCTTGCAACCGTAGTTTCCGCCGAGCTTGGTTAAAATCGAATCGCGGGTTTGGGTCGCCAGGGTTTCTTTACCAACGGCAAATGCTGGAAACCCGATAATGCTGAGCAGTGCACTGTCAGTTTCCTTGGATAAGGACTCGCGAGGCAAAAGGGAGGTGAGGGTGGTTCTGGCAAGTGAAATCGCATCTGCAATCACATGAATAGTTGCACGCGGATCGCCATGCTTGCCAAACAGATTAAATTTATCCAGCGCCTGTAGCGCCGCTTTTGCCATTCCCACAGAACTGGCATTGATTTCAGTTTTACCATTATTAACTTTGTTGCCACGTTCCCAAATCCCATAATCGGGTGTTCGGTAAGCACTGGCGATGTAATAAACAAGATTTTGGACAAAATCTACTTCATCGTAGGTGCAGACAATCCGTAAACCGGACGCGCTCATTTGTGCCAACATCAATAGAAAAACAGAGGTTGCATCTATCTGCAAATGTCCCCATGCGTCATCTGCGACAACGGGTAAACCCGTGGCAGTATCGTATTTCGCGTGTAATGCATCACCATTGTCTAATGAGTGCTTGAAGGCCTCAACTTTATTGGCCTGGCGCATCATGGACTGCAATAGTCCACGCATCAGTTTTATGGTGGATTGCTCGAGCAGATCGCTTTTGTAGGTTTCGCCTTGGTGTTTGAAGGCCATCGCTAGCGACCAGACGCTGATAATGGAGTACACGTTATCGCGCACCCAGGCGTCGGTGTAATCGCCGTGGCTGGTAATTGCCGTACTGGCAGGTAAGAGTCCGGTAACCGGGTGCTGCTTACTCAAGATGACTGTTTCGACCTCAGCGTACAAACGCTCTAACAGTTGTTTATGCTTCATAGAAACGCAGTGCCATCGCAAAAAAGTATAACCATGAGAAATGGCCACATTTCCCGCGTGTAAACCTCACAGGAGTGCACGCGGTTGTTGATACCCCATCCATTTTTACAATTTAACATAATATACATTATGCGCAATCATGTATGGAGTAACTGTGGCCATCGATAAGATGCTTGAACGGCTTTAAAGCTCTGCCGTGCTTGTCTCAAGCATTGGCTACCATAGCAAATAACTCGTCCGCTTGGGGAGTTGCTGGCTCCGCCAGCAGCATTTCTATGAGTTGATTGCCGGCCTCTTCATTGGAGGAATCAATCTCGACACCGAATCCGCGTCCATTTTTGTGTGCAACTATGGATTCAAACTTGTAGCGCTGGAGTTTTTGCGTCGTGCGATAAACCAGAACCTCAATGCCTAGCTGTTGTAACGGATGCACATCCGCCAAGTCTGACTCGATAAATAAACCGTATCTGTTTCCATTTTTGATACGGCCTATAGCGACCGGAATACCGTAGCGATAAATGAGGATTTTAATATCGGCTGTATAACGATCGCTGCATCTGTGTTCCATAATGATTCCTGCGTTGGTTGAGTGATAATGTGCCATCACCAATTCTGGCTATTCATTCTTTAGCCAAGACGATGATAGATTGTTAACAGCTGCCGGACACGCCCAGCCAATGTTGGATCAACCTGATCCCACAAAAACGTCCACACCCAATTTTTATCCGTTGTACCGGGCATATTCATCCTGTGCCCTCCATCCAGTTCCAAAAGGTCTTGCATCGGAATAATCGCCATACTTCCGACAGATGCCAGCGCCGCCTCAACTAACAGCCAAGGCATTGGCTCCGATGAATTAAAGAAATACTGTTTTAATTGTTGGCGATTTTGATCAGCCAATGTTTCATACCAACCCAGCGTTGTGTCGTTGTCGTGGGTTCCGGTATAGATAACCTCATCGCGACTGTGGTTGTGTGGTAAGTGCGGGTTATTGGTGTTGCCATCAAAGCCGAACTGCAATACCAACATACCCGGTAGATTGAATTGCCGACGCAGTGTTTCAACCTCGTCGGTTATCACACCAAGGTTTTCAGCAATCAACGGCAATTCAGGGTACGCGTTAAAACAAGCCTGTAAAAATTCTTCGCCTGGTGCTTTTACCCATCTGCCAGAGCGAGCATCTTCACCATCAGCAGGGATTTCCCAAAAAGCCTCAAACCCACGGAAATGATCAATCCGAATCAAATCAAATAAATACAGTTGGGTTTTCAATCGTGCGAGCCACCATTGAAAACCATCTTCACGCATTTTTTCCCAGTTGTAATGAGGGTTTCCCCAATGTTGCCCCGTCTCGGAAAAATAATCAGGTGGTACGCCAGCAACGGTTAACGGATGTCCCTTGTTATCTAGATTAAAATAATGCTGTTGGGCCCAAACATCGGCGCTGTCGTGACCAACAAAAATAGGCATGTCGCCAAATAAATAAATACCCTTTTCATTCGCATATTTTTTCAGCGCGTGCCATTGACTAAAAAATGAAAATTGCTCAAATAATATTTGATCAATTTCTTTCTTTAATTGCTGGCGAACCTTGCTCAATGCTATTGGGTCGCGCGTACGAATTGCTTCTGGCCAATCCACCCAGGATGCATTTTTTGTACTGGTGCGCAACGCACTAAACAGCGCAAAATCATCCAGCCAATAGTTTTGCTCAGCGCAAAAATTTAAAAAAGATTGGTTTAACGCTGCCCCGGACTCACTTGAACATTGTTCATAAAATTGCACTGCCGCAGCTATGCGTAACTCCTGTACTGTCTGGTAATTGTGAGGGCTCACCTGCCCCCCATTAATCCAATTGTTCTCCACCAACCAATCCAAACTGATTAAATCCGGATTACCTGCATGTGCAGAAATAGATTGATACGGCGACATATCTGCTTGTGTTGGCCCTGTTGGCAACATTTGCCAAATCGAGAAGCCTGCATCCGCCATAAAATCTACAAACGCATAGGCATCTTTGCCCAGAGTGCCAAATACTTTTTTTGTATCATCACACCGATAAGATTCAGTACATGGTAGTGACGTAGGATGTAACAAAACACCAGCTGTACGACGTTGGAACAATGGTGATTTGTTAACCATCAGTAAGTGCCCTTCCCTTTAATACAATATTTTTGAGTGTTAATTGGCATGACCTTGTCGCATCACGCCACCTGTTGCAGGATCACCACCGCCCACGCTGATTACTTGATGTAAATAAGCTGGCGCCGGTTGATCGATCAGCGTGTACAGATTAATCAGGTGACGACGGAATAGGTATTCAAAATCACTCACACTTTGTGCAGGGTTATAATCGCCGAACCACCAGAACCAATCTGACCCTTCACACAGCGCTAATTGCTTTTCAATTTGTGCTAATTGTGCCGCCGTAAAACTTCGTTTGCTAAGCGCAGCATCGACTTGTTGTTTTGCATCGCACAACATATCCCAACCGCGATTTTTATCTTTGTCACCAATCCAGGTGGAAAAAGTACCATACACCCAGCTACCCGCCACTAAGTGTGGCATAACAACCGGTATTGGTTTTTGTTGATCTAATAAATTGCTATAGGTAGTTAATTCCAATTGTGGATGGTTACTTAACCGTTCATAAAGCGTGTGCAAAAAATGATAGGCATTTTCAGGGAAATATTCCCACGCATTTTCGCCATCCATAATGACCGAAATTACGGTGTTTTTAGTGTCTTTACCATGTTGTGCAATATTTACCATATGGCTAATCAAATCACCTACGGCATCGTCTGAATGCCATGTTGCATATTTAAATCCAATCAAGTCAGACAGCCCGTCATCGCGAAAAAACGTATTGATACGTGTGTTGTGAAAGTTGTAAGCGCGATGTAAGGATTGATGTGTGGCATGCAGGTGACTGGCAGCAGCATGATTTTCAGGGGCACGTAAACTATTGTGTAAAACTGAATCGCCGGTCGCGGCCCAATCAAATTTTTCTGCATCGAGTAGCTGCAGTGTTTCATCGCTCAGCGCGCCTTCAGATGCCCAACAGCCGCGGGGCCTTACCCCAAAATAATGCTCAAAAACCTTGAGCCCTTCATGCAAATGCCAACGTGCTCGATTGCGGCCATCGGGATAAAAGTCGGCATTCGGCAAAGGGACATTGGGCATTGCTTGCTTCGCGCTATTGAGGTCAAGCAACAAGGGGACAATAGGATGTGCATAAGGGCTCATGCACAGTTCAATCTGCCCTGCTTCCGCTAATTTTCGGTAACGCGGGCCAATAGATGCGACCAATTCCCCGATGATTGTTAGTAGCTCTCGCCTATCTGCCATTGAATAATTGCGTTCTTTTTCTTGCAGTTTCTGAATGCGAGAATCGGTACGGCGTGGAATTTCTGCGAGCCAACTGATGTGATACCAAACACATAAATCAATAATAAATTGCTCATTGAGATAGCGGCTAATAAATGGCTTCTCATCAAAGGTTCCAACAACATCGGCAAGTTCTTTATAAACAGGAAAGCGCTCAATCATTCGCTCGCGATTTGCGCGCAAATATTTTCGTGCGAGATCGGAAAATGCCATAGTGCCTGGCGCTGGTAAGTTAGGTTCTACCAATGAGGCAAGAACGGCATCTTTTATTTTTTCTCCGCGCGACAAATGCGCAGCAATTTGCTGCGCATAGTCGTCGAGTTGTTCAAGCAATATGGGGGCAAAGTTAACCACCGCTTTTGCAGCAGGCTGCGCCTCAATATGCGCAGCCATGTCTACATAATCTTTAATGGCGTGAAGGTATGTCCATGGAAAATAATATTCTCCTGTCACTATGTCGCGATAATCCGGTTGGTGCATGTGCCAGAGAAAAACAACCTTCGTTTTGCCATGATTAACCATTGACTTCATCCTGTCCTAACATGTCGGGAGTAACCAAGACGACACCTTTGGGCGATACGTGGAAGCGCTTTCTATCTTCTTCCAGGTCGTATCCAATAATAGTGCCATCCGGAATTTTGCAGCGGCGGTCGATTAATGCTTTGCGAATTTTGCAGTTTCGACCTACGTCTACACTTGGGAATAAAACGGAATCCTCAATTTCGCAATAAGAATGTACACGAACACGCGGGAACAACAGTGAATGCTTTACGGCAGAGCCTGAGATAATACAGCCGCCTGCAATTAATGAATCCACTGCATAACCACGGCGCCCTTCGTCGTTGAAAACAAATTTTGCGGGAGCCACTTGTTCTTGATAAGTCCAGATTGGCCATTCGGCGTCGTACAAATCCAGCTCGGGCGATATGCCGGTTAATTCCAAATTTGCTTCCCACAATGAATCAACGGTACCTACGTCACGCCAATAAGCATCGCCGCCGGACACCGGGTCGCGGAATGGAAATGCGGTCACTCGATGGGTTTTGATCATGGAGGGAATAATATCTTTACCAAAATCATGTGATGAGTTTGGGTCATCACGGTCTTTCAATAGTTCGCGAAATAACACTTTAGTACTAAAAACATAAATACCCATGGATGCCAATGCTTTGTCTGGTTTGCCATGAATAGGTTCTGGATTTTTCGGCTTTTCAGTAAATTTCACAATTCGAAAATCCTTATCGACATCCATCACTCCAAATGCATGGGCAATTTCTAATGGAACTTCGATACAACCTACGGTGATATCGGCGCCACGTTCAACGTGGGCGGCAATCATGGTGCCATAGTCCATTTTATAAACGTGATCGCCGGCAAGAATGAGTACATATTCGGGGTTATGGCGGCGAATAATATCGATGTTCTGTACCACTGCATCAGCAGTACCCACGTACCAGGATTCACTCAAACGCTGCTGTGCAGGTAAGAGTTCTACGAATTCACCCAGCTCACCACCAAGAAAGCCCCAGCCGCGCTGCACATGTCGATCCAGAGAGTGCGACTTATATTGAGTGAGAACGCTAATACGACGAATACCCGAGTTGACACAGTTAGACAGAGGGAAGTCGATAATGCGAAATTTTCCGCCAAAATGAACCGCTGGTTTTGCTCGCCAGTCGGTAAGTTGATGTAATCGGGAGCCACGCCCGCCTGCAAGAATTATTGCCAGTGTTTCACGAGTAAGCCGACTTACAAAACGACCCGATGATTGTGTACTCATTAAATCTTCTTCCTTATGGCTATTGTGTTTGCAGATTATGAATTTTTTGTGACTGCGATGACTATAGCGAGAGCAATATCAGTGCCAATACATTGATCTGGCTCAAGGATTCAATTGTCACAAAAAACTTATGGTGCAATTAACAGTAAGCGAGTGCTTATTCTAAGTGCAGAGATAAGTGTAGCCTCAAGTTTGGCATTGAACCTGCAAATGCCAATTTTGAATGAAATTTTTTTTAAAAATTCGTGCAACAAAATAAGCAGATACTGGCTAAGCTAGCAGAGTAGACTCGGTCGATATTTTTTATGGCTATTAAGGCCGTCTCGGGTTTCGCTCTGAAATGCTAAAGCCGCAACAATTAGACAGGAATTGATTGAATGATACATGCACAACAGGATAATAACTTGAGCCACGAGATGTTACGCATAGTGACTGCAACCCATCACGATCCATTTGAGGTACTTGGACGACACCCGCTGGGTGATAAAGCGACCGCCGATATGGATACACTGGTTCGTATTTATATTCCTGGTGCGCGTTCTGCGGCCTTGTTAATTGGCAATCAAGCAGTTTCTATGGTGCGTGTTGAAGGCACGGATTTTTTCGTGTGGCGAGGCCTGTCCAAGAATTTGCCAATTCATTATCAAATTCATTGGTTTGATCGTCACAACCTGCCCCATACTGAATTCGACCCTTACTGTTTTGCCCCACAATTGGGCGATATTGATATGCACCTCTTTGCTGAGGGGCAACATTGGAACATCCACGAACATCTTGGTGCACACCCGCGCACGGTCGAGGGAGTTGACGGTGTGGTGTTTGCAACATGGGCTCCAAATGCTGAGCGCATTAGTGTGGTAGGTGATTTTAATGACTGGGATGGCCGCGCTCACCCCATGCGTGTGCGCGGTGGCAGTGGTTTGTGGGAATTGTTTATTCCCGGTGTTAAAGCTGGTGCTATTTATAAATTTGAGATTCGCAATCGCGCGTCAGGGGCAGTGTTTTTAAAGTCTGACCCTTATGGTCAGGCGTTTGAGTTGCGCCCCCAAACAGGCACTATTGTCAAATCCTCATCGGAATATAAATGGCAAGATACTCAGTGGATCAATAAGCGGGAACACTGGAATTGGCAGGCATCGCCTATGTCTGTTTATGAAATGCACTTGGGGTCATGGCGCCGCGGCTGGGTGGGCGAGTTTTTAAACTATCGGGAAATCGCTCATCAGTTGGTGGACTATATAAAGCCGCTAGGTTTTACCCATGTTGAAGTGCTGCCGGTTAGTGAGCATCCGTTTGACGACTCCTGGGGCTATCAAACAACGGGTTATTTTGCGCCAACCAGCCGCTTCGGTTCACCGGATGATTTCCGCTACTTTGTCGATTACCTGCACCAGCACGATATCGGCGTAATTCTCGATTGGGTACCAGCCCACTTCCCCAAAGATGCCCATGCCCTCGCCCGCTTTGATGGCTCCGCACTTTATGAGCATGAAGACCCGCGCTTGGGTGAGCATCGCGATTGGGGTACCCTCATTTATAACTATGGCCGCAATGAAGTGCGCAATTTCTTGCTTGCCAGCGCGCTGTTTTGGCTGAAGGAATATCATCTGGATGGTTTGCGTGTGGATGCTGTGGCGTCGATGCTCTATCTCGATTACTCGCGCGAACACGATCAATGGCTACCCAATAAATACGGGGGCAATGAAAACCTGGAAGCTATGGATTTTCTTAAGCAGTTAAATGAGGTGTGCCACGGCCAAGTGCCTGGCGCATTAGTCATTGCGGAGGAGTCAACCTCCTGGCCGCAAGTGACACGCCCTACGTGGGTGGGTGGATTGGGTTTTTCCATGAAATGGAATATGGGTTGGATGCACGATACGTTGGATTATTTCAGTAAAGATCCAATCCATCGCCAGTACCATCACAACCAATTAACTTTCGGGATGATTTACGCGTTTACTGAAAATTTCCAATTGCCTTTCTCGCACGATGAAGTAGTGCATGGAAAAGGCAGTATGCTCAATAAAATGCCGGGCGATGACTGGCAAAAGTTCGCTAACTTACGTTTGCTCTACACCTATATGTACACCTACCCCGGCACCAAATTATTGTTTATGGGGTGTGAATTTGGACAGTGGAGTGAATGGGCCGCTGGACGCAGCCTGGAGTGGCATTTAATGGACTTCGCGCCGCATCAGGGTTTGCATGGCTTGGTCAAAGACTTAAATCACTGCTACAGAAATATGCCGTCACTTTATGAGCGCAGTTTCCGGCATGATGGCTTTGAGTGGATTGATTGCCACGACAGCACGCAATCCATTATTAGTTACATTCGTAAAAGCGATGAGGGCTTTTGTATTGTTGTGTTGAATTTCACGCCTATCGCACGTGCAAACTACAGAATTGGCGTACCCGTTGCAGGCACCTATCACGAAGTGCTGAACTCGGACTCCAGTTTTTACGGCGGCAGCAATTACGGCAATAGTAGCCCTTTGGCTACACAAGAGGTGCCGTGGATGAACCATCAACAATCACTGGATATAAATTTGCCGCCGCTCGGTGCATTAATTCTCAAGCTTTCTTAAATAGTTAAACAAGGACCACTCATGCAGAAAATTCTCTTTGCAACCAGTGAGGTTTATCCACTTATTAAAACTGGCGGCTTGGCTGATGTGGCGGCCAGCTTGCCGCGTGCATTGTTAAAACTGGGCCAAGACGTAAAAATTTTACTACCGGCTTACGCCAGTGTGATGCAAAAATTAACGAGCGGAGTGAAAGAAGTTGCGCAGCTTCAAATTGAAGGGCGCATAGTTTCGATAAAACAAACACGCCTGCCCGGTTCACGGGTCACTGTGCTGTTGGTTGATATTCCAGAGTTTTCCGCGCGCGACGGTAATCCATACTGTGGTCCCGATGGATCTGATTGGTTTGATAACCACAGTCGCTTTTATCTCTTTGCCAAAGCAGCGGAATTAATTGCGCTGGATGAGGCGCAATTGGATTGGCGACCGACCATAGTGCATTGCAATGATTGGCAAACCGGTTTGATTTCTGCCCTGCTCTCTTTGCACCCCGAACGCCCAGCCACCGTTTTTACTATCCATAATCTTGCTTATCGCGGTCTATTTTCTTATCAAGCATTTGCAGAGTTAAACCTGCCACCCGTTTTTTGGCACCACGAGCGCTTGGAGTTTTACGGGCAATTGTCATTTATGAAAGGTGGTTTGGCATTTGCGGATTACATCACTACTGTCAGCCCAAGTTATGCGGCAGAAATCCAGCGCCCGGAATTTGGTTGTGGCCTGGATGGGCTTATGCGCTATCGCAATGAAACTCTGGCTGGAATATTAAATGGCATTGACATGGATGAGTGGAATCCGGGTAACGATGCTCATATCACCGTCAATTACAACCGCCGCACCTTGGGCAACAAGGTAAAAAACAAGGTGGCGCTGCAGGCTGATCTTGGCCTGACTGTGGACGAAAAAATCCCCTTATTGGGATTTGTGGGCCGCTTGGTGGATCAAAAAGGTATAGACCTTATTCTGGCTCAAATGCCACAGCTGCTGGCCACTCCTTGTCAATTGGTCATATTGGGGAGTGGCTTTCCTCATTACGAAGCGGCATTACAAAAGATCGCTGCTGAAAACCCTGCACGGGTTTCCGTCACCCTGGGTTACAACGAAAGTTTTGCGCATCGCATTGAGGCCAGTAGCGATATGTTCCTGATGCCATCGATTTTTGAACCTTGCGGCTTAAATCAGCTTTACAGCCTGCGCTATGGCACCCTACCTATAGTGCATGCGGTAGGTGGGTTGCGCGATACTGTTTTTGAACAGCAAGGCGATGAACCCGATGATCAAGCCAATGGATTTGTTTTTGAGCACCCCACGCCGGCGCTTTTATTTGCGGCCATCGAGCGTGCAATTGCTGCCTATAAAAATCCTTTGCTATGGAAACAGTTGCAGCTAAACGCCATGAGCAAAGACTTTTCGTGGGATGTTAGTGCGCAGAAGTATCTCGCTATTTACGACAAGCTGTTGCAATAGGTTGATGTCTGGCGCCGGGAGTTAACAAACTGCTACCGCCTGTTTTTGAAAGTATTACAGGCATCGACACTTCCTTGTTCGAAGCCTCGTTTGAACCACTCTACCCGTTGTTTTGAGCTGCCATGTGTAAAGCTCTCGGGGCGTACAACTCCCCCCGCTTGTTGCTGTAATTTGTCATCACCAATGGCAGCCGCAGCAATAAGCGCTTCTTCAATGTCGCCATCTTCCAGCATTTGCCGCTCCGTATTTGCATAATGACCCCAAATACCCGCATAACAATCTGCTTGAAGCTCTTGTTTGACGGATAACTGATTAGCTTGCTCTTTTGAAGCCCGGCTTTGCGCCTGGCTAACTTTTGCAGAAATCCCGAGCAATGTTTGTACGTGATGGCCTACTTCGTGAGCGATCACGTAAGCTTGTGCAAAATCTCCGGGAGCGCCGAGCTTGGTTTTCATATCTTCATAAAAGGCTAAATCGATATAGAGCTTGTGGTCTCCGGGACAATAAAATGGCCCCATCGCCGACTGCGCATAACCGCAGGCTGAACTCACCGCATTGCGGAACAGCACCAACGTTGGCTCTTGATAGGTCAACCCCCGTTTTTTAAATTCCTGATGCCAGGTGGATTCGGTATCAGCGAGAATTACCGAAACAAAATCTGCCAGCTCTTGATCTTTTGCTGAAAGTTGTTGGTTGTTGGACTGGCCCATGGTATTGGGCGGCGTGGCGAGCTGTAGCAAGTCGTACCCCATAAACTTGGCACCAAAATAAACTACAACAGCTACCACCAATAACGTTCGTCCTGTTTTAGTGCCTAATAAAATCGGTAAAATTCTGCCCACTGCCGATAGACCACCCATAGCACCCATGGAAGATGAACTGGCGCTGCGTCTATCCTCTACATTGTTACTGCGACGACCTTGTTTCCAACGCATAAATATTTCTCAAGTAGTTAACTTCATGAGCTTTAATTGGCTGTAAGTTAATAGTTAAATGAATTCAAAGCGCGATACTATAGACACTGCAACCAATCAGCGTCAGATCACCTGCTACCGTTGATTGCCGTCTAGTGTGGGCAGGTAATACCATAATGACAACAGTTTATTTCAAGCAGTAAATTCGTATAACTCAGGAGTTTTTATGTCTACAAGCCCCTTGGCTGGCCAACTCTTACCGGCAGACCTGTTGGTAGATCTTCCCAAATTAATTGATGCCTATTACACCAATACGCCTGATGTAGGTATCCCTGAACAGCGTGTCAGTTTTGGTACCTCCGGTCATCGTGGCTCCGCATTCAATACTAGTTTCAATGAAAACCATGTGCTCGCGATTAGCCAGGCAATTTGCGATTACCGCAAACACGCCGGTATTACCGGCCCTCTCTATGTCGGAATCGATACCCACGCACTTTCTGAACCTGCACAAATCAGTGCAGTTGAAGTGCTGGCCGCCAATGGGGTTGAGATCATGCTCGCTCATGGTGGCGAATACACACCAACGCCGGCGATTTCCCATGCTATTTTGACTTACAACCGTGGTCGTACCAGTGGGTTGGCCGATGGTATTGTTATTACGCCGTCACACAATCCACCAGATAACGGCGGCTTTAAATACAACCCGCCCAATGGTGGCCCTGCGGATAGCGATATCACTAATTGGATGCAGGCACGCGCAAATGAGTTGCTGGAAAATAATCTGCGTGATGTTAAACGTATGGATTATCACCAGGCACTCAAAGCAGCCACTACGCACCACCACGATTATGTTCATCACTACGTGAAAGATTTGATTAACGTTATCGACATGGAAGCCATTCGCAGTGCAAATGTGTACATGGGGGCAGATCCACTCGGTGGCGCAGGTGTTAATTATTGGAGTGCGATTGCCGACCACTACCAGCTTAATTTAAAAGTACTCAATACCAGTGTTGATAAAACCTTTTCATTTATGACTGCTGACTGGGATGGAAAAATCCGTATGGACCCATCCTCTGCCTACACCATGCAAGGTATGGTTGATCGCCGTAATTTATTTGATGTCGCATTCGCTTGTGATGCGGATCATGATCGCCACGGTATTGTTGCGCCCAGTTGCGGCCTGTTGCCACCCAACCACTATTTGGCGGTAGCGATTGAATATCTTTTTCAAAATCGCCCGCAATGGGGTGCCGATACTGCGATTGGCAAAACCGTTGTCAGCAGTGCAATGATTGACAAAGTGGCGAAAAAAATTGGCCGCCGTTTATACGAAGTGCCTGTCGGCTTTAAATGGTTTGCACCGGGTTTATTCGATGGCTCACTTGGTTTTGGCGGTGAAGAAAGTGCTGGTGCATCTTTCCTTCGCATTGATGGTAATGTGTGGACAACTGATAAGGACGGTATTATTCCATCGCTATTGTCGGCCGAAATTAAAGCCAAAACCGGGCGCGACCCTGGTGAGTGCTACAAACTATTAGCCGATGAATTTGGCCATGCAGCAGAAGCCCGTGTAGAAGCTCCAGCGAATAGCGCACAGAAAAAAGCGTTGTCAAAATTATCCCCTGAGCAAATAACTTCAACTGAGTTGGCCGGTGATGCTATTGAAAGTATTTTGACACACGCCCCTGGCAACAACGCTGCATTTGGCGGCATTAAAGTGATGAGCAAAAATGGCTGGTTTGCCGCTCGCCCATCGGGCACTGAGGAAATTTATAAAATTTACGCAGAAAGCTTTAAAGGCAAAGAACACTTGCAACAGCTGATTGCCGAAGCACAAGTCATTGTCGATAAGGCAATTACCTAAATAAACAGCAGTTGCTCGAATAAAAACGCCCGAGTAATCGGGCGTTTTTATTTATTTCTTATGGCTTGGGCAGTGGGATAAAATCACTCTCCCCTTCCACCATCGCAAAACCTTTGTTTTCCCAACGTTCAGCGGCAGCGCGTATTTTTTCGCGTGATGACGCGACAAAGTTCCATAAAATAAATCGCTCACCAGACAATGGCTCGCCGCCGAGCAAGAAGACACGAGCATCGTGAGTGGTTTCGATGACTGCATTTTCCTCCAATACCGCCAAGTGAAATTCAGGCACCTCTTCACCATTCACAGTAACATTGCCCCAAGCGACATAAATAGCCAACTCTTGCCGGGGGAAATCTGGCACGTAGCGTGTACCCGCTCCCAAGGCTAAATCCAGGTAAGTTGTTACACTCGCCGTTTTTACCGGCGATTCAACACCAAACGCATTTCCAATAAGCACTTGAGCACTCATCGTGGGTAAGTTGACTGATGGAATAATATCTGCCGGATAATGCGCAAAAGAAGGGGCGCAATCTTCAGTGTTGGTGGGCAACGCCAACCAAATTTGAATTCCCTCAACCGGAATACTGCCCGCGCGTATATCTTCAGGCAAACGCTCGGAGTGAACAATTCCACTCCCCGCCGTCATTAAATTAATAGCGCCCGGTTCAATGCGCTGATGAAAACCCAGGCTGTCTTTATGCATCATGGCGCCGGAAAATAAATAAGTCACTGTCGCTAGGCCAATGTGTGGATGCTGGCGCACATCATCAGCGGTGGTGCCTACACTAAACTGGGCAGGTCCCATATGATCAACAAAAATAAACGGGCCAACACGTTGCTGCAAACGTGACGGCAATAAACGTTTGACAGTAAAGCCAATATCCTGAACGCGCGGTGGAATGATGAGTGTCATAACCTGCTCCTAAACGACCTGAGTGTTTATGCTAATGGTGGCGTGGGATAACAATTTGTGAATCGGACATTTTTCAACAATAGCTGAAAGTTGTTGGCGCTGCTCTTCAGTTAAGTTGCCAATAAATTCCAGTTGGAGTGATAAATTATATTCGCCGGTTTTTTCTTTACTGCTATCGCGCACAACCTCCGCATTAATCGACTCCAGCGGCATGCCGCGACGTTTGGCAAACATTGTCAAAGTGATTGCTGTGCAAGCGGCGAGAGATGAATCCAGTAAATCATGCGGGTCTGGTGCTGAGTCTTCGCCACCTACGTCTGTGCCAACGTCGGCAAAAAACTGATGGCTATTTACGCTGATACGTTGACGGTAAATTCCGGTTAAGTCTTTTTGTAATGTAATCATTTAAATTTACTCGATTTATTCAAATCTTAAGGGTCAAATTCGACAATTGATTGGCAGATCTTTTAATTCCACATCGGTGCGATTCTCTCCCACTGCGTGCATACCTGGAGGCACTGCGCCTTTACCACATAGCCAGGATATAGGGCTTTGTGGTGAGTCTTTTACGATAATGGGTTGCACACTAAGAATTTTATCTTTAATGGAAGGGTGCGCTTTGTTACCAAAATGTATGTGGAATGCGCCGTCTTTTAATTCAATCCAATCCACATAGTTGCCTAACAATTTTTCCGGTTCCGGAATACCTGCCTCTTTATTGTTCTTTAAAAATACCAGGGTGCTTTTGTGATAATAGACAACGAGTTTTTTGTAGTCCTCAATTAGCTCCATTGACTCCAAAACCTGACGGCGTGCAATGGTCGGGTCGGCTTTTGGGATAGCCATTAATGCCAATATTGCAATAATCGCCACCACTACCATCATTTCAATTAGAGTAAAGCCACGCGTTTTTTTCACACCGATTCCTTCTTTTACACAAGGGATATTAACGAATAAATTTTGCTACATACCAACAGCTGGCATGCAGTTCATAGCCTTGGGACTTTGCCCATGTGAGCCCTGCGCGCACCAGTTTCTCTGCAAGCCCCTTGCCACGGAATTCAGGTGGCACATAAGTGCTGGTGAAATCGATAGCCGCTGTAGTGCCATTGGTGAATAACCTATAGGCCAATATCGCTTCACCGCCTTCATAATGAATTACAAATCGCTGTTGGTCTGTCAGGTGCTGCACATTTGTCATTAGCTGCTACTCCAAGGTAAGTGCCTAGTGTAGAACACACGGCATAAAAAAATCCCCCAGTGTGCGTACAGCTGGGGGATTTTCCGGCGACAGATTATGGGTTATTTAAACCTTGGTGCCCCACAAATCGTACTCATCCGAGTGCTCGATCAATACATTGATCAAATCACCGGCTTTTACATTCTCTTCGCCGTTCAAATAAACACAGCCGTCGATTTCCGGTGCATCCGCAAAGCTGCGGCCAATGGCGCCCTCTTCATCAACTTCATCAATCAATACCTGCAATACCTGCCCTACTTTCTGTTTTAAACGCTCAGTAGAGATTTTTTGCTGTAATTGCATAAAGCGATCATAGCGCTCTTGTTTGATCTCATCCGGCACGTGATCTGGTAAGTCGTTAGCTTTGGCGCCTTCCACGGGCGAATACTGGAAACAACCAACACGATCCAATTGCGCTTCTTGCAGGAAGTCGAGCAATTGTTGGAAGTCGTCTTCTGTTTCACCGGGGAAGCCTACAATAAACGTCGAGCGAATGGTCAGGTTCGGCACCTGTTCGCGCCAGCTCTTGATGCGCTCAAGGGTTTGTTCCACCTGACCTGGGCGGCGCATTTTACGTAACAAGGTTGGGCTTGCGTGCTGGAACGGAATATCCAAATAAGGCAGTACCTTGCCCTGCGCCATCAGTGGGATCACGTTATCTACATGCAAATAGGGGTAAACATAATGCAGGCGAACCCACACGCCCAATTCGCCCAGTGCAGCGGCTAATTGGTACATATCGGTTTTGAGTGGTCGGCCATCCCAGAAATCCGTGCGGTGTTTGATATCTACGCCGTAGGCAGAGGTGTCTTGCGAAATCACCAATAGCTCTTTAACGCCGGCTTTAACCAAGCGTTCCGCCTCACCCATTACTTGGCCAATCGGACGGCTCACAAGTTTGCCGCGCATGTCGGGGATAATGCAAAAACTGCAGGAGTGATTACAGCCCTCGGAAATTTTTAAATAAGCATAGTGACGTGGAGTGAGCTTGATGCCCTGCGGCGGCACCAGATCAGTAAACGGGTTGTGGCTTGAGTTGGGTGGCAAGTGTTCATGCACTTGCGACAGCACCTCTTCATAGGCGTGTGCGCCGGTAATACCCAGAACATTAGGGTGAACTTGAATGATTTCGTCCTTTTTAGCGCCCAAACAACCGGTCACCAGCACCTTGCCATTTTCCGCCAATGCCTCACCAATTGCTCCCAGCGATTCCTGTACCGCGCTATCGATAAAACCGCAGGTGTTGACAATCACCATATCGGCATCGTTATAGGTGGGTACTATGTTGTAACCCTCGGTGCGTAATTGGGTAAGAATACGCTCTGAATCCACCAGGTTCTTAGGGCAGCCGAGTGACACAAAACCAATAGTATTGCCTTTGCTGCTACCAGTTTGTGCTTGGCTTGCCAACGTTTTGGCTGGAGTATCCAAGGTGGTGGTTTGTGAAGGGTCGAAGGTATTTACAGTCATAGTATCTCAAGGGATAGGTCGGTCAAAAAAGGCGGCTATTGTAGGGGGTTGCAGGCTAATTTGCATGCAGCAGGGTGATTCTTCTGCAAAATTTACATTGGCTGTAATGTGTTTGATGGATCTAGTTGATCTGGGGCTGAATTTCTACAAAACGGCTATATAAGCCATTGGTGTCATATGCGGCGATTTCGAAGGTCAATTTACCTTCAAGATGATTGAAATAATAAGTATTCACATAACCGCCCTCGACAACAACCGAGGTGTAATCAGCTTCATTATCTACCTTGTAACGCAGTTCATAACCCCCAATTTCATCCGTTGCCAGTTGCTCGCCATTTTCCCGCGCGGATGGCACTGCCCATTTCAATAACACAGGCCCGTTTATGAGGTTGCCCAGTCCAACAGATGACGACGACTGTTGCGATGAAAACGAAATAGCTGACGATGCGCTGGAGGATTCAACCGGTGCAGATGTTATTTCACTGCTAAGACTAGAGCTGGATGTTGGAGTCAGCGAAATCGCAGAAGAAGATTGCTCCACCATCACTGAGGACACTGCAGTATTGTTAGTCGTTTTGTTGCTGTTCGTTGTATTCGTTGCACCGCCACCGCATGCCGTCGTCAATATAGGTGCAACAAACGACATAACCAGAGTGGCTTTACGCAAGCGGCTTTGCCACCCTAAAGTCTGCTTCAATTGCCGCCGGTTGATATACCCCAGCTCTACCAGTATTTCCCCAAGTGGCCCTGGCGTGCAAGCTTTTCCAGTTTCACTCAATACTTGACGAGCTTGCTGAATCTCGATGGCTTCGCGGAGTTGTTGCCGTGTAATCACGCCGCGCTCAATCAACATGTCGCCTAATCGCGTCAGTTTGTTCTGATTGGACATATTGATAACCCTACCCTATTAAATGCAAAATTTGTCATGAATGATTCAGCAAATTAAGACCATTTTAATACCAATTAATTTAGGCAAACTAAAAAAATTTCATCAACAGACGCCTCCATCTCCATATCAAGTTCTGTTCTATACAGAGCCAGCTAGCTCTGATGAATTATATTCTCCTTAATACTAACTAGCGCTTCCATAATAACCGATCTGCGGCAACCAATATTCATTCGCATAAAGCCGCTTCCACCTTCTCCAAACACTGAACCAGGGTTCATGCCCAGCTTGCAATCCTTAACAAAAAAATCGCGCAGCGCATTGTCATTTAAACCCAAGGCGCGGCAATCTAACCATAGCAGATAAGTCGCTTCTGGTTTTATTAACTTAATTTGTGGTAACTCGCGTGCGATAAAGTCAGCAGCAATATCGCGAGTTTGCTCCAAATAAATCATCAGCGCATCGAGCCATTCATCACCATCGCGATAGGCGGCCTCAAAAGCAACCATACTGAGCGGGTTGTAATTACCAACGTGCAAACGCTCAAAAACCTGTTTCATAGCATTTCTTTCTGCAAGGTTGGGAATAATCAAGGCTGACAAGCCCAAACCGGGAATATTGAAACTTTTATTGGGTGCAACTGTAGTGACAATTTTATCGCCCGGTTGTGACAGTCGGCCTAACATAGTGTGAGTTACGCCCGAGTAAACTAAATCGCAGTGAATGTCATCAGAGAGAATAGTTAAATTGTAGCGACGGCTAATTTCCAAGAGGCGTAGCAATTCGTCCTCTCGCCATACACGGCCAACTGGATTATGAGGTGTGCAGAGCAGCAACAAGCTCGCGCCTTGTTTTGCGCAATCCTCCAAATGCTCAAAATCAATTTCATAACGGCCATTCACTTCGCGCAGCGGGTTGTTGAATAATGTTCGATGGTTGGTTGTTACTGCGGAAAAGAAGGGAAAATAGACCGGTGATTGCACTATCACGCCCTCACCTTCTTTGGTAAACGCCTGCACAGCAGCAAATAACGAGGGTACAACCCCAGGAGCGAATACGATCCACTCGCGTTCAATTTTCCACTTGTGCCTGCGCACAAACCAATCGACAACAGACTGATAAAGGCTTTCCGGGTAAAGCGTATAACCAAACACGGGGTGATTGATTCGTGTTTGCAATGCGCGTGTCACACATTCAGGGACTGCAAAATCCATATCGGCAACCCACAGCGGCAGCACATCACTGGTGCCAAAGTATTGCTGGCGGCCATTAAACTTCACGCAACTGGTCTGCTCTCTATTAATGTACTGGTCAAAGTCAACCGTCATAAAATTATCCTGATACACTTAAAAAATATTGAATAGACTACCCGACATTCACCACAGAACACGCTACAGAATGATACGAATTTTCCTGGCATTAGTCTTTGTTGTTGCGGCTATACCTTTGCACGCAGAGAACAGCCTGAATGATACCCTCGTCGTTCGCATTCCCTACATGGAGCGCGAAGCGGCTCACCGTGTCTACGCGGATGAATTATTGCGTTTAGCGCTTGAGTTATCAAAGGACAAATACGGGCCTTATCAAATTGTGCAACAGCGACAGGAAACCGTTATTCGCCGTCAGCTACTGGAAGTTGAGGCGGGCAAAAACCTCTCTCTCGCAGTATCCATGCCTACACCTGAGTGGCTGGAGAAAACCCAAATCGTTCAAGTGCCGATCATGAAAGGTCTTGCCAGTTATCGATTATTTCTTGCCAGCGATAAAAATCAGGCGATGCTTAAAAACATCAATACCTTAAAAGAATTGAAAGCATTAACTATCGGGCAAGGACAAGGTTGGTCTACAGCAAAAATTCTGGAGGACAACGGTTTCAACGTTATGCACGGTGGCCCCTACGCAACGCTAATTCCCATGTTAAAAGCAAATCGTTTTGAATTATTAATGCGCAGTATTTATGAAGTGGGGCCTGAACTGAAGGCCTACAAACGTACAATGCCGGACTTAACGATTGTCAATAATTTTGGTTTGTACACTTATCTGCCTATGTATTTTTTTGTTTCCAAAAACCAACCACTGTTGGCCGAGCGATTAACGTATGGCCTGCATAGGGCTCATAAAAATGGGCAACTGAATAAACTGTTTGAATCACATTTTACTGAAGCCCTCAAACGCCTGCGCAATAAACAACGAAAAACGTTCTTTTTAACTAACACCAATATCGATAAAAGTTTCTTTGAGCAAGATAAACCCTACTTGCTCAAAGAAATTGTCGAGCTGGAAAAACAAAGCAGGAAAACTAAAAGCAATTAGCGATCAATTTCAATCTTGCATCGATCTATTGAATTGTTGAGTCTATTCTACAGATGCTGTTCGATGAACATCGTAGCGTAATTCCAACATCCCCTCGCCCATTTGCTGTACGGACTTTAATTTCAATGTAGGGCTCAGCACGCGACGCGGAAATACAGGGCGCCCCTTCCCCAAAGTAACCGAACCGAGTTGGATAATAATTTCGTCCAACAACCCAGCCTCATAAAACTGCGTTGCAAGCTCACCGCCGCCAACTATCCAAATATTTTTGCCAGCGGCAGCAGCACGAATTTGTGCATATTGGGCTCGCACATCCCCCTTCACAAAATGAATATTTGCACCATTAACAGCGGGTAAATTGCGATGACTAAACACCCATGCTGGTTGCGTGTAAGGCCAGGGTGAACCCACTTCGGCGATCACTGCATCGGCATTGCGTAGCATCCATTCATATGTCCCAGAGCCCATCACAATAGCCCCGACTTGCTCGATAAATTGGGGATAGCTGGATTGATTGATATCGGCCAGCGGGAATAACCACTCAAGGGAATGATCCTCAGTGGCGATAAAACCATCGAGACTTGAAGATGTGTAGTATTGAATTTTCATTGTTTCTCCTGGCCTGATTTGCATCAGGCCAATGATAACAATATTTTATAAAAATATATTTAGCTAATCCGCTCCCAAAATGTAACCTCAGAAAGCGTATGCTGGAATTTACGTTTGGTTTCGCGAATCACAAATGGGACTTCTTGCGGACCTTTGATTAAACGGAAGTGTTTGCCCAGATGAGCTTGCAGCCCATCCAGTGTGGTGAAACTTTCGCCGTCCTTTTTGAAGCCTCCAATCCACTCTTCACGCGGTGTATGTTCGGTTAACCAAGTGTAGGGCGAAGTTAGCATCAAAACGCCGCCCAGGTTTAAACGCTCGTGAATACTGGTGAGAAACTTCGCCGGGCTGTAAAGACGATCAATTAAATTGGCGGCGAGGATTAAATCATAGCCGGTGAATTGCGGTTTTAAATTACAAGCATCGCCCTGGAAAAATTCAACTTTGTGTTTGTATTCATTCAACCCCAAATCGTTTAATGAACGGGATTTGTAGGAAACCAGTTCACCTTCATCAGTTAAGGTGTAGCGCAAGGTTTCGCTGTTGGCGAGTTGGACACCCTGACCGATGAAACGGGCGGAAAAATCGATGCCGGTAACAAAATCAAATGCACGCGCCAATTCAAAAGTCGCGCGTCCAGAGGCACAACCCAAATCCAGTGCTTTATGTTTGGGTTTATCGCCAAGTGTTTTTATCGCGAGTTCAGCCAAGGCTTTAGAAAAATTGGGTACACCAAAATATTCATCACCGTAATGGAATTCGGCATATTCAGATAAAAGTTTATCGGTTTCGTAATGGGAACTAGGCAAGGGTTTTACATCTCCGGAAACAACATAGCGAAAGCCCGCATGTTGGAAAAAGTGACGGCGGAATGCGTAGCGCGATGAGCGCAGGGTTTCATTACCGCAGGAAATCCATGAGCCACCCTTAATTAGATTGTGACGCTCATCGAATGTGGGTGTGGTGAAGTCATCGTAAATACTATGCACTTCAAAACCTTCAAAAGGATAAATCGGTGTTTCAGTCCACTGCCAAACGTTGCCGACAACATCGTAAAAATCCCCCTGTGCAAATTTATTCACCGGACAAGATGATGCAAAATGATCTAAATGAAGGTTGGCATTCGCAGCGGATTCACCAATATTGTGTAGGCCACTTACATCATACAATCGATACCATTCGTCCTCGGTGGGCAGGCGAACGTTCATACCAGTTTCAGATTTTTTCCAGTTACAAAATGCTTTTGCTTCGTGATAGTTCACTTCAGCGGGCCAGTCCCAACACATAGGCACTTCTTCGGTCATTAACCGCAAATACCAGCCATTGGTTTTTTTAACCCAAAAGGTAGGGTGCTGTGCTTTAGTAAAAGCCAGCCAGCCTTTCCCCTCCTCCTCCCAGTTGTGTAAATTTAAATAGCCACCCGCTTCAACAAACGCTAAAAATTCTTGATTGCTCACCAAAAATTTAGCGGCTTTAAATCCGCTAATGTCAGATTCATGCAAGCCGTATTCATTGTCCCAACCGTAGTAAGGGTCTTGTTTGTCTTTGGCAAGACGAACTGTTCCCGCAGCAACTGAAATTAATTCATTTGTTGGTGCAGTCGCCGATTCCTGCGCTGCTTGCCAATTGGATGAGCTTTTTACATATTGCAATTTGTGTTGGCGAATCAGTACGGATGATGTTTCCAAATGAATCCGCTCATGTTCAACCCCCATGATGATTGCCCACCAAGGGTTATTCCAATCAACCGGCATTTGCAGGGGGGCGGTTTCAATCAGGTTAACCACCAGCGTGCGCACTTTATCGCGATAGGCTTTTACTTCGGCGGGTGTAGGCCATTGGTAATGTGCTTCATTCAAATCATCCCAACTCATTTCGTCTACGCCTACGGCAAACATGGATTCAAAACGTTGGTTAATGCGTTCGCTGATCATGCGTGTCAGCAACAATTTATTTACAAAAAAAGTAGCAGTGTGGCCAAAATAAAAAATCAGCGGATGACGTAAAGTGATGGGCTTGATGTAATAAGCCTGATCATTAGTCAGGCATTCAAAGAGCGATTCATAGCAATCAAACGTAGTGAGAAAATAGTCACGTAAAATTCGTCTAAAACTCGCTTCATCCCCCTCACGCAGGTTAGGTGTGCGAGTGAGTAAAGGATTGGCCGCAAAGCTTGAAAGTGCTCGCGCTTGAGCGGAGTCCATCGATGAGGCGGCTTGGCGCAGCGTGTTATGTCCTGAGTGCATTGGTATGCTCCTGATTCTTTCCTGTAAGTAAGGCGGCGATCCACACCTGTAGGTGTTGCCATAGATCGTTGATCATGGATGCAGAAAACACCAATTTGTTACGCTAATCGCCACCCTTAACAGGCACTATTACTGGCGACCAACATAATCCTTGGCGAACTGCCATGCCACGCGACCACTGCGTGCACCGCGGGTTCTATGCCACAAGAGCGCAGCCTGCTCAGCTGCTTCCGTCCACTGACCGCCCAAATGAACAATCCAGTACTGGGCGGCAGCGAGGTAATCGTCCTGACTGAATGGGTAAAAGCTCAGCCAGAGCCCAAATCGCTCCGACAGGGATACCTTTTCTTCAATGGCGTCACTTGGGCGCACTTCACCGCTTTCATCGCTAACATCCAGATTCTCGCGCATTTTTTGCGGGATAAGGTGACGGCGGTTACTGGTGGCATAGAACAGCATATTCGCAGTGGGTGCAGAAATAGATCCATCCAATACCGATTTCAATGCTTTATAGCTGATCTCGCCTTCTTCAAACGATAAATCATCGCAAAAGATAATGAACTTTTCAGGTCGTTCGCCCAGTAAATCAACGATTTCGCTTAGATGCAGGAGGTCTGTTTTATCTACTTCGATAATCTTTAACCCCTTGGGGGCAAACTCAGCCCAGACGGCTTTGATCAGCGTGGATTTACCGGTACCACGTGCACCAGTCAGCAGTACGTTATTGGCGTCGCGACCGGCCACAAACTGGGCCGTATTACGCAGAATAGACTGTTTTTGGTGCTCAATATTCTTCAACGACTCCAACGCAACCTTATGCGGGTGTTTAACTGCCTGCAAATAGCCCTCACCATTCATACGTGTACGCCAACGAAATGCGCTGGCATTCCAATCGGGTTCGGGGCGCTGGCTAGGCAATACTGCCTCCACTCGATCTACAAGCTCATTTAAACGGTTAATCAATTGGTCAAGCTGGGTCACAGTAAATTCCTCGGAATCAATTCGGCGAACAATTAAGTCTGAACTATATTGTAAAAGGTTTGGGTTGTAAGTAACTCACTTACGCGAATTTCATCTAGCAATTAGTCAGGTTTGTTATGTTCAGTAAGCAGGAATTACAGGTTATCGGGCAAACACTCATACAGCGGCGCGAGTGGTTAGTGAAGCAGATCGATAAGTCGGAGTTTGCTACACAAAAACCTCAAAACACACGAACACTACAACATATTGACACGGCACTGGCTAAAATTACGGCAACTATTCGCAATGCCGATACATCCTCTCTTGCTCCATCGGGCGCAAAAGATTCGGTAAACCATTACATCTCGGCGCGTACGGTATCGCCAACTAAACAAGCTGCAGTTGATCGTCGATTAAATCTCGAAGCTGAGGATATTCGTGTTTTAGTGGTGGACGATGATCAATTGATATGCGATCTACTAAGTGTCTACTTACGCGCAGGAGGGGTTTTACAAATCGATACCGCTATTGACGGAATGAGAGGCATTAATATGATGTTCAATGCCAATCCGACCTATGATTTGATCTTGTGCGATTGGAATATGCCGGCGAAATCCGGCATTGATGTTCACAATGCCATGCGTGCTGCTGAGCGATATCACCATGCGATTTTCATGCTGGTTACTGCAGTATCAGAAGCGGCACAAATTCGCTCTGCCATCGAGGAAGGCGTGGACGATTATGTGGTCAAACCCATTGAGCAGGACAAGCTCTTCAAAAAGATAGGTCGCTTTTTTCCCAAATTTCAAACCAATGCCGCTGAATAATAGCGGCATTGGTTTATGGGAAAAGTGACTTATTGGTCCTCTACTTCCAACATAAAATCCAACGCGGCCTGCTGACGTATCGCTCGACGGTGATTGGCCATTAATTTTTTAATCTTCTCCTGGTCGCACACCTGTCGATCAAGCATTACCCGCGTTTTTAATTCACCAACCGGTTCGGCTGTTGGGCATTTACTGAATACAAACTGGTTGGAAATCAAATCCATAAACGGGCCAGACTTACTGCTCGGCATAATAAAATTCAGCTGCAAGCCGAGGCTTTCCGTTAAATAATTAATCACTTCACGGGAGCGATGCTCATCCATTTTAGAAAACGCCTCATCTACCAACACCATGCGCAAATGGCTGTTGCCTTCATTAAAGCGAAATGCGGAGGTAATGGCGGCGCTGCGAATAATGTAAGCCGGTGTTTCCAGCTGCCCACCAGAGCCCGTGCCATATTGACTGAGTGCAATGGGGGCTTTACCTTCTGGTTCTTTGTAAATTTCATAGCAGCGATAATTACGATAATCGGCAATGCGCGTTAATTCACGCAAGGCTTTTTGTTCGTCCTCATCCAGCAACATCGCCATTAGTCGTTCGCGCACACGCTGGTGTTTTTCATCCAGCTTCATATTGAACAGTGTTTCGCCTTCCCCCAGGCTGGGGCTATCGATTACGGCTTTGAAGAATTGCCAATACTCTTTGAATTCAGGTACCCATTCCCAATCAAAACGGAAGCGCTCGCGGTCCGCGCCAAAGCGGTGATGCTCCAACTCTTTATTCAAATCCTCCAGTGTTTTTTTACCATCATTAATAGCTTGATAAATGGAGTGGCACAGATTGGTGACAAAGGCATTGTTAAAACTTTCACGCAGCGATTCAATTTCCTGATGTCGCTGAGCGAGAATATGATTTTTATCGCGATTATAGAGCGCATCAAATTGCCGACGCATATCGCAAATTGCACGGAAATTCGCGCTTCCCAAATCGTCGTTGTAGTCAATATCAAACAAAATGGCATCGCTGGTTGCACAGAACTGGTTGTGCACCATCGCCGCTTGTTGCAAGCGATGTAAAATAGTTTTTAACTCGGCATTTACCCCAGCTAACTGGGTTTCAAAGTACTGCACGCTGTGTTGGCCTATCTCTTCATCGGCAAGTTGCAAACGTGCGTCCGCGTCAAAGTCTGGCCAGAATGCAGCAATGGCTTGCAGGTTGGTTTCGCAACTATCAACCTGCGCGAGGGTTTTATCTTGCTCTGCATCCAGTTTGTGGCAGAGATTATCCGCCAACTTTAATTCTGCGCGGCAATCCACTTGTGCATTGTTTAAGCGAGCATACTGTTGGTTCTGCTCCTGCAAGCGCAATTGCAGTTCATTTAACTCTGCCTCTAATGCTGTAGTATCACTTAAATCCAATTGCTGCAATTTACTATCAATCGCTTGAATTTTTGTTTGTGCCGCCAGCATCGCCTGTAATGTTTCGGCATAACTCAAGGGCTTAAGTTTATCCAGCGCAAGCAAGAGTTCTTGCGCCTCTTCCGCATAAGCCGTTGCGGCTTGCCATTCACTTACCAGCGTATGGAATTCATTGCGTTTGGCATCCAGTGCGCGCTCGCGAGCGCCTTGGCCAAATACCAGTTCTGAATCTGCCATGTCACAGCGAAACATCGCGTAATTGCCCGAGCCCATAGCATCTTTGGTGATGCCGCGCCGCGTGTTTTTTAACTCTTTGGCATTTTCTACGCGTTGTACATTGCCATAGCTCGCTTTAATGTAGGCCTCTGCGGTAGCGTGGGAAAAATTCATTACCTGAATAATGGAGTTACTAGTCGGTTCGCCAGATTTATCAATATCCTTACGCGCTTTATCGCCCTGAATAATGCGGGCGCGATTCCCCTGCCCTGCCATATTGCGCACAATAGCAATCGCCTCGGCTTCGTATTCCGGTTCAACAATAATGCCAAAACGTGCTGCGCCAATATAACCTTCGATCGCCGCTTGCCATTCGCGATCAGTGATATCCACGTAATCGCATAAAACCCTGGCATCGGCTTTCGGGCACTGGGTAGCAATCGCGTCAAGCGCGGCGCGCACAAAACCGGGGTAACTCACTTGACGTGATTCCAAGGTCTGGATTTCGCGGCGTTTTACCTCAGTATTTTTTTGCAAACGCTCAGCCTGGGTTTTGCGTTTATCGCGCTCCTGAGCGATTTGATCGCGTAAATTAATCCGCGCAACACCGGCATTGGAATCTTGCGTAAATAAGCTGGCAAAAAATGCATTGTGATGTTTTTGCAGCCCGACCACTTTTTCCAGCTGAGGTTCCAGCGGGCTAAGCTCAATCAAGTCACGATTGAGAAGCTGGTGGATATCCAGTGCCTCGGAATCGCTACACAGGTTTTTAACCAATGCCGTCAGGTTGCTATCTTTTAACGCAGGTAAATCCACTGCGATGGAGGTTTGGCGCAAAGCCAGTGAGAATTGTTGGGCAGCTTCAAGGTTAACCAAAAGTTGCTGATGTTGTTTACGCAGTTCCGGCACTTGGGTTTGAATCAGCTTTTCTTGAGCAACTTTTTCCTGTTCCAGTTGATCTTTATCACGCAGTGCCGGAACGCCTAAGCGGCGGGCTGTTGCGGCAAGAATCAATTGGTTAATTTCATCGCGCTGGGCTTCACAGGCAGATAACGATTGCTGATGTCCCGCCGAGCTTTCACGTAGCAATTGCTGTTTATGTTTTGCATCCAAATACAAACTTTGTGAGTCGGTATAGCGGCGTTTTGCTACAGAGTATTGCAGCACCTGTTGTTCAAGCCAGTTGGCGATAAAGTTGTCCGACCACTGACGCCCCTGTGCCATACGCTCAATGCCTTGGCGCAGCGTGCGGGCGTCTGACTCCATGGTATGAATACGTTTAAGCATGGTGGATACGGTGCGAATGGCTTCGCCTAAATCGCGGTACTCCAGAATCTCGTTGGCAACAAATTCATCGATACCCTTAATAGGTTTGTATGCCATAAAGCGCGAAAATGCGCGGGCGGCATTCATGGCTTCACGCTCGGATATTGCATCCTTTTTGCCGCGCAAAACACCATAAAGCCGGCAGAGATAAGATTTCTTCTTGTCGTATTTCTCTACTTGTGATTGACCATATTTGCGGCGCAAACCAGCGTAGAGTTTGTCGAGTGGAACTACATACTTGTGTGTTTTTTCATTTTTTAATAAATCGTTTAACCCCAGTTCAACATCACTCACAATATAAAACTGGGTATCATCCAAACGGGCAACTTTTTGTAAGCCTGCACCTTGCCCTGCCGTTTCTAGAAAAGCACGCATGCCGATTAATGCGGTAAATGGCTCGCTATTTTCACCTTGTGTGGGGTGAAATATTGCCGCTAAATATCCATCGCAACCTTGCGGACGGGAATACGCACCATCGTCACAGCCCAGCACATAGGATGCGAGTGTGCGCACCAGTTTTCCACCGCGGCCACGCTGACTCGATTCATCCTGCCCAGGGTTGAAATGAAACAAATTATCATGGGCTGCCGTCATGATGGTTTGAATCGCATCCGCCGCCGTAGTTTTGCCCGAGCCATTGCCGCCGGAAAATAAATTAATCGGCCCAAATTCAAACTCGGTATTGGGTACATTGCCCCAGTTAACATAAATAAACTTTTTCAGATACATAACTATTCTTCAGCGGCAAAAAGCGAGCGATTAAAATGCGGGGTGGGCTTGACGGGGGATGGACGAGCGTCGCTTGCTGTGCTGGGCTCTTCTGCATCCTCATCAACTAGTAGTAAGTTTTCGGCAAGGTGATTACGGATCTGCTCAAGCCATTCGTTATTAACGAGATTAATGATTAACGGGCGAATTTTTATCCAGCTTTCACTGGAATCAATATCTGATTCGGCGAAAAAATTAATCAACCGCAGCTGGCGTAAACGTTTAAACGCTTGGCGACGCTCACCGATATTTTCCGGCAAGCTGCGACGCAGCAAACTTTTCATCGCCATGGCGATGGCTTCGAGCGATAAAGTGGCGCAACCCTGCTCGTCGATGCTACCTTCACGTAACGCTTTGTCGTATTCGGCGCGCAGCACTAATACCAAAGCAACTTCGTGTTGATTTAAGCGGCTGCGCAACCCTGCGTTGAATGGCTCGTCAGTTTCATCATCCATACCGGGTAAACGTGCACCCGGTGGCAGAATGCGCACAAAACGAAAATGGCTGTCATGCTGAAAGCGAATTCCCATCAAACTCAAGTAATCATCCAGTAGTTCATGAATACGCAAAAAGCGGTCATAGAGTTCGGCTTCAACCTGACTGTCATCGCGACATAAGACACCGTAATCCAGTAGCCGCTGTACCAGCTCACGCCAGTTTTCCAAACTTAAATTGTGTTTATCCAACTGCTCCTGCAGGAGCGAACTTAATGCGTTACTCATTGGGCTTACCTTCATCGGTCAAGCTAATTACAAATTCATCGCGCTGCTTAAAGTAAGCGCTATTTGCTACCAAAGGCTGTTGGTGCAACCATTCGCTATTTTGTTGAACACAAAAACGATAACGGGACGAAAGATTGTCTGCAGCGCCAACTTCAATGGCATGGGAGAGATTTAATAATTCCTGCATGGAATTCGCCTGCAACTCGCTGCTGCGAATCTCACCTTTTTCCAGCAGTGCACGATGGACATAATCACGCACGCTACTGGATTGCAAAATAAAGGCTTTATCCAACGCTTGTTGAATGAACAACGATTTTTGAGCTTCTGCATCCAATGCTTTATCCTCGTCAAGCATTGAGCGTACAACTTGAATATTGCGCGGGGCACGCAATTGGATTTGCGCAGGGTCGATATAACCCATTTGGATACTGGCAATCGCCTCGCCTTGCACGACTAATACCTCATCCTGCTGCTCGGGCGATAAATTGCCGAGCGAGCGGTAAATGTCCATCAGGTCATCCTGCCCGCGGCTATTAATGTAGCTGAGCTGGCGAATAATAATGTCAGCCCGCTGGGTAAAGGTGTTCAATGCGCGCCGCAGCGCGGGCAACATAATGTCACAGGCATTTTTCAAGCGTGAGTCAATGGTTTGCAGCAAGGTCTCTAGCAGCGATACGCCGGGAACTACTTTTTGCGGTAATGCTTTACGCAAGCGAATTTCCATTACTGCGCGCCAATCTTTTGCAGCAGTTTCTTCATCACCCAAACCATACTTACGTTTGCGGCGAATTTTGGTGATTATGTCGGAAATTTGGTCGCGGTATTTTTCTACACTATCGGCAGACAAGCGTACTTCCAAGTCAGGTTTGAATACCGTCTCCATAAAATCAAAAAATTCATCGCTCGCTTGCTGAATTAATTGGCGCGATTCCACCTCACGTACTAGTTGGCGTTTGCGTTCTTCAAGCTCGGCGATAACATCAGTAAAATCGCTGATGATTCGCTCTGAGTATTCATAAGCATCGAGCAAGTCGTTAATTTCGCCTTGATCGTAGAATGCCTGCAAACTATTCCGGGTGTTACGGGTGTTGCGATTGCGGGTACGAAATTGATTCGCATCGTTATCGGCAAAGGGCTGGGTAAATAAACGGCCCATGCGACTAAAACCATAGCTACTTTGCAAACTGGTTTCGTCGACTTGCTTTTCCAGCCAACCATTTTCAATTAAACGGTTAATAATAAAACTCGCCAGATCGCGCTGGGTTTTAAAGCGCCCCTCACTTGTATCCTCACCTTCGGTATCGACATCAAGATCAATATCTAAAATGGGCGCGCGAGCAATTGCCTCTTTAAAAATATCGACTAGCTGTTCACGATTAATCGCATGTCCATAGTCACGCAGATCTGTGTATAAACGCTGATATAAAAGACGCAGGCACTCAGCAGCGAGCGCCCGGTATTTACCCGTGAGCGGATTAAAAAAATGAAGCCGGGAATCGCTAAAAAACATCAGAAGGGTTCACAAAGTTGCGGTGAATAAATTACAGACAATGTTTGGCAAAAAGCGATTGCTCATCTTCAGTCCAATCTTTAGCGTCTTTCACCATCATCACTTCACACCAATCATCGCTACCCACTTCAGGTATACGACCATTTAGTGCAGCGACACGATCAAGCGATTCCTGCGGTTTTATATCACCTACAGTCTGTACCATTTGTTGGTTTGATTGTTGTGCTTTTAATTCCTGCTGAGCAATTTCAGCCACTAAATTCATGGCTGCAACGGTTTTTTCCTGCTCATTCACTAGCTGTTTTGTTTGTTGCTCAGATTTTTTGTTAGTTGATTGAATCATAAATAACCCTAAACCCAGCACCAACACACTGAGAATTAACAATATGACAAGGAATTTTTGCTCGCGAAACAATGACATCATTACTTATAAATCCTGATTCTAATTTCAACCCAATAAGCAAAACTTAAAGCCATTCAGCCATTTTTTCGGCATAGTAAGTGATAATTAAATCAGCTCCTGCACGCTTAAATGCCGTCATCGTTTCAAGAACGATAGATTTCTCATCGATAACACCGGCAGCCGCGCCGGCTTTAATCATCGCGTATTCGCCGCTCACATGGTAAACCGCCAAGGGGCGCGCTGAATTGGCGCGAATACTGGCAAGAATATCCAAATACGCAATGCCCGGTTTTACCATGAGAATATCGGCGCCTTCCATTTCATCCTGCATTGATTCGGCAAGCGCTTCACGTGAATTGGATGGATCCATTTGATAGGTGTTGCGCGTGCCCTTAAAGCTGCTATCAACCGCGTCTCTAAATGGGCCATAAAATGCAGAAGCAAATTTGGTGGAGTAAGACATGATTGGAATATGCGTAAACCCGGCGCTGTCCAACGCTTGGCGAATTGCACTGATCATGCCGTCCATCATACCCGACGGGGCAATCATATCGACACCGGCCTGCGCTGCCAGTACAACTTGTTTTTGTAAATTTGCGAGAGTTTTGTCGTTATCTACATCATCATGGGTAACTACACCGCAGTGACCATGGTCGGTGTATTCGCAGAAACAGTTATCGCTAATAACTAACATTTCTGGCTGTGCTGCTTTCGCTGTACGAATCATTCGCGCGAGCAAACCATGCTCACACCAGGTATCGGAACCCTCGTGATCCTTATGCGTGGACACACCAAACAAAATAATTGCACACACACCCTTGTCCCAAGCGCGCACTACAATTTCTGCGAGTTGCGCTTCCGGGTAGCGAAATACACCCGGCATGGATTTAATTGGAACCGGCTCACTAATGCCCTCTTCCACAAAAATGGGCAAAATAAAATCGCTCATATGTAAATGTGTTTCACGCACTAATTCACGCAGTGCTGTAGTTCTGCGCAGGCGACGAAAACGAAAGTCAGGTTTGGTCAGTGGAATCTGCATAACTAAACTCAATAAATAATTAAATGCTCAAAGAACCTTCGTGGCTCCATTCACAGCGTACCCGCATATTGCCAGAGCCGGGCTTATGAAAACTGCCGTTCGCTTCCCAAGTAAATGTATGTGTACCTGACAATTCCGTCTCCAAGTGAACGGTTGCAGAAACCCAATACATTTTACTCAGCAGCGACTCAAACTGGGCAATCCATTGATCCCATTCATATTCCACTGCCTTGTAAGACGCGCCGAAGTGCATGACTTCTGTTTGATAATTAAAAAATGGCGAATTAACACCAGGAATAGAAAACATTTCCTGACTCAGAAACGGCCACTCGTCTGCATGAGGTAAAGACAGCATCGCCTCGCGGTTAACACGAATACGTTCAGACTCCAGCGCTGACGGTGATACATCCTTAATACAACCGTAGACAATTGATTCTTGATCCATAATCACTCCGACATTAGTAACGACAACTAACGACTTTTAAAACGGCCACCACCAACTGCCTTTAAACCGATCCTCACAGGCCCGCAACTGATAGTCATATTGCTGTGCACGGGATTCAACTTTACGGGCAGTATTGATTAACCAATTCTTTCGCTTATAAGTCCCACGATTAAAGCCTCCATGGCCTTCGTGATACGCGAGATACAAATTATAACTGTCCTCGGGGTTGATTCGGCTGCGGGTTTGGCTTTGTCTGTTATACCAACCAATAAAATCAATCGCATCACCAAAATTATCGCGGCGCGACCAACCATTTCCACTGTTTTTTTGGTATTCATTCCAGGTGGCATTTTTTGCTTGGGGGTAACCATAGGCATCACTAGGACGCGGTCCTGGAATCACCCACAGGATTTTTGTGCGTGCTGGCCGTGCATTATGTTTGAATTGAGACTCCTGAAACATGATTGACATCATGGTCGGTACTGATGAGCCCCAACGTTTTTCAGCTTTTTTTGATTCTTTGTACCAAGAAGGTTTTTCATCAAAAATTGCACAGAGATCTTGAGGTTTTGTTGGGGGCAAGCTGGAGCACCCGATTAAACCTATTAAGCCAACCAAGCACAGCAACCGCGCAAAAACTATTAATGCGTTTTTATATTGCATTGCTAAATGCTCCTTCCATGCTGCTGTAGTAACTCAAGTAATCCCGCTTCGTCCATAACCTTCAGGCCCAGCTCTTCTGCTTTAGCGAGTTTTGATCCCGCGCCCGGCCCAGCGACAACATAATCTGTTTTAGCGGATACGCTACCGGCTACTTTTGCGCCAAGCGCTAGCAAGTGTGCTTTGGCATCATCACGAGAGAGCGATTCCAATGTGCCCGTTAATACATAAGTAAGCCCAGCCAGTGGCAATTCCTCAGGGCTCACGACATCAATGTTGTCCCAATGAATACCATGATTACGCAATGCAGATACGGCGATAATATTGGACTCTTGTGCAAAAAATTCCGCTACAAAGTGTGCGACCACAGGGCCAACATCAGGCACTTTTTGTAAGGTCTCCTGATCGGCAGCCGCCAGCGCCTCAAAACTGCCAAAGTAATTGGCAAAATTGCGCGCGGTTGCCTCTCCCACTTCACGAATACCCAAGGCATAAATAAATTTTGCCAAGGTAGTTTTTTTGGAGGTCTCCAACGCGCTTAGAATATTGTCCGCAGACTTTTCCCCCATGCGCTCCATGGCCGATAATTGTTCGCGACTCAGGGAATAAATATCCGCAAGATTATTGACCAAGCCCAAATCGACAAGCTGTTCTACGAGTTTATCTCCCAAGCCCTCTACATTCATTGCCTTGCGTGAAGCAAAATGTTTAATCGCTTCTTTGCGCTGCGCTGCGCACACGAGCCCGCCTGAGCAACGAGCGACAGCTTCATCGGCAACTGTCTCTACGGGCGAACCACAAACCGGACATGAGTCAGGGAAAATAATATCGCGGGCATCAGGTGTTCGCTTACTTTCTACCACTTGCACAATCTGCGGAATAACATCACCCGCGCGACGAACAATAACCGTATCGCCAATTTTTATGCCTAGGCGATTAATTTCATCGCGATTGTGAAGCGTTGCATTAGAAACGGTAACGCCACCCACAAATACGGGCTGCAAACGAGCCACTGGCGTGACGGCACCAGTGCGGCCGACTTGAAACTCCACATCCAACAATAGTGTGGATTCTTCTTGCGCAGGAAATTTATAAGCAATAGCCCAGCGTGGTGCACGAGAAATAAAACCGAGCTTTTCTTGTAACTCGCGAGAGTTAACCTTGAAAACTATACCGTCAATATCGTAAGCAAGTCCGTCGCGTCTCAGTCCAATTCGACGATAGAAATCCATTGCTTCCTGAATATTTTTTGCAACTTGCGTTTCGCGATTGGTTAAAAAGCCCCAGTTTTTTAAAACAGTTAAGGTGCCGCTATGGGTTTCCGGCAACTGACCACCATCAACCAATCCAACACTGTATGCACACATTTCGAGCGGGCGACTTGCCGTAATGCGAGGATCCAATTGGCGCAAAGAACCTGCGGCCGCATTACGTGGATTTACAAACAATTTTTCACTCGCCCCCCGAGCCTTTTCATTGAGCGCTTCAAAACCGGCCTTGGGCATATAGATTTCGCCGCGAACTTCTAAAACTACGGGATAACCTTCCCCGTGCAGACGCAAGGGAATTGATTTAATGGTACGTACATTTTGAGTGATATCTTCACCATTGGTGCCATCACCCCGTGTTGCACCACGCACAAGTACGCCGTCGCGATATAACAAACTGACAGCTATACCATCCAGTTTTAATTCGCATGCGTACTCAATATCCCCCGTACTTTTAAGGCGATCTTGTACACGTTGATTAAACGCCAATAAGTCTTCATCGCTAAATGCATTATCCAAGGACAGCATTGGCATTTCGTGAATCACTGTCTGGAATGCAGACAGCGGCGCAGCACCGACCCGTTGGGTTGGCGAGTCGGTTGTGACAGAATCTGGAAACTGAAGTTCTAGTTCACGTAAACGCTGCATTAACCGATCGTAGTCGGCATCGGTTATTTGGGGATCATCCAATGCGTAGTAACGATAACTGTGGAAATTAATTTCCTGACGCAGCTGTTGAATTTCTGGGGGGAAATTATCAAAGAGGGACAAAGTAGACATGAATGAATGTACCTGAAGAAGCGAATCCTGCGGTTAGCAACACGCTGCGATTCATGCCTTGATAGACAGCAGATGCATCCCTGCATCTTAAGAATTGATCTTAGTGGCGCGGTGGACGGCGAAATAGACGAGTTCGTTCAAAATCACGAATACGCTGGCGACAATGTTCGAGTGTTTGACGAGTCATCACACTGCGTTGCTCATCTTTTAATTCGCCATTTAATGTTTCTGCAATCGCACGCGCAGTATCCGCCATCAAATCAAATGATTGCATTGAATCTGCATTAATCGGTAAAGTCATGAACAAACTTACGCCTGGAGTTTCAAATTCATCCATAGCATCAAGATCAAAAGTTCCTGGCTTCACCATATTCGCCATACTAAATAGCAGTGCACCCTCGCCTTTTGCATCACTGTAGCGATGGAAAATATCCATGCTTCCGTAGCGCATACCGCATTTTAGGATGATGTCTAATAAGTCACCACCCTTAAACATCTCACCTTTATGAGCCATTACGTTAATAATTAAAACCTCTTCCGGTTCTGGCGCGGGCTGTTGGTTTAATTCATTTTTGTTTTGCGCTGCTTGCTGCTGATGATCTTCATATTCATCATCTTCTTCGTAATCTTCATCATCATAGTCATCATCACCTTGCTCATGATCGTCCTGCGGAAGCTCATCCTCGTATTCGTAATCTTCCTCTTCATTGGAATCTATATCATCTCTTTCATCATCAAGTTCACGCACATAGGGGTGATCATCTTCCTCGTAGTCCTCTCCTTCGTAATCTTGTCCCTCATTGACATGGTCGAGATCCGAGTCGGGTGTTACAGCGGAGAAGCTGGGCTCTATACGCTCATCCAGCGGCAGTGAACGATTTTTATCTTCCACTGATTCCATCAAAATAGGCACCGACTGTCCAAGATTGAGACTGGTCTGCTGGGGTTCGCGTTGAGCTCGTGTAATAGGCGCTTCTGTAAGCGCATTACGCTGCTGTTTTTCTGTGTAGGATTTGGCGTGCGCCTTTTTTTCAATACTTGGAATTGGCGCTTGTGGGTCGCGCTTTGCCACTACACGAGCGCCACCATTAGGCAGTTCACTGGTATAACTAGGTGCTGCGGCAAGCTGATCTTCTTCATCTTCCAGTGCTGGCTGCTTAAGGCTTTTTTTAAGTGAGCGAGACACTTTAATTTTGCCAGTGCGTTCGTTATGTTTGCGTCTGATTCCATCGACCAGAATCAAAACAATAAACAGGAATCCGATAATGATGACCCAATCTTTCATAAGGTTATCCGTAATATGTATTTAGTGTTAAACCGCAGCGAGTTCTGCGGCCTCGTCAACATCTACTGTCACCAGGCGTGAAACACCGGGCTCGTGCATGGTGACGCCCAACAATTGGTGCGCCATCTCCATCGCATTTTTATTGTGTGTGATGTAAATAAATTGCACTTGGGCTGACATTTCTTCAACCATACGTGCATAGCGCCCTACGTTTGCGTCATCGAGCGGTGCATCTACCTCATCCAGCATACAGAAAGGCGCCGGGTTCAAACGGAAAATAGAAAATACCAATGCAATTGCTGTTAGCGCTTTTTCGCCGCCCGACAGCAAATGAATAGTACTGTTACGCTTACCTGGCGGGCGAGCCATAATGGTAATGCCTGTATCCAACAGTTCGTCACCGGTCAGTTCAAGATAAGCATGACCACCGCCAAAAACTTTCGGGAACAGCTCCTGCAAACTCTTGTTAACCTGATCAAATGTTTCTTTGAAGCGCGTACGCGTTTCACGATCAATGCGCTTGATAGCATTCTCAAGCGTTTCAAGTGCTTCCATCAAATCCGCATTTTGCGCATCAAGATAATTTTTGCGCTCGGATTCGGTTTTATATTCATCAATGGCAGCAAGGTTAATTGGGCCCAAACGGCTAATGCGACCGGCAATGGACTCCAATTCCTCTTCCAACGGTTTTACTTCTGTACCTTCAGGCATTTCAGCCAGAATAATATCCAGATTTAATTCTTCTTCCTCAAGCTGTTCAACAATGCCAGCACGCTGCACTTCGAACATTTGCGCTGCTAAACGCTCCTGCTCCAAATGTGCACGCACTGCTTGCACTTCTTGCTCGGCGCGATTGCGCGCTTGCTCAGAATTGCGTAATTCGTGCTCCACAGTTTCCAGCGCCCGACGAGCTTCAGTTAATGACGCTTCTACAGAGAGACGCTTGGACAATGAGGCCTCAAGCTCTAATTTATATTCCTCTACCGGATCGCGATTATCGGCAATGCTAGCAATTAATTGTTCACGCCGTTCATGCAAGCGAGCAACTTGTTCGCGCAAGCGTCCAATCCCCAAGCGAATCGATTCCAGCTGGGTTTTTACAGACTGATAGCGCATTGCAATTTCGTGCGCTTTGTCTTTGTCGTGGCGGGCGCGTTGTCGTGCGCTATCCAAACCGGAACGAATATCATCGCGCTGTTGTAATAATGACTCTCTCAGGTCAGTATCCTGCTCCATCATTTCGATGGCTTCGCTCAGAATTACTCGTGCTTCCGACAAATGCTCTGCTTCTTGCTCCATTTGCTCGCGCGCTTCGCGGATTTCATTTTCAGCACGCTCACGACGCATATTCATTTGTTCGATACGAGCTTGTTTGGCACTCAACTGTGAGCGCAACTCGCTGTGTTTGCGGTTCTGCTCATCCACTTCGCGCCGCAGGGCTTCACGCTCCTGTTCAAGGCGCTTGATGGCGTCACGCCCCTTATCAAGCTGCGAGCTTAATAACTCAACTTGTTCTTCAGCGCTGGCAATTGCTGCAGTGAGCTCTTCTAATTCCTGACGACGGGCAATAACACCAGAGCTTGCATCCGTATCGCGTGTGACACGCACCCAGTGTGCGCTCAGCCATATTCCATCGCGAGTAATCACGGATTCATTGGCTGTGAGCTGTTTGCGCAATGCAAGCGCTGCAGATAAATCATCAGCAATATAAATTCCGGCGAGCACGCCTTGCGCATCCCATTCAGCGCTAACTTTCGTGCTTAACAATTCTGCTTTTGTAAAAGGCGCCGCCGCTGTTTTTGCCTGCGGGTCAAATAACACCAATTCACCTTGAGTGAGATTTGTCAGCAGGCCGGCTACGGCATCAAGTTGATCGACACAAACCGCTTGTAACGAATTGCCTAGCACTGTCTCTAATGCTTTGTCCCAGCCATCGACAACCGCGATTGATTCGGCCAGTCGCGACTGTCCAGATAAATTATTCTTGGCGAGCCATTCGGTTACGGCTTTATTTTTTTCGCCCATGGCTGCTTGTTGCAATGCTTCCAGTGAAGCATGGCGGCCGCGCATTTTCTGCAATTGACTGCGCGCCTGATCAAGCTCATTGACGAGGCGATTATTTTCATTACGGGTTGTATCAAGTGTTTCTACAAAACCATCGAGACGCGCTCGTTTTTCATCGGCAATCAAATCCAACTCTGCAAGCTGCTCAGTGAGCTCATTAATCGACTCGTCGTCAGAGCCATCCTGCAAGTTCGTTTTTTCTTCGCGTAATTTTTCGATGCGTTGCAGTAAGCGCTGCTGAACTTGTTCCAAATGCTGGATACGGGACTGTTGGACTTCTGCACGCTGACGCGGCTCCGCTGCGCGCTGATTAAAACTATCCCAATCATTTTGCCAGCGTTGCATTGCCTCTTCGGCATCAATCAAGGACTCACTGGAAGTTTCTTCCGCAGCCTTCACCAACTCCAATTCTGGTTCCAGCTCCAGTAGCTCCTCTTCCCACGCCTCAACTTTTTGGGTATCTATGGCAAGATTTTCTTCTGCTTCTTTGCTGTCGCGACTGGTTTGATCCAGATCTGTTTGAAGCTGACGCGCACGTTCATTAGCATGCTGGATGCTTTGTTCAAGGCGCGCAATTTCAGCACCAATAGCGTAATAACGTCCTTGAACTTCGTTAAACTTATCGCCCAGTTCAGTGTACTGGGTGCGATATTTTTCAATTTGGGTATCTTTATTGACTTGATCAGTCACAAAAGATTCCATGCGCAATTCCAAGTCACGGATGGCTAGCTGTTTGGCCTTAGCTTGCTGATCAAGCTGCTGGTATTTGAGCGCCTGCAACTGCGCTTTTAACAAGCGTTCTTCTTTTTTATATTCGGCATATTTTTCGGCGGCTTGTGCCTGGCGCTGCAAACGTGATAGTTGCCGCTCGAGCTCATCCCGAATATCGGTTAAACGCTCCAGGTTTTCCTGGGTGCGGCGCATACGGCTTTCTGTGTCGCGACGACGCTCTTTATATTTGGAAATACCGGCGGCTTCTTCAATGTAAACCCGTAATTCTTCGGGCTTGGCTTCGATTAACTTCGAAATCATGCCCTGTTCAATAATGGCGTAACTGCGGGGGCCCAAGCCGGTACCGAGGAAAATATCGGTAATGTCGCGGCGGCGACACTTGGTGCCATTCAAGTAATAGCTGTTATCACCATCGCGAGAAACTTTACGTTTAATACTGATTTCACTGAAACCCGCGTACTCGCCAGTCAGTGTTGCATCTGAATTGTCGAACACCAGCTCGATGGAGGCCTGACCGACTGGTTTACGACCACTGGAGCCATTAAAAATAACGTCAGTCATGTTTTCGCCACGCAGGTTTTTGGCTGATGATTCACCCATTACCCAACGTACCGCGTCGATAATATTTGATTTGCCGCAGCCGTTTGGCCCGACAACAGCGCATAAATTGCTGGGGAAGTTGACCGTTGTCGGATCAACAAACGATTTGAAGCCAGCCAGTTTGATGCACTTTAACCGCATAGATCCGTATCACTCATGATTCAGCAGGTTTTTGCGATTGAAGCGCCCATCTTCAATCCACCTGTTCAAGAAATAGTCCGCTGGCGATTCGAGTCGCCTAGCTGTTTGATTTTGTTAGTCTTTTTGACTGCTATAAAATTTTAAGAAAACGCCAAATTAACCACTAAGGGCGGGATTCTACACATTTGTGTAGAGCTTTACACCCGCCCAAAACGGCAAACATGGGATTGCTTATCAAGTGCGGCAGTGGTCGCCTGCTTTTTAAGCGATTTATCTATTCCTAAATAAATTACAACCCTAGGGAGCGACTTGCTCACTGATGGTTATTTGCAAATCTGCCGGCGCAGCCGCCGCATCGACGGGGCCGATACTGCCTTGCCAATCACCCGCTTTCGCGGTTGCTGTACCATCCTGGGATACCCTCGCCACTAATTCAACACTATCAACTGTGGCGAGTGTCATAGCATCGGTCATTGCCATTGCTTCAGTTAGCAATACGCGCTTGGGTAACTCAGATACTTTGAAACGGGCAATCGCCAAAGGCATTTTGGCCCCCTGCCACGCTCGTGCATAAACAAAAACCAACTGATCGGGTTGAACCTTCACATCGTTCGCGAGTGAAACATTAACCGCGATTTGCCGCCCGTTGCGCGCTGCATCCAATTGTTCCTGAGTGCCGCCATTGGCAAAAAACAGCCCGGCAGCTCGCTCTATGCCCGCGGTAAGCGCCTGACCACCAGCGGAGTCCGGGCCGCTTAGATTAACCACGCGCCCCCAATATTTTATTGCACCCAGATAGTCCTGCCTCCCAAAAGCATCTATACCTGCCAAGCCCAACGCCATAGTGTTATCAGGATCTAGCTTTAAGGCTTTTTGTACTAAATCAACAATTGCCGGGTTGACTTTGCTCCCATCGCGCAGAAACATTGCCTGAGCTGCCTCAGCCATCACCATTGATGACTCTTTATCTCGCTCTAACACTTGCAAATAGGCATTGGTTGCATTGGTAAAATCGCTTATGTCCATGTACATCCGGGCGAGAAAAAACCAGTATTGAAGCTGATCCGGGTTATCGGCCAGACGAGCCTCAATTAAGTGGATCATCTCACGGGTACGCACCGGGTCAGGATTTCGCCCCGCTTGATAGTCCAGCATATCCAGATGCTGTTTTTCGGCTTGCGCCATTCGTATCTCGACATCGGCACTACTGCCCAGCTCGCGATATAAACCATAAGCGGCAAGCAATGCCGCAAGTGCTACCACCGCAAAGGTAATACCACCAACGTTAAGTTGGCGCGTTTGCTGTGCTGCACGAATATTAGCTTCATCATCCAGCAGTGCTCGCTCTTGTTCGAGCTTCAGTTGGGCAAACTGTGCGGAATCAATTCGACCGGAAGCAAGTTGCGACTCCAGTTCGGCCACATGCTCGTGAAATAAACGCACATTTTCAGCAAGTCGCTCTTCCACATTAACTGCTGCAGTTATGGAGTTTTGCGACCTGTAGCGCCAAACCGGCCAAAAAATAAATAACGTAGCGATAATACACAGCGCAACAGCGCCTCCCCACAAAGCGGTCATTGCTTGTTCTCCTGCTTGGCAACTGAATCTTTATTTCGCCTGCTGCCCAATAGCCCAGCAAGGCGCTCTCGCTCCTCGGGAGACAAACTTGACCCACTGGCCGTCAAGTCAATCGAACGGCGTTTGCGCACAATGAGTAGCAATAAGATGATGCCTGCAATCAGCAAAAATATTGGTGCCCCCCACAGCAATAGGGTGGACGACGTAACTCGTGGTCGATAAAGGATAAATTCGCCATAACGCTCCACCATGAAATCCACGATTTCTTTGTCTGACTTTCCGTCCTCTATCATTAGATAGAGCTCCCGACGCAAATCCATGGCTATTGGTGAATCCGAACCGGAAAGATTTTGGTTCTGGCATTTAGGGCAGCGCATTTCATCAATAAAACTTTGATAGCGTTTGCGATCAACCTCATTGTCGAATTCATGCACATCAATTGCCGCCATACTCCACGACGAAAACACTAAAAATCCGACATACAGACCTAGCTTTAATAATTGTGATCGCATAACAAGCCATCCGCCGCAAATGAAAATTTGTGCGCGAGTATAACAACTCATAAGCATGAGAGGTACGCCTGAATAAAGGGTAAAAACTGATCGCAAGCGATTGTTTTGCAACCACTTTTTAGGTTTTTTACATTTTTTTGGAAAAACTGTAAGAAAAAGGTTGACCGAAATTTTTACATCATTAGAATACGCGCCACCAACAAGGTGATCGCTGAAAAGCGAATATCTTGGGCGGTTAGCTCAGTTGGTAGAGCAATGCCCTTACAAGGCATGGGTCACAAGTTCGAGTCTTGTACCGCCCACCACTTCTACTCAAAAGGTAATAGTGGTTCTTAGTGACGCTGCGGACCGGTAGTTCAGTCGGTTAGAATGCCGGCCTGTCACGCCGGAGGTCGCGGGTTCGAGCCCCGTCCGGTCCGCCATATATGAAATGAAAAAAGCCCCATATATGGGGCTTTTTTTATGTCCGCAATATAATGACTAACGAGAAAATAATCGTACTAAAACACAAAAAGCCCACAAGGGGCCCTTTGGTTTCTATCTGAGTATTTAGGTTTTCTCTGCGCTCACTTAAATAGCTTTCTTATTTAGTTCTCTATCTGCTTTTGCAGAGTCCTCTTTAATGTGTTTGTACGCATAGATACCGACATAAGTAATCATTATGCAAGCCAAAGCCACGATTACCAGACCATAAGCAACAATAGAATCCATATACATAAGGCACCTCCGCCAATTGATTCAACGGATTCAGTCTACTTATGCCTGAAATAAAACAATTGATCAGGATCAAACGCGTTTTATGTTGTTGAGATAGGTTTATTGCAAACTATTAAAGATGGGCTTGATGGTGTTTTCCCAAACAGCGGCATTCACATCCCCAATGTGCTTATAACGAATCACACCTTGTTTATCGATAATGTAAGTTTCCGGTGCGCCAAATACGCCTAAATTTAATCCCAGGCGACCATCGGCGTCGATCACACTAAACACGTATGGATTGTGTAGCTCGGCTAACCAATTCTGCGCGTCATCATTGTTATCTTTGTAATTTATACCGTAGATAGGAATGCCTTGTGCTTTTAAGGTGTTTAAAAATTCATGCTCCTGTCTGCAGGTGGCACACCAGGTCGCCCACACATTTAACAGGCTTACCCTGCCCTTCAATAATTCCTGATTGGCGGTGACCAGACCGGAGGGATTCTCCGGTGCCGGCAATACAGGTAGCTCGAAAACAGGAACAGGTTTATTGAGCAATGCCGAAGGCATGGCGTTGGGGTCAAGAGACAAGCCGCGCCAGAAAAAAATAGCGAGCACAACAAATACCAACAGAGGTATAAATAAAAATAACCGCTGCTTATTCATTGAGTAATTTTCCTGTGGGCAGATCAACCTGGATGTCTTGTTTAACCGCTTTGCGGTAGCGCTTGTCGGCCACGGCAAGCACTGCGCCTAAGGCCATCATCAATGCACCAAGCCAAATCCAACGCACAAACGGCTTGAGGTGGACACGCATCGCCCATGCAGTTTCAGTGAGTGGCTCCCCCATCGCGATATAGAGATCGCGGAAGAACCCTACATCAAGGGCCACTTCTGTCATGGTGCTGCCCGATGCTAAATAGCGGCGCTTCTGCGGTTTCATTTCACGTAAAAACTGACCATCCTTAAATACAGAAATTTGCGCCTCATCGGCGATGTAATTGGGGCCTTCCACTTTTACTAATTTATTCAATACAAATTCGTACTCAACAACCTGTACGTGCTGGCCAACTTCCATCCGGATGTCGCGCTCTTCGGTATAAATACTCGTTAAGCCAACACCGGTTACAGTCACCGCAATTCCCGCATGCGCTATGACCATCGCGTAATAGCTGAGGCTTAATTTTTTTAATCCATTAACTAACGTTGAACCATTGCGGATGCGATAAAGAGTATCGGCAATAAGTGCAGTGAATACCCAGCTAGCTACAAATACTGTGAGTGCAGCAAGTGGTTCATAAGTATCGCGATAAAAGAGAGGAAATAAAAGCGCAAAAATCAAACTGATTACCCATGGTTTCCACAGGAGTGAAAGGAATTGTTTGCCCGATGTGCGCTTCCAATTGGCCAAGGGGCCAAATGCCATCAGCAGGCACAGCAATCCCATCAAGGGTAAAAAGAACACATTAAAGTACGGCGGGCCGACGGAAATTTTACCCAGATTCAAGGCATCGGCAATTAATGGATAAAGAGTTCCAATCAACACCATAATCATGATGATAGTTAATAAAATGTTGTTCCCCAGTAGCAGGGTCTCGCGCGCAAATAAACCAAAACCGGTTGAGCCTTTTACGACGGGTGCACGCAGGGCATAAAGGGTAAGCGAGCCACCAACTACCAGTAATAAAAACCCGAGAATAAATACACCGCGCTCCGGGTCATTTGCAAAGGCATGAACTGACGTTAACACGCCAGAACGCACCAGAAAGGTTCCCAGCAAGCTCAATGAAAAGGTGAAAATGGCGAGCAGAATTGTCCAGCTTTTGAATAAGCTACGTTTTTCTGTAACGGCCAATGAGTGAATTAATGCGGTACCAATTAGCCAAGGCAAGAAAGAAGCATTTTCCACTGGGTCCCAGAACCACCAGCCACCCCAACCCAATTCGTAATAAGCCCACCAGCTCCCCAAAGCGATGCCCACCGACAGAAAACCCCAAGCCATTGTTGCCCAAGGGCGCGACCAGCGAGCCCAGGCGCTATCCAGCCGGCCTGTCAGTAATGCTGCGATCGCAAATGCAAAACAAACGCTGAACCCCACATAACCCATATACAAAACAGGTGGATGAATAATAAGGCCAATATCTTGCAATAACGGATTGAGATCACTGCCGTCTTGTGGCGGCATAGGCAAAATGCGATCAAACGGATTGGAGGTAAACAAAATAAAGGAGAGGAATCCAATCGCCACAAAACCCATCACCGATAACACTCGCGCCTGCATGTCCAGTGGCAATGAGCGACTGAAAACTGCAACAGCTAAAGTCCAACCAGCCAACATTAAAATCCATAACAACAGTGAGCCTTCATGTCCCCCCCACACAGCGCTGATTTTGTATTGAATCGGCAACAGGGAGTTGGAGTTAGTCGCTACATAGCGAACAGAAAAATCGTCGTGAATAAAAGAATAGGTCAAGCAAAAAAAAGCAAAGGCGACGAAAAAAAAGAAGCCCGTTGCCAATGACGGGCCGGAACGCATGAGCAGATGACTGCCATAGTGCGCGCCGATTAATGGTAAGAAAAATAACGCCGTACTCAGGCAAAGCGACAAAATTAAGGCGAATTGCCCTAACTCGGGCGCCAGTTGGACAAAATCAAGAGGCATATTTTAGACCCTCGCAACTGGCTTGATGCTCGCCTTTATCTTTCATAGCTTCTGCCACTTCAGGTGGAATGTAATTTTCATCGTGTTTGGCTAGCACTTCACTGGCATCAAGCTCGCCAGCGTCAGTTACAACGCCATTGATTACTGCAGCTTCCCCCTCGGCGAACAAGTCAGGCAATATTCCATTGAAATTAACTTTTACATCTGCGGTGCCGTCTGTAATCACAAATTGGATTTGCAGCGAGTCACTTGCGCGTTGGACGCTGCCTGGTTTAACGCAACCACCCGCCCGAATACGTTTATTGTGTGGAACATCACCCGCGGCAATTTTGCTGGGCGGGTAAAACAGGTTGATGTTTTCACGCAGCGCGTAAGCCATAAGGCCCACGGCGATGCTGGAAAACACCACAATAAAAATCACAATCATCAAACGTTGTTTACGAAGCGGATGCATAATTCGTTCTACTCTCAAAAAATCATTTAAAGTCACTGATCTATTGGTGTTGTGCGGGCGCACTTTGGGCTAGCTTGCGTAATTTCTGTTGTTGTTTTATCAGTTTCTTTTGCTGTAGTACCGGATTCACTACTAAAAAGATCAGGGCAATAAAGGTGATCGCATAAGAAGCCCATACATAAGGACCGTGACCGCTCATTGCCATAAAGTCTGCCAGTGATTCAAATTGGAATTTCATTATTTGGACTCCGGTTTGATATTGTTCAGTAAATCACTAACCCATTGGGTTTTACTTTCACGACGCAACACTTCAAGGCGCGTATTAAGGAGTAATACCAAGGCATAAAAACAATAAAAACCAATCACCATTGTCAGCAAGGGATAGAGCATGGATGGATCGATAGAGGATTTGCTGGTGAATTTAATAGTTGCTGGTTGGTGCAAGGTGTTCCACCAATCCACCGATTTATAAATGATCGGAATGTTCACCATGCCCACCAGCGCTAAGACCGCACTGGCTTTATCGGCGGTATCACGATGTTGGAAAGCCTGCTGTAGGGCAATCATGCCCAGGTAGAGAAAAAACAGAATTAACATGGAAGTGATGCGCGCATCCCACTCCCACCAGGTTCCCCAGGTAGGCTTACCCCAAATTGATCCTGTGACCAAAGAAATGAATGTGAGTACTGCGCCTATGGGGGCAGCAGATTTCATCACCATAAAGGGCAATTTCATTTTCCAGATCAGACCCACTGCACCTGACAGCGCCATGATGTAATAACCCGCCAGCGCCAAAAATGCGGCAGGAACATGGATATAGATGATGCGATAGCTATTGCCCTGCTTGTAATCTGCGGGCGCAAAAGCCAAACCCCATACTGCGCCAGTCAGGAGTAACGCAATGCTAATTACCGCCAACCATGGCAGCCAGGAAGTGGTTTTTTCATAAAACCAGCGCGGTGAACCTAAACGATGAAACCATTGCCATGCCATATAGAGTAAGACCTGATTATTATGTTTAACCGTTGGCGCTGATGCGCAACGCGCCCATTGCCGCTATAGGTGCCAAAACAATCGCCAAGGCTAAAAAAGCCCCCAGAATTGCCAATTGCATACCGATTGCACCGCCCTGCACCGCGCTTTGCACAGCACTTGCACCAAAAATGAGAACCGGAATATACAGGGGCATGACGATAAGCGACAACAATAACCCACCTTTACGCAGTGAAACTGTGAGTGCTGCCCCTACTGCGCCAATTAAACTCATGGATGCGGTGCCAAGTAACAGTGAAGTGAACAGTGCCCAAAAACCTTCCGCAGGCAGGCTCAGCATAAGCGCCAGAACTGGTGCCAACAATGTGACTGGTAAGCCGGATACTAACCAATGCACCAGCACCTTGGCCATTACCGCAAAATAGAGTGATTGCGGGCTGATTAACATTTGCTCAAGTGAGCCGTCGTCATAGTCACTGCGAAATAAACCATCGAGCGATAAGAGTGTTGCCAACAGCGCCATTACCCACACAATACCTGGCGCCAAAAGTGCCAATACTGATTTTTCCGGGCTAACGCCCAAGGGAATCAAGGTGATCGCAATCAGGAAAAATACCAGCGGATTCGCCAATTCGGATTTGTGGCGCGCGGCAACTAACAAGTCACGTCGAAAATTAGCAACAAAACCAGCCAAAAACGAGAATCCCCCACGATCATTTTTTAATGTCGGATTAGCCATTGGCAGTTGCCCCACCCGGCTCAAACGCTGACGCTGTTGGCTGGTAACCCTGCAAATTAATCATGCGCAGCTGTGGCAAGGTTAAATCCTGATGCGAGGTCAAAATCACCAAACCACCCTGCGTTACCTGGCGTGCGATAAGTGCTTCCAGTTGGGCAACGCCCGGTTTATCGATAGCGGTAAAGGGTTCGTCAAGAATCCAAATGCGTGCCTGACTTAAATACAAACGCGCCAAGGCCACACGGCGTAATTGTCCGGCGGAGAGCTGGTAACAAGGGGTATATTCGTAACCGTAGAGACCCACAGCCGTGAGCGCTTGATTGATGTCACTACTATCACCTGTTTGAGCGAGATACCAGGAGAGGTTTTCTGCAGGGCTTAGGGCTTTTTTGATACCGGCAAGATGACCGAGATAAAGACTGTCGCGCACGAACTCCCAGCGCGCGGTGGCGAGTGGCTGCCCGCTATAGCGGATTTCACCTTCATAATCCTGACTGATACCCGCAATGGCGCGTAGCAAGGTGGTTTTACCCGCACCATTAGGGCCGCCGATTTGCACTAAATCGCCCGCTGCAAAGCGGATGTTAAGGCCAGTAAATAAGCAGCGTTCATCGCGCTCGCAACTGAGGTCGTGCAATTCAAGCAGCGGGGTTAGCAAATCAGTCATGCGGTGTTTCAACCTTAGCTATTTACCTTAGTTATCGACCTAGCCGGGAGTGCCAAAGTCTATCTGGGTCGAATCACAAATCGACACAGCAAAAGGGCGAGCCGCTATACTCATCACAGCTCACTTGTCCGGAGTCCGCATCCTGCGCTTAAGAAACTGCGCGCGATTATAGCCGTGTGGCTCCCGGCAAAGCACCTCAAATTGCGCATTTGATGCGATGAATCAATAATCGGAATCGCTAATGGACATTAACGCTATCACCAATAAATCCGATTTGTCTTTGCGCAGCCAACAGCAGATACAGATCGAACAGGTTAGCGCGCTCGCCAAAACCCTCGGGTTGAAAACGGGCGATCAATTTATTGCGCAGGTGGAAAAAGTAACCCAGGCAAGCCCGGCTGAGCGCGCCGAGCTACTGAAATCAATTGAAACAGCATTAACACAACTCAATAAAAACTCTGCTGCCCCGGCAGTGAAAGCCGTTTTAGCACAGCTACTCGAGCAAAAAGCACTGGCCCAAACACCCAGTCTGAAGCTGATCAATTTGGCGGTATCCAACCCGTTGCAAACCTCGACCAGTGCTACGCCACCCGTTCCTACTCACCTGTTGAGCTATAGCATCGAACCTGTGAGTGTTGGGCAATCACTCCTGCTGCAGTTAACGGCGAACCAACGCATACAAATACTGGAGCCTATTGCCCACGAGCAGTTGAACAAGGTGATTAGCTTAATTACATCCTTACAGAGCGAAGGAAAAGCTTTGCCAGCATCGCTGTTAGACGTATTGCGCAGTGTGCAACAAGGCAGCGTGCAAGAGCAGCTGGCGGTGAAGGCGCAAAACGCTATCAGTGAAAGCCTGCGCCAGCTACTGCCCGTTAAAGACCGAGGTCAGGATTTACTGGAGGCCCTGCCGAAACTCACCCAATTTGTGCAGCAAATGCCGCCAGCTTCACGTGGGGAATGGTTGTCGAGCGAGTTACAGGGTGCCTTGAAAACCGTCGCCAACCATATTCGCCTCATCGATCAATTAACCAATCCCAAACTGCTGGAAACGACACTCAATAACAACGGCCAGCGTTTTGAACAGAAATTGGCGCAAGCACTTGGCCTTGTTATGGCGACCGCAAATGCCACAGTTCAGCCAGCTGACAAGCAAATCCCAGTAACTACTGCTGCTCAGGCAGGTCTTGGTGCCAGCGCATCAGCTTCTGATAAAAACCAATTAGCGAACAAGCTTTTGACTGCTGGCGCAACTAACCTTCTCGCTGCTGGAGTTGTAGCAAACGGCTCAAAAACGCCAGCCATCAATCTGGATAAAATTATTGCGCAGGATTTAAAAGGTGCGTTGCTGGGCGTGTTACATCAATTGGAGCGAGAACTTGTCGCCAGCTCAGCTGCCGCACTGGTTCCTATCAGTGAAACCGCCAAATTGAATCTGGCTGGCGCCCTACCCCAATTGCTTGCCTTTATGATGCAAAAACAACCAGCAGAATTGAATCAAAAACAATTGCGCGCCCAGTTAGTGATGTTAATGCACCAGTACACCCTCGGCAGCCTGGCAAAAATCCAGCTGCAGCAAATTCACACCCTCAGCCACCAACTGACACAAACCGACCAGCCACAACCCACCCAATCCTGGCAGATGGAAATTCCCGTTCGCCAAGGACAAGACGTCCACCCCTTAACTATTCAGCTTGAACAAAAGTGGGTTGAAGATTCTGAAGAGTCCACCGAGAAGGAAGCAAAACGCGTACGGCAATGGAATGTCATGTTGGGATTTGATTTGCCAGCGGTAGGAAAGCTTTATGCGCAGCTCGCATTACTCAACGAACGGCTCAGCGTAAAATTTTGGGCAGAACAAGAAAAAACGTTACAGCAAGCACAGGCACGGCTCGATACTTTCAAAGCGCAATTGGAAAAAGAAGGCATTCAAATCGCACAGCTGCAATGTGTACCCGGATTGCCGCCCACACCCAAAATGTCGGTAAATTATTCGTTAGTTGATATAAAAACCTGATGCCCTGACAGGAAAAATTTATTAACCATTGTGAGAGTCTGGTATGACTGAAACCTATTCCGGCACGCAATTACAAAAGGCTGTCGCTCTGTATTACGACGGAAAAAATGCTCCCCATGTAAGCGCCAAAGGCACCGGTGCAGTGGCAGAGCAAATTATTAATATTGCCAACGAACATGGTGTGCCACTGTGCGATAACGCAGCATTAGTCGATTTGCTGGTAACGCTGGAGTTAGGCGATGAAATTCCCGAGGCACTTTATATTGCCGTTGCCTACATCATCGCCTTTGCGTATCAATTGGAAGGAAAAGTGCCAGATGCTTGGAAAAACTAACCAAGCATCAAAAATTGTCGGTATTGTTAATTCAGATACTCGTAGTCAATTCTAACATCCACCGGATCACCTGCATTATTATCCAGATTGGAACGGCCGTAGAATCGCATTAGAAATTTGCCATTAGGGTTGTAAGCCAAGTAGATCGGGTCGGCAAAAAAAGAAATAAATGCTTTTGCCGGAGCTATGCGGAAGTGTACCCAATCTGCGCCAAATTCTTTATCGTTTGCTGGCGACTCACTTGCTTTGATTTTACGCGCTTCCAACTGAATGGTGCTTAGTCGGACTGGCAAAGCAAACTCAAACTTCAAGCGTTTACCCGCCATTAATTGCTCCCAATTCATCTGAATGTAAGCATCAAACCCTGCATCGATAACCAGGCGAGCATTATCGAGAATTACTTTTTCGTTCACATTGGCACTTTTGCCATGGCTCAGCACTAAACGCGCACCTTGAAATTGGGCTGCTACATATTCATTGTCGCGGTTGTCTTGCAATTCAAAGCTGGGCTGAAAAAACTCCCCCTGATAAACCAGAGTTTTAGTGGCAAAGAGATTTCCCTCTGGCGAAAAATAATCAACAGTTACCGATTTATTTTCATCCAGCGCGGTATACAGCTCACGGTAGGCAAGTTGATTGTTTTCCAGATTGTAGGCGGTACCCGCCACAACATAACTCTTCTCGGCCACAACAGGCAAAGAAACAATAGTGAGCATTAACAATAAAAAGCTCACAACATGGGTCGGAATAAGGGAGTTAATGCGGTACATAAGGCTTAATCCTCACACTCAGAAAACGATGCAACGGCAGAACGAGCAGCCACAGGAAGGCTATTATAGGAACAACCTCGGTTAAGGGGCTAGACCATTGTGCCGAAGAAAGCTTAACACCCGCTAAATAACTCAAGGGGCCAGATATTGCCCCCAAGGCTGCAGCCCAATAGGGGCGCTCGTAAACCCAACGCAACGAGTGATTGAGTGTAATCCCCATCAAAATCCAGAGACAAACCAACCACAAGGGCGGCCAGAGAGGAGATTCAACAAAATTGATTTGACCGGTTCTGATCAAAATAAGGTCGTGCGCCAATCCAATTGCTACGCACAACATCACTGCTACCAAATCGCCAAGGCGCTGCGTCGACAAGAAAAAATGCAAACAGAGCGCCCCTGCGGTGTATAACAATGCCCATTGGCTGCCGCATAAAATGCAAACCAGCCACCCTACCTGAAACAAGAAAATGTTAGTTGTGGTCAATACCAGACTGCGTTTCATTAATCGAAAAACCCTGTGCGATAGTCAGGTTTAGCGAAAACTATCTGGGCTGTTCCTATACTGCGCTCGCGAAATCCGCCTTCACAATAACAAAGGTAAAATTCCCACATGCGAATAAAGCGATCATCAAAACCTTGAGCCCGCACCTCATCCAACTTTTCTATAAACAAATCCCGCCAGTGTTTCAAGGTTTGCGCGTAGTGCTCGCCAATATCTTCGATGTGTAAAATATTCATGTCGGTTTTGCGTTTAACAAAATCGCTAACAACACTAATAGACGGTAAGGAACCGCCAGGGAAAATATAGCGCTGGATAAAATCAACAGCTTTTCGTGCACGCTCATAGCGCTGATCTTTAATGGTAATTGCCTGGATCAACATCAACCCATTTGGCGCAAGCAGACGCGAACAAGTTGCAAAGTATTGCGCGTAATGATCGTGCCCTACTGCCTCAATCATTTCTATTGACACCAGTTTAGTAAATTGCCCCTGGAGATCCCGATAATCATCAAATAGCACCGTAATTTTATCGCTCAAACCTGCCGCCGCAACCCGCGCTAGAGCGTACTCCCGCTGCTCTTTTGAGATAGTTGTTGTGGTCACACGACAGCCATAGTGTTGTGCCGCATAAATGGCCATTCCACCCCAGCCAGTACCAATTTCCAACAAGTGATCCTGTGCAGTCAGCTGGAGTTTTTCACACACACGCTGCAATTTATGAACCGCCGCAACAGACAAGCTTGCGTCCGGCGCTGGATAAATAGCTGACGAATACATCATGGTTTCGTCAAGAAATAATTTGAAGAAATCATTACCCAAATCATAGTGCGCCGAGATATTTTTACGTGACCCCTCTTTGGTATTTCGATTAAACCAATGAAATACTTTCAACAACCACTGCCCAATAATCGATTGACTATTGTCCAGTCGATCAAGGGCATCCATATTGCGCACAAACAACCGCATCACCTGGGTTAAATTAGGGGTAGACCAATAACCGCTCATGTAGGCTTCACCTGCACCTACCGAACCACCAAAAATCACATCCGAATAAAAATTGGCATCATGCACAAAAATATCCGCCACCAATTCGGTTTGTTCATGCGCTTGACCAAACTCAAACAGCTCGCCCTGCTCATGCACACGCAGGCAACCGGTCTCAAGCCCCCGCAACATGTTGAACAACAACCCTTTGGCGATAGACTGATTGCGTGTGAGTGAAGTAACGCGGTGTTTAGGCGCAAGTGCGATACTGGTCGATTTCACGATTTTTCCCCTGTCGTTTTAAGTTCTACACTGGTGTCAGTGTGCAAAGGATTTATTGTTTGGTGCGAATACACGGGTGCACCTTTAAAAAATAAACGGGCTGCTTGCCAATAAATTGCGAGTGGCACTTTTATCGCGGCCCAAGGTTGTAACCACAGCAATCGTTTTAACAAAATGGGCGACCATGCATAGCGCCGCAAATTGAGAGTGGCATCCATATGGCAGATGGGATTAGTGGTGCCAGTGAGTTTTTTTTGTATAGGCGGTGCATGATTTTCCATGTGCACTAACAAGTTTTCATCCGGGTTTGTACTTACCCAGTGATAAACCATGTCCAATGGATTAAAAGGTGAAACATGGAATTTTTTTTCAAATTCAGTTTTGGTCTTTCCCGACTGACTGCTGCACTGTACCAAGTAACAGTGGCGTTCATTCCACGGCGTATTATTCACCTCGGCAAGAATCACGCTTGGGCAGTTCGCATCAGCTTCAAATAGGTAATACAAGGTCACCGGGTTAAAGCAGAACCCCCACATGCGTAAATTGGTCAGCATACGTATTGGGCCAAGGGGACAAGAGCCCGCCAACGCTTTCACTTTGCTGCGCACTGCATCTTTTAATGGGATTGAAGGATCACCTAAATAATCGCTACGCAAAAAGCTGCCAATATTTTTTCGATTCAACGACCAGCCGCGCACACCAGAAAAAAGTTCAGGCAATTCGTCCAGGTCGATATAAAACAGGGTGGAGTTATAAGTAAACTCATGACGTTTGGGATGAAAACGTCTGTGACGTAACTTACCTTGATAAATAGCGCTATGCATAAGCGCCACTCCAAACATGATAGACGTAAATCATCACCAGATTTCTCCGAGCGATTGCGCGACACGTATCGCAGAAACGACGCCGTCCTCATGAAAACCATTGCGCCAATAAGCACCGCAAAAATGTGTTTTGTTTACGCCACTGATCTCTGCCCAACGCGCCTGCGCTGTAATGGAATCAAGTGTGAACATGGGGTGGCTGTAGTGATAACGGCCGTAGACCTTTTCCGGATCAATGCCATCACCTGCATTAACCGATACACAAAAGGTAACCGGCGCACTCAGCCTTTGCAAAATATTCATATTGTAAGTGAGTGCCGTTGCATCGGCAGACTCATCCAATAGCAAATAATTCCAACTGGCCCAAGCACGGGTGGATTTTGGCAAATAGCGAACATCGCTGTGCAAAACAACGTCGTTGGGCTTGTAGGGAATCGCCGATAAAATTTCATATTCAGCTGTACTGGGGTCAGCTAATAATTTAAGTGCTTGGTCGCTATGGCAGGCGAATACAACTTCATCAAACAATTGTTCGCCAAACTTGGTACTGGTAACCAGCGCACCTTCTGCCACACGTTTTACTGAGCTGACAGCGCAGTTGGTATGGATGTTTTGTTGATAAGAGCGTGTTAGTGGCTCCAGATACTGGTGCGAACCACCTTTGATCGTAAACCACTGGGGCTGTTGGGTTACGGTGAGCAAACCGTGGTTGTGAAAGAAACGCACAAAAAACACCAGCGGCATAGCGGCTGCCGTTTCCAGCCCGGAAGACCAAATAGCAGAAACCATGGGCAATATGTAAAAGCGACGAAACCTCTCGCTATAGCTTTGCTCATGCAAATAATCACCCAAGGTTTTTTCCGTTGGAATGTCATCTGAGTGGTAAAGTTGGGTGCAGGCTTTATTAAACCGCACTATTTCATTAAGCATGCGCAGGTGAGCAAGGCTAAAAATATTTTTACGTTGGGCAAATACACCATTCAAAGAAGTACCGCTGTACTCAAATTGACTGGTAGTGCAAGAAACACTAAAACCCATATCCGTCGGCTGATAAGCAACGCCTAACAGCTCAAGCAATTTAATAAAATTGGGATAGGTGCGATCGTTAAACACAATAAAACCGGTATCAACATCGAATTGTTCATCACCCAAGCTGACCGTTTTAGTTGCGGTATGACCACCAATTTCATTGGTAGACTCAAACACATGCACATCGTGTCGACGTGCTAATAAATAGGCGCTCAATAAGCCGCTAATACCGCTGCCGATAATAGCAATTTTTTTACGTATCAGTGATGACATTTATTTACTCTTATCCAGGTACTTACCAATTCTTTTCAATTTTTAGCAAAGAAAAGATTCAGTCCGAGTTTCGGGAAATTTTTTTCAATAACGCTGTTTGTAATTTCAGTGGTAGATACGCGATAAAGTTCATGATCCACACCAACTGCCACGGGAATGAAATAATCCACTTACGTTTAGCGATACCCTGTACTATTTTTTTCACAGCGAAATCGCTCTCCACCGCAAATGGCATAGGAAAATCGTTGCGTGCTGTCAGCGGCGTTTTTACAAAACCGGGTCGCACAATGGAAATATCAATCGCTTCTTTAACCAGGTCCACGCGCAGTGAATTAAATAAATATTCAAGCGCCGCCTTGGAAGCGCCATAAGCTTGTGAGCGCGGCATTGGTAAAATACTGGCCATGCTGGAAACGCCCACTAATTGCGACCCTTGGCGTTTGCGTAACAAGGGCAAACAAAACTGCAAACTGTTCAATGTGCCGCGCCAATTAATAGCCATTACTTTGTCGAACGGCTCCATGGATAGGTTATAGACATCCACATATTCACAGGTGCCCGCATTTAAAATGGCGATATCCAAGTAATCGGTTTGCGAATGAATGGCTTCTACAGCACGCAGGCAATCGGCGTCGCTGGTTAAATCCACTGGCACCGCCATACAACTGGCAGGATAAGCTGCAACCAACTCTGCCAAACTTTCGGCCGAACGCGCCAACACAAATACCCTCTCCCCTGCAGCTAGATAACTGCGCGCCAATTCACGCCCAATTCCGCTGGAGGCACCAGTAATCAAAATCGTGCGTTGCGCGGCAGCAGGTGTCATGGCAATAACTCTAGGTAGTGGCAACAGGCGGTAAATTTTTGAATAGCGCAATCGTGGCTTTGCGGCTCTCTGACAAATCAACAATGGGTCGCGGGTACTTAATCAAGGGCGGCGGATTGTGGATTTCCTTGGCAGATAAATGCGCTACTTCTGGTACCCACTTACGAATGAAATCGCCTTTTGGATCAAAGCGTTCCGATTGACTGCAGGGATTAAAAATACGGAAATAAGGGGCGGCATCGGTACCGGTAGATGCGCTCCACTGCCAGCCACCGTTATTGGCTGCAAAATCGCCATCAATCAGCTGCGACATAAAATATTGCTCGCCCCAGCGCCAATCAATTTGGCAATTTTTAGTGAGAAACATCGCCACCACCATGCGTAGGCGATTGTGCATCCACCCAGTGGCGTTTAACTGGCGCATGGCTGCATCAACAATGGGAATGCCGGTCATGCCTTTGCACCAAGCTTCAAATAAAGCAGTATCTTTTTGCCAGGGAAACGCTTCGGTGTGCGCCTGCATCGCTTTGCGTTTGCACACTTGCGGGTAGTCCACCACCACATGCTGGTAGAACTCACGCCAGATTAATTCACTAATCCAACAAGCGGCGCCGGCATTACCACTCCAATCGCCATAGGTGTAGGCGAGCACTGCAGATAAAGCCTGCCGTGGCGAAAGAGAACCCACGGCAAAATAGGGAGAGAGTGTGGATGTACCTGCAATAGCGGGATAGTCGCGCTGATCCAGATATTGGGTGAGACCATTGGCGATAAAGTCATCCAACCGGCGATAAGCCTCCTGTTCACCAGCAGGCCAAAGCGCCGAAAGGTCGCGTAAATCATGGCCTAAAAATAGTTGATCTATCGCATCTGGCGAACAAGCTTTGATAACGGAGTCCAATGTTTGCGATTGTGGCAACGCCAATGGTGTTAGCGACAAAGGCATAACTGTTTGCAGCCACTTCTTTTTAAACGCGGTAAATACTTTGTAAGGCTCGCCTTGACCATTGCGCACCATACCGGGTGGCACAATGCAGCGATCATGGCAGCGTTTTACGGCGATACCCTGCTCGCGCAGCAATTGATTTACAGCCATATCGCGATTTAATTCATTAACCGGATATTCCGCATTAAAAAAACAATGGCTCGCATTAACACTTTGTGCGAGACGCAATAATTCCGGTGCGATCTGCGAGGGTTTTTCCACCCGGCTCACCAACAGCGTAATATTCAGCCTTGCCAACTCGTTGCGCAAAATATGCAAGTGACGACGAATAAAGTCGCGCTGGGCGGCAGACTGATCATGCAACCGCACATAGGCATCGCAATGAATATAAACAGCGACCACACCGGCACCCAACTCTGCCGCTTTAAACAACGCCGGGTTATCGCGCAAACGCAAATCGTGACGCAACCACACTAAAGCCGTCATTTGGCACCTATGCGTTTTTTAACGTAGCGAATCGCGGCACCCAATAACGGTAAATGCTCATACAGCATAGAGCCGGCATCAAAATAATCGCGGTGGTAATAAACTTTTTCGTTGAACAGCAGGTGACTATTACCGGTCAGTTCAAGTGGTTTTCCTCCGGCAATTTTTTTGTGCCGGTAGTGCATGGTCCAAAACAGAATGGCCTCACCGCGCTCTATCATTTCCAATGAATGATGGAATTCAAAGCGACACTCAAGCAAGTCATCCATCATCCCACCAAAATATTGAGCAAGATTATTAATACCATTTACGGCGTGTAATGGATCGCGAAACTGTATGTCCTCGCTATAAATTTCCGGCAGAGTTTTGAGTATTTTTTTATCAAAGCGCATATACATGGCACGCACTTTTTGTGGAACTGTTGGCGTCATAGAGACGAATCATCCCTTCAAAAATTGATTAATAAATAAAACGGCCTCTTGCTGGTTAGTGCAAGGCTTCACCGCAGGTTGCCCGGCCAAATCAAGTGCGGGGAATGGTGCAATCAACTCCCCCACCACCACAATTTGTGCCGCGGACTTTTCCAGTAAGCTTGTTAAGTGTAGTTGTAAGCCTGCAGCATTCACGGTGTCGTAACCTATAAGCACAACTATTTTTGCATCAAGCGCCTGACATGCCAGCAGCGCTTCCTGTGGATTCAAGTACCCCAGGTATTCAATCGGATGCTGGTTAATTAACAGGCTATAACCGAATAACTGTGCCAGTAGCGGATTCTCTTGTTCTGTAGGAGACAACAACAAAATTCGCTCGCCTGCTGCTGATTGGCGCTGCCGCGCTTGCGCCTCTAAAATCATCTCCAGCGCCAGATTTGAAAAGAAAGCACGCCGTGCACTCATACCTGGTTCGTTTCCTGCCAAGTCATCCATCAGTGGTACAAATAAATAATCGGCAACCATCTCCGCCGGATAAAGCGCGAGCGTATCGGCAATTAATCGCTCGAGTGGCTTGCGCTGAAAATTATTAATGGCGGTATAAATTTGCTGCCCGAGTTGAATCCAATTCGAATCAATAACTTGCTCATTTTGCGCCAGGGTTTGATTGGCCAGCAGCGCTTTTACTTTGCTAATAGCCAAGCCGCGCCCAAGCCACAACTGCACCTCTTTAACACGCTGGATATCGCTACGACTGTAGAGCCGGTGGCCTTTGCTGGTTCGCTGGGGAACTAATAAACCATAACGGCGCTCCCACGCCCGCAGTGTTACGGTATTGACGCCTGTCACACGCGATATCTCGCGAATTGGAACCAGCGCTGCATCAACTGATTCGCCCTCGAGTGGCAATGATTGAGTGCTACTCATTGTCAGCTGTTCTCAATGATGTGGTTACGTAAACCCAGCTGTTCTGGATGCGGTGACCAAAAGGTTTGTGATTTAAGGTAAGGGTTTTCCAACTTGAGCAGATGGTGTTTTAACAGGGTCAAGGGCACCACCAATGGCACCATGCCAGCTTTGTAGGAATCAATGAGCTGTGACAACTCTTGTTTGTCCTGAGTACTCAGAATTTCTTTGAGGTAGCCACGCAAGTGCATCATGGCGTTGGTATTGCCTTTGCGCGTGGCGTGGTGTGAAAGTGCAGCCATGAATAATTGAAAAAATTGATCGCAGCTGGCTTGAATATCGCGCCCGGCAAGGTTGGATAAAAAACGCCCTATCTCAAAGTAACTGGGCACATGGTGGGCCATCACCTGATATTTATAGCGAGAGTAAAAGTTAATCAGCTTTTTGGCAGTGGGTTCATGGGCAAGGTGCTTTTTAAAATCGTGAAATGCAAATACACGGGTGAGAAAGTTATCGCGCAGCCCCGCATCATTCAGGCGCCCTGCTTCTTCCACCGGTAAATGAGGCATCAGCTCCATAAAACGTTTGGCATAAGCACCGCGCCCTTTGGCATCCATGGTGTAACCATTAGTGCGATAGCGTTTCATGCCATAAACCCCACAGCTGGGGGAGTTTTGCATGAATACATAGCCGCAGATGTCCGGCATTTGTGCAACGGCCAACTCAGCTTGAGCCACCAAAGCATCAGTGACATCCAGCTCGGGATTGGTGACACCAACAACCCGGGTCTCGTCACCAATTACCATCAAGCGGATTGGTTTACGCGGAATTCCCAGACCGATAGCCACTTCCGGGCATACAGGGCGGAACTCGATGAAGTTGGAGAGTACGTCTGTTAAATAGCGGCTACGTTTGTGGCCACCATCAAAACGCACTTGCTCGCCCAAGAGACACTGGCTAACACCTACAGGAATCTTGATCATGGAAAACCTATACAAATAATTGGTGATGTATAAGTTTTAATACACAAGCCTATACAAAGCAAATTATTTGTATAACTTATTAAAAAATAATCGAAAAACCGACAGTTAAATACACTAGTGTGGAGCACCAAGAAATTAAAATTATTTTTAAGATTGATCAGCAACTGCTTGATAAACAAGAATAAAAAAACCGGGCATTTAGCCCGGTTTTTATTTTTCGTTTAATGACGAGGAATTTTGATATTTTCAAATAACTCATCCAACTCGGCACGGGAATGGCGGTTAAATGCTTCATTGATAATATCTTTGGTGAGGTGCGGCGCAAATTTTTCAATAAAGTCGTACATGAAGCCGCGCAGGAATGTACCGCGACGAAAGCCGATTTTGGTAATGCTGTCCTCAAATAAATGGCTTGCATCCAGTGCAACCAGGTCAGTATCGGTCGTCTCGTTGTAGGCCATGCTCGCAATAATGCCAACCCCCAGCCCCAGACGCACGTAGGTCTTGATTACGTCCGCATCTGCCGCCGTGAAAACAACTTTAGGAGCCAAACCACGATTAATAAACGCTTCGTCGAGTTTGGAGCGCCCCGTGAAACCAAACACATAGGTGACAATTGGATATTTGGCGACATCTTCCAGCGTCAGGTTGGCAACCTGTGCCAGTGGGTGATTCTTGGGTACTACGATGCTGCGATTCCAACGGTAGCACGGCATCATAATCAAATCGCTAAACAGCTCCATGGCTTCTGTCGCGATGGCAAAATCAACTGTGCCATCAGCCGCCATTTCAGAAATCTGCATCGGCGTTCCCTGATGCATATGCAGTGCAACTTCAGGGTATTGCTTGATAAAGGAGCCAATCACCGGTGGCAAGGCATAACGTGCCTGGGTGTGAGTTGTCGCCAAGGTCAATGTGCCCTTGCGTTCATTGCTGAACTCCTGAGCCACCTGCTTGATACTCTCAACCTTACGCAGGATCTCTCCTGCCGTTTTCAGTATGGCTTCACCCGCCGGCGTAATGCGGGTTAAGTGCTTCCCGCTTCGGGAAAAAATCTCTACACCTAGCTCATCCTCTAATAAGCGTATTTGCTTACTGATGCCCGGCTGGGAGGTATACAGACTCTGTGCTGTGGCAGACACATTCAGGTCGTGATGTGCCACTTCCCAGATGTAACGTAATTGTTGCAGCTTCATAAGCCCTCCGATTGGCTCACTCACTGGGGATACCGCCAGTAGCGATACCGGTAACATGATCCTTGAGATAACCCCAAGGTTATAAAATTAAAGGTATTTATTTACAAAAAGAATAGTTGATGCAGGACAGCTCGCTTGGAATTATTAATTTCACGCCAAACAGCTCTGTTTACAACTTTAGACTATATCTACCAAATGCAAAGCGACTAAACCTCTAATATTACAAAAATGATAAAAATTAGGGGCAAAACAGTCATTATTGGCTATATGGGATAACAAATTTACGTGCCAGCCCTAGGGGCGATTCGCAATTCCATGAGGTACATGCCCAGTCGCTACATGTTCTCGGGCCGACTCGCAGTGCATTTTTTGATCATCAAAAAAAACATCTGCCCCATAAGCCTTTAAAAAAGTCCCTTTTGCCAAGCCACCCAAAAAGAGGGATTCATCGATACGAATATTCCAGGCACGCAAGGTGCGAATAACCCGTTCATGAGCAGGAGCTGAGCGTGCTGTTACTAATGCGGTGCGAATGGGGCAATTTTCACCAAACTCCGCTTGCAACCCATGTAGTGCGGAAAGGAACTGTTTGAATGGGCCGCCACTGAGAGGCTCTTTGGCAGACGCTTTTTCGCTTTCGGTAAAGGCTGACAAGCCTTGCAACTTATAAACCTGCTCCGCCTCATCGGAAAAAATCACTGCGTCGCCATCAAATGCAAAACGCAGTTCGTCTTCATTCTCAACTTGCGGTTTGGAGGCAATTAATGTTGCTGCCGCCATGCCGTGATCCAATGCTTGACGCACATCATCCGGCTCAGTTGAAAGGAATAAATGACAGCCAAATGCCGATGCGTAGCGGTAAGGAGAAGTCCCGCCACAAAATGCAGCGCGACTAATCTTGAGGCCGTAATGCTCGATGGAGTTAAACACCCGCAAGCCGGTATCTGCACTGTTGCGAGACAACAGAATAACCTCCACACGCGGCTCCCCCCCCAGACGTTCATTCAAACGCAACAATTTTTTGACCATTGGGAATGCGTCACCTGGCGGTAGTATTTCGTCTTCATGATCAATTTGGTATTGCGCGTAAGCAGCCAGGCCATCCTTCATATACACCTGATGGCTATCGTCAAGATTGAATAAGGCACGCGATGAAATCGCTATCACTAACTTGTCACCAAAACCCTTAGCCATACCACACTCTCCAAATAAAATTAGCCGCGCAATTCAAAGTTGTCTGCATCCAAATGCGCAGGAAAACGCGCGCGATACTCTTGCAATTGTTCGGCAAATAACTCAACGACTAACACCTCAGCTTCCTGGCTGGTAGCAATCAGTTCACCGGTAGCACTGTAAACACTGGAGTCGCCTGCATAATGCTGCGACGCTTCATCCATACCAACACGATTTACACCAATGACATAGCTCAGATTCTCAATAGCCCGCGCTTGCAACAGCCGATTCCAATGCAAGGCGCGGGCACTTGGCCAATTTGCCACATAGAGTGCGAGATCGTAATCGTTTCTATTGCGACTCCACACAGGGAAGCGCAGGTCGTAACAAATTAACGGCAATATACGCCAGCCGTTAAGCTCCACCAAAACACGCTCACTTCCCATCGCATAGCGGGTATGTTCACCTGCCATGCGAAATAAATGGCGTTTATCGTAATGCACATGAGTGCCATCAGGGCGCATCCACACCAGGCGATTAAAATACTCATCACCTCTTTTTACCACCAGGCTACCTGTCACTACGGCGCTATACTGATGTGCTTGTTGGTGCATCCATTGATAAGCGCGCCCGCCAACAACTTCAGCGTACTGGCGAGCACTCGAACAAAAACCTGTAGTGAAAACTTCGGGCAAAACGATTAAATCCACTTTTTTATTCATCGATGCCAGCGCGGCAGCGTAGCGCACCAAATTTTCTTCGGGCGCATTCGGGGTAATCATATGTTGAACTAAAGCAACTACCAGATTCTTCAAGGTCAATCACCTCGTAAGGCTTGATGTGCAGGATGCAACCAGAAATAACACAATAAAAATGCGATGCCCACTGAAATCGCCGCCAATAAAAAAGTTAAGGGGGCGCTGTAATCCCAGAGTAACCCACCTACTAACGCACCCGCTGCACCGCCCGCACCAAAACTGAATGAACTATAGAGAGCTTGCCCTTGCCCTTGATGTCCACCGGTAAAATAATTGCGCACTAACTCGATGGAAACAGAATGGGCAATACCGAAACTGCAAGCGTGCATAAGCTGGGCAAACAAGAGTACCCACAATGAATCTGCCAGGTAACCAATTAACAACCAACGCACCATGCTGACCAGCAAACTAAACAGCAATAAAGTGCGCAATGTGAAGCGCTGCAGGAGCTTAAACATCACTATGAATATGGCTACTTCCGCCAGTACCCCAAGTGCCCACAACAGCCCTGTGGCAGAGCGTGAGTAGTTATAATTCTCGACCAGATACAGAGTATAAAAAGTATAGTAAGGGCCATGGCTAAATTGCAGCAAAAAACTGGCGATTAAAAAACACAATACCGTTGGCTGCATTATCACCCCCCAAAAACCACCGCTGATTGCGGCTGTTTTTTTCCGGGTCATGTCTTTCAGGCTTAAACTTGAAAGCCAAATCAGAATTAGAAAACTGAGAATAAAGAGCGGTAAATAGCGAACGGGCAGCACATCAAATACCCAGCCCAATCCCACCACCGCGGCCATAAACCCCATGGAACCCCAGAGACGAATTTGCCCATAGCGCGAGTAGTTATCACCTAAATAACCGAGGGTGATAACTTCAAATTGCGGCAACACGGCATGCCAAAAAAAAGTGTAGCAACTGACTACCAACACCAGCCACCAATAGCGTGAATCCAACATCACGCCGGCAAAAATAATGCTCGCCAGCAAACTGCCAACACGAATAATGCGCAGCCGCTGCTGGGTGCGGTCAGCCAACCAGCCCCAAAAATTGGGAGCGATAATACGCGTGGCCAAAATAATCGCACTGATCACACCCACGTCTTGCGAGGAATACCCCAGTGACTTCAGGTAAATTCCCCAATAAGGAATTAACGCGCCGACCACTGCAAAATAAAAAAAATAAAAGCCGGATAAACGCCAATAGGGAATTGCTTGTTGTGCAAACGAAAGAGACATAGGCATGCTGCGGAGGGAGTAGATTGTTTATTAAGCCGGATTTTGAAAGCCAGCAATAAACCCTGGGATAAAAATAGCCGCTCAATGGAGCGGCTATGTGTGAAGCAAATTCGTTACAAAAACAGCGGCGTACTTATTTAACACTTCCGGGAATGACAGGAACCGAATGCTGCACCGCACCATTCTGCCCACGGTTTCGCAGTAAGTGATCCATCAGCACCAAGGCCAACATTGCTTCGGCAATTGGTGTTGCACGAATACCCACGCAGGGGTCGTGACGCCCTTTGGTAATTACTTCAACTGGATTGCCGTGCACATCTACACTGCGACCGGGAATGTGCAAGCTGGAGGTAGGTTTAAGGGCGATGTTGGCAATAATATCCTGACCGGATGAAATACCGCCCAAAATACCACCCGCGTTATTCGACAAGAAACCTTCGGGTGTCATCTCGTCGCGATGTTGGCTACCACGCTGCTCAACCGAGCCAAAACCTTCACCAATTTCAACACCTTTTACTGCGTTAATACTCATCAATGCGTGGGCGATTTCGGCATCGAGGCGATCGAAAATAGGCTCGCCTAAACCCGGCGGCACATTGGTGGCGACCACGGTGATTTTTGCACCGATGGAATCGCCCTCTTTATTGAGCGCCTGCATAAAGGTCTCCATCTCTGGCACCTTACTGGCGTCCGGGCAGAAAAACGGGTTTTGGTCGATTTGGTCCCAATCAACCGATTCAATTTTTATCGGGCCAAGCTGCGACAGATAACCGCGCACTTCAATGCCGTGAAAATCTTTCAAATATTTTTTGGCGATAGAGCCAGCTGCAACACGCATGGCCGTCTCACGCGCGGAGGAACGACCGCCACCGCGATAGTCGCGCACACCGTATTTTTGCATGTAGGTGTAATCGGCGTGGGCCGGGCGAAATTGGTCTTTGATATTGGAGTAATCTTTGGAGCGTTGATCAGTGTTCTCGATCAGCATGCCAATCGGTGTACCGGTAGTTTTGCCCTCAAACACTCCCGACAAAATCTTGACTGCATCCTCTTCGCGACGCTGGGTGGTGTAGCGTGACTGCCCGGGCTTGCGGCGATCCAGATCAATTTGAATATCCGCCTCAGTCAACTCAAGGCCGGGTGGGCAACCATCCACAATCGCGCCCAGCGCTACGCCGTGACTCTCGCCAAAGGTGGTAACCGTAAATAATTTGCCGTAGGTATTTCCAGACATAGAAATCAAACACCTGATCAATAAAAAAGTGGGCGGATTATACGTGAGTTAAGGCCATGACGCATCGCCAGCAGCACTGCGCTATAGAATTCCATCGGCACGCGCTTTGCGCAGGTCTTCTGCATTTAATACGAATACCCCATGACCACCGCGTTCAAATTCAATCCAAGTAAAAGGCAACGCAGGGTAAGCCGCTTCCAGCGCCGGCCAGGAGTTCCCTACCTCCACCAGCAACACGCCCTGCTCGCTCAGGTAATCTACGGCCTCAGTCAATAAGCGACGGGTAAAATCCAAGCCGTCATCACCAGAGGCTAACCCCAGCTCCGGCTCTGCGTGATACTCCTCAGGCAGGCTGGCCATATCTTCGGCGTCAACATAGGGCGGATTGGAAACGATCAGATCAAACACTTGCCCTTGCAGGTTCTCAAATAGATCCGACTGCATGGCAAATACCCGCTCAGCCAAGCCATGCTGCTCGATATTTTCTTCTGCTACCGCCAACGCATCAAAAGAGATATCACTTAATTGCACACAAGCCTCAGGAAAGGCATAAGCGCAAGCAATACCGATACAGCCACTACCGGTGCACAAATCCAGAATCTGCGCAGGTTCATTGACCAACCACGGCTCAAACCGTTTTTGGATCAGCTCGCCAATTGGGGAGCGCGGCACTAATACCCGCTCATCCACCACAAATGGCAACCCGGCAAACCAGGCTTGGCGAGTGATATAGGCGGCAGGAACTCGCTCTTGAATGCGTCGCGCCAGGTTGGCGACAACTTTTTTACGTTCGGGCAAAGTTAAGCGAGCATCCAGCCATTCGTCACCCAAAGGCGGCGACAAGTTAATGGCATGCAGCACTAATTGTTCCGCTTCATCCCAAGGGTTGTCGGTACCGTGACCATAAAACAGTTTGGCCGCAATAAACTCACTCGCACCCCAACGCAAGAAATCGCGAATGGTCAATAATTCATCGCGTGCGGCATCAAAATCAGAAGGAGATAAAGCCATGAATAACCTCGAATACTTTTTTGTAGCAATATTCTACCGAATTAATTGAATCAATCAGGATTTATGTTTTCTAGTAGCACGGCTAACGCGGTAAACTGCGGTTTTGTGAATGGCAGTGCGCAGCTGCCGCAGGAGGAGCACCAATGAAAGAACACTTTGCGAGTATTATTGCCAGCATTGGCGAAGATTTAACCCGCCCCGGTTTATTAGACACCCCCGACCGTGCCGCAAAAGCGTTTCAGTTTCTAACCCGAGGCTACAATCAAACCCTTGAAGAAGTTGTGAATGATGCACTTTTTCCATCGGACTCGGAGGAGATGATTATGGTGAAAGATATTGAACTCTATTCACTTTGCGAGCATCACCTGCTGCCGTTTATCGGCAAAGCGCATGTGGCTTATATCCCCACTGGAAAAGTACTGGGGCTATCTAAAGTTGCACGTATCGTCGATATGTTTGCGCGTCGCCTGCAAATTCAGGAGCAACTGACAGTGCAAATTGCGGAGTGCATTCAGCAGATTACCGGCGCATCAGGCGTGGGGGTTATTATTGAAGCAAAACACATGTGTATGATGATGCGCGGTGTTGAAAAGCAAAACTCTTCAATGAAAACCTCTGCCATGCTTGGCTCATTCCGTTCCAACCAAGCAACGCGCAGCGAATTTTTATCATTACTTCGTGACTAGATTGCCACTGTCGGTCACATCAATAGACCAATAAAAAACCCCACACAGTTGCGGTTTTTTATTGGCGGTAAATTTTAACCAATTCAACTCGCGCCGTTCTATCGCCCTTACCTGCTGGAGCCAACCCACCGACCCCATAAGACACCAGACGATCAGCGCCAATACCAGCTTCTTGCACCGCTGTTTTTAATTGCTCAGCGTAAGCATGGGAGTTTTTTTGCTGAACAGCCAGCGGTACCGGCGAATAATCGTGCCCGACAATGGCGAGAGTCCATTCAGGTCGGCTTTTTAACACATCAACCAATGCCTGCAGATGCGCGGGTTTGATATTAATGGTCATAACGCCCTGAGCGTCACCCGTCAGTAAATCCGGAAATACGTAGTAACCGCTGGAATCCAAGGCACGAATAATTGACTCAGGATTAGCTGCAATTCCCTGCTCATTAACGCGATCCACATGAACAATATCTAACTGCAAATAAACGCGCTTATTACCGCGCTGAACTGCATACAGCGCAACATAAAACGGCTTTGCATCGGCGTTGATAACTTCATAAGCGCCGTACTGTTGAAATTGATCCAAACCATACAGCTGAAGGATTTTAAAATGATTATTAGCCCAGGAATTACTGGTACCGCAATCGCGGCCATTACAATGAAACAACTCGCGCAAATTAAAGTTTTGCAATTGATCCAAATAGAAGTCAAAACCCTTGCTTGCGCTATGCCCCTCAGGCAACTCCACCGTATAGCGAGTCAAATTACCACTCAAGCGCTGCTGACGATCCAATCGCCAACTGCCCGCGATTTTTTTATAACTACCTAGCGCAAATAAATAATCATCAGTCTCCCCTGAGCTTTGGAAGAGAATGCGGGCATTGTGATAAGGCTCAAGCGATAACTCTGCCGCATGAACAAAACCGGAGAAAATAAAAACTGCAGTGATCAAAAACAATTTCATAAGCAATTCCAGGGTAAAAACAACTCTATAGAAAATAGCTATAGCGATAATCTTGCAAAAAAAGTGTTCAGCTTTTTTGCAATTAATTCCGACTCTTGCTCCATATGAAGATGATGCCCGCCACCCAGAACCTCGTAATCCACTTGAGAAAACTTATTAACTTCTTCCAAATAATTTGCATAAATCTTGGGTAAACCATTGTCCCCAAGCAATAATTTAATTGGTGCTTCAACACGATTCAAAAAAGCCGCTAATTGCTCACGCGACATTTTAAATACCGATGGAACCATCAGGCGTGGATCAGTGCTCCAGGAAAAACCACCGTCGCGCGCTACAACACCTCTCATAGTTAAGGCGGTGGCAGCCTCACTCCCCAAAGGAAACATCCCCCGCTCACGAGCCTTAATCGCCACATCAAGATTGGTGTATACGGATTGAGTCTTTTGTTGCTGGGCACGCAAACCTGTTATGGCACTGGCGAGTTGTGCCGGCGCATCCTGAGGTGATGCCGGCTCTGGCAGAATCCCCTCAATGAGACCAAGCCCAATGCATCGCTCAGGAAATGTGCCTGCCGCCAAAGTGCTAATAATCGCACCGCGGGAATGCCCAAGGAGTGCAAATCGCTGCCAGCCCAAATAATCGGCAACAGCAAAAATATCGTTGACATCATCCCAAGGGGTGTAAGCCGTTTGGCCCAAGCGGTGCGAGCTTTGGCCGTGGCCAGCCAAATCAAGTGCAACTATGTGCAGGTTTTGTAGTTGTGGAGCAAGTTTGAAAAAACTGGCGGAGTTATCCAGCCAACCATGAAGTGCCAGCACTGGAAGCTGACCAGAATCGCCCCACTCCTGTGCGGAGAACTCAAGGTCATTAACAGTGAATCGCAGTTCGCGTGGAGATCTGGAATCGTCTAAAACTTGTTGCATTCTCGAAGCTCCAGCGCTGAGGTGTCGAGCATTATTTTTGGAAGGTCACTAGGTTAATGAACTGCGTGATCAAGCCAGAGCAGCTCTCCCAGTCCGGATGCGATAGTTTGAATCTCGACAGCTGCCAATGAGCTAGTCCCCATGGGATAAAACCCCTCCGGTTTGCCGCAAAGTAACCCGAGAAGTTTACCTACCATTGGCTGATGGCTTACCAGCAGTATGGCCCCTGGGTTTGATGCATCGTTACGGTAAAGCCAATCGATTAGTTGATTGGGATCTGCCTCAGGTATCAAAAACTCCGTCGTTTGCAAAGGAATAGCAGGGAAATATTGCTGGGCTATCTGCGCTGTTTGCTGTGCACGAACGAGGGGACTGGCCCAGATTGCTGCGATATTTGCCAGTTCTTTCAGTCGCGCCGCCAGTACTTTCTCGGTTTCAAAAAAACCCTTCTGCGTGAGTTTGCGCGCCTCGTCAGAGGTTATCTGCGCCTCGGCCTGGCCATGGCGCAATATATAAATGATCATTTATCGCCTTTTGTGTCGTCGGTGATGGCATCAGTTGCAGCATCGGTATTGACTGGCTCTACTGATTTTTCATCGGCACCAGCATGTTTTTCAGCAGAACCTTTGGGCCAATCAGCAAACGGGAAGGGTTTTTCATCACTGCTGTAACACAAGAACTTCAACACATCATAAATATAAGTTGAGAGTGAATGGCCAAAGCGACGCAGGTATTGATTGTCCTCACCGGTAATTAGCGAAAAGAAAAATTGGGCAATCACCAATACCCACATAACGATACTTGCCACCTGTAAAACAGCGGCAAAAATAAGCATAAATACCAGTCGAAACCAGTGCTTGCTTGAAGTCAGGTTTGATTTCAGTTGTTCGTTATCCATTAGTTTCCCCTTAAAAATTCAACATCGTCGGCTTGCTCACCAACCATTAAACCACGAGCCACTTCAGAAATAGCTCGCCCTTCAAAAAGCACAGCATACAACCCATTTACCAAAGGCATGTAAATACCTAGCTCGCCAGCTTTTTGCTTTACCTGACGCAGGGTATTCACACCCTCGGCTACCTGGCCAAGCGAAGCGACGATTTCATCCAATTGCTTTCCCTGGCCTAAGGCAAAACCTACACGGTAATTTCGGCTTAAATCCGAGGTGCAGGTTAATATCAAATCGCCAACGCCGGCCAAGCCTAAAAAAGTCATGGGGTTAGCCCCCATCACCTGCGCAAAACGGCTCATTTCGGCAAGACTACGAGTCAGTAGCATCGCTTGCGTGTTGTGGCCTGCGCCGAGCGCCGCTGCCATACCGCAAATAATAGCGTAGATATTTTTAAGCGCGCCGCCCAATTCCACGCCGTAACGATCATGGTTTGCATAAACACGAAACGTTTCGGACTTTAAAGTGCACTGCACAGCACTAGTCAGAGCATCACTTTCACTGGCGATCACTGTCCCCGTTTGCTGCTGCTGAACTATTTCTTTGGCAAAGTTGGGGCCACTTAACACGCCAATCGCATGCCCAGGCAACTCCTGTTCAAGTATTTGACTCATAAGAGTAAAGCCTTCTGGCTCGATTCCTTTTGCAGTGCTCACCACCATGGTATGGGCATCCAATAATGGTTTGATCATTTGTGTAACGGCCCGGAATGAATGCGTGGGGATAGAAATAAAAATCAAGTCTGCTCCGACAACAGCATCGGCCAAATCAGCGGTGATAACTAAACCTTTGTTAAGCGCATAGCCTGGCAAGTAACGAGTATTTTCGTGTGCTGCCGCCGCGGCTTCCGCCTGCTCTGCAGAGCGCATCCACAAATAGGTAGGGTACTGGTTACAGGCAATAATATTGGCAATCGCTGTGCCAAAACTACCGCCTCCCAATACTGTTATTTTTGAAATTTTACTCATAAAAATATCCACCGAATTAGCCAAAGGGTGCACTGCAAAAACGTCACCTGTTACCAACTAAAAAACTCACAAATCACCCAAACTGTAACTTTTTTGCACAAAAACTTTCATCTAAACTTTGTCCACATTTTCTGTGGATAAGTTAGTGGATAGATTTTGGGAAACCGCCGCAAACCCCTATAAAATCTATAGCAATAACAAATTGATTAATTTTTGATCAATTAAATTAATTTCTTATTAATCAATTAGTTACATAAAAATACAACATTAAAAGCACGTTTTTTCGCATTTTTGCTCAGCGCTTGTACTGGAATCGTCAAATAGCACAAGAGGTGTGCATAAAGAGTTAGTGATTATTAACCTTAAAGCGCCGATAGACCGGAAAGATTCATATTGCAAGATAATTTTTAACAATATCCATGCTTCATTTTGAATCAAAAAAACACTTCAAAAACATGTGCAAGAAAAATCAGTGGGTCAGCTCAGCGCTACAGGGAAAGCATCACTCAATTGAGCCAAGCGCACCATAGCTTCCATTGGCATAAAGAAGAGGATTCACCTCTGCCCCGTTAACAATTACATTGCTAATCGCACCTATGACTATTTTGTGAGTTCCGTAAGTCATAACCTTATCGGTTTTGCAAATAAACACA
>Ga0307408_100000137_pt1 | contig 81492 bp, 82 predicted proteins | sample 322Cmetagenome_FD_202116 | JGI IMG/M metagenome (GOLD analysis project Ga0307408, IMG submission 202116) | Maize rhizosphere microbial communities from greenhouse at UC Davis, California, United States - 322HYB-C-3 | ecosystem: Host-associated > Plants > Roots > Rhizosphere > Soil | place... | reverse complement strand
TCGCTCCGGGCGATACCAGCGGCAATCGACAGGATGGGCGAAAGGCCTGAACCACCGGCCACGAGAATGATGTCTCTTGGCGTTTCCTCTCTCAGGTAGGCGGTGCCATAGGGTCCATCGAGCTCAATCCCTTCGAGCGCTTCGCGCTCGTCGAACAAGCGGTTCGAAGCGGCGCCACCGGCCATCCGCTTGATCACGAATGACCATTGCCCCTCGGCATTGGCAAGGTTGGCCATCGAATAAGCCCGCTCGCCCTCGACACCGGGAATCGCCAGCATCGCATATTGACCGGGCTGGAAATCGGCCTTTCCATCCTCGCTGGCAAAGGTGAATTCGGCCAGATCATGCGTGATGGGTCGGAAACCGACCAACCGGACCGACCTTCTTTGCGGCAAGACAACGGGACGAAAACGATCCTCGACACGGGCCTCCACCACACAATCGGAAAGGGGGCGGCACTGGCACGCCAACAACCGCCCCCTCTTGCGCGCACGCGCGCCAATCCCCGGCGCTTCGGGCCAGATGTCCTCGATTTCGCCTTCCACCAGCTCGATCTGACACGAACCGCAGCCGCCCGAATTACAGTCATACGCCATGCCGATACCGCTGCGCAGGGCCGCGCGCAAAAGCGGATCGCCCGGCTCGGCATGGAAGTCGATATCGCTGTCGGCGATTCGGATCGAGACCTTGCCGGGGCATGAACCCGTCTTCATGCGCCGAAGACCCCCATCGGGCCATCGTCGGGCGAGATGATGACGCTCTTGGTTTGCGTGTAATGGTTGAGAACTTCGGCCGCAAACTCGCGGCCGAAGCCGCTGCCCTTGTAACCGCCGATCGGCATGCCGCCGACGAAGTTGTAATAGCGGTTGATCCAGACGGTTCCCGTTTCCATCCGACGCGCCATGCGGTGCGCACGATTGAGATCGCGCGTCCAAAGGCCACCACCCAGACCATAGAGATTATCGTTGGCCATGCGAATGACCTCATCCTCGTCGCTCCATGGGATCACGACATTGACCGGTCCGAAGATTTCCTCCTGCGCGATACGCATTTCATTGCGCACACCGGCAAACACCGTCGGCTCGATGAACAACCCGTCCGGGCAAGCCTCGACCTCACGACGGCCACCCCCAATCAGGCATTGCGCGCCTTCCTTGCGCCCCGCATCGATATAGCCCAAGATCTTGTCATACTGCATCCGCGAAGCCTGCGGCCCCAGAACCGTCCCCGGTTCGGTAGGGTCGCCCGAAGGCACGCGAGCAAGCAAGGCCAGGAATTTTTCGGTGAATTCCTCGAGAACATCCACGTGAACGAAGGTCCGGCTGCCGGCAAGGCACACCTCGCCCTTGTTGAGCACAGTCGACATTGCAGCCCCTTCGGCCGCGCCATCGAGATTGGCATCGGCGCAAACGATGTTGGCCGACTTGCCACCGAGCTCCATGGTCTGGGGAATGATGTTGACCGATGCGTATTGGATCAGCTTTTGCGCCGTGGGACGCGAGCCGGTGAACGCCACCTTGCGCACCAGGGGATGCGTGACGAGCGCCTCGCCGATATTCGGCCCATAGCCGGTCACCACGTTGAGAACGCCCGGCGGCAGGAGATCCTGCACTTCCTTGACAAATGCGAGAACCGAAAGACAGACCGTCTCGGCCGGCTTGAGGACAACGGTGTTGCCCGCCGCTAGCGCGGGCGCAATCTTCGACGCCATCATGATGAGTGGCACGTTCCAGGGGATGATCTGGGCGCAAACCCCCAGCGGCTCGCGCAACACCAACCCCAAGCCGTTCGGCACCTCCATGGTGAGACCATGAATCAACCATGGCATCCCGGAAAAGACCTGGAACTGCTCAATGGCCATCGGGATGTCAAAATGCATCGCCTCCATGAACGGCTTGCCATTGTCGAGCGTGTCGATCATCGCGAAATCCTCGGCCCGCGCCTTCAGCCTGCGCCCCATTTCGGCCAGGATCTCCTGGCGCTGGGCCGGCGAAGTCGCAGACCAGGATGGGAAAGCCGCCGCCGCTGCCTCAACGGCACGCACAGCATCCTCCCCAACGCCTGACTGGATCTTCGCTAGCGTCTGGCCGGTCGTCGGATCGACCATGTCAATCGTCTCGCGCGAGCGAGACTCAACCCACTCGCCATTGATGTAGTGCCCGTAAACCGGCTGGAGCAACTTTTGCGCCAATTCCTGATGGCGCTTAATAACTGATTGATCCCCAGTCATCTTCCTAATTCTCCTGCACTAGGCCCATTTCACGGGCTAAATGAATTCAATTCACGCCTCGTCAAATTCAACCAGGATGTCATCGCCATCGACCTCGACGTTGTAGGTCTTGAGCGGTATTTCACATGGAAATTCCCTGGCCTCGCCGGTTCTCACATCGAAGCACCCGGAATGAAGCGGGCACTCTATAACCCCCTCCTCGAAAAAACCGTCGCTGAGCCGGGCGACGGCATGCGTGCAAATATTGCTGGTCGCGAATAATTCTCCATCCAGGTTAAAGATCACGATTGGAGGCAGCCCCTCGATGTCCACGGGAAGCATCTCCCCCGGCGGAACTGCCTCAACTTTTGCCACTGCCTTTCGCATGTGCTCACCCGCGCCTTACCCAGAATTCAAGTCACCAAGTTTCCTAATACGGATAGCTTGGAACCTCATTGCGTCAAACAGCAGGTTCAAATAGACTCCATCACGGACAGTGATATATCCTCGAATACCCGAGTCTCCCGAACGCGGTGGGCGGCCTGCGGAATTGAGGCGAGGTTGCAGAACCCGGGCACCAGTCCTTTGGCCTGGGCAGTCGGGGTCGAGAACGGACAGAGGCGCAGCCAAGGCGATTGTGCGCCATGTTGGGCCTGTTTACGCTGCGGAACGATTACTTGGTTGAGGGAAGTTGGTGTGGTGAAGATCCGCGATGTCGACCTGAACTTGCTGCGCGTCTTCGAATGCGTGTTTCAAACCAGAAAGGTTGTGGAGGCAGCCGAGATCCTTGGGATCTCGCAGCCTGCTGTCAGCAACGCGCTCAAAAAGCTGCGCGAGCTGTTCAACGATGAATTGTTTGTCCGCACCAGGAGTGGCATGACCCCGACACAATACGCCATGCAATTGGCCGAACCGATCTCCTACGCGCTCAAGACGCTCGAAATCGCCATAGAGGCATCGGAGAGTTTCGATCCCAGGCGCGACAAACGGCATTTCGTAATCGCAACCTCTGACCTGGGAGATATGTATTTCGGGCCAAAATTCATTTCTCATATTAGAGACATATCACAGGATATAACTATAGAGTTTGTTAGAAACAACAGGCCACATATTGTCGAATCTTTAGAAAATGGTGAAGTAGATATACTTCTCGGGTTTCGGCCCGATCTCATAACGAACATGTTCGTATTCCGTCTATTTTATCAGGGTTGGAGCATTTTGGCCCGTAAAGATCATCCCATATTTTCGAGCAAAGCGCCGCGCGAGGACCTGCTGGCCTGTCGCTGGATTGGCGTACGCTCTGAGGGATCCGGATTGGCAAGCGTGAATGCCGAATTGCTCAAGGTGGGCATGGATCGCAACATCGTGGTCTGGACATCCAACTTCGGGACGCTTGCCCCTTTGCTAGCGGTCGGCGATCTCGCCGCCTGCGTACCGGAAAAATACACCACAGTGATCGACGAGGCTTTCGGACTGAAAAGCATGCCATTCCCGGTTGATCTGCCCAAGCATTCCATCAGCTCGGTCTGGCATTCCAGGGCGCATAACGATCCTGCAAATCAATGGCTCCGGCAGCAAGTCAGCATACTTTTCAAGGATGCCTGACGATCTCCTGCCAGCTTTCATCATCTTTGGTGCAATTCCGGACGGCCTCTGAGAGTCTGATTCGAAATTATCCAGCGTAATTTCATAGTCTTGCGATGCGACGTGTGAAGAGTTGGATTGAGGCGATGAAGAGCTAGGCGGTTGCTGAGGCGATGGTCTGCTCGAACTCCTAGGCAAGACGCCGGTTACGACCGAGCCATGCAAAGGTCCGCTCGACGACCCAGCGTCTGGGCAAGACCTCGAAGCTCTTGGCGCGGTCGGACCGCTTGATGATCTCGATCGTCCTGTCCGCCGTCAGCGCCCATGGCACAGATTTGAGGTTGTGATTTAAGGAGGGTTTGGGCTTCGTCGTAGTGACGAAGGAACGAAGATGAAGCCCAAACCCTCCAATGCAAAATCGCCGGTGAAGGCCCCCGCTGAGCGGGTGGTGAAGGCCATCCGCCGCAAGACCCGTCGGCATTTTTCCGCAGAAGACAAGATCCGGATCGTTCTCGACGGCCTGCGCGGTGATGACAGCATTGCCGGGCTGTGCCGCAAGGAAGGCACGCGAGAGCCGCAGAACGCGGCGCCATGCTGCTCATCGATGAAGCAGACAGTGTCCTCTACAAGCGCGAGGCCGGGCAGGCGCGACAGGCCATGCAGCGCGATGGTGACACCAAGGGCGCGCAGAGGCTCACCAACCGCATGACGGACATGGCGAAGGGGCTGAAGCGCGACGCGCAGGTTGAATCCCTGCTGCGCAGCCGCACCCGCGAGCTGGGCATCAAGACAGGACTCGGTCGCGATCTGGCCCGCGACCTTGCCACTTCCATCTCGATGAAGCGGAGCCGGTCAATCGGCATGGGCCTGTAGGAGAAGCGCGATGGATACTGACACGGATGACGTGGAACTGACCCTGGACCTTGAGCCGGAGCCGAAACCCGACCCGGCCACCCCGGATACCGCAAGCGATCCCGCCGCCGAGGCTTTCGCCCGCTTGGAAGGTGAATTGGCTTTGATGCGCCGTGCGGTTCAGCACCTTGCCGCCGAGCGCGCCGACATTGTTATTCCCGACTACGGCGCGACTCTCACCGACTTGGCCAAGCGAATGGGCGCGATCAGCGAGAGCCTGAAGGGAATGGCGCGCCATCCCGCATTGCAGATGACCCCTGACAGCATTGGCAATCAGATCGCCGCCGCAGCCGAAGCCGCGCGACGCAGCGATCAGGACAGGATAAGCCAGGCTCGGAGTGACTTGAACTACGCCGCCCAGGAAATGCGGAGCGTCACTTCCTATGCGCGTACCGCTGCCGAGCAGCGGCAGCAGCTCTACCAAGTAGCGGCCGGAGCCTTGCTGGCAGGTATTCTTGTATGGTCTTTCCTTCCCGGCACCATTGCCCGCGTAATGCCGGATAGCTGGTACTGGCCCGAGCACATGGCAGCGCGGATGATGGGCGCATCCTCTCGGTGGGACGCAGGCGCACAGCTGATGCAAAGCGACAGCCCCGAGGCATGGAATGCACTGGTGGAGGCCGCTGACATCCAGCGCGACAACCGCGATGCCATTGACGCTTGCCGGAAGACCGCTGCCACATCGCAGCAGCCAGTGCGATGCACCGTCAAGATTCGTCCAAGCAGTCGAGAAGGGGAGACAGCAGCAACGCCAGCGGGGGCCGCGATGTTGCAAAGACTGCCATTCACAGCGTGATGCGCATTCTCGGTCAGTCTTGCGCACCCGATAGCCTTCCCGCCGGCATACTCACGCCGGATACGAACCACTGTCTCCAAAACCAACATCCCGATCTCGCCGCATGAACTTCCACGCGGCTGTGTAAGCTATCGAAATGAGGGGTCCCTTTTAGACGCCGATCACCCCGCTAACGGGGTCCTTTTTGCACGCCGATTCACAATTAAAAGTAGCGGGGTGTTAGGCGGAGGAAGCACTTCTGCACCGGCGCGACGGCCAGCATAGCCTTTAAGGTGAAAGAACAGGTCTTCCCCGCCACCATCAATAACGACAAACCCAAACCCGCGCCCCTCGTCGACCCGGGTAACTCGCCCTAACAATGGCAATTCGAGGATCAGCTTTGAGGTAGTATCTCTGTCGCGGGACGGACCCCGTTTTGCTGACTTCAGATCATCTGTCTGAGCGGGCTTCTGGGAATCGATCAGGCCGATGTCCTTTAATTGATCCCCTAACGACCTCATTCATCACGCCCCAGAAATAAGAAACTTAACTCCCCGCCCAATCATCGTTCCATAAACGCGGAACGCAACAATTGATCAGGCGCCTGTCGAAACGCCGAACAGCGCTAACCTACTGACGCACACCAGACCTTTAAGACTTCTCCAAAAATCCTCTCGCCGGGTTCAGCTTCGTAAATCGCACATAGCTGCGGCTCGATCAGCTTTCCGTATTCCTCGAAACCCCAATGCTGCTTTACCGATACCGCGGGGTCAAAATCCCACGCCGGATAAAGCCTTTCGATATCGGTCACGACAGGCTGGAAGGCGCTTTGATGGTACCGTACCAACGCACTGGCGCAGCTGCCGACGACTGATTGAGCGACCTGATCTTCACGTATTGCCATGCGGCGAGCGATTGAAAGCCAATACTGGATCGCCGCATGATGGACTTAACCAGTCTGCATGCGCGCGGCCATGTTGATGTGGCGATCGGTCATGTGGGGCGCCATCGTGTCCAGGCCGATGAGCAGATTGCCATCGCCGAACGTTATTGCGGCCCCAAACAATGCTCCGGGAATTCTGCACATGCCGTGTTCGACAATGCCGAGGAGCGCCTTGAACCCCACGGGAAGCGACGACCAGTCACGCTTGCTGTAGGCCAAGAGATCGATCGTCGCGGTCGAGGCAATCCCTTCGTCGATCTCGTTCTGCATGAAAACGATGAAGACCGCTGGCGTGAATTGTCGGTGCTCGACCTCGTTCTTTGCCGCCTGATAGAGCATCATCCGGTGTTCCACGGGCATGACGCGGACAAACAGGTCGTACAGCCGGATGATGAGCTGCATGATCCTGTCATCGGGATCCTGTTGTTGCCAGCGCAAGCAATGCCAAATCCGATTGTAAAGCTGCTCTCGGTCGGCGGGATCGAGATAGCCATCGATGAGCGCAGACGAGTCTGCGACGAGATCGTCAATCGTCTCCATCCAGCCTAATCCACGACCGGATAGTTCGGCATTGGCCACTCGTGCTGAGGATTGTCCATCATCAGATCGACGAAGATCGGTAGGAGGCAGCCAAGGAGCGACGCTCCGTCCCTCACCTGGTCGCGGTTGACATCGCTGTTCCAGGTCGCACCGCCGTGCACCAGCTGATTTCGCAGGACGTAGAGCCGATCGAATAGGATCGACAGGATCCGGACCGTGTCGTGCTCGCGCAGGGCGTGGTTGATGGCAATGCGACCGCGCTCGAGCTTGTGCTCCCATTCTTCGTAACCTGACACACCATTCTGATGCTGCCAGAACGGATGGTAGACATAGCGATTGTCCAGAAGGAGGCGGATCTCCTGGCTGAACCGCTGCCAGACCGCGTCGTAGACACGGTGACGCCCATCGAACTTTACGAGCGTCGAGAAAAACGATTGGAAGAGCCCACGCTCGCCTTCCGGCGCTGAGCTGCTGGCCGAGGCTTCCACGTCACCGGCGTAGGCAGCGTTGAACCCGATCCAGAGCAGGATGAAGCGAACGTCCTGGTCTTCCTGTTCTGCTTCAGCCCGACGAAGCCAGGAAAGCGCACGATGAACGCGAAGGGTCAACGGCGTTGAAAAGCCGTCGCGAAGCGCGCGCTGCTTCTCTTTCAGGGCTTCAGGGTGGAGAGGATTGCCTGCCGGGAATCGATAAACCATGCGCGCAACTTAGCGCGATGATTTCTTTCAGGATAGTTTACCGAGCATCTCGATGCGGCTTGTCCGCAATTGATCTGATCCACGCGTCGATTTCCTCTTCAACCCACACCGTGCATTTGGGGCCGAGCGAGCGGGATTTGGGAAAGCGCCCTTCGCTCATCCGCTGATAGATAGCCGAACGACGCAGGCCGACCCGGTCAATGACTTCGGGCAGCCGCAAGAGCCGGGGCGGCGGGGGGACTTGCGGAGTTGCTTGATCTGCGCTCGCGCTGTCCTCGGACAACTGGGGATGTGCATTCATGATCGCTCCTGTCGGGTCAATTTCTCGGTCCCCTCCGAGGTGAATTGGATCAGCGTGGCAGCGACATCGAAATGTCGCGGTTGGCAAAATCATCAATGTGCTTGGCAAGCATGCGGGCAACGAGCTGCGAAGTGCCGTTCGCCCACCGGGGTCGCAAATCTTCGACGCGTCGCCCAAGCGTGCGTTCGAGCTGGCCTGGCAAGGCCGTAAAGAAGTCCTCAAGGAACTCCCCCATTTCGCTGCGCATCCATTCGCAGGCGAGATCCTCCTGACCAGCCAGGGCGAGGATCATGCTGGCGCGGGGAAAGGCGCCGCAGACATCGAGAACGCGCGCGGCTTCATCAAGGCCGATGGGCCGATCGCCGCGCATGACACGAAGCAGGGTCTCGCGGTGGATCCCGACTTCTCGAGCGATCTGGTGCTTGGGCTTGTCAGACGACTCAATTGCATGGGCAAGAATGTGCGCGAGGCTGGTGTTGGCTTCGCCTCGGAATGGCGCGGGCTGATGCATCGACAAAAACTCCAACGATGAGGAACTGAGTCGCAGCCATATCGCGGGCGATCGATGTAGGAAAATGAAAAGAACATTTACAGAACATCTCGTTTCTAGGCGAATCATCCCCTAGGCCCGAGTCGCCGACAATCACCGCCACGCTTGTCGGAACTCGTCGACGCTAATTACGAGATAGGCCGCTGTTTCTGCGTATTATTACCGACGCTGGCCAATTGATGCGTCCATATCCGTCCGCCGCTTCAGCCCCAGCGTCAATCCGACTTTCCTACATCGATTTCCTAGATCCATGTGGAACACACAGCGAACGAAAGAACGCTGGGTTCACCCCTCCAGATGGAGCTCCATATGCAGTCTCTTACCCTCTCCCGGCGTTCCGGCGCCATGAATCAGAACCCCTCGAAGTTCGGGCGGGCCATGACCTTTGCAGTACCGCTTGCGGTCGCAGCACTGGCCGCCAGCGCCGCCTATGCTGGCGCCGACACGACCTTCACCCCTGCCCTCACGAAATTCACCGATTTCCTCGAAGGCTCGGGCGGCAAGATCATCACGGTCCTCAGCCTTGCAGGCGGCCTCATCGGTCTCGCCTCGGGTCGGTTCTCCCTCGGACAGGTCGCTGTTCCTGTCGGCGTCGGCATCGGTGTCGGCACGGGTGTTCCGATCGTCACCTCGGTCGTCACCGCGGTCATCTGACGCATCGGACGGGAAGGCGCGTCGCCATGGCAGACCCATATATCATCCCGCGTCGGCTCGACGATCCGGAGCTCATCGGCTTCTGGACCATCGACGAGTTCGCCGGAATGCTCATCCCCTTCACCTGGGGAATCCTCAGCCAGCATATCTTTATCGGCATCATCGTTGCCTTCGGCGCCTGGTTCGCGCTGCGAAAGGCAAAAGCAGGACGCGCCAGCTCCTGGGTAGCCCATGCCGCCTATTGGTATCTGCCGGCCGGATTGCTGGGCCTGAAATCGACGCCGCCTTCCCACTGCCGCCTGCTTGCCGGTTGAGGGGAGATATCGATGTTTGCCGACATTTCACACGAGCGCCAGCAGTCGCTGCTGCGCCAGCGCAACCTCTTTGCGCTGACCAGCGCCGGGCTCGGCATTGCGCTTGTCGTCGCCGTCAGCCTTGCTGCCACCCGCGACCGCGAAGTCGTGCTCCTGCCAACGCTCCCCAAGCAGCTCACCGTCAGCAGCGCGGGGGTCGAGGCCGACTATCTCGAACTTGTGACCCGCGATGCCGCGCTCGTTCTCCTCAATCGCAGCCCCGAGGGCCTCGACTACTGGATGGACGAGATCCTGAAGCTCGCCGATCCGGCAAGCTACGGGCGCCTCAAGGCCGATCTCGTCCGGATTGTCGAAGAGCAACGGGGTTCGGATGTCACCCAGGCCTTCGTCATCCGGTCGATGACCGTCGACCCCAAGGGGCTTACTTCCGATGTGACGGGCACGCTCAAGACATTTGTCGGCGCACAGGTCATCGCGAGCGACGAACGCCGTTTCCGCTTCAACTGGACCTACCGGGGCCTGCGTCTCGCGCTGTCAGGCTTCAGCCAGTTGCCCCCCAAAGACCCAACGAAGGAGGCCCAGTAATGGCTTACCGACGCAAGACGCGCGCGTGGAGCCTGGCTCTTTGTGCCAGTACCATCCTCGCATTTTCAGGGAGCGGCGCGCAGGCCGCTGACCAGTTCAAACAGGCTGCAGACGGAGCGAGCATCGAATGCGCCGTGTCGGCCCGCGAGCTGACGCGCTTCGCGCTCGTCGACGACCAGTTTGCCAGCGTGTCGAAGATCTCGACCGGCACGCCCTACAACGATTTTGCGGTCACCAACGAACCGCTGCGCGGCGACATCTACGTGTCGGTGCCCGAGACCTATGCGGCGCGGTCGATCAGCTTCTTCGCCACGACCAAGAAGGGCTTCGTCTACAAGGTTTCCTGCCAGGTCGAGCCTGTCCCGGCAGTGCAGGTCTTCATTACCAACCCGGCGATCGCGACAAACAAGGCATCTGGCTGGGAAAGCGAAACGCCGCTGGAGACGAGCGCAGTGCGGCTCATCCAGGCCATGGCCAATGACCAGACGGTCGATGGCTTCGAGGTCAGGCAATCCTCAGCCCTTCCGGCACGGATCGGCGATCTCGAAATCCAGCTCATTGCCGATTACCGCGGCAGCGCGCTCGCCGGAAAGGTCATCCGCCTGGCGAACCGTGGCCGCAAGCCGCTGACGCTTGACGAAGCGGATCTCGCATCCTCCCAGACACTCGCAATCTCGATCGCCCAGCCCACTCTCAAATCGGGAGAAAGCACGGTCGCCTTCATCGTCGGTTCGAACGGAGGGTTGGGCCATGACTGATGCTCCCTCGATCTCAACCCCGGTACAGGCCGATCCGGCATCGCCGTCGCCAGTAACCAGCCTCAACGCGAAGACCGCACGGCGGCAGAAGCTTCTGCTTGGCTCCCTGGGCGCACTCGCGCTTGTCGGCGGCAGCTGGTTCATCCTGGGCGGCGACGACAACGCGAAGAGCGATGATCCCACCGCCGCGCAGACCATCGACACGGCAGGGCTCATCAATCGCGACCTTTCGCAGCGCGAGTTCGTCGCGACCTACGGCAACCGTCTCGATGCCGTGACCCGCGAGCAGAAGGCCATGAAGGACGCGAGCCTCCCGCGCGAGGAAATCGAATCCGAGCTTGCCGCGCTCAAGGCGGAAAACCAGGCGATGCGGGTCGATGGCCAGGCCGCGATCGATGCGATCTCCGCTGAGAATGCGGATCTCAAGTCACGCCTTGCCAGCCAGGCCGCCCCGGCAGCCGCAAGCCTGCCGCCACCGGCCTATGGCCCGCAGGCGGGTGGCTACGATGCGCGCGGTCGACCGCTTCAGCCTGCCCCTGCGGGTGCTGCGCTGGGCGCGAGCGAAACCGGCCTGCCCGGTCCCGGTGAAGTCAAACTCATGAGCTTCACTTCCGACAAGGCAGGAGCCAGCGGCCTCAGGGCGGCTCGCCCGGAAGCGCCGCCGGTGGTGGTCGAGGACTCGCCGGATTATCTGCCGCCCAATTCCTATGCTCCTGCCAAGGTCATCGTCGGCGTCGATGCGTCGGCGGGCGTTGCGAGCCAGACCGATCCGCTTCCCGTGGTGCTGCGCATTACCGGTCCGGCGCGATCGGTCATGCAGAACGGCAAGGTTCTGACCACGCGGCTTCAGGGCTGCATCGTCAATGGCGCAGCGCGCGGCGATCTCTCGTCCGAAAAGGTTTACGTGAAGCTGGCGCGGATGACCTGCGACCAGCCCGGTGGGCGCGTCGCGGTGAGCGAGGTCAAAGGCTTCATCAGCTTTGCTGGAAAATCGGGCGTGCGTGGCCGTGTCGTCAGCCGCGAGGGCAGCCTTGTCAGTCAGGCCTTGCTTGCCGGGATTGTCGGCGGGTTCGGGCGCGGCTTTTCGGCGAACGCCAACAGCGTCTTCTCCGGCGTCACGACCAATGCCGATGGCACCCGCTCGAAGCTTTCTGCCGGCGACATCCTCGGCGGTGGGCTCGGCCAGGGCGCTGCGGATGCCGCCGATACGGTCAGCAAATATCTGATCGAGCGCGCCGAACAATACCAACCCGTCGTCGAGATGCCGACCGGCATCGATGTCGAGATCGTCTTCCTCGACGGCGTCTACGTGAGGAACTCCCAATGACCCCTGCCGCAAACGATCCAACCCCCACCAAGCCGCGGCGCTGGCTGCGACCGGTGGCGACCGCTGCTGCCGTCGTCGCCCTGTCAGCCGCAACGGGTTGGGGCGTGGCCAGCCTCGCCTCCCCGGCTCAGGCTCCCGACACGGCAAAGGTGCGCGCCGCGCTCAAGCTGCGCCTCCCGAAGACGCCGATCGACGCCATCACCTGCGATGGCCTTGGCGGCCTGTGCGAAGTCGCCTCGAAATCGACGCTGTTCTACGTCGATCACGCGGCCAAATATCTGGTGATCGGGCGCATCTACGACATGGAGGCGCGGCAAGACCTGACGGCAGCCCGTCTCCTCGCACTCAACCCAGACTTGCTGGCTGCTGGTGCTGCACGGCGGAGCAATGCCAACGAAGAAAGCCAGCCTGCCCCGCGCGCCACCCCGCAGAAGGTATCGCTCGCTGGCCTGCCCGCGAACGGCGCGATCACCTGGGGACCAGCCAACGGCCCCAAGGTCGTCGTCTTCTCCGATTTCCACTGCGGCTACTGCAAGAAGCTCGAAGCCGAACTGAAGGCGATCGGCGCGCGCGTCGAGGAGCGGCCCATTTCGATCTTCGGGGCCGACAGCCGCCGCGATGCCGAACGGGTGCTGTGTTCGCCGCGCCCTGAGCTGTCCCTCCACATGGCCTATTCGGGTCTCGCCCTCGCCAACCCGAAGCCGTGTGACACGAGCGGGCTCGATGCCAACGAGGCCTTTGCCAAGGCCCATGGCTTCAACGGAACGCCGGTGATCGTACGCCCGTCCGACGGCGCGATCCTTGAAGGGTATCGCCCGGCTTCCGTGCTCCGTGAATTCCTCAAGCCCGCAAAAGCGGCCGCCCTCGCTCCGGCCAAGAAAGGATAACCGTCATGGGATTTTCCCACCGTATTCTCGCCTCTGCCTGCCTTGCCGTGCTGACCAGCGGCTGCGCCACCTTCGGCACCAATATCGAAGGCGATTTCACCTGCCGTGCCCCCAAGGGCGACTGCGCACCCAGCCAGGTGATCGATGCCCGCGCCACCAAGGATTTGTCCGCGAGCGGACCGGTCCATGACGGTCTGCGTCCCCCTGTTTCCGTCGCATCCGGCGATCAGGCCCGCACCTCCGAGCGTACGCTCAGGATCGTCTTTCCGGCGCACATCGATGAAACCGGGACGCTGCACGACGATGCGGTCGCTTGGGCGGTGGTCGAAAATCCGCGCTGGGCCGCAGAACTGCGCCGCAAGGCAGGCGAGGATACCGCACCGCCGCTGATGCGGCAGCTCAGGCGCCAGCTGAAGGCCGCACAGGCCAAGAGCGATCTCCTGAAGGAAACCGCCACCCTTCCCGCGGCCGAACGGTCCGAAGCCGAGACGTTCGATCTCGGACAGCCCTTTCAGCCTTCGTCCTCGCTTGAGGACATCCCCTCTGCCTCGCCGCTGGTCCTCCCCTCCACGGCGCGCGAGGCGGTTGCCGGTGCGAGCGCACCGGCGGTCGAGGGGTTCGACATGGCGCAGCCCCCGCATGATCGAACCCCTCGGCCATCTGCCGACAAGGCCCCGCTGATCTTCCCGACCATCGAGGCAATCGAGGCCGCCAAGAACGCCGCCAAGGCACAAAAGGAGCCCAAGTGATGGCCGAGAAACTCAAGACGATCGTTGACAGGCTCCTCACCGGTCTTCTGGGCGATGCCGAGCACGCTGAACATGACCGGCCTGCCCTGATGCTCGATCTGCTGTCGGACTGGCTCCCCTACCGGGTCTATGATCCGACGAACCGGCTCTATTTCAACGCGCGCTCCAAAGGCTTCGTGCTCTCGGTCACTCCTCTGATCGGGGCGGACGAACGCACCGGCGAGATCCTCGGGTCGTTCTTCTCCGAAGGGCTTCCGGCAGGCGCCTGCCTTCAGGTCCTGCATCTCGCATCCCCGCGCATCAGCCGGATCGTCGCACCCTGGTTTGCACCGCGCTATGTCCAGGGCGGTGTCTACGAGGCGATTGCCCGTCACCGTGCGCGTCGGCTCTACGGCCTTGTCTGGGAATCAGGCTCGCAGGACGCGCCCTTCCACGCCCGGCACCATCAGGTCATCGTCTCGGTCGGCGTGCCTGCCGCCAAGGCGGTCAGTAACGAGGATCTCAAGCAGACCCGCGACGGCCTCATCGCCATGCTGAAGTCGCTCAATCTGGGCGTTGCCGAAGTCGAGCCCCAGCAACTGATCGCGATCATCGACGACCTGACCTCGCCGACCACCGCGCCGCAAGACGATGCCGTACCCTATAATCCCAACGACGCGATCGCGGCCCAGGCAATCCGGCACGATATCGAGCTCGTCATCCACGAAGACCGGATGCGGCTCGTCACCGAGCGGTTTCGTGCGACGGGCAAGATCGAGGACGGCGTTCCCGAGATCGGCACAGTCTACCCCGATGCGTTCGACGTGCGGCATTTTTCCTCGCGCAACATGCCCCAGCGCTGGGCGCCGTGGGAATGCGCGAGGCTCATCGGCGACATGTTCACCGACAAGCTGCGCTTCCCGTGCCCGGCGGCGACGATGCTGTGCCTCGTCTATCCCGACCAGGAAGCCGCTTCGGCCAAGGCCGGCTTCAAATTCATGCGTACGACGAGCCTTGCCGGAACGCGCAGCGCGCGCTTCCTGCCCCGCATCGGTGAGCAGGCGGCCGAGTGGCAGCATGTGCAATCCGAGCTGCAGGAAGGCCGCCGTTTGGTGCGGGTCTTCTATGGCCTGACGACCTACTCCCCGCTCGGCCGCGGGGACCGCGACGAACGCGCGATCAAGTCGATTTACAAGGCGGCGGGCTGGGATCTTGCCGATGAGCGATACCTGCAGATCCAGGGGCTGCTCGCGGCCATGCCGATGACGCTAGCCGATGGGCTTGGCGCGGACATGGAGCGCCTCAAGCGCTTCAAGACCGTACTCTCGACGACAGCGGCCAATATCGCTCCCATGCAGGGCGAGTATCTCGGCAGCGTTCACCCTCACCTGCTGTTCGTGGGCCGGCGCGGCCAGCCCTTCTTCTGGTCGCCGTTCGAGAACGATGCTGGCAACCACAATGTCGCGATCTGCGGCAAATCCGGCTCGGGGAAGTCTGTGCTGCTGCAGGAAATGTGCGCGGCGCTGCGCGGTGCTGGCGCGCAGGTCGTAGTCATCGACGACGGACGCAGCTTCGAGCATTCGGTGAAGCTGCAAGGCGGCCGGTTCGTCGAGTTCACGATGAAGGCGGGCTTCTGCCTCAATCCGTTCTCGATGATCGATGGCGAGCGCGCGGCCGAAGACGAGGATTACCGGCTCGACTGCTTCGGCATGGTGAAAGCCATTGTCGGCCAGATGGCGCGGCACAGCGCAAAGCTCAACGATACCGAGCGCGGCCTGATCGACCGGGCGGTCAACATGGTCTGGAGCGAACGGGGCGTCGATGCCTCGATCACCGGCGTCGGCGAAGCACTGGCCGGTCTCGGCAATGATGCCGCGAGCGATCTCGCCACCGCGCTTGCACCATACATGGCCGGCGGCACCTATGGCGCCTTCTTCGAAGGCCAGGCGAGCCTCGATCTCGACACCGATTTCACCGTCTTCGAGATGTCGGACCTTGCCACCCGCGAGGAACTGCGCAGCGTCGTTCTCTCGGCGATCATGTTCATGACCAGCCAGGCCATGACCCGCAGCCCGCGCTCGGTGAGGAAGCTGCTGCTGATCGACGAAGCGTGGTCGATGCTCAAGGGCGGCTCGATGGGCGAGTTCGTCGAAACCTATGCCCGCACCTGCCGCAAATATGGCGGGGCGCTCGCGACCGCGACGCAGTCACTCAACGACTATTACAAGTCCGATGGGGCGACCGCTGCGCTCGAAAACAGCGACTGGATGCTGATCCTCCAGCAGAAGCCCGAGACGATCGCCGATTTCAAAGCGTCGAAGCGCCTCGATATGGACGATCGCACCGAGACCCTGATCCGCAGCCTGAAGCGTTCGGGCAGCGACTATTCGGAAGTCTTCATCAAGGGCCCGGAGACCGAAGCCATCGGCCGGCTCGTCCTCGATGATTATTCGGCGACGCTGTTCTCAAGCTCGCCCCAGACCTTTGCCGCGATCGATGCCGAAATTGCGCGCGGCCATCAGCTTGCCGACGCGATCGAACGGATCGCCTTTGCCAATCGCACCTGACTTCTTCCTCTATACAAGGACACCCAAAACCGATGCCACTCCATCTCGTCACGCCGATCGACCGGGCCCAGGATGCCCGTGCCGACAGCGACAGCCTCGATCTGCCGGTCAAGGGCTGGCGGTCTCATGCCGCCGACCTTTGCTACATCGTGCTTCGCGGCAGCACCTTCCTCGCCTCGAGCTACCTCATGGCGCTCGGGCTCCCGCTGCTCTTCTTCCTTCTGATTTCCGGTGGCGATGCCGGGGTCTTCTTCGCCCATCTCTCCAATATTTCGGACCGTTTTCTCGGCGCCGAGCAAGGCCGCCAGATCGGCTTCCTCGACGAGTTCAAGTTCGTCCTCATCGGTGTCGCAACGCTCGTCGTGGTCTGGCGCCTGCCGCGCTTCATTAACGATCTCGAGCGCGAGCTTTCGGGAGAAAAGTTGTGAAGAACATATTGGCAACACAGTCCCTGCGCGGCCGCATGGGTGCGGTGAACTGGACCGCCGTCGCGCTCGGTTTGAGCATGGTCGGCTCGGCGCTCTGGGGCGTCTGGGCCACCGACAAGCTGCTCGCGCTCGACAAGCGCGAAGTGGTGACCGTGCAGCTGAGCCGCATCATGGGCGACTTCATCGAAGCCGAGGCGCGCGCAGGCCGACCGCCAGAAGAAACCAAGATGCGCGTCCAGGCCTATCTCCAGGCGGTCGAAGCCTCGGTCGAACATTTGGGCCGCGAGGGCCGCACGGTCCTTGTTGCCGAAGCGGTGGTGGCCGGCAGTACGCCCGATCTCACCGAAGCCGTGCGCGCCGATGTCGCGCGCCGCGTGGGGGCCATTCCCGATGCGCGCCGCTGATCTTGTCCTCCACTCGCCAACCGTGCGGCGCCTCGCGCTGTGGGCAGGGCTTGGCGCGGCAACGCTCGCGCTCACCTCGCTCGCCGCCTTCTCGAAGGACCACGCGCTGATGATCAACGCCAGTCCGAGCCTGCCTTACTGGGCGATCTGGCTCGATCGCGGCGCGCTGCCGCAGCGCGGCGAGATCATCCTCTTCGATCCGCCCGCCTCGCCGCTGCTCGAAAGGCACTTCGGCAAGAACCCCAAGCCGTTCGGCAAAAAGGTGAGCGGCATGCCCGGCGACATCGTGACCGAAAAGGAGCGCAGCTTCTTCGTCAATGGCCGCAAGGTTGCGGTAGCCAAGCGCGCAAGCCGTTTCGGCGAGCCGCTGGCGCTCGGTCCGACGGGCGTGGTGCCTCAAGGCTGCTATTTCGTCACCACCGCGCACAAGGACGGTTTCGACAGCCGCTATGCGGCGATCGGGTGGATCTGCGCCAGGCGCATTCTCGGGGTCGGGAGGCCGATCCTGTGACACCGCTTCGCGCCGCCCCATTCCTCGTAGCCGGTCTTCTGATGGCCGCGCCGGCAAGCGCCCGCGACTACGGCCAGCAAGGCACGGTCTGGTCCGTGATCGAGCCTGACCTGCTCGAGCAAATCCATGCGCGTCTCACCCATCTCGAGAAGACCGGCGAGACGGCCAAGCTCAACGAGGAGCTGAAGCGGCGCACGATCGCGCGGGTCAACCGCCCTGAGCCGGTCGCGGGGATTAATTCCGCGGCGGCGGCGCGCAGCTGGCGTTTCGATCCAACGATCAGCGTCGAGCGCGACATTGCCGACGACAAGGGCCGGGTGATCGTCGCCGCCGGAACTCGGGTTAATCCGCTCGACACCGTACCGCTGCGTGTGCCGCTGGTCTTCCTCGACGGGGATGACCCCGAGCAGCTTGCCTGGGCAACCCGGCGCTATGCCAGCACCAGGGCCAAACTCATCCTCGTACGCGGCGCGCCGCTTGAACTGATGAAGGCCCGCCAGCGCCGTTTCTATTTCGACCAGGGCGGCAGCCTCGTGAAGCATTTCGGCATCCGCGCCGTGCCCGCAACCGTCGAGCAGCAGGGCCGCGTCCTCATCATCACCGAGCAGCCGGTTCGACCCAAGGAGCGCGCATCGTCATGAGCAGAAAAAATCGTGTTCTCACATGGGTATGCTGCGCGCTCCTTGCCTGCAGTCTCGGCCTTGCTGCGGCTTCGCCAGCGCAGGCATCTGCCGGTCCGGGCCGCTGCACGGGCAAGTTCGTCAATCCGATCACCGACATCTGCTGGTCGTGCCTGTTTCCGATTTCGGTTGGCGGTCTGAAGATCTGGCCGTCGGGCCGTCCCGATACGAGCAATCCGACGCTTCCCGTTTGCCTCTGCGGTTTGCGGCCGGGCATTGCCATGGGCTTCTGGGAGCCCGTCCGGCTTGCCGACGTCAGCATGAAGCCCTGGTGCTTCGTCAATCTCGGCGGGATGAAGCTCGATCCCGGCTTCGACATCGGGTTCAAGTCGATGGCGGGTCCCTCGGCCGTGGGCGGCGCGACGCAGTACAATTCGCAGTGGCATGTCCACTGGTATGCCTATCCGCTGATCTACTGGATGGAGATCGTTGCCGATTTCCTGTGCCTCGAGCAGGGCTCGGTCGACATTCTTTACATCACCGAGATCGATCCGCTCTGGCAGGACAGCGAGCTCACCGCGATCATCAATCCCGAAGCTGTTCTCTTCGCCAATCCGCTCGCGCTTGCAGCCTGTGCGGCTGACTGCGTTGCTGCGACGGCAAAGCTCCCGACCGACGAACTCTTCTGGTGCGCGGGTTGCCAGGGCAGCATGTATCCTCTGAATGGCAATGTCTCGGCGACGATCGGGCATGTCCAGGCATCGCGGCTCGCCCTCGCGCGCTTCTCCTACAAGCTCCACCGCGAACTCGTTGCCTGGGGCACGATGGGCAGCAAGGGGCTCTGCGGCAAGTATCTGATGCCGGTGATGAGGAAGCAGCAATACCGCTTCCAGGCCACCAATCCCAATCCGCAGACCAAGGGCCGCTACGCCTGCGCGCCCATTGGCGCCTCCACCACCTTCATGTCGGCAGGCCAGGTCTATCCCGCCATCGGCGAGGACATGGGCTATCTGGTCTGGCGCAAACGGAACTGCTGCGCGTTATGAAAATACTCCCTCATCTCTTTGTAATCGCGTCGATCACTGGCGCGGCCGCTATGGCGGGAGCCGCAACGCAGACGAGCGAGCCGGAACTCGATCTCGAAGCGATACGCGCCCGCGCCAAGGTAGATGCGAGCGAAGCCGATGCGCTTGCCGCCAGTGCCCGTGCGCGCGCCGAAGCTGTCCTTAGCCAAGCCAATGACACCGCTGCCGAAGCCCAGGCGCACGGCAAGCGCTACACCGAGCAAGCGGCAAGATCCGCGCGGCCAGAAAGCGAGGACGTCTTCGACTTCGACAAGATGGTGGCCGACGCGGGCACCATGGCCAGCGATGGTCTGGGTGAAGCACCCCGCTTCATCGCCTTCGCTTCGCTCTCGATGCCGCCGGCGGCCTTGCGCGCCATGGCGGACGACGTCGCCCGTGCAGGCGGTGTGGTCGTGCTTCGCGGGCTGCCAGGAGGCAGCGCCAAGACCCTGACCGCAGCGCTCGCGAAAGTTGCAGCGGAGGGCGGCAAGCTCGACGCGGTCGGCATCGATCCGCGTCTGTTTCGCGCCTTCGGGGTCGAGGCGGTCCCCACCTATGTGGTGAGCAGCAGCGATTTCGATCTCTGCGATGGCTTCGAGTGCCGGACCCAGGTTCCGCCCCACGACCGGATGAGCGGTAATGTGAGCGTGTCCTATGCGCTCGAAACCTTCGCGCAAGGCGGTGGTCCCGGCGCGCTCCTCGCATCCCAGCATCTCGCCCGCCTGCAACGGAGTGACCCATGAAGCGGCTTCTCCTTCCCCTTCTCTATCTCGCCTGCGCCTGTCTGCCGGCAAGCGTCTCGGCCCAAACCACGACCGATGCCGCCAAGGCAGACGGCAAGGCGGTCGGGCGCGATCAGGCGGCCGCTGCGCAGAGCGCGGCGACGACCGACCCGGATGCAAACCGCATTCCCAATTTCGGGGGAGTGCCGAACCAGTCGGTCTATTTCGACGATCCCGACCGGATGGCGCGTGAAGCCGCGAGCCAGGCAACGGCGAACACCGGATACCGGACCATGCGCGATTCCATGGATCGCCGTGCGCAGTTCGCGCCCCAGGACCTCGACGCGGTTGTCGCGCGCAGCAACGTCATCAACGACGATCCGCTCTCCTACACGAGCGGCATGAGCATCAGCGGGAGCCAGGGCCGCTGCGTCCCCTTGCCTCCGGGAACCGGCACCGCAGCGCGCTACATGGCGACCTGCAACGTCGGCTATACCGCGACCCAGGAGACCAGAACCTGCCCGGTGACGCTGAATGCCACGATCGAGCAGCGGCAGGTCTATGGCTACTACTGCGTCGGCGGGAGCGGCGTCGATCCGGCGTCGATCTACAATTGCAATCGCTACCCGGCGCCGCAGTGCACGGTCACGCAGTCCTATCCGATTAATCTGTGCGATCCCTATCTCGGTATCTACTGGGGCTGTAGCTCGGGTGACCTGCGCGTCGATCTCGTAAGCTGCACTGCACCGGTCGATGGCGCGACGCCCTACAGCGTGACCGGCGAGAATGTCGTCACGACGAGCCGCGATGAAAGCCAGTGCGCGGGCCTTGCCGCGGACAATTCATGTCAGCAGGACACCGAGACCTGCACCGACAGCGATCCTGTCACCCGGATCGTCGACGGCATTGCGGTCACCCAGCCCTGCTGGGCATGGTCGCGCAGCTATACCTGCGCCCAATTTACGCAAGCTCAGGACTGCCAGACGCTGGAAAGCACGCCCGGCTGCTCGCTGGTGCGCGAAGACTGCCTTTCGGGTGAGCCCTGCCGAACCTGGGAGCGGGTCTACGACTGCCCTGTCCCGGACCAGCCTGCCGATACCAGCCAGTTCATCTGCGACGGCGACGTCTATTGCATCGATGGCTCGTGCGAGACGATCGAGCGCGAGGCCAATGACGAGTTCAAGGACGCGGTCGTCGCGCTCAACGCGATGGATCAGGCACGGCGCGAGTTCGATCCCGACACGCTCACCCTGTTCAAGGGTACGCGCAACACCTGCTCGTCCAAAGTCTTCGGCGTGCTCAATTGCTGCAAGGGCAAGGGTTTCCCGCTCATTCCGGGTATCCAGCTGCTTGTCGCGCTCGGCTGCAGCCGCGAGGAAATGCTGCTTCACCAGCGTGATGTGCAGGGCCTATGCGCCTATGTCGGGACCTATTGCTCGGACAGCTTCCTGGGCGTCTGCCTCACCAAGAAGAAGGTCTATTGCTGCTTTGAATCCAAGCTTTCGCGGATCCTGCAGGAACAGGGCCGCCAGCAACTGAACAAGCCCTGGGGCAAGCCCAAGACCGAGCAGTGCCTTGGCTTTACCATCGACGAGTTCTCGCGGCTCGATCTTTCGAAGATGGATTTCAGCGAGGTCTACGCCGAATTCACCGATGCCGCGCGCCTGCCCGACGAGCTCCAGGCCGCCACCGAAATCCAGCAAAAAATCGAGGACTATTATGCCCGCGCCAGCCAATAAGGCCGCCCGGCGGCTGCTTGCCGCCTGCCTCTCGCTCACCGCCGTTGCGCCCGCGATCAGTGCTCCGGCACACGGACAGGAACCGCCGCTGGTCACGATCAGCGACAGCCAGGACAGCTTCTACTGCGAGGAGCGACGCCTTGGTTACTGGTTCTATTGCGCCAGGCCCAAGGCGCCCGAAGTGCAAGAGGAGACATCCGAGCCTGCTCCGAGTGCGACGAGCCAGCTCGATGCCATCACGGCAAATCTGCGCGAACTGAAAGCCAAGGCGATCCTCGAGCCGACGCCGGCCAATGTGACGGCCTATATCCGTTTTCAGCGCGCCCAGCTCGACCGGGCATCGCTGTTCAGCGATGTCTGGCAGCGGGCGATCTGGCAGGATCCTGATCTCGACTACACGCTCCAGCGGCCAGTCTCGACGCTCGGCAAGCGCCAGTGGCAGGACTCGCGCAATGCCGAGCGCAATGCGGTCATGGCGCAGCTGTCCGAACGCTACGGGCTGTTCTACTTCTTCGCCCAGAGCTGCGGCGCCTGCGAAGTCATGTCGCCGATCGTCCAGAGCGTTGCGTCGACCTGGCACATCACGGTGCGCGCGATTTCAACCGACGGCGGCCCCTCTCGCCATTTCCCGAACTACACGGTCGAGACCAATCAGCGCAGCCGCATGGGGCTCGAGCCCAAGGTCACGCCAGCGGTGGTGCTCTGGGATGCCGCCAAAAGCCAGCCCATCCCGATCGGCTACGGCGTGATGAGTGCCGACGAGCTTCAGGACCGCATTTACCTCCTCACATCGAAGGAAGCCGGACGTGACTACTAGGATGAAACGTGCCGTCGCCGCGATCCTCGCGGCTACCCTCCCCCTTACCAGCGCATCGGCCGATGTCGGCAGTTCGATGGACTCGTTCCTCAACGATGTCGGCGGCGCCGCCAACGTCAACGGGCCAACCGCGTTCGAGGGTCAGTCGGCAGGCTATTACAGCCTCGGCAACGTCTGGACGCGCTTCCCGCAGAAGACGACCAACATCGCCAATCTGCAGCTGCCGCGCGCGCGTGCGGGCTGCGGCGGCATCGACATTTTTGCCGGATCCTTCAGCTTCATCAACGCGAGCGAGATCGTCGCGATGCTGAAGGCTGTCGCCAACAATGCGGTCGGCTTCGCTTTCAGCCTGGCGATCGACACGGTCTGCCCGGAATGCTCGAAGATCATGCAGGAGTTCAGCCAGAAGGCTCAGCTCATGAACAACCTCAACATCAACTCCTGCGAAATGGCGCAGGGGCTGGTGGGCGGCATCTGGCCCAAGGGCGATCTGGCCGACAAGGCGATCTGCGAGGCGATCGGGAATTCGGAAGGCATCTTCACCGACTATGCCGCCGCCAAGCACGGGTGCGGCACAAAGGGCCAGCGGTCGAGCACGACGGCGCAGGGTTCGGGCAAATATGACGACGTAAATCCCGCCGTCGCGAGAAACTACACCTGGACGATCCTCAAGAAGTCCGCGTTCTTCTCGCCGAATGGCACTTTCGACGAGGAACTCGCCGAATATGCAATGACGCTGCTGGGCACGATCATCTATGTTCCGCCCAAGGATGACGAGCCGGGCAAGTTCGTGCCGATTGTCGGGGAAGCGTCCTCGACGCTGGTCACTTCACTGCTCGATGGGACGAGCAACGGGAACGTCCTGATCTTCGACTGCGACGAGCCGGACAAGTGCCTTGATCCAGGCTTCAAGTCGCTCAGCCTTCCTGCATCCAAGGCACTGCGCCCGCGCGTTGCGGCCCTGATTGCCGGCATGGTCCAGGCGATCCATGAGGATACCGCGATCACCGATGCACAGAAAGAGCTGCTCCAGGTCGCTTCGATCCCGCTCTACAAGATCCTGACGGTCCAGGCGGCCTATGGCCGCGGGATGCCAACCGACGATCGCGAGACGCTGGCGGAGATCGCCAGTGTCGATCTTCTGTTCGCCGTCCTCGACCGGATCGTCAGCGAGGCGGGCCGCTCGATGTCGAGCTTCATCGGCGCGGACGAGGCCAAGATTGCGATGTGGCAGGGCCAGGTGAATGTCGTCAGGCAGGCACTCGCCGACAGGCAGGCGAACACGCACCTCAAGGTCAATGCCATCATGCAGATCATCGAGAAAACCGCGTTCATCGAGAACGTGCTCGCCGCATCGATGTCGCCCGGCATGGCCGCCTCGCTCGACTGGTCGCGCGGCGTGCAGTCGCGCGCACTTACTCACTGATCCCTTTCAGCGCGCCGACAGCGGCGGGAGCCCAGCATCATGGTCGAGATTTTTACAGTTGGCGGCGGCGACTACTTGGTCAATGTCTTTGAGGCGGTCGCCGCCTGGACAGGCAATGGGGGCTACAAGAGCCTCCTGCAGGTCGTCATGGTCATGGGGCTTGGCCTCTCCGCCATTACGCTGGCCTTCAATCAGGACTGGCGGGCCTGGATCAACTGGTTCCTGGGCGCGACGCTGATCTATTCGTGCCTGATGGTGCCGCGGCTCGACGTCCATGTGACCGACCGGCTCAACCCAAGTCTTGCTCCGGCCAATGTCAGCAATGTGCCGCTGGGGCTTGCACTGATGGCGAGCTTTACGAGCCAGGTCGGCGACTATCTGACTGGCTCGGCCGAGGTGGTGTTCGGGCTGCCGGGCGATCTCAACTACTCGAATAATGGCATGATCTATGGCGCACGGCTTTATGATGCCACGCGCTCCTTGCGCATTTCCGACCCGGAATTTGCCGCCAATCTCGACGAGCACTTCCGGCAATGCGTCTTCTACGACGTGCTGCTTGGCCGCTATTCGATGAAGGAGCTCGCCGAGACCAGCGACATCTGGACGACCATCGCGCCCGGCAGTCAGGCGCGGGCCCAGCGCTTCCTCACCCGCGACACCGGGACCGGTCAGGTGACTTCGAATATTATCACCTGCCGCGAAGCCTATGATGCGCTGAACGCGCAGTGGGCCGGACTGATCGACGGCATGGGGACGGTCTTCGGACGCCAGCTTTATCCCAACCAGACCGCCGCCCTCGCCAAAGCCAAGCTTTTTGCTGACCTGCCGGTGGCTTACCAGTACCTCACCGGAGTCTCGGCCAATGCGACCGAGATCTTCAAGCAGACGCTGACGATCAACGCGATGAGCCAGGCCATGCATTCAATGGCGGCAACGAGCGGCGCGGGCAATGTCGATGTCTACGCCCAGACGCGCGCCGATATCCAGACCGAGCGAACCTATGGCTCGATTGCCAGCAACTCTATGAAGTGGGTGCCGCTTCTCAATGTCGTGCTGACCGTGCTCTTCTACGCCCTGTTTCCGGTCCTCTTCCCGCTGTTTCTGCTGCCCAAGACCGGTCCGCTCGCGCTCAAAGGCTATGTGACGGGTTTCTTCTACCTGGCGGCATGGGGACCGCTGTTCGTGATCCTGCACATGATGCTGATGTACAAAGGCGCCGCGGACATGAGCGCGGTTGCCGGTGGCAATGGTCTCAGTCTTGCAAGCTTCACCGGCATGGCCGATGTGAATAGCGATATCGGGCTGCTGGCAGGCTATCTCATCGCGTCGGTGCCGTTTCTGGCCGGCGGCGTCGCCAAGGGCGCCATGGCGATTTCTCACCATGCGACAAGCTATCTCAATCCGAGCCAGAACGCTGCCGAGGAAGCGGCGCGCGAGGCGAGCACGGGCAACGTCTCGCTGGGCAATACCAGCTTCGAGAATTCGAGCGTTCTTACCCGCCAGTTCGCACAAGGGACGATCGCGCCAAGCTTCACCAATGGCGCGGCGCAGACCCGGACATTCAGTGACACGGGCTCGATGACGACGAGTTTCCCTGAAGCCAGCTACGACCAGCTTCCCAACTCGAGCTATCCCTTCACGCCCAGCCTCGGACAGGAGTTCACTTCACGCCTGTCGACGATGGCATCGCAGGCCCGCTCGAACAGCGAGAGCTATGCGAACATTGCGACGGAATCGACCACCAGCGCGGTCACGAAGTTCCGCGAGCTGCGCAGCCAATTCAGCCGCGGATCGGCCTTCGAGAGCGCGACCGGCACATCCAACTCCGACAGCATCCAGACCGCCTTCAACGAGGTCGACCAGGCGTCCACCAACCTGCAGCGTCAATTCGGCCTATCACGAAGGGCCGCTGACGACATTACTGTTGCCTGGTTCCTTAACGGCGAGGCCGGCGCCAGCGCTGGTGTGACGAATAGTGTGGCTTCAGCGAATATCGGAGCGAAAGGTGGGCGCAACCAATCGTGGACTGACAGCGACATCGGTATCGCATCCGAAGACCGCTCACGCATTTTCGGCAGCCTCGCGCAAATGTCGGACAGTCGGAACTGGTCGAGCACGCGCGATGGGTTTGTTCGCAGTGTCAGCACATCGTCGAGTTCCTCGATTTCCTCGACCGCGAGCGGCATGAACGCTTCGCTCACCGAGGCCCAGAGTTACAGCCGCGAAGCACGACGGGCTGAGGAACTGGCGAACCGCCTTGAAAGCCAGGCATCGTTCTTCGAAGGCAACAGCGCCGCAGGCAGCCTAAACTTGTCACAGGCCTACCGCGAATGGGGCTTGGTCGAAATTGAACGCAATCGCGACTTCTACGGCAATGTCCGCTTCGACGACCTGACCTTCCAACTCAGCCCGGAAGGCCAGGCGCTGCAGGGCAAATTCATTGAAAGCTACGCGGAACAGCTGCGCGACGGGATCGAAGACAGGCTCGTACTGACACCAGGACAGCCAATCTCGCGCCCTTCGGTGACAGGACCCGGATCTGTACGTGGCCGCGCCCAAATCGGTGGAGGGGGTTCAGGAACCGTGCCGCAGGTGGATCAGGGCACTGTTCACGACGAAGTACAGCGCGCTCAGGATGCCGGTCGTCAACGAATCCGCGGGTCCAGAGGCCGTCTGGACGCAGTTACCAAAGGAGCGCAGGGAGCAAGCGCGGAAGCAGCCGATGACGTGAAGGAATGGTAGAATTTCAGCCCTTCAAGACATCCCAGTAGAGGACAAAGGAGGCGAAAATCGTGAGAATTAGAAATACCGCGACAGTCAGCTTCCGTCCCCACGGGTCGGCCCAGGACTTCTTGATCCGATACTCCATCACGCGATTGTCACGGATCGCCTGATCGATTTCGGACAGCCCCTCCCACTTCGGAGTACGATGCTCAGCGGTGTCGATGTCAAACTTGGTCATGATCGCATTCATCTCGCTTCTCCTTAGAACATAGCAGAAACAAGGGCCCACGCCATAGAAACATGTCCCACAATAGACGCGCAGCCTTTCCTCAGAGCCTAGGCAGGGCGGTCACGTACCGGCGTTTTCATCCGGCAGAAGCATGATCTCACTGCGGATGCCGGGCCGGGTCATCATTTCGGCGATAGTTGGCAAGCTTGCCTTCATGGACGAAAGTAGACTCGCCTCGAGCGCCTTCAGTTGCTCGCCGTTCACAGAAGGTGGTTTGGGATTGTCTGCTCGGCCCAATGTGTTGAGCATCTGCAGAACCTCCCAATCCCGCAGGACATGGGTCTGCCCTTCATGATCGCGCCATGCCCCCAACACAATCCTGGTAACCGAATGGTCTTGGCCGGTGACTTGGTCCTCGACCGAAGCAATGAGCATGGGAGCTGGCAATCGCAGGCAAATCGCCAGCGTGCTTTGCAAGCCTGTCCGTCGTCAGAACATTTGGCGCAGATCGCGGCGTAAATTAGCGGAGTGCGGGCCTCGTCTGGGGATTGATGTTAGGCAGCGAGCTTGCGGTGCTGCAAGCGCCGATGTTCGATGGTCTGTCGCTTGATCCTTTCACGCTGTTTGATGATGGCCGGAGCTCTGCCGAAGTAGGCGTCGGCGGGCGTCACGTTGTTCAGGCTCTCGTGGTAACGCTGGTGATTGTAGTGCTCGACGAAGGCCTCGATCTGGGCCTCGAGGTCGCCGGGCAGGAAGTAGTTCTCCAGCAGGATGCGGTTTTTCAGGGTCTGATGCCAGCGCTCGATCTTGCCCTGGGTCTGCGGATGGCACGGGGCTCCGCGGACATGGCTCATCTTCCGGGCCTCGATGTATTCCGCCAGTTCGCCGGCGATGTAGCTGGGGCCGTTGTCGCTGAGCAGCCGGGGCTTGTGCAGCACCGTGGCGCTGTCGCAGCCTGAGGCCCGGAGGGCGAGGTCCAGCGTGGCGGTAACGTCCTCGGCGCGCATGTTGGTGCACAGCTTCCAGGCGATGATGTAGCGCGAGAAGTCGTCGAGCACGGTCGACAGGTACATCCAGCCCCACCCGATGATCTTGAAGTAGGTGAAGTCGGTCTGCCACATCTCGTTCGGGCGCGTGGTCTGGGTGTGGAACGCATCGGCCGCCTTGATCACCACATAGGCCGGGCTGGTGATCAGGTCGTGGGCCTTGAGCAGCCGGTAGACAGTCGATTCCGACACGAAGTAGCGCTGCTCGTCGGTGAAGCGCACGGCCAGCTCTCGGGGGCTCAGCTCGGACTGTTCCAGCGCCAGCTCGATAATCTGGTCGTGGATCTCGGCCGGGATGCGGTTCCACACCCGGCTCGGCGCCGATGGCCGATCTTGCAACGCCTCCGGGCCGCCTTCGAGGTAGCGGTCGTACCAGCGGTAGAACGTCCGGCGAGGGATGCCGAGTTGGTCCAGCGTGCGCTTGGCCGGCAGGTGCGACTGCTCGACGATCCTGATGATCTCCAGCTTCTCGGATGCGGGATACCTCATTCGTCGCCGTCCCCATCCGCGATCATGCTTTTTTTGAGCAACCGGTTTTCCAGTGTCAGATCGGCCACGCATTCCTTCAAGGCGCGCGCCTCACGGCGCAGGTCCTGCACCTCGCCGGTGGTTGCGGCACGGGCAGTGTCGCCCGCCAGGCGGCGCTTGCCCGCTTCCATGAACTCCTTCGACCAGGTGTAGTACAGGCTCTGGGCGATCCCTTCCTTGCGGCACAGCTCGGCGATGCTGTCTTCACCGCGCAGGCCTTCAAGCACGATGCGGATCTTGTCCTCGGCCGAGAAGTGGCGCCGGGTTTGTCGCCGGATGTCCTTCACTACCTGCTCTGCAGGGGCCTTCACCGGCGATTTTGCATTGGAGGATCTGGGCTTCATCTTCGTTCCTTCGTCACTGCGACGAAGCCCAGATCCTCCTTAAATCACAACCTCAAATCTGTGCCATTGGCGCTGACGGGGAACAGGCTGACGCCTGATTGATTGAAACCCCGAAAGTCTCGACGATGTCGCTTCGGTTTACGTGGCCTTCCCAGAACAACCGGAATTCGATGAATTCCAGCCTGCTCTCGACCCCTCTTCGTAATCCTGATTCGCCGTCCATACCCCGTAGCCCCCACAAAAGCTGGACTGACCAGTTTCTGTATGGGCACACCTACTGTACGGATGTGATTAAGGCAATGCGAATCTAATCCGCCAACACGTCAACACTATCCGAGAGCGTGGACGCAACTCCCTCTGTAGACGCGAGAAAATTAAGAACGCGTTTCGTTGTCTTTCGCCTGGGTCGACGCCCTTCGCGAAGATCCTGAACAAACCGTGGGTCCCCGACGGCCTGCCTACCAAACATGCTGGCCTTCGTACCGCTACGCGCCAAGTAGCCCTCAATCTGGTCCAGGAGCTCCATCGCCTTCGACTCGCTTTCCGCTTGTGTTCTTGTTATGTTCTTATTAGGAAGGCTTCCTAGAGTCTAGGATCGAATTTCCTAGACGGATGCGATAGGACCCGCCGCGATGGAAGATGCACGCAAAGCCCTGGACGATCTGATCCAGCAACGAGGCTGTAATTACTCTTCGATTTCTCGCCTTCTCGGACGCAACGCGGCCTACATCCAGCAATACATTCGCCGCGGCAGTCCCCGGCAACTGGACGAACAGGACCGCTCCGTGCTCGCCCGCTTCTTCGGAGTAGACGAGAAGATCCTCGGTGCGCCCGAACGGCGATCCGGCCCGGTCGTGGAACTGGTCCATGTCCCAGTTCTCGATGTCGAAGCCTCGGCAGGGCACGGCGCTTTGGCCGAGATGGAATCCAAATGCGCCCAGTTCGGGTTCGATGAGAAGTGGCTGCGCCGTCTGACCGCAAGCAAGGCGACGAGCCTTTCGATCATCGCCGTGCACGGGGATTCGATGGAGCCAACGCTGCATGACGGCGATGAAGTCATGGTCGATCTCAACGATGGACAGTCGCGGCTTCGTGACGGGATCTATGTGCTGCGCATGGACGACATGCTCAGCGTCAAGCGGGTCGCAATCGAGCCGCAAGGCAAGCGGGTCTCGGTGCTCAGCGACAATCCGGCCTATCCCAGTTGGCGCGGACTGGAGAAGCGGACGATCAATATTGTCGGCCGCGTGCTTTGGTTCGGCCGCGCGCTTCGCTAGGTAGCTCGCCAATGCTTGCCCTCCTCGCTGCCTCGATCGTCGCTGCCGGCCAGACCTTTACCTGCACACCCACGCATGTCTGGGATGGCGACGGGCCCATATGGTGCGCCGAAGGCCCCCATGTCCGCATCGCCGGGATCGCCGCGCGCGAAATGGATGGAACATGCCGGTCCAACCAGCCCTGCCCCGACGCGTCGGCTATCGAAGCGCGCGACGCGCTCGTCGATCTTCTTGGCGGCCCTCGAGGGACCATCTCGACAGGGCACGTCGTGGTTCGTGGGCCGAGATTGATGTGCCGGTCGGAAGGTTCGGCAGGCGGCAACCGGACGGCTGCCTGGTGCCGACTGCCAAGCGGAGCCGATCTCTCCTGCTCGATGATCCAGACACGCACAGTGCTGCGCTGGGATCGCTATTGGAAAGGTCCTGCATGCCGCTAGGCCCGGAACTCTGTCTGACAGGCCGTCTTGCCGAAGGCCCCTTCGGACTTGAACTCCATTCGGGTGGCGGCGTGTGGGAACTCGACACTAGGCGTGGAGCACGCCGGTTGCTCGGACGCGAGGTGGAAGTCTGCGGACGCCGCGCAGGGTTCAACGAGCTCATTTGCGATCAGATCTGGCCATCAGGACAACCCCGCCCTCCTCGCTCCAAATTCAATATTGAACTTCTCCTGGCGGGCAGTGTCGTGGGCTACGGTTTGATCACGTTCTTCCTCGGCCTTGTTGGACGTCTCGGCTGATGCTGAGCGATTGGGAAATCTGGGCATGTGCCAACCAGGTCCTGAAGACCCATGGCGATGAGGCACCGCTTCATGTCGCCGAACAGATCGGCGCGCTCGCGCTGGCACAGGACGAGGCGGGTATCGCCACTTGGAAAGCCATTGCCAAACGCGTGGCGGAGCTGATGGGCAAGGATGGCCCGAACCAGCTTCAATAAACCAGAACGGCCTCGGCCAAGTTTCAACAACGGTTAGCCTATCGGCGATAGATCGCCCGGAAAGAGAGTGGGCTGAGAGCTCCTGCCCGCATTCCCCTCTCCTTCGATTTCCAAACCCTGCATGCGTTCGACCAAGTGGCGCGCGAGATCGACACGAGCATTGCGCTGGGTTCGCGGGTCGTCAGCGCCGAGCCCGACAAGCGTTGCTTCGGACGCGATGGCAATCGCGACTTCGATATGCGTGAACAGGGTTTCATCGGCGATTCGGGACATGGTCGCCATGAGAACAAAAACAGAACTAACAGTCAACCGGTGCCATATGAACCCATGCGGATAGACGCTGCGTCAGATCCCGATTTCGAAGGGCTTGGTGATCGAGCGATCGAGTTCGGGCGGCTCGCGAGCCGGTTCTTGCGAACGATCAGACGCCTTGCCCTTAGCCTGGCCCGTTGCTGCCGCATCGCGCAGCTGATTGACCGTCTCGAGCGCCGAGCGTTTCATTCCCGGATTGCGCTCAACTGCTGCTTCGAGCTTGCCCGCATTGTCGACAAACAGGGTCAGGCCGTCGCGCAGACGGGTTATCGTCACGAGGAATGTCTGCTGGTTGGCAAGATTGCGTTCGCGGCTGTCCATGACGGCAATCCCGCGGTCGGAGGTCAGGCCCTGCGCCATGTGCGCGTTGAGTGCGTAGGCGAGATCAAGACGCTCGAGCATGGGGTCGCCCAGCCCCAGCCGGTGTTCGGCGCCAAGCGAGGTTTTCACCGTGACGCCCTTGGCAGCAACCGCCACGATGCGCGCCTGATCGGCGTTGAGCAGTCCGCGCTTGTGATCCGTCGCCGTCCAGCGAATGCGGTCACCATCGTGGATTTCTATTGGGCGAACCTCAAACAGACGCAGCGGATCCTGCTCACCCTGCGGTCGCATTTGGCCCGGCCGGAATTCAAAGCGCTTGCCTCGCTCGTTCTGCAGCATCACGCGTTCGCGGGTGGGATCGGTTTCGACCACTTCATAGCGGCCCTTCTGCAGCCCCTGCCGCCTTTGCCGGCGGTCGACTTCGAGCACCATGCCGGTCGCATAGCTGCGCGCATAGCGCATTTCCTCACGCGTCAGGTTGATGCGCGACAGGACATTCAGCCGCAAAGAACCCGGTCCCAATTCTCCATTGGCCTTGAGCCCGATCTGAACGGCGTCATTCACCTGTCCGCGCAAATTGCGACCCGAGGCATAGATCGCGGTCACCGCACGCTCAGCAGGCGAAAGCGATAGCCAGGCCGCCGCGGCGTCGACGGCAGCTGTATTTCCCGACGCGACGACATGCGGGCCAAGATGTCGCAAGGCCTCGTCGATATTTCCGCCCTGCGCTGCATATTGAGCGTCACGCAGCGCTCTCTCTCTCGCGCGCAGATTGGTGTTCATGATGGCGGTTTCGACGCCTGCCTGCTGCATGACGTCGAAGGGTTTGCCCGCATCGACAGCGCCCAATTGCTTCCTGTCCCCGATGCTGGCGAAGCGGTCGAGCTGAAGCAGGTTGGCGAGGCGCACCAGCTTTTCCTTGTCGGCATTGCCGACCATCGAGGCTTCGTCGAGCAGCACCGTGGTGCCGCGCAGAGACGCGCGAGCCTCGGCAAGCCTCGCCTGGTCTGCTTTTTCCAGAAGATCCCGATGTTGGCGCAAGAAGCGCGCGACCGTCATCGAGGGAATGCCGGTGTCACGTTCAAGCATCTGCACGAGCGTGTTCTGGACTGCGAGCCCGAGCACGGACCTGCCTTCCTCGCGCAAGATGTCCGCCACAGGTTTGAGGACGGTACTCTTGCCGGCGCCAGCTACGCCTTGAATGGCGACAATTCGGTTATGCGAAGCGAGAAGCAGGCGCCCTGCCCCCTCCTGCCCAGGGTTCAAGGTCAGGCCATATTTGAGCTGAGAGAGCGCCTGTAGCCGCTCTCCGGCCACATCAGCTGCGACCACGGCAGTTCCATGCCCGCGTCCGGTTTCGACGGCGGCGATGATGCGCTGCTCGAGCCCGATCGCATCGCGGGTCGTGACAAGATTGCGATCTCCACTCTTGCCTTTTTGCAGGTAGCCCTGGCGCAGCAACTGGTCGACACGGTGTTCGATGTCGGGGAGCGTGGTGGGCAAGGCAAAGCCTAGCGCTGAGCGATATATCTCGGTCCGCGAGAACGCCGCCTCGCGCTCGCCCAAATGCCGGATTGCCGATGCGACCGCATGAACGGCGGCGATCTGTTCGGGCGTCCGGCGCTCCATGTCGCGAGGCACAAGCGGGTCGCCCTGACGTAGCCCCAGACGCTCCGCGAAGGTCGCAGCCAGAAGGCGAGCCCGGTGGCCGATCGATCGCACCGAATTTCCAATTCCGGAGACGGAGCCAATGTCGGTGGCGGCCCGTGCATTGGCCTGTGAAATGACAAGCCTCGGATCAAAGCCCAACTGTGCTGCTGCCTCGCGCCATTGGTTCACGAGAGCCTGGCGGTCAGCCACTGGCCCCTTATCCGCGCGGGTCATCAATGTGGCTGCATCCAATGCGGCCGGACCTTTTGCCTCCATGGTCGAGTATGCCTCGAGAATCTCGGTGCGGCGCGAACTGAAGGCGTCACGCACGGGCTTTGGGACGCCCACCGCTTCGAAATTGCCATGCTTGCCGAATTCGCCAACCTGGTAGCCGAGCTTTTCTACGGCCAAGCGGAAGCGCGCCATGGTCATGGCATTGAGCAGCGTGTTGTGCTCCCAGAGTTTGTCATTCCTCAGCGCTCGCCATTTGCCATCGGGTCCCTGGGTGACATTGGCAACCACGGCGTGAAAGTGCGCGTTTGGCTCCTGATTACGGTTTGTATCGTGCTGGAAAAGCCCGATCACGAGATTGCGCGTGGCGACCACCCGTTCCTTGCCTCGGACTTCCATGCGGGTTTCGGCGAGATTCTTCTCAGCCCAGGCCAGAGTCTCGCGAACGGCAGCGCCATAGGCATCGAGGATACGCCTGTCGCCGCCGACGAGGGCAAGGATGGACCAGCTCTTGGGCATCGAGAATGTGAGGTCGGTGCCGGCGCGATGGGCCCTGTTGTCGCTCCCGACACGGCTTCCATCGGGCAGCATGCCCTTGAGCACGGCCTCGAACTGCGAGGCTTCGATAACGCCTCGCAGTCCAAGCGCCTCCGCGCCTTTGCCAAGCCATTGACCAGATCTCTCGGCATCGGCGCGGGTATAGTAATTGTCAGCGGCAAAGTAGTTGGCAGCGCCGCCAGCCGTGCGGACGTTGGCTACAGAGAGCATCAGGCGTCACTCCGCCCGGCGGCGTCTGGCTCGTGCGTCACAGTTCAAAGTCGCCGAGATCGGGACCCTCGTGCGATGGCTGATCCTGCTCGGGAACGCCGTCTTCGAGCATGAGCTTGCGGGCTTCTGTCTCTCGCTGGCGCTGGGCTGCCCGATCGACCGCTTGCGGCTTATCCGAGGGCGGATTGGCCCGTGGCAAGTCGCTTCGGCGTCCCTCCTTCACGCTATTCGGTGGATCCTTCTCATCGGGATGATCGCCTTTGCGGAGCGCCGCACTCGTTGGCAGCAACGGACGGGAATTGCGCGGCGTTGCCTTGTGCGCTTCGGGCGGCGATTTTAGCCGATGACCAGACTTACCTGACACCTTCCTGGGGTCGTCGGGAATGTCCTTTTCCGCCCGTTTCGCCGCCTGCTGGCGTGATTGCTTGGCATCCGCCTCGACTACCGGCTCTAGCGGAAGGGTACCTTGCTTCGGGACGACAGGCTTGCCCGCCCCGTCATCGTTCGACGAGGGATGTTCGCTCTGATTTGCTGGCGGATTGGCATCTGTCTCGCCGCCTTCACTCTTGCCTTCGACTTGTCGGATCGGCTGTCGATCCTTGGCCCGACCGACGAAGACATGCGCGATTCTTTCCCGGTCTATCGGCTTCAGACGGACCGGCGCCGCAGGAAAGCCGTCCGGGAATTTGATGAAGCCCGACAAGCGCGGCAGGTTCATCAATTGGTCGGGCAGCAGCAAAGGCTCGATATGCTTGCGCGGTGTCAGGCTGACGGCGTCGCGGGCATTGTTGTAGCCATAGGTGTAGCCTTCTTCCATGTCGCGAACCTGGCGATGGCCGATGAAGTCGGAACACCAGGTAGCTGTCTCGCGGTCTGCTGTACCGAGGATCAATTTGGTCCGGGCAAGCGATGCAAGCGTCATCGCCATGTTTTCACCGTAGACCTCCTTGAGCTTGGCGTAAGCATGGATGCCGGTGACGATTGCGCCGCCGAAATTGCGCGCTGTCTGCAGGCCTTTCTCGAGAGCGGGGAGCCGGTGAAGCGCGCCCAGCTCGTCGATGAAGAACCAGCATTTGAGGTCCTTGGTGCGCGGCATCGTCATCAGCGTATTCATTGCCGTATCGAGCCACAGCGTGAGCAGCTGCGCGCACACGCTCATGTCGACGTAGCGCGCGGAGATGAAGACCATCGAGCCACTTCTTTTGGCGCTAGTGCCTTCGTCTTCATGGGCGCCCTCCTCGATCCAGTCGCGGACCGAAAAGCGACGCCCGGATGTGGGCAGAAGCTTCAGCGCCTTGGCGTTCACGTTGAACACAGCCCGGATCGATTCCGCCATACGCGCGGCTTCAGGAGCAGTCAGGGGATCGGCGATCGTGCCTCGCATCATGGCGTGGACCCGCGAGAGATCGGCAGTCATCAGTTCGCGGGCAAGCGCGGCATTGGTGCCCCGTCCTTCGGCCACCAGTTTGAGGCAGAATTCGACGAACAGCGCACGCGCCGCGATAACCCAGAACTGCGCCTCCCCGCCCCCATCATGTGGTACGAGGGCTTCCGCTGCCGCCCAGAATTCACCCTCGGTGCGGCATTCGTCGAAGAGGCTCCATTGGGGACAGCGCGCGTCGAGCGGGTTCAGAATAATGTCCCGGTCGGCCTGGTAGAAGTGTTCGATAAAAGCGCCGGTGAGGTCGAAGACGACGCAGCGCTGCCCCTTGGCGCGGGCTTCGGCAATCATGTCCGACATGGCGACTGTCTTGCCCATACCAGTGGTCCCGATGAGCATGGCGTGGCTCTGTTCGAGCCTCCAGGGATAGACGACCGTCGCGAGATGCGAGGGTCGGTATGGAAATGCCGCGGACAGTTCTTTGGGCGAACACAGATGCCATTTCCAACCCATGGCGCTCGAAAGCTCTCGGGCGCGCTCGCGCTGGTTGTGCCCGCGCAGCTCATCGACCAGTTCAGGTAGTGTCACGAGCATGGCACCGCGCTCATGCTTGCGCTCTTTCGAACGGCTGCCGAAGCGCGCTGCGAACCAGTAGAACAGCACGAAAGCCGGCACGAGAAGCAAGGCCGAACGCACCAGAGCATCGCCCAGCAAGTCGAGCAGATGATCCCACGCACGGATCACAGGCGGATAGGCATCGAGCATGATGATGGGGAGCTGGACGGTTCCTCCAAACCCCGTTTCGAGTGCAACCTGTTTGGCCGGATCGAACTCCATGAAGCCGTAGATGGCAGCATAAAGGCGCATCCATACAAGGTAGGTTTCGTGATCGCTAAGCCCTGCCGAGATGGTCCACCAGCTAGTCCAGGAAATACCGATGGCAGCAATGATCAGCGGCCCCTTGAGACCTGCTGCAAACATGAAGCTGAAGTGTCCGAGCAGCTGACTTCCGCGCGTGAAGTTGACGAGGTTACGCTTCATCGGAACCTCCCTCGCTGGCGTTTGCGGTGAACCCCAGTTCCTTGCATTTGCGCGCGTAGGCCTGATGGGCTCGCTCACGCAGACTGTGATCGGCATGCCCTGCGAGAAGGGCATCAACGCCGACCATCGTGAACACTGATTGACGGCTGATGCGGTCGACCGATGTTTCGAGCTTCGATGCAAGATCGTCATTTTCGCATGCCTGCGAAAGCAGCGACCGGATCCATTCGCTGACGCTGATATCGCGCCGCTTGGCTGCAGCACGAACCCGCTCAGCGAGCTCGACGGTGACATGTACTTGGAGAGATTTTGGCCGTGTCATGCACGGACTCCTTGTGGTCAGGAGCCCGGAACGCACTGCGAAAGGCGGGTATTGTCTAAATCAGAAATGAGAACATGTCAAGAACGATCGTAATGCGCAGGAATGCGCCATTCTTGGCTACCGTCAATCGAATCTGATTGGCGAATTGGCGACTATTCATTTCTGATTGAGAAGCAGCCATTTTTGCCAAAAATCCATCAACACGCTGTCTTTACGATCTTTTTTACCGCCTCCCGCTTGCGATTTGTCGCGTAGGGTGTGCTCCTAAGTCCTCAGCTGCGAGGACAGGAACCAGCTATTGAGCCTGTTACGGATGATGCCGTTTTCAAGCCCCCATTCTATGGGGCGCTGGCAGGTTGCCGATCTGCGGATCGCGATAGGCACAGGCGGAATCGACGCCTATGATGCCGGCCATGATGAGGGCGGAAAGGAAGCGCCGCATGGGCCAGGTCACATTGAGCGCGACGCCGAAGGGCAACGGTTTCCAGGCGACAGTCACTTACCCGAGCGGGGTGTCGATCAGTTCTTCGGAGGCTTTCCCGACGCAGGCAGAGGCCATCGCAGCTGCGGCATTGAAGGTCCTGGATATGCCGGAGCGGCTCACCGATCTCGACCGTCCCGATACCCCGACTGACGCTGGCAACCCGCCTTCCCGTACCGGCTGAGGGATGCCGCAACGGTCTGCGAGCAAAAAGAAAGGAGGAAGCCCTGACGGACTTCCTCCCAAACCGGCGGGTCAGAATTCATCGCTGAGACGGCCCGGCACAGTATCGATGACACGGTCCAACATGGCCTTGGGCAAGGCGCCGTAGTCGCCTTCATCGACCGCGATATAGCCTGCCTCGTCATCGGTCAGGACGTATTGCGTGAAGTAGCTGTGGAAGGACCGGGCATGGGCCTGATCCAGTGCAGCAACGAAGGCTGCCTGATCGGCGGCGGGACCAGCAGCGGCAATGTTCAGCGAAGCGTACATGATTTTTCCTCCTGATGTTCGATGCGTCGCATCAGGAGCTGCGAAGGATGTGGGTGACGGGCTGGGTCAGGGACCGCGTCAGCGGCCGCGAAGCGGCGATGGGGGCAACGATTTTTGCCGGGCTTGCCCGGTAAAAATGGTGGGGCCCCGTCGTCCTTGACGCAGCCCCAAAGCCCGCATCACACTTGCTCTTTCTGCGAGAGAGACCTCTCCAACGCCTGCGCAGAAGCGCGACGCCTGCCCCACAAACCATTTTCCTACATGCCTCCGCAGTGCCAATATCGGGAGCGGAGGGGACCAACGGCCAGCGAGAAGGAAGCACTATGGCCAGGTCCAAACCTACTGCACGAGATGCCTTGAAGAAGCTGCGTGAACAGCGTGCCCAACTCGAGAACGAGGAGGCACGTCTCCGCGAAGAAGCAGCGACCGAACTCGGAAAGCTGCTGATCGAGTGCGGCGCGGAGACGATCGAACCGGCACAGTTGCGCCAGATCGTTCGCGCATCGATGGCGCTCGGGATCGAGGAAACGCTGAAGCGGATTGCTCCCGCGTAAAGTCCACTCCGCGGCGGCAAGGGGTTCGATGCCCCGCGCCGCCGCATCGCAGGCGTGCAAAAGAAAAGGCCCCGATGGCGTCTGCCACCGGGGCCTTGTCGTGAGGCAAGGACATTCAGTCCTCGTCGATATCGGGAGCACCTTCGTTGCTGCCGGAGCGGCCCTTGGTGAGGAAGTCGACCTTGTCGGCGATAATCTCGCAGCCGTAGCGCTTGGTGCCGCTCTGATCTTCCCACTGGGTGTAGTGGATGCGCCCTTCGACCGTCACGAGCTGGCCCTTGGTGCAGTACTTGGCGACATTCTGGCCGAGGCCGTTGAAGCAGGTGATCCGGTGGAATTCGCTGTCCTTGGCGGTGTAGCCGTTTTCGTCCTTGTAGGTCTTGCCATCCTTGCGGGCGGGACGGTCGGTCACGACCGAGATCGATGTGATGCTGGTTCCGCCCTGGGTGGTGCGGGTCTCGGGGTCGCGAGCGATGCGGCCAACGAGGATAACGAGATTGGTCATGGGCTTTCTCCTGATCGAGCAATCCGGGGCCATCCCGGCTGCAAAACCCGAGCAGAAGCACCCCATGGCGAAGCGCACCGAAGGGAAACCCGGAACTGGTTCGAGTGGTGCGGGCAGCCGGGCACGCAGCATCGCGCCGAAAAGTGGGAACCGGTTTTCGGCACCAGCGATGCGTAAAATCGTGCCCGGCAACTCGGCCGGACCTGATCCGGGTTGCGCGTCTCGACGGGGGGTGATTCAGGGACAGGTTTGCATCGAAGCCGGGTGGAGCTGGATGCCTTGAACAGGTCAGCCCTGACTCGTTTCCCTCCGGTCTTGGCTGGATCATCCCTGCCCGACCGTCCACCGGAGAACCCCCTCTTAGATGACGGTACCGACCGCTTCAGCAGGTGGCACGCTCCTGGGCGCAACTGCGTCACCGCGGCCAGGCATGTCGATCGTCACCCCTTTAGCGCCGTCCAAAGGGTTGCCGCGAAGCATCCAGGCCTGCGGCGTGATCAAGCGCGCCCAATCGGCAAAGGAGGGGATCGAGCCCAGGTCTTCGCGTACGTGCTGTTCGCCGACCAGACGCACCGGAACGACCCGGCCATCGGCATTGACGAGGGTCTCGCCGAACAGGGTTTCGAGCATGAATATGCCCTCGGCATGGTGCCGCAGCGCGCGGTGCCGTGGGTCTGCCAGGATTGCCTTGGACTGGTCGAACCACTGGTGCAGCGGGAGATAGTCATTGACCGTGCCGCCCCATTTCCGGACCGACGAGAGAGCGTGGTAGTAGCAGTGGGCCATGCTTGATCTCCTAGAGCTCGGTCGAATGATCATCGGTGGCGATGAAGCGCAGACTGCAGTCGAGCACGAAAGTCGCTTCAGCCACATCAATTACCAGTTCGCCGCAGGCACCGTCGTTGATCTCCCAGCCAGGATGGTTACGTTCGAGCGCCAGGTAGGTCAGCTGTTCGAGTGCCTGCCCGAGTGATTGCGGCTCTCTGGAACCGGTACGATCAACGCTGTCTGCCTCGCCTTCCAAGAGGGTCACATCCGGGCACGGGATCCCCGCGCCGGCTGCATCGAGGCATGCACATTCTTCAACGGCACCGCTGTCGCCGCAGCCGTCAAAGCGGATCTCGACACGGGCGATGCCGGCATCCTGCAAGCGCGGAAGAATGGCGACCTTGAGCTGCTGAATCTCTTCAGCAACCTGCATCTGCCGCTCGGCCTGGCGAACGGCAAAGTCGGCCATCACGGCCTCGATATCGATCATGGAATACCTCCTGTAGAAAGGAGCCATCGACCATTCGCTGGCTCCAAACCACAGGCGCGCGCCTTTCCTCTGACGGACGACGCCAGCGCCGACGCGGCGCTGGCGCGAGGACTGGCATGACCTCAGTCAGTGGCTGCCGAAGTGCTCTTCGGATTGGTGCCAAGGGGCCCGCGCCGATCGACCACGGTGATCCGCCGGGCCTTGGCTTCGATGACCAGACGTTCGAGCACGCCATTGCCTGGAAAGGCGATGACGTAGCGCGGATCGAGGGAGAGCATCCGCTCGTTGCGCTTGAAGCCAGCACGAGCGCCCAGCCGCATGTCGAGCGAGAACGTGACCTGCGGGATGCCGCGCCGTTCGGCCCAGCTCGATGCCAGGCGGTCGACGCCCTTGGTGTCGCCGCCATGGATGAGCACCATGTCGGGCACGCGGTCGCGGACTTTGTCGAGCGTTGCCCAGACGTTGTTGCCGAAGGTCAGTGCATCGTCCTCGGTCGCATGACGGGTGCGCCCGCCAGCGAAGACGACAGGGGTTCCTTCGGGCACCGCTGCACGGCGCTTGGCCTCGGCACGGGCGCGCAGGAAGTCGCGCCCTTCGACGAGTGCGGAAGTCAGCATGACGCTGTGATTGAAGCGAGAACTGGAGACCGGCTTCCAGGAGGAACCGAACTCGTTGAGGTAAAGGGCTGCTGCGACCTCGCGCATCTCTTCAAGCGCCAGCATCGCACTTTCGGCGCATTGCGCCCGCTCGACCTGGGTCTCGAGGTCGTGAGTGTGAACCTCGGAGCCATCGGCCGTAGCAATTAGCGCGCGCACCTCGTCGGTCGCCCGGTCGAGGGATGTCGATTTGCGTTCCGCCGAGCGGTGGAAGATGTTGACGAAGGCCCAGCCAAGATCCTCGGCATCGGCTTCAAGAGCGGTCCCGGACACCATGGCGAAAAGATCGGACCAGACCGCTTCGAGGGTTTGGACAACCGCTTCGCGGACCGGGAAATCGCTTGTCGATAGGGGAGCGGGTCCAATTGAGAAACCGGCAAGATCGAGCCCGGCGAGTTGATCGGCAAATGACGTGTGCATGGGGAAGTTCTCCTGACTGGCGTGAGGCCGACGCACCCGTTCATGGCTGCGCCAGCGAGAGCCCGTCAGGGCCAGCTTCAGGCAGGATTGCGCACCCTTAAGGGGGAACCCGTCTTGGCGGGCTGGCGCGGGCAGGCCTTGAGCCCGAAGGGCCAAGGCCAACACGGGCCCGCCCAAGCCGGGTTGCGCAAGACTGGCGGCTGGTCCAGGGCCTCTCTCGCATGGCGACAGACCATGAGCGGCCGGCAAAGTGCAGTCAGGGATGGCAACCCAGCGCTGCGACCAACCAACTCACAGGCCTCAAGCTGCGCGCTTGGTGTAGACCCCCTCGCCGTTCGACATATGCCCGAGGCAATCATAGTCGCCAAACAAGGCATCGAAACGGGATGCGATCTGTGACAGCCAGCGCTGTGCCCGCGGTGAGCGGGCCGTGCGCCAATCGGCGTCCCAATAGGCCCCATCATCGCGTTCGACGATCCAGACGGCAACCAGCCCGCCATAGACCGACACGCCGAAATCCGCATAGGCATTGCGCATGAGGATCCGGTCCTCCCGGCCCCGCCAGCCATCATGCGAGAACAGCGACGGGAAGGCTTTGACGGCCCGCTCGCGGAGATCCTCGCGCAGCCATTCGTACTCGAATTCCCAGTCATCGTCGCTTTCGACCTCGAGAACCGTGAAGGCGACGATAGCGCCGCTGGGATAGCTGACAGATCGGCCCATGACATCCTCCCTCAGGCCGCAAGCGCAGCGTCGCCTGACGCATCGTCAAACTGCTCAGGGATAACCCTTCCGCCGAGCTTCAGCAGCAGGCTCGAAGCCTCTTCGGCCTTGGCGGCAGCGGTCAGAATGGCGCGGTCGTCGTCCTTCAGAAGCCTGAGCCAATGCTCGATATAGCTCGCATGGCTGTCTAGATGCGTGACCGGCAGCCCCAGCTCAGCCCCCAGCATGGCGCTGGCGAGTTCGGCGACATATCCTGACAGTCCAGCCCAAAATGGCGGTTGGAAGGTGAAAACCATCGGTTGCCTCCAGCACTGCCCAAAAGCCCCATGGCCTCCCCCGAGGCGGGGGTGGGCGGCGAGAGCGACCGGAGAGGCCTGCTGAAGCGGCGGGCTGCACCCGCAGGGGCGAAATGAAATGGAGCAGCCCGGCGAAGCCGAGGCTTGCAGCGCGCCGCGGCGGGCCTAGCAGGGAGCGCCGACCACTCCCGCATCGAGGGAGAGGCCAAAAAATCGGAGCCGCCGCGCAAGCGGCGTCCGCTTAATGGCGGGCGACAGCCCGCATCGACATGCATCGCGAAGCGGCCGATCGCGCGAGGGATCGGCCGCCATGGCAGTGGCGCTCGTGCGTTAAGTCAGCATGTAGCCGACGTCGGAGGCGCCGGTCGGATAGGCGAACATGGTGGAGCGAAGATCGGCCGCGGTGAGGCCGTGGCGGATTGCCAGACCGAAAACGTTGATTACCTCGTCGGCGTTCGGCCCCACGAGATGCGCGCCGAGGATGAGGTCCGTGTCCTCGTCGATCAGCAGCTTATGGCCGTAGACCGGCTCGGCGAGGCGGCGGGCGGTGAACCAGTCTGGCGTCGAGGCTGCGTTGACCCGGAGCGCGACGCCGCCGCGGCGCGCCGCCTCCTCTGACAGTCCGACGGCGGCGATCGGCGGCAGAGTGAAGGCCACGCTCGGCACGCCGCGATAGTCCGGCTGGTGCGTCGGGCCATCCAGGAGGTTGGCGGCAACTACCTTGGCATCGTGGCTGGACACCGGCGTCAGCCGCGGCCCGACTCCGGCAGCGTCGCCGGCGGCATAGACCCGCGGGTTGGAAATGCTCCGCAGATGCGCGTCGAGCTGCAGGCGCCCGTCCTGCACGGCCACCTCGCCGGCGGACAGGTCGAGCGCCTTGAGGTCAGGACCGCGCCCGGCGGCATGAACGACGAGATCGGCGGCGACGCTGAGATCAGGCTCGCCCTGGCGCTCGGCGTGGACCAGCAGACCGCTCCCGCTGCGCTCGACCCGGGTAACGGTGGCACCGGTCTCGACGCGGATGCCGAGCGCCTCGAACCGGGGCGTCAGCCAGCCCACCAGGTCGGGATCGAAGTGCGGCAGGAGCCGCTCGGCCCGCTGTAGGATGGTGACCTCTGCGCCCGCTCGGGCCGCCAGATGCGAGAACTCCGCAGCGACATAGCCGCCGCCGATCAGCACGATCCGGCGCGGCAGGGCCTGAAGCTCCAGGAACGCATCGCTTGTGCTCACCAGATCTTCGCCCGGAATGCCGAGCGGGACTGGACGCGCGCCGCTGGCGATCAGGATATGGCGGGCCCGCAATGTCCGGCCTTCCACCACGATCGTGTCTGGGCCGGCAAAGCGAGCAACACCGTGTAATGCGTCGACACCGAGCTCGGCGTAGCGGTGCGCCTGCTTGGCGGGGATCGGATCGGTGAAGGTCCGCTTGAACGCCATCAGGTCGGGCCAGTCGATCGCCAGCGTGCCGTCGACGCCATGTCTGGCCATGCGCCTTGCCGCGTCGATCGCTTCCTCGCCGCTGACCAGCATCCTCTTGGGATCGCAGCCACGCAGCGCACAGGTGCCGCCGAACGGACGGTGATCGATGACGGCGACGGACCATCCAGCGGCACGGACCCGGCCGACCGCGACCTGCGCTGCCGTGCCACTGCCGATGACGATCAGGTCGTAGGAAGCCATGGTCGCATCTCCATCCGCATCGGCGCAAAAATCGCGCGCCCAACCTCGAGCGCTTCGGCCAGGCACAGACGAATGCCGTCATCGGCTCCGACCGGACCGCTCGCGCACCAGGCCGCCAGATGATCGTCATCGCAGAAGAAGGCCTGCAAGGTGCAGAGCGACGATGCCGCGCAGCCACTGGCATAGCGACGGCCGGACCAGACGACGATCGCGCCCGGCTCAACCTCTTCCAGCTCGCGGCCGCGGCTGGGGGTATGGATGGCGAGCGTGCGCCGGCACTGGCGGCAGGCCGAGCGGATCATGCAGTCCCGCTCCAGCATGGCGCCGATCCCCAACGCGTCGATGGCGCACATGGCGCTCATGGTCACTCCGCTGACTTCGACTTGATGTTCGCTGGGGCCGTCGGTGAACGGATAGGCGCCGGTCACCCGGCCCGCGCCGTCGAGGACCACGAGATCGCGCCCGGCGAGCCGCTGCAGGGCCGAGCCGACCTCGCCGGAGGGGAGTCCCGATGCGGCGGCGATCTGTGCCGGCACCGGCGAGCGACCATCGGCAGCATAGGCTTGAAGCACGGCGCGCCGGACCCGCTCCTCGACGCCGTCCATCCCGCGCCACTTCGAACCGATGAACGCCGCGAACAGTGCCGTCAGGGCTGCGCGGGCGCTGGGTGTTGTGACTGCGCTCCAGTCCGGGACAACGGCACCGCCGGGAAATGTAACCGTCGATCCAAAGGCGGCTTCAGCGGATGATGCGCGCGCCATCGCCCGCCCTCCTCAGCCGCAGCACGCCTTGCCGCCGCTCTCCTGGATCGGCGGACAGGGCACGTCGCCGTAGGAGCAATAGACGCAGCAATCGCCCGGCTTGGGCTTGAGGACCGCGCCGCAACCCCGGCAGTCGTAGAAATACTGGCAGGCATTGGTCGGCATGGTCTCCGTCGCCCGATGACCGCAGTGGGGACAGGTCAGCGTCGAGCGCAGCTCGGGGGTGGCATCAGACATAGCGATAGCCTGCCCAGAGCAGGGCCGCACCGAGCAGCAATCCGATGAGCGTGAGAACACGCATCCAGCGCGGCGTGCATATGCCGCCCGGCCCACAGCGCGCCGCCGTAACTTGCTGGCGCAACAGCAGCGCCGCGCCGGCAAGCAGGCACAATGCGCCAATGAGGAGAAGCGGCGTGCGATACGGCGCGGCGACAATGGCGACGCCGCCGAGCCAAGCTGCGCCGATCCCGGCGGATGCGAAGAGGATCGGCAGCGCACAGCAGGCGGCGACGCCGAACGCCGCAGCGATCCCCGCCAGCGTGAGCGTGGCGGTGCCGATCCCCTTAGGCGGGCTTGGCGTCTGGGTCACGGGCGACTCCTTGTGGCGGGCATTGAGCTGTCCTAACATCTGTAGCGACTACAGACTCAAGAGGTATTTTGGGGATGGCCGCAACCGGCGCGATCCAGATCGGCGAACTCTCACGCCGCACCGGATGCAACATCGAGACGATCCGCTATTACGAGCGGATCGGGCTGCTGCCCGCTCCGCCGCGGCGGGGCCGCTACCGCAGCTATGGCCGGGAGGACGTGGCTCGCCTGGGCTTCGTGCGCCGCGCGAGGGAGCTGGGCTTTACCCTGGACGAGGTACGCGCCTTGCTCGGACTCGCGGTTGGCGGTCAGGCCTCCTGCGCCGAGGTGCGCGAGCTCGCGGCGTCGCACCTGAAGGACGTACGCGCGCGGATCGCGGACCTCAAGCGGATGGAACGGGTTCTGGCCGACTCGGTGCGCGCCTGCGATGCCGGTCGGGATCCGGGCTGTCCGCTGCTCGACACACTTGGCGCCGAAGTGCGGGTCGCGTGAGCATTACGGCTGTCGGGCGTGCATCCAGTCGGCTGCCGCCTGCGCCTTGCTCGCCGCGGTGAAGATCGCCCGAGGCTCGTCCTTGAGCAGTTGCAGCCAGGAGGCGATGTAGGCCGCATGATCGGGTCGCGGTTCGTGCGCGATCCCAAGATCGGCGAGCAGGAACGATGCGGTCAGTTCGGCGGTCGCTTCCTCCATGGCGAGCGCGTGCCTGGTCCACTTGGCGCTGAAATCCCGGTCAAGCCGATGGGCTGCGCCACTGGCATGAGCCGCTTCGTGAATGTGGGTGGCGTAGAAGCCGTGGGCATCGTGGAAGGCGCTGAAATCCGGCATGTGAATGCGGTCTTCGGCGATATGATAATAGGCGCTGGCCGAGCCGTAGACAGTATCGATGCCGAGCGCGGCGATGAAGGCTTCGGCGGCGGCGAGGCGTTCGCTCTCAGGCAGGTCCGGCGCCGGTTCGGGCGCGTAGCCATCGACCTGATCGGCGTTGAACAGGCTGAACGCCTTGGCGAAAAGCCGTCGATGGTCGTCATCGCCGCCGGCGTCGTCACCCTTCGCGCGAAACTCCTTCCAGAGGACGCCGAGGCTGGCGTGCTCGCCCTTGCGGACCTGCGCGCCGAGCGCCTGCCACTGGCGATAGGTGCCCCAGACCCCGCTCGCGTAGCCGCTGCCATAGGCGGCCGCCCAGAGCGAGATCGTATTTATGCCGCGATAGGGCTTGCCGCTGGCGACGTTGGTCGGGCGGGTGACGTCGGCGCCAAAATGATGCCACGGCATGCGCCAGGTGCCGGTGCCGGCTTCGATGGCGTCGACGATCGCTTGCGTGACGCGAGCGTAGACGTCTGAGCGTGGTGAGGCTGACATGATATGTTCTCCGTTCTCGCGCCGGGGACCATCCCCGGCGGCGGAGGCCCGTTCGCGCCGGGCACAGGGGGGCTCGCGCACCCGTCAGGGCCGCAGCGAAGCGAAGGACGGCGAAGCCGTTGCGCGGGCGCGCCGACCGGCGCAGGACTCCGCCAACAGCCGGGGTGGTCTACGGCGCGGGAGGGTCGATCCCGGCAATCACCGCGGTCAGGCGATCAAGCTCGCGCTGGAGCGCCTGACGCTGGAGGTCGGAGATGCGCCGTTCGCGTAAGTGCGCCCGGGCATCGGCCGCCGCACGTTCCCAGGCCGGTCTGTGGCGGGCGGTGATGCAGGCGTTGGGGCAGCGGGTCGGTTCGCACAGGGCGGTAAGCGGCTGCGCGGGATCGGGGGTCGTCACGCGCTTGAGGCAGAGCGCGGTCGCGGGATCGAAGAAGCAATCCGCGAGCGGGCCGACATGGAAGGTGCGCGCGACGCTGGCGAGCATGACGCGCAGGCGGGCCCGATCGGCGATCATGGCGGGCAGTGGCCCGAGCTTAACGGCGGCATCGTCGAGGGTCCGCGCGATGCGTGGTCCCGCCGGTCCGCCGAGTGATGCGCCGCCCTGCCGCCGGTCGAAATAGTCCAGCAGATCGTCAATCTGACCGAGCCGGCGCTGCGCCTCGACCTCTGCGCGAAACCCCGATCCACTGGTCCCGGCATAGCCCTCGAAAGCGGCGACCGAGGCGTGCTTGTACTGGATCATGCCGGCGATAGTGCCGAACGGACGGTTGGCGATGTGCCACGCGATCGTGCGCCGGAACTGCCGTGTCGTGATGCGCCACGGCTTGCCATCCGGGCCGGGAGGGATGACCGGCACATCGGGGTTGCCGAAGGCGGCGTTGAGGTGGTCGCGGAAGGCGTTGAGCTGGCGGACCACCTCGCTCGACAGATGGGTCTTGGTAACGGCGCCGGGGCGCAGCACTGGCCAAAGCGTGTCGCTGCCGGTCTTCCGCGCCGCCCGTTCCGATAGCCGTTCGAGCACCGTGATCGCCTCGGCCACCGGTTCGATCGTCACCCAGCTTGCCGACTCCCCGGTGCTCGATCTGCCCTTGTAGAGGGTGGATCGGACGCGTTGCCGTTCGACCAGGCCGTCCTCGCTGCGCGCGATCGAGAGGCACCCGCGCCGCATCGCCTGCACCTCGCAGTCGCGCATGCCGGTCAGATAGGCGCACACGACATAGGCGGCAGCCTGAAGCATCCGCTCCTCGATCGTCAGGGTCTTTACGTCGAAGCGGGCACGCCATGGCCGACCGCTCTCGGGATCGATCGAGATCGGCGTGTCCATGCCGCCGACCTCGGTACCAAGCGATGCAACCGCTTCGCGGATGACAGCCGGCGCGCCGGTGGTGAGCATGAGATGCATGGCCGGCTCGGCGACGGCGTCGATGCCGGCATGCAGATGGAGGAGATGGGCGTTGATCGGTGGGGTCGCTTCCCCGGTATGGGGATCGATGCGGGTGGCGCCGTTGTGTGCGGTCGTCCAGATGGGCACGCCGCGTCCTTGCCGGGCTCGGCGCGCGAGATAGCGATCGAGGCGCGAGCGCTGCCGCAGGCGGCGCTCTGCGTCGGGCAGTCCGCGTTCGGCGGCGAGCAGCCGGGCGCGGCGCGCATCGAGCCGATCGAGCGCGGCCCGAGCCGCCAGAATATCGGTCGCGAAGGTCGTGATATAGCGCAGCGACCAGGCCAGCAGCGATGTGACTATCGCCTCCGGCATGCGTGGCGTCCGGTTCTCGCGCACATGCCGATATCCGGCGACGCGCGCAGCCGCTCGCCCGGCCCAGGGCTCGAATCCGAGACCGCCTCCAGGCAGGTGATCCCGGAGATGGTAGAGATCGGTGACCACCTGCAAGAGCTGGCCGACGATGACGGGGCGCCGTGCTGGATCATCCCGCAGGTGACGCGCATAAGCATCGACCAGCGCTTGATCGATGCGGCCAAGGTCGAGCCGCCCAAGCTGCTCTCGCGCGAACGCGAAGAACCGGCGCGCGCGGTTGAATGCCTGTCGGATGCTCGCAGGCGGCAGCTTGGCGCGCAAACTTGGAACATCGACGTTGAGGCGGGCATAGAGATAGGCGCGCATCGCTGCCTGCACATCGGCATGTTCGAGCACGTCGAAATGCACGGTGACATGGCAGCGCCGGGCGTTCTCGCGGAAGACGGCGGGGCCGAGATCCCAGCTCGGGTCGCCGACGCGCGACAGATCTTCGCGGGCGTGTCCTGCCTTGAGCGGCACGGTCGCCAGCACGGGGCGATCGTCGAAGGCGGGCGCCTGGGCATGGGCCGGCATGGTCATGCGCGTGCCTCCGGTGGCAGATAGAGCCGCTCGTTCTCCATCTGCCGGCGTGCATCGGCGATGACGGCATCGGCGAAGGCCGGCAGGACCTGGGTGGTGATGCGAGCATGGACGCGGCCGAACTTGGCCGCCCAGTCGGTCGCGGGCAGGCTCGATCGCTGCTCTTCGACGAATGCGAGGAAGGCGAGGATCGCGGGGAGCTTGCGCACGGTTATGACGGCGTTGGGACAATCAAGGCAGCCCCAGAAGGGCTGCGCGCAGGGTGATCCAGCCTCGGCGAAGGGACTGTTGTGGAAGCCAGCGCAGGCGGCAAGCCAGACATCCTGTTCGCCGTCGAGCAACGGACCCACGGCATCGGGCGGCATCAGCGGCTCGGCCTGTTCGGGCGCTTCGCGCAGCGCCTGCTCGGCGGCGGGTGGCAGCACGGTCGGCATCGCGGCGGCGACCGCTTCACGAAAGGCGTCAGCGACGGCCTCCTCGTGCAGGGGCCGAAGCGACGGCAGATCGGCATAGTGGCGCGCCGCAACCTCGCGCGAGTGGCCCACCGCGAAGCGCGTCATATGCCCCTCGGTCTTGGTGTACCACAGCGCCTTGTGGGTCTTGCGGAGCCGGGAGAGCAGCAGGTGGAGCGACTTGCCGTCGTCATCGCTGATGCCGTGGCGCAGAGCCCAGCTCGCAAGTTGGTGCTTGAGATCGAAAATGCCGCCGCGAAGGCCGCCGACGTTGTGATAGGCCCAGAGACAATCGTCGGGCAGGTGCTCACGGGCGGCGGCGGTGACATCGATCAGGCGGCGGATAAGACCGCCGGGCGTGCCGCTACCGCCATCGCGGACCCGCATGCTCTTGTGCTCGGCGCCGCGGGCGCGACGCTTCAGATAGCGCAGCTCCACCGTGCCGGCATGGGGGTTGGCGAGACAATCTATGGTCAGCGTCTTCAGGCACTCGGGCTCGAGGCCGGTATCCAGCGTGAGCAGCACGAGCAGGGCCGGCAGATCGCGGGCGAGCAGATGATGGCGGCCATGCAGGTCGTCGATCAGCGTGCTGATCGGCAATCCGCGTCGCATGCGCATGAAATAGAGGCTCTTCAGCGCGGCCTGGTCTGCAACGATAAAACCCTGCCGCGCGATGATCGCTTCGACATCGGCGCGCGCCCTGGCGGTGACCGGGTCGCCCTCATCGGTCCGATCATCGGCGCCGAGACGGCGGAACATCGCTTCGACATCGCTCCTCGCGGCGTCGCGCAACGCGCGGGCGACGAAGGGGCTATAAGCATCGCGCGGGGTCGAGCGGCCCGCCGATGTGGCCAGCGTGTAGCGCAGCCGCTCATGCAGGTCGGGCGCGATCCGATCGGGCCGGTCTGCCTCGATCGCGCGCAACGTGTTGATGATCTTGCCGACCGTTATGTGCCGGTGGATCGCGCCCATCCCGCGCTGTTCGAGCGCGGAGGTGAACCCATCGATATGGACTGCGCGCAGGTCGCCGACGCCAGCCACGTTCAGCGCTTCATCGCCAAGCCAGGCGAAGAACCGACGGTAGGCATTTACATACTGCTTAATGACGGTGGCCGCACCGATGGGGCCGCTGAGCGCCGCTGACCGACGCAGCGCGCCGGCGAAGGCGATAGCGAGCGGGCGAGGATCGAGTGCGGCCATATCGACCAGGACCGTCCCGCCATGCCGCGCCTCGATGGTGAACTTGAGGCCGAACACGGGATCGGGCTTCTGTGGCTCCGGCGTGATCGGCGCGAAGGCGACAGGCCGGCCCTTGCGGGGACGGCCGCTCATACGCCCTGCGGCCCCGGCAGCAACGCCAGCAGCTCCTCGACGGCCGTGTCCACCGTATCGGCGCGGGTCGCGATATGGTCGAGGTAGATATAGGTGGTGGTGAGGCTCGCGTGGCCGAGCAGGCGTTGCAACTGTTGCAGCGGGTCGCCGAGGATCAGCCGATAGCTCTCCACCGGCCCCGCCGGCAATGCGGCTTCGCGCAGCCGCTGCTGGATCAGCAAGGCGAGCATATGGACCGCGAATGTATGGCGAAGCTGGTGCGGGCTGATCGACAGCGGGAAGCCGTTCTCCTCGCACCGCTTGCAGGCGCGGGTGAAGATCACCTCCCACGAGTTGGGGCGGACAGGCTGCCCGACCTCGGTCAGCCACAGCGCCGCCGGCTCGCGGGGCGGTCCATCCTCGTCGTACAGGATCAGGCGACATCGTTCCTCCGGAGTGCAGACATCGCGCATGCGGTCGAGACCGGCGCGGGTGACAGGGATCGGTCGCTCGAAGCTGGCCGCGCCATCGCGCGCGGCGAACTTGACCACGCCCGCCGAGCGCTCGACGGCGACATAGGCGGCGATCTGACGAAGCAGCCGGCGCGGGAGCAGAACGCTGCGTCCCCGGTCGCCCTTGGTGAGCGGCGGCGGGAGAGGCAGCCAAAGTTGTTGGGCGTCGCCGTCGGCGCGATCGATCGCCGCGAGCTCGGCGGTGAGCAGGCCCGACGCCTCTTCGAGGCGCAAGCCGGTGGTGACGAGAAGATCGGCGAACAACGCGTTGCGCAGCCCGTTGCGATCGCGAGCGCCGGGGCGCTCGGTGCCGTCAGGGGTGAGCCCGCGCAGGCCGACCTCGCGGAAGATGCGGTAGTCGTCCATCGTGACAAACCGCACATCCGATCGCCTGGCGACACGTTCATAAGCGTCGTTGCGCGCCGCGATCATGCCGCGACGGCCGCCTTGCGCCGGTCGCCAGACGGCGCGACGGCTGAACGGCGCGTCGGCGATCAACCCTTGATACTCGGCCCAGCGGTAAAGGCGATCGAGGCTGGCGACGGCGCGGTTCCAGCTTGCCGCCGTGATCCGGTGATCGGCATCGTCGCGGCGTCGCTCACGATGATAGGCGTCGACATCGTCGCGGGTTGCAGCCCACACGGTCTTGCCGCAGGCATCGAGAAAACGAAGCCAGACTACGACATCATAGGCGTAGGCGCGAAGCGAGTGCCGCGAGCGGACCCCCGACAGCGGCAGATCGAGAAAGAAGCGATCAAGATCGGCATCATACAGCGCGTCGTCGCGCAGGATCAGCGGCACATGCGCATCGAGGCCCTTGGCCTCGCGCCGCTCGCAAACAGCAATGATCGACACCGGCGCGAAGCCCTCCCCCCGGACCCCCCACCCGGAAGCTGACCTCGCACCGTTGCGCCTGTGGCCCGGCAGCAATCAGGCTGGCCTCCGCCAGCTCTTGGGTCAGCGCTACGGCCAGCCTGATAACTGCCTACCGTGGGCGTCCATCGCCGACCTTACTGCAATGTTGCGGACGGCGCAGACTGTCCAGATAAGGCGACGAGTTCCTCGGCGGCATAGGCTGCCGTTCCGAAACGGTTCTTGAGATCACGCCCCAGGCGGCTGGTATGGCCGGTCCAGTGCGACTTATGCCGATATCGGCATAACGTGCATTATGCCGCGCACCGGATTATGCCGCATGGCTGCGCAGAACGTCAGATTTCTGCGGATCAGCCATGCGAAAGTTCGGTATAATCGAGGGCATCTGTGACACGGCCAATTGAGACTAGCGCAGTCTCCAGGGTGCGCGCATTCTACTCGCCGGAGAAAGTTGGTAAGCGAGAACGACAATGCACACCGATCCGGGCCTATGGACTCGTGTTCGACGCCGCGTCTTCGGTGGAGGAGAGTCGATCAGGGGCGTCTCTCAAGCGGAGGGATTAAGCCGCAACACTGTTCGAAAGATGCTGCGGAGAGATAAGCCCCCCCGGTACGTTCGCGCGAAGCAGCCAACATTGATCAACAATTACGAGCGTTTGATCGATGCGATGCTCGTCGAGGATGATGCTCGACCACAATGCGAACGCAGAGGTATCGCCGCCATCTTCCGATTACTGCGGGATCAACATGGTTATGGCGGGGGATACGACAGCGTTCGTCGATATTGCCGCAGCGTGCAAGTGCTCGAAATCGACGTCGTAGTTCGGCCGATTGGCGATTTGGGATCCATAGAAAGACTAACCATCGTGAGAACGCCACGAGCTTATCAACTTGCTCCCCATGCACCGAAAGGATCGGCAAGCATTGCGTTACGCCTTCACCGAGACCGCAGGTTAGAGCGTACAACCGAAGTGGCGAACTGGATCGATCAGGTCCGGGGAAACAACACGGAACTGCCCTTGCGGGGAGCCCCAGACGTTATCAATCGACTCCGTAGCAACATCCACGATCCACGGAGTCGGCAGCGAAATCGCGCAATTACAGTTTTGGCGCATGAACAGGGCTTCCCTATCAGGCGGATCAGCGCATGCCTTGGCTTAAGCCGCAATACATGCCGCCGGTACCTGCGGGCATACCAGGAAGGAGGCGTCGAACAGCTTCTTGCGCCGATGACGAGAGGACCGCGAAAGGCTGAAAGTGAAGACCTGAAGGCTGCGGTCTTCCGCCTGCTACATGAGCCGCCGAAGGATCATGGGATTAATCGAACGTCGTGGACAATGTGCGATCTCAGGGCGGTGCTCACTCGCCAAGGGTTCTCCGCTTGTCAGCATGTCCTTCGTCAGATCATCCACGATGCTGGCTGGAAATGGCGGAAGGCGAGAATCGTCCTTACATCGCAGGATCCCGCCTATCGTGAAAAGCTCGCCGCAGTCCAAGCGATCTTGTCGAATCTTACCCCAGACGAGGCCTTCTTCTCGATCGATGAGTTCGGTCCGTTCGCCGTGAAAATGAAGCAGGGCCTGATGCTCGACCCACCCGGCCCCCACCGGGTTGTCCCGCAATGGCAGAAGTCCAAAGGATGCTTGATCATGACGGCGGCCCTGGAACTGAGCGGCAATCAGGTAACGCATTTTTACAGTGACCGAAAAAATACGACCGAGATGATCCGCATGATGGATGTCCTCCTCGACAGATACGCGGATCGTCGGACGCTTTACCTTTCTTGGGATGCGGCGTCGTGGCACATCTCCAAGAAGCTGAAAAAGCGGATCGAGGAGCACAACGACACTGCTGAAGCTGCCGGTCACCCGCGTGTCGAGACCGCGCCACTTCCTGCCGGCGCCCAGTTCCTCAACGTCATCGAGTCTGTCTTTAGCGGTATGGCGCGCGCCATCATCCACAACAGCAATTATCCATCGACTGACGCCGTGCGTGCCGCGATCGACCGCTATTTTGCTGAGCGAAACCAGCAGTTCCGCGACAATCCCAAGCGTGCGGGCAAACGCATATGGGGTAACGAGCGCGTGACGCCAGTCTTCTCCGATAGCAACAACTGCAAGGACCCGCGTTGGCGATAATAGGACAGGAGCACCAAAAATATCGTCGCCTGTGCTCACCGTAGCTGGCGTGGTTCGCGTATCTCGTCGGCATCCTGGGTGGCTTCGTGCACCTCCTCGCGGATGATCTTAGTGGTGATCTCGTCGAGATGGGCAGTGAGGGCACTGCTCAGTTCCTCAAACTCCGGCCAAAGCGTCATCTGGACGAAGCTGGCCGGGGCACGGATAATGACGGTCTGACGGTGCATCCGCGCGTAGCGGAAGGGCTTGAGGCCGTATCGGCGGCATAGGGCGATAAAAAGCTGACGGGACCAGGGATCTGTAATCGAGAATTTGAACTCTTCGGCACGCTCCTGCTTGCTGGCGTTCTCGAATTTGACCCTGATGCGCTCCGCCGCCGCACCGGCGGCGGACTTCTCACCATCGGTCTTGGCACCAGCATAGAGCGCCTCGATCTTGCGCAGCTTCTCGCGGAGTTGGTCTTCGGGCATCATGGCTATCAATGCACCGTCGGCTTCTCGGTGAGGATGCCCTCGATCATCTGGCGGCGCGCGCGCGTGCAGGACAATACGGCTTCGTGGATCTCGGTCTCCATGATCCGCGTCAGTTCGCGCAAATGCCTGAACGTCGTGTCGAGCCTGGCGGCGTCATCGGCATCCGGTGCGCGCGAAACCAGCTCGCAAATACCCGCCATCATAGCGCGCATCTCCGCAAGACGGTCGACGGCCTCGTGCGCCCGTTCAGGCAGGTCGATGACGTCTTCGCCATTGAACAGGCCTTCAATGAACCCATCCAGTTCCTGGAGGCGAACGAGGCCATATTGGCCCAGGTCGACGGCGGTCGGCTCTGTCGACGGGCGGGTCAACCGGAACGGCTGACTGCGCTTCTGATGCCGGGTGAGGTCGTTCCAGAGCCCTTGCACCAGAGTATCGAGCAGTTCGTTGACCTCCTCGATGCTGTCAAAGGGGGGCAGTTCGCCGCCCCAAAGGTCCTTGATGATCTGAAGCGGCGAGGCCGAAATCGCGGGCGTTGCGATATTGCCCAGAAAGCGGGTGCGTACCTCGTGGAACGGCACGGGGCACTCATGCTTCGCCAGCAATGCCTGGGCCGTCTTAATGCTCGGCCCCTTGGTCGCCTTCTTCATATCGTCCCGCCCGCAACAAAGATCATGATCGTCATGCCCTAATCGGGAATGACGAGCTGACGATAGTATTGCGGTCGGGGCGGTCGCAAGGGTCGGATCGTGCTTCCATAGCAAGGAGCACGAAAAATGCCGAACGACCTGCAATGCCTGTTCGACCGAGATATCGCTACGTTCATGGAGCGGCTGACCGCCGAAAACTACAAGCCTCAAACGATAACGGCCTATCGGGTCCTGCTGACGCGGTTGGTATCCCTGATCGAAGCCGCCGGAATATCGCCACAAGACCTGACAGCGGAACGGGCGGCCGAGTTGGTTCGCAATGACGAACGCAACCGGCGCGAGCCCAACAAATGCCAGAATATCGCACGGCGCTTTGTCGCCCATCTTATTGCCAGCGGCACGGTGCCAGCTCCGGTCGCGACACCGGGGCAGATGGCCCGTGCAGCGTTGCGCGTCGATTATGAAGAGTATCTGGTGAGGCAGCGCGGGATCAGTCCGCGTACGATCTACCATTCCTGGCGCTTTGCCGACCGCTTCCTCGACCATCGGTTCGGCAGCGACGAAACCGATCTCGCGGCGATCAGCGCAGGCGATGTAATATCCTTCCTTCAATATCTGCTCGGGAGAAAAGGTCCCTATCGCGACAAGACCGCCGCCACCCACCTGCGCAACTTCTTCCAATATCTGTTCCAGCGCGGCGTCACGGAAACCAACCTTGCGCTGTGCGTGCCGACCGTCGCCCAGCGCTGGGGTGCGAGGCTGCCGCGCTTCCTGTCGCCTGAGCAGATCGAAGCCCTGCTCGCATGGGTCCGTGATAATCCGAAGCATGGACTGCGCGATCATGCGATGCTGCTGACGATGGCGCGGCTCGGGCTGCGGGCACCGGAGGTGATCGCCATCCAGCTTGACGATGTCGACTGGCGCGCCGGTGAGTTGCTCGTCAGGGGCAAGGGCCAGCGGCATGATCGCCTGCCTGTTCCGCCGGATGTCGGAGAAGCGATCGCAGCCTATATCCGTCAGGAGCGCGTATCGGGATCACGGACGCTGTTCGTCTCGTTGCGGGCGCCAAATGGCCCCTTCAAGGATGGGCAGGTCATCAACACCATATTGCAGGATGCCTTCGCCGCCACCGGCGTCACACCGCCCGGCCCATATGTCGGATCGCACGTCCTTCGCCACAGCCTGGCGACGAACATGGTGCGCAACGGCGCGTCACTTGCCGAAATCGGCGACATGTTGCGCCACAGGTCGCGGGCTTCGACGATGATCTATGCGAAGCGGGATATCGACGGGCTACGCTCGATCGCAAAACCGTGGCCGGTGGCGGGAGAGGCACAATGACTCTCGCTCATGAACTCGATCGCTATCTCAGCGTGAGGCGCAGCCTGGGATACGACCTGGCCACGGCCGAAAGGGCACTGCGCCGCTTCGTGCAATATGCCGATGAGCAGGGAGTCGATCATGTCACGACCGACCTGTTCCTGCGCTGGCAGGGTGCGTTCGGCAACGCTAGGCGATCAACATGGGGCGCTCGCTTCATCATGGTACGCCTGTTCAGCCAGTGGCTTCATGGCATGGACGCTGCCCATGAAGTGCTTCCCCGTGGGTTGGTCCCTTACCGCTATTGCAGAACGCATCCCTACATCTTCACCCCGGCGCAGATCGCCACCATCGTCGAAGAAGCAGCGCAGTTGCCGTCAATCTATGGCATGCGCGGTCTCACCTGTTCGACCCTGTTCGGGTTGATCGCGGTGACGGGCATGCGGATCAATGAGGCGCTGAGCGTCGATACCGGCGACGTGGATCTCGGTACCGGTATCGTTCACATCCGCTGCGGCAAGCTTGGCAAGGAGCGCCTGCTTCCCGTCCACGATACAGTTCTCGACCGGCTGCGCGCCTATATCGCCGAGAGGGACCGGTTGCTGGGAGGCGCATCGGTTCCCTTCTTCGTCAAATGCGATGGAAGCAGGCTCGGCGATTGCGGCGCGCGCTACAACTTTGCACATGTGTGCCAACGCATCGGACTGCGTGAAGCTCAAACCGAGGGGCGCCACGGCCGTGGTCCTCGCATCCACGATCTACGGCACAGCTTCGCTGCGCGAACGATGATCGACTGGTACAGGTCCGGCAAGGATCCTGCGCGGGAAATGGTCAAGCTGACCACATGGCTTGGCCACGCCAATCCCGATCACACCTATTGGTATATCGAGGCCGTTCCAGAACTGCTGGACCTGGCGTCAGCCAGGATCACCGATCCTCATGATCGGGAGAAATGCTCATGACCGGCATGACGTTCCCGGCGCTGCTCCAGCGCTTCTTCACCGACCGGCTTTGCACGCAGATGGAGGCAAGCCGCCACACGATCGCGGGATACCGCGATACGTTCCGGCTTCTGGTCCGCTTTGCCGCCGCACGATCCGGAAAGCCGCCGACGAGGCTTGGCATCGCCGATCTTGATGCCGACGTGATCGGCGACTTCCTCATCCATATCGAAACGGCGCGAGGCAATGGCGCGCGAAGCCGCAATACGCGCCTTGCCGCCATCCGGTCCTTCTTCCGCTACGTGGCCATGAACGAGCCGGAGTGGCTGCTGCACTGCCAGAGAATCCTCGCTCTGCCGGACAAGCGCTATGTGAAAAGAAGCGTCACGTTCCTCGACGGACCCGAGATCGCGGCTTTGCTGGCCGCGCCCGACCGTTCGACCTGGACCGGTCGGCGTGATCACATCCTGCTGCTGGTTGCTTCGCAAACGGGCCTGCGGGCATCGGAACTGACCGGTCTGCGCCGCAGGGATGTCGTCCTCGGCACCGGGGCACATGTTCGCTGTCTGGGAAAAGGTCGCAAGGAACGTTGCACCCCGCTTCGTCGGGATACCGCCAAGGCCCTGCAAAACTGGTTGAAAGAATGGCGCAGCGACGATGCTGGGCCGCTGTTCCCTTCCATACGCGGCGATCCCCTCTCGCGTGATGCCCTCGAACATCTGGTCCGCAAACACTGTCTGACTGCTGCACGTTCGTGCTCAAGCCTAGCCAGCAAGCGGGTGACCCCGCACACACTGCGCCACAGTACAGCCATGGAGCTGCTTCACCATGGCGTCGATCAGTCGGTCATTGCGCTTTGGCTCGGGCATGAATCCGTCGAGACGACGCAAATCTATATCCATGCCGACATGCGGCTGAAGGAAAGAGCGCTGGCCAGCGTCGCTGCGCCAGAAACTCGACCGGGTAGGTTCCGCCCTGACGACGAACTACTCGCCTGGCTTGAAGCCCTCTGATTATGCCGAACCGCCGCATGGCTGATCGGCGGAAAACCACCATTCTGAAAGGCCATGCGGCATAATCCGGAGCTCGGGATAATGTGACAGTTCGTGGGCGAGCGTGGCGTAGTAGTGATCGAAACCGTTGAACAGGCTGGCTGGCGGCATCGTGACGCGATCCGCAGTCGGCTCGTAATAGGCCTCGCAGCCTTGGTGGCGCAGGTTGACGGGGATGGCAGCGAAGAAGGCGTCGAGCTCGGTCTCGCGGCCTTCCGGCTCGATCAGTTCCAATGTCGTGGCCGGATGAAAGATCTCGGGCAGACCTTCGACCTGGTCGGCATTGAAGACCGGATAGGCCTTCAACACCCGGCGAGCTTCGTCGGTTTTTTCGCCGGTATCGGGGGCTTCCACCTCTTTGGTGTAGCTCTTGTAGAAGATCGCGATGGTCGACTTCTCGCCCTTGCGGACCTGGGCTCCGAGCGATTTGGCCTGGTTGTAGGTCATCCAGAATGGCGAGGCGTAGCCGCACATGTCGGCGACCATCCAAAGCCAGAACACGTTCATGCCCCGGTACGGAATCCCGCACGCCCGTAAGGGCCGGGAGACCGGGACACCGCGCCACGGCTTGATCCACGGCTTCGTGCCAGCTTCCAGACGGGCAATGATTTCCTGGGTGATACGGGCGGCGGGCGACAGGCCGCCGCCCTGCTCCTTGCGATAGGCCATGATGGTTCTCCTGATTGAGGCATCTGGACAGCTGGCGACGGGTTCGCCGGTCAGTGCCACCGGGTCCCGAGCCCCCTCTGCTCTCCTTCTAAAAAGGAAGCGGCCCTCCGGCGGAAGCCGAAGGACCGCTTCTCGAGTACGAGTGGCCTTGCCTGTCAGGAGGAGGTCAGGCGGCCAGCTCGCGGGGGGTATGAATTTCGCCTTCGACACCAGGCGCAGCGTCGCTTGCGTCGATCTCGGCTTCGCCAGCCTCCGTGGCAGCGGAGGCAAACTGCATGACCTCAGGCACCCAGGCCAGGGCCTTCTCGCGAACCTCGACCTCGGTGATGTAGGTGCCGGCGAAGACGCGTTCCGCGCTCATCGCAAGGTCACCCTTCTTGACCGAGGCAAAGCGCGAGGAGAGCTCGATGCCGCCGACATCGGTCAGCGCGTCGAGGATCACCTGCTTCGAGACCCGGTCGAAGTAGTTGGCCGCCGTCGGCCGCCACCACTGCGCCATATCGATGCCGATCAGGCTGCCGAGATGGTCCTGGAACGGAAGCTGGCGCTCACCGGACATGTTGAGGCTTGCCTCGAGCGACCGGGCAACGACAAAGCCAAGCCATGCGGCTCGGCTTTCATCGGGCAGCGCCCGAAACAGATCGAAGCGGGACGTTGCATCGAGCCCGGCGCGCCAGTTTTCGTCGAGACCAGACCTGAGCTCGGCAAGCGCGCTGCTCGCCGGCGCATCCTTGGCTTCGAATCCGATGATCGGGCCTGCCGGAACAGGCGCACGCAGCGTGGTTGCGGCGCGCGCGCGCCAGTCGTGGGTGTCTGCATCGGCGAGCGTGAAGACCATGACGTCGAGAGCAAGTCCGGGATCAGAGGCAACATGCAGGGCCAGAACATCGCGGCGCTGCATCGCGAGTTCGTCGACCAGACGTTTCGACAAGGTGGTCCGACGCCTTTCCGAACCTTCTTCGCCTGCAACGACTTCAATCCCGCTGTCGGATTCGGCGGGTTCAGCCTGACGCTCGCCGTAGAACACCGGCTGGAGAACCGGCGTGCCATCGCGGGAGAGCACCAGCACCATTCCTGCCTCGGCCTTGAGCTCCGGCGCGATGACGGGCGGGCGGGCACGGATTTCCTGACACTCACGTTCTATCGCCTCGATCGCCGCTTCGGCGGCTGCCACAGCCTCCTCGGCACTGTCCTCATCCTCGAGGATTGCCGCATGCTCGTCATAGGAGGCATCGAGTTCGTCGAGCCTCGCCAATTCTGCGTCGGTCAATGGCGCCGGTTCGGCAGGAAGCCGGACCAGCCCTTCGACCAGATCGTGGCTGGCATAGGGATCGAGCGTCGGCTTGACCCAGGCAAGACCCTGCTCGGCGGCGAGAGCTTTGGCCTGCTCTTCCATCTTCGCGGCGGCAAGGCTTTCGAGCAGCGCAACATCGACCCAGGATTCGCTGTCGTCGTTGTCGAACAGTTCACGCTCGATCCGGCCGCCCGCGGCAATGTAGGCATCGCGGCCAACGAGACGGGCGCGCGGATCGCTGCCCCGGACAGTGCCGGACAGAACCATGCGCCGGATGCTGTCCGGATTGGGGGCATAGTAGGCCGTGGAAACCTGCTCGAAGACGCGGGCCTGAATCTCCTGATCCGACGTCGCGCCGAAGGCCTTGGCAATATCGAGGGTGATTTCCCCGGAGGCCAGCGCTTCGAACACGACGGGCGCAAGCGTTGCGAGACGCAGTCGGCCCTCAACGAACCGGACGGTCAGGCCGAAACGGCGGGCAACATCTTCGACCGTCGCACCGCCTGCCACGAGCGCGGCAAAAGCCTGGGCTTCGTCGGCGGGGTTCATGGCCAAGCGGTGGAAGTTCTCCGCGAGGCTGGTCTCGACCGCGGCCTCAGCACTGTCCTCGAGCACGAGGCAGGTGACTTCGTGATCACGGGCGAGGAGCTTTTCGTCTGCCAGCGCGAGCATCGCGCGGCGGCGACGCTCCCCGGCTTCGACCTCAAACTTCCCCTTGGAAGCGGGTCTTACGATCAGATTCTGCAGCAGGCCGCAGGCTGCGATGCTAGCCTTGAGTTCGGCATCTGCTGCTGGGTCAATGTGACGGCGGACATTGCGGGGAGACTGGACGAGCTTGTTCAGCGGGATCGACTTGATCATGGGACACACTCCTGATTGTGAGCCCAGTGCATCGACCATCGACGCCCAAATGGCTCAATCAGGGCAAAGCCCACTCCCCTCTAGCGCATTCGCAGCAGATCTCCCGGTGAGTACTGACGCAGCCGATCTCTCGCGCCGACGCAAAATTTGGTTTTGAAAGTGAGCCTGCAGGTCGATTAGAGGTTTTCCAACCACTACAAGATGAGGAGGAGATCCGAGATCAGCCCAAAATTGCATAAACACTACAATCAATCCCGCCGCCGGTCCCAGTGACGATGGTGTCTCTCCAATCGTGATCTTGAATGAGTGTCCACTCGCACCCTCAAGGCTTGCTACGCCCGCCATGTCACCGACAAATTCACCTAAATCATCGGATCGGTTTAGTATGAGGTCAGTCAGGAACGGCTGAAAAGCATCCGGGCCAAGTTCGGCTGCGACAAATGCATGCGCCGTTTTGGCGAGAACCCGCAAATAGTGGAGTCGATTGACGTCAGGCAGTTTGAAACCGACGCGGGCGATGCCAAGCTCCGATGCGGCTGCGTTCAATATTGGGTCTGCCCGTCTGGCCTCTACATAGCGCCACGCGCGGCCCTCTGCTGTCCCAGGTTCGATCCGTTCACCGAGAATGCGAGGTGGCGGGGACTGCCACAAATTTAGGATCAATGGACCATTTTCGATGGCAATCTCCCGATCGCCGAGTTCACGCACTATCCGCCCGGCATCATCATATTCCACGAGCGGCAGGGTGATAGATTTTGCGCGGTCTCGCTTATTTCGTGTTGGCGCTTCTACCATCGCTCGAAACACACCAAGCTGCTTTTTCAGGACTTCCTGTTCGTAACGCTGAATAATCTTCTGACATCCGTCGCAGCACGCGCCTTCGAAAATCGTCGCATTTTTCCCAATGGCGTAGGGGATGACGTGTTCTTCGTTCAGCTTAACATTCGAAACGCCGCAATAGATACATTTCCCCGGCGATGGTATCCGGCGCGCCGGTGTGTTGTCGATGTCATGTTCACGCAAAATCATGGTTTCGGTAGAGTCCTATTCTTCATAGGATATTTTGCGCAATGCGACTGAACGATCGGCGCGACGCCGCTCCATCGCGAGCTGGTTGTCGGCCACTCTAATGAAGCGAGCGGCAAACGCACGAACCGCCTCGTTCTCATTATTTGTCCACTCAGCAACCAACGCTTTACGCGCTTCCTGCGCTTCGGCGCGCCCATATTCGCCGGTTAGCACCCCACTTGAATCTATGACGATCTCGACAATGTGCAGCAGATCATCATCAGCGGGGAGAACGCCGACGATCGCGCGCAACAGGGGATGCAAAAACTCTTGACCCTCGTATGCCCTTAGCACGGATAACACGAAGGCGATCCCCTCGCGGCCGTCCTCGATGTGGCTGTAGAGTAACGGATACAGTGGATGTTCAAGGTTAGGGAATAGCTCGGCGATCAATCGGCCGCCACGGAACTGCGCCATGCCCGGATCGGCGTCGAACCAGCGTCGAGCCGCAGTGACGATCTCTTCTGGCGCTGCGGCGAGCGGTTCACGGAGGTAGTGTAGGCCGTAGGGCAAATCCTCATACCGGAAATCCGCTGTGTCGCGCTCGTGAACGAACCGCTCGCCGATGAGGTCGATCACAGCCTGGACGTGCTCACGTGCAACGACTGCCAGTAATGCTTCGCCATCCGTCCCCAGTCGCGGCACTTCGACAAGCAGCTTCATGAGAGACGCGACCTGTGGCGCAGATAGGCCCTTAAGCAGACCTAGCTGATCCCAATTAAACATGCCGCCTACCCAACCGAACAAGCGGCGCGACGACAGTGATTGGGCGGCTGGCAAAAAGACTTGGTCAAAAAGTCCTTCTGGGTGTTCTGCCGACTGGCGAGCAGCGGCAACCGTGACGTTGTGAAGAACTTGATCGTCCTCTGACGCTAGCCCTTTGGCAGTGATCGTTGCCAGCAAATCAAACCGAAACGCCTGAGCAAACTGAAGATACCAAGCGATCGACGAAAGATGCTTGTCTTCGACGATCCACGCCTCAATCAGCGGAACTACCGCGCCACTATGCCCCGCGTCTGACAGACCATGCAGCATCCCAGGAAGCCAGTTAGCCAATCGGTCGCTCAATCGCGGCATCCAATCGAGAACAATGTCGGGCTGGGACGCGGCTAGCTTCTTGATGAAATCCTGCAACCCACGGAAAGTCGCCATGTCGTTGCTCTCGGTCTCGACATACCGTTCGAGCCGCACGAGCCACTCGTCAGCGCTCTCCGCATTAACAGTCGCGACAAGCGCATCAATCTTGTCGGAACGCTCCCTTGCCGCCGCTTGATAGTCAAAGCCCGGCTTCGCCCACATGATCGGCGTAACGCTGTCATGCCCCACAAGCGAGCGGTAACGATCAAGGTCGGGGTCCGCATCAAGCGCAGCTCGGCACGCAGCTACGGCCTCAAGTAGACGTCCCTGGGCAGCCACTAATTTCGGATTCTCCGCCATTCCTGGCGGCAGTGCATGATACGCATAATACCGGTGGTGGAGATCGACTTCGACCCGGCGCTTCGCTTCCAAACCGAGGTCGGGCAATTCGGACGTGAAGAACCCGACCACGCGGGTAAGGTCGTCCATGATGACCTCGCCAAGCAGATCGGTATAGCCGGAATTGTTTGGCGTGTTGCCAGCCGCAAGCATGGCATGGCGTAGCTCTCTGCGCTCACTTCCCTCGTTCAAGAGGCCGTGCAGGCGTTCGAGTTGCTTAAGAGCGTCGCGCCGAACCGACTTGAGGTACTCAGTCACGGCAACCGACCCAGTATGCAAAATCATGGACTCTGCCTGCGACGTCGTTCCCGTCACCGTACTTGAAAGTGCCTCACGCAGCATGATAATGACGCTGGGCGATGCTGCCGCGAGCGCAGCGTCGTCGAAACTGGCGATGCGGTCGACGAGCAGGCGTTGGAGGCCAGGCCCTACCTGTTCCCAAGCATGACGATCGTGCTGCGCGAAACGCCGAGTTAGTTCGTCGATTGGCTTGCGCTCATCTTCAGTCGTCATAGCTTGGCGCATCTTGATCAGCGCGTCGAACATGCGTTCGGGGTTGGCATACAGGAGGTATCCGCTCGCCAAGATGCGGCTGATCTTGGTGATCAGTGCGTCGCTCTTGGTTCCGGGATACTCGCGACCAAAGGCCATGTTCGGCACATCAGCCATCGTTGGGGCCCGAATGATCGCACCTGCTAACGTGTCTATGATGTCGGGAGCGGCCGCAATATAGTCATCGTAGTTGGGCAGCACATAATTCGAGAACTTGTCGACAGCGTCGTTGAGGCAGTTGCGGTCAACGCAGGCCTGGATCGCACCCAGCGCGTCGCCGTCGAAGATTGCTTTACCGTCACGCAACTGCACATAATCGCTTGCGATCTTGTCAAATGCGTAGCCCGCCGGCTGAAGAAACTCCTGCATGACCTTGCGAAGACGCTTGCGCATGGCCTCGACCTTGGCCGCGCCAAAACCCACATCGGTCATCGGCTTATAGATGGTATCGTGTGCCATCTCGGCCCAAGCGTGATCAAGGATGGTTTGAACCTGGATCTCACAGCGCAAGCCGGCAAACCGTCGATATTCAGGTAACGCACAGCGCGCATCGCTCAGCGTAACAACCCAATTTTCAGAGATGAAGAATTCCGCGCCGTCTTCCTTGCTGTCGGGATAATGGATTTTTGAGCGATCATAATCGACTGCGAAGTTTTCCCGCAAAATGCCACTTTGCCCAAAGCGGTGGACATCTCCGTTCGTGTAAAAGATAAGCCGGCATCCCGCGACGTCCTTTGCAAAGTCGGCGATCTCGGCATCCGCTGACGCCTCCGCCCTGACGAGCTTCGCCCGCAACGATTCAACGGCCTTTGCACGGTGCTGTATGTTCTGGAGCCGAAGGTCGTTATGTTCAACAATCGCCGCATTGAGGATCGCGGCCACCGCTCCCGCAAAATCCGTGTACAGTGCTTTGCCACCATTCTCATATTCGGCGAACTTCATTCAGTACTCCAAATTTTCGTCAATGCACAAACACTTTGGTTCAGCCGAACGGCGAGCTTACATCTTTACGCCTAGAACCGGAGGAACAGAAGCCGGGCCGCTTCGGGCGGCTGGCATCACTTGTATTGGCATCCACTTGTGTGGAAGCCAGCCCCCGCCCTGAACACAGGCTAATGGGTCAATCTAGCTGCCCGGGGAAGTTCTTTCGGCGGCCAGCCTCAAGATTGCGCACCATGTTATCGACGCAAATCGTGTAGAATTCAGCGACGCTGATGGCGGCGCTCTCCTTCAGCTTCCACTGGTGCTCGGTGATCACCCCAATCACGGCGTTCACCAGGGCGATCACGTCGTCCGCTTCCAGCGGATAATCGACATAGATGCGCGCCGGCTCCTTAAAATAGCGCTTGTCGAGATGAGCAAAAAACTTGTCGCGGCGTCCCATGATCGCATTGATCGTGCTGCGCCGCGATTCCAACTCGTTGAACTGTTTCTCCAGGACCTCGACCGGTGGCGGTCCGGATTTCCATGTGATGTTCGCTTGGTTCTTCATGCAAAAGTGAAGGAATGCGAACAAGCTTCCCTCTGCGCGGCGCGGTTCCTCCAGAAGTCGCGCTGTTGCAAGATACAGATCGGTTTCGGCTGCGAAGATCAAGGGATGGAGGACCGGCTCGATCTTCCACAGTCGGTCCCCGTGCATGCTGTGCTGTCTGAGAAGCTCGCGATAGACTGCTAGCTTGGGCACGAGGCCCGGCGGCTCCGCGCCTTGGATAAGCGTGACATAGCGGGAAAGCCGCTCTTCATAGTTTGCCTGAATCGAGCCCTTCACGGTCTCTCCTATTATCCGCCATTAAGCGCTTCTCACAGATGAACAGATGGCAGCTTTTGGAAAGTAGAATCTACCCCCGTGAATATCTGAAATACCGGCACGTGCTGTCGGACGTGCCTGACCTAACCCATTGACTGCTAATGTCTGGAGCAGACGATTGCGCTGGCCGATCTCATAGACCGGCATTGGTCGGGTCATTTCCGTTCCAGCGACAAGGCGGTGGCGTCTATGGACGCGCTGAGCACATAACATTATCCTTTCGCCGCGATGTTCCACCTCCACTGCACCAAGAAGCTGCTAGATCGGATCAAGCCTGAGATCGCTGAGCCGGGACAAAACGACACCGCGCTGGGCAACTGGTATGCCACGGTCCTGTTCTGGAAGCCGCAAGTGGCTTTGCTGGTTTCGGAACGCACGCTGCTTCCCGTTCTTATGCCTCTGGCCCCGGCGGCCACGCTTGCTCGAAGATTCCCCGCACAATTGGCGCTGGTTCTGAAGGAGCATAACGTCCCAAGCGAATTCATTGCCCAGGAAGTCTGGCGGATGGACAAGGTCCAGTACTCGAAAACTGCGAACCGGAGCGTCGTCGGCATCCTCAATGAGTTCGTTAAGCAGGCCGAATTTTGGCTGGCTGCTTATGCCTATGAAAAGGGTGATGATGACGACCTTTTGGCGATTTCCGTCAAGCTAGCGGATACACCGTGTAGCCCGCTGTACAAGGGCCCGGTTTCGCCGGACAAAGCCCTTCATGAACTCGTGAAGGCTGGTGCGCAGACTTGAGTCTGCTGGCCGGAAACTGTGCTCGGAGATCCTACAGCACTCGGCCCGAAGCCAAACTCATGCGGTCAGACAGGATCGGGCGGCAAATCGACGATCCGGAAAACAGCCCCTGACCCGACATCACGGACAAGGTCAACGCGCTGGCCATCCCAGTGATAATCGAGGTGTCGTCCCTGCAAGGGGTTTGACGCGCAGTCCGGGTAGAAGAGTGCGACGCACTCCCCACCAGTATGACGGATGCTCGGGTAGACAATGCCGTTGGATTCCGAGCCCCTGAGATTCGCAGCAAGAGCTTGAGATGCCGCGTAGCTGTCAGGGTCCAGCAGCGGGGTCGGTTCTGCATCTGCAGATCTGAGATCATGGAGGTCAGCATCGACTGACATGACGATCTCCCGGAATTGCGAGGTCCATCCAGGCGCTTCCCCAGTTCGCGCCATGAAGCGGGCATGGTGGTGGATCGTCTCGAACAGCGCGGTTTCAAACCGGTCCCCGACATAGAGCACACCATAGCTGCCATCGGTAAAGCGACTTGGCCTGTCGGTGCTGACATGGGTGAACGGCGCCATGAGGTAGGAAGCGCCAGTGCCTCCTACTCGCCGGTCGACAGGGACCAGGTCCAGATTGCCAATCGTCGCCATGATGCGGGGATTGGTCTTCTGCTCTGCCGAGATCAACAGTGGCCAGTCGGCCGGATCAGCGATGTCTTCGAACAGGTCGATCGGCGGAAAGGCGCTGCGGATGATCCTGACAGCGCCCTTCCACTCAACCCGAGAAACAGGGATAGCCGCCGTTCCGCTCACCAGCCACCACGCTCGGAGTCGAGGTAGCGACGCACCCGCATGATGTCGGTGAGTTCGCCCCCGAGCATGACTTCGAGCGCACTGGCTCCGCCGAACGCTTCATTCGCTGCCTTGATCCAGGTGTACCCGCGGGTCGCCTCCGAGAAGATGATGCGAAGCGCCTTGTGGATCCCCATGAGGTTGGAAAGACGCGCACGCCCATCGCGCGATACGCGCCCGGGGCCTTCCGCCTTCCAGCGGCGATACGAGCGCACTGGCATATCGAGCAGGGTCGCAGCCTGCTCGTCGGTTAGATCCCACTTGCCGAACAGATTGAGGACTGCCCGGAACATGGCAGCTGCCTCATCCTGGGTAATCGGATCGGGCCGGAACGCGGTAACGGCTGTATCAATGGGTTGCAGAGCCAGCATGGTAATTCTCCATATGGCATCATATATAGTAAACAATGCCATTTGGCAAGGAACTATGCCTTTGACGCTAATCTCGCAATCACGCCCGCCGCACCCTCGATCGGCACGAAGAGCCGGGTCTGGTATCGTATGATCTCGGTGAAGCAGCCTTGAGCCTTGTACCAGTCGAGGCGTGCCGCACTCCATCCCGTAAGCTCAATTCGCTGTGAGCCATTGACTAGGCTGCGTTTGACCATGAGCTTCTCGCGGGCCGCGAACTCCGTGGCCCTGCCCGTCGCCAGGACGGTCTGAACAACTTCATCAGCAGAGAGCGTTTGTTCCTGTTCCAGACCCAGCGCCCGGCACAGTTCGGGCACGCAGTGGACGGGAACCTCGCGGCCGAGGAGCGAACGGCCATCCGCCGCCGAGATGCGGCTCACCCTCACGAAGTCCGAAGGGAGCTTGTCCCAGACCGGAAGCAGGAGGCCCGTCGCAAGATAGAGGCGCTCGCGCTTATGGCTCGTCCTCGCCTCTTCCACCTCGGCAGCCCAGGCCTCGCGGAAAGCGCCGATGGCAGTGTCCTCCCAGCTGCTCTCAGCCAGCTGATTCTCAGTGATGTGACTGCGCCCCAGCGGACGCAGCAATTCGAAGCGGGTCACGCGCGTCCCGTCATCGGCAAGAATACTGCGGGCGGGCACCAGCAGAGCGACGCGACCAGAGCGGGCGTTCCGAACCAGTCGCTGTCGCTGCCCGGTGAGGCCGTGGAGCTCCTCGAGCCGTTTCAGGGTGAGCGGCTTCAGGGCTCTGGCGATTTCCAGTTCCAGGAGATGGGTGGTCGCGCCCGAGGCTGGATCTGTGCGCAGCAGCGTATCAGACAGGACCGCGAAGTCCTCGACTGCGATCGTCTCCAAGCCAAGATCAAGTGTGCCAGCCTGGCGGGCGGCATCAATGCGCGCTTCGACCAGCCCCATGAATTCGTCGAAAATCGCGTTCTGCAGGGCGATGGGCAGCGCGAGGATACGATTGAGCCACCGCTGGATCGAGGGCAGGTCATCGACCATTGAACCATCGGGTGCTTCGATCCTTAGGCCCGTCAGCTCCTGAAAGCGCCCAAGGCTGACCGCCTCGAGCTTGCCGGTGAACAACAGGCCGAACCAGCGATGGAGCGCTTCCTTTGCGTAGATGCTTTCGAGATTATCGGCCGGATCGAACAGGTTTTGCCCGCCGGTCTGGCGCTGCCCGCGGGTCAGAGCGCCGAGGCTGTCGAGGCGCCGGGCGATCGTTGAGATGAACCGGCGCTCGCCGCGCACATCGGTAGTCACCGGTCTGAACAGCGGCGCAGAGGCCTGATTGGTGCGATTGGTCCGCCCGAGCCCCTGAATTGCGGCGTCAGCCCGCCAGCCAGGCTCGAGTAGGAAGTGCACGCGGCGGGCCTGGTTCTTCGCGGCCAGATCGGCATGGTAGCTGCGCCCGGTTCCACCGGCATCGGAGAACACCAGTATGCGCTTGGCGCCGCCCATGAAGGCCTGGGTCTCGGCGACGTTGGCGCGCGGCGACCGGGATTGGAGTTTCTGACGACCATCGCGGCCGACGATCAACCGGCGCGTGCGGCCGGTGACTTCCGCCACCTGGTCGACCCCGAAGCGCTCAATGATGGCATCGAGGGCTGTGGCAATCGGCGGCAATGCACAGAGCTGCTCGATCATCCGGTCGCGCGCGGCCAGCGCGGAGCGACATTGTACGGGCGCGCCATGCTCGTCACTCATCGGCTCGGAGCGAGGATTGCCGTTTTCGTCGGTGAACACCGCCATCAAGCGGACTGGAAAGCTCTTGGCGAGGTAGTCGATCACGTATTCTTTGCAGTCGCAGTTTATGTCGAGCGTGGCGGCGGGAGGCGCAGGTTTCCTTCGGTTTTCCATGATTTCACTCCAGATAATTGCCTGACAAGGTTGAATGCTGGGGCCGTTAGGATTGTCGGCACCGCTGGAATGGTGCAGGTTGTAGAAGATCCCCGAGGCAGTCGTTCGTCGCTTTCAATCGAGGTCCCGATGCAAGGCTGTCCGCCATGGAGATTTGCCATGCCGAGCAAACTGCCCAAGCGCCCCATTATCGTTTTTCTCGCAGGGATTTTTCTGGGCTTGCCCGGCGTCGCATGTGCAGTGACATTGACGTCATTAAAAGGCATGGATCTCGAAGGAAGCTATGGCTCGTATGCGCCGCGTGGCGATTGCTCCCGAGGGGCGAGCCTTGAGATCAACGAAACCGGTTTTACTTTCAAAGCGTCTGGTCAGACTGTAAAAAGCACCCGGTTTGAGTACGCGGCTTCGTTTCTTGGCCCGACCTATGAAGGCATTAGTGCGGTCTTTTTTCCTTTTCCTGTCAATGCCAACGATTTCGGACGCGTGATCTTGACGGTTAATGACGACGAAAAGCGAGGCGTAGTCCGCCTTGAAGCAGACGTCGCGCCTGGACAGCGCCTGGATCCGTTCAAGTCAGCGCTCGTGTCGCAATCCCCACTGCTCTTATGCAAGGGGTCTGGGCCGGCATCTGCTGCTTCAAAAGCACCGCTGCAAGCAAGGCCAGTTTTAGGAAAACCGACGCCGCTAGCCTGGACCAATCTTGCCAGTTCCATAGGGAAATTCCAAAGTGATTCCGATCCCAACGGAATAGATCTTTTGACAAGTGGTCCGATAGCTGACGCGATACGTTCGCGTTTGGGCCGCAAAATGGACCTGCTGGCCAGCAATCTTTCGGCGATATCCGGTCTCCAACGACAAGGGTCTCTCTATTGGGTTACGGGAAATGCGCCGCATCAAGGCGGTGTAGAGCAAGCCTATGTTTTGCTTGATGCAAATCGCCGTGCCGTTCAAATTGGCCTTTGGGAAAAGGGAAAGTTGACGGTCTATGCGCCTCAAGGAGGCCGCTTGCCCGTGCCCCAGGACATTGCTCGCCTGCTTATGGACAGCCCACCTGAGGACGCAGTGCCGCTGCCTGGGACTGCTTGGGAGGTCGTGCCGGTCCAAGGTCGCGCCCCAATGGCCTATGTCGATGTAGCTGCTTCGCCAAACATCAAGTCGTTTAGCCTGTTTTGTGAAGGCAACCGCCCCATGATGGCCATGCTCCTTAACAAGCCCGCGACGGTGCAGCGCGTTACGGTTACATGGAATTTTGCTGGTCGATTAATTGACATTCCGACCGGCCGCGCGAACGCTCAGAGCACGTTTTGGCAGGCCAACCTCACTGGTTCCCAACTCATTCCGATGCTTCTCCGTCAAAACGGTTCGGTTATGCTACGCATCAACGGCCGCCTCGAAGGCGAAGCTTTGTTGGCGGGAGCGCCACTGGCGCTTCGGACTGCGATGCGGACCTGTGTCAAATTTTGACATGACCTCCTGCACGTATTTCCTGAAGCATTGATAGTAGATCGTCGCTTTGCGGCTTGAAGCGCCCGGGCCTGATGGCAGGGGCGCCGTGCGCCGCGAGAATTTGCAGCTTTTCCTCGGGATCGGCGCGCAAATAGGTCTCGGTGCTCTGGATGCTGGCGTGCCCGAGCCATAATGCGACCTTGCGAATGTCCCCGGTCGCCGCGAGCGTGTGCATTGCGCAGGAATGGCGCAGCACGTGCGGTGTTACGCGCTTTCCAAAGATCGACGGCTGCTTCTCTGCCGCGGCCTTGACGTGCTCCGCCAAACGGAACGCAAATCCGTCGCGGGTCATGGGTTGCCCTTTGGCATTGAGGAATATCTCGGCAGCTTGCGCATCGGGGCGGATCGCAAGCCACGCGCGCAATGCGAACTGAGTCTCCTTCCAGAGCGGGAGGACCCGTTCACGCCGACCCTTGCCCATGATGTGCACGGTGGACAGGGAGCGGTCCGGGAAATCGCGCAGTTGTAGCGTTACGAGTTCCGACACCCTCAGCCCGCCAGCATAGGCCAGATGCAGCATTGCGCGATCGCGGGTGCCAAGGCGTGTCCGGGGATCCGGGGCGTCGAGCAAAGCCTTGATCTCTGCCCGGTCGAGGTAGTCGATCAGCGCCTTGTCGGTCTTCTTGGTAGGGATCGATCTGACGCGAAGGGCCTGATCTAGGCAGGCCGGAATACGATACTCAATGTAGCGGAAGAAGGACCGGATCGCGGCGAGCCTGCCATTGCGAGTCCGAACACAGCTGCCGCGACCGTTCTCGACATGGTCAAGGAAGGCCATGATCATGTCGGTGCCGAGATCCTCGATCTCGAGATCGGTCGGCCGACGCTTCAGCCGATCGGCAGCGAACTGGACCAGGAGGACGAAGCAGTTGGCGTAGGTCTTCACCGTGTGCGGACTAACAGCACGTTCGCGTGGCAGATGTTCACGCAGGTAGGTCGAGAGATGCGGAGCGAGAGCCGTCATGCCGCTTCTCCTCGGTAAAGTTGCTCGCTGGCGGCAGCGATATCGCGCAGCAGCACCGGAGTGGCCTCGAGATACCAATAAGTGTTGGCGACCGACGCGTGCCCCAGATAGACGCTGAGTCCGGCCATGTGGTGTGCGATCGCCTCCCTGTCAGGTGGGCAGGACTCAAGGGAACGCACGGCGAAAGTGTGCCGCAAGTCGTGTAGCCGCATCCCGGCCGTTCCAGTTGGTCCGCGGTATCCAAGCTGTCGGGCCAGCCTGACGAACACGATGTGCGCGCGCACTTTATGGGGGGCTCTTCCGCGGATGGTCACGAACAGGTCATTGCCCGTGGCGCCGAGCCTTGCCCGGGTGGCGAGATATGCTTCGAGCGCCTGACGGGTCGACGGCTGCAAGGCAATCAGCCGCTGCTTGCCGAACTTGCCGTTGCGGACGATCAAGCCATCCTCGACCAGATCGTTGCATTGTAATGCGAGGGCCTCAGAAATCCGGAGACCTGTCGCCGCCAGCAGCCCGAACAGGTAGTGGTACGTGTATGGGCTGATCGTGCCTTGGGGTGGAACGTCCAATGCAGCAGTCATGATCGCCCGCACTTGGTCCGGTTCAATGATCTTCGGCGTCGGGCGTGGCCGCTTGCCCCGGCCGAATACGCCGGCAGGCGGAACTTCGTGGCCTGAATCTTCGGCGTGCGCGAAAAGGCTGAAGTTACGTGCGGTGTCGAACCTCCGGCGAGCCACATATTGTGAGCTCGACGTGTGGCACCAGTCGTAGATGCGCTGGACCTGAGTGTGCTGATCGCCGAAACCCTCGGCGTATGCAGCGTACTGGCGGAGCATCCGGTCCTGTTCGGAATACTTGCGACCCAGGTTGCGATGCAGCGTGACGTATCTGGAAATGTGGATGTTCAGCATGACTGTTCTCCCGGCCAGGGCTGCGCGATCTTCATGAGCATCGGCAGATCGACCTTGGCGTAGATGGCAGTGGTCTCGGGCGAGCTGTGACGCAGGATGGTCCCGACGGACTCCAGGCCTGCGCCTGCGCGCAGCAGGTTGGTGGCAAGCGAATGCCGGAATATGTGTGACCCGGTCGGCACTCCTTCGATCCCACCGCGGTCGCGCGTACGAGCGACGATGCCCGCGATCTCAGCGGACGAGCGGAATGGCCGAAACGGTGCTTGTGCACGCAGGAACAGATGCTTTTCGGCGGTCTTCGGGCGGGCTGCCGCAAGATATGCCAGGATCGCGTCGCCAACATCCTGCGGCAATGGCAGGCGGTCCGGTCGACGCGTCTTGCCCTTGACCGTCATGTGGCCGGATCGCCAGTCGATGTCGTCGAGACGCATGTCCTGAATATCGGCAGCCCGCAGGCCGAGCCTGGCGAGCAGGAGAATGATGGCCTTGTCCCGGACTTCCACCGGACGATCTGTCGGACAGGCCGCAATGATCCTCTCGATCGTTGCCGGGTCGACATGGCGCGGCAGCGTCGAAAGGCGGTAGCGCTGCACTGATGGAACTGCATGCAATAAAGCCGGCCGGCACTCGCCACGCACGACCAGAAACCGGATGTAGCTCCTCATTATCGTGACGAGCAGCGATGCCGAGCCCGGCGTCTCCTTGCTTCGTCGTTGGAATGCGCTCCTGAGTCCGGCGGCATCCCATTGCGCAGGCTCGCCCAGCATTGGCATGAGCCGTCTGATATCAGTCCGGTAGCGCCGGATCGTCTCGTCCGTGGCGCCGCGGTGTTGCTTGAGCCATGCCAAGTAAGCCGACATGTGCGGGTCATCGTCCGCCACCGGTTCAACCAATGGGATGGCGCCCCGGCCTCGCAGGAACTCGACGAAGTGCCGTGCGCATCGCCGCCGCCGCTTGGTGCCCGTTGCGACCAGCTTGCCCCGCTTGCGCCAGACCGGGCATCGGCAATCATGCGCTGCATAGTGGTCGATGATCGCGTCATCGATCTCGATCCATTGGCGCCGCGCCATGCGAAGCCAGGCCACGAAATGCTCGGCCTCGGACCGATAGGCCTGTGCCGGTCCCTCGGCAAGTTGCAGGCGATCGATCGCATCGGAATAGTCGGCGAGGTGCCGTGGCAGATCGTCGATCCCGTCGTCGACTTCGACGTAGCCTTGATCTTCCAGGAACCGGACGAAGCGCCTGACCCTTGCTGCTTGGTCAGCCTTGTAGTGCGCTTGCTGCGCCGAATACCGGTGGCACCGGCACCCATGCTTCTCGAACCGCCGGACAGCCCGATCGTCAATCGTGCGGATCGCGATCTTATGCAGGCCCAGCCAATGCAGGAAATGGCGGACCGCCGCGCCATACAGAACCGCACAGCCTGACTTCTCGTCGAGCGACAGAGAGGAGAGGAATGCGGTGAGAAGGGCGCCGTGACTGGGCGGGTCTTCGACCCGGAGCGGGGCCGCTCGAAACGGCAATGATGATCTTGATCGCATGTTGGTTCCTTCGACTTGTTGAGGTCGAGGGAACCGTAATTATCTGGAGTGAAATCATGGGAAACCGAAGGAAACCTGCGCCTCCCGCCACCACGCTCGACATAAACTGCGACTGCAAAGAATATATCTAATGTTGAGCTCAACATTAGATCGCTTCCCGCGGGGAGAGGTCGATCTCCAGCGCTTCGCGTTCCTCGTCCGACAGATCGGCAAGCCGGCGGTCGAGCATGGCTTCTGCCGTCGACACGAGTTGCACGACAACGGCATGCCCATCGGCGATCGCCGTATCGATCGCGGGCAGCATGCTGGGGAGCTTCATCGACAGAAGCAGCTGCGCGAAGAAGCGCTGCTTGGTTCCCTCGAAGATCGACAGCGCTGCGGACTTGGCACCGGAGTTGAGCGTCCCGCCGGTTTCGCTGTCAACGATCCGCGTGGCTTCCAGCGCGTCGCGCAGGTTGGCGTGGATGATCGCCCAGGCTTCTGCATAGGCATCGTAGACCGCGATCTGATCCTCGGTCAGGCAATGCTCGAGGATCTCATACTCGACACCGGCGAACGAAAGGGCCCGGGCCGTGTAGAGGCCGAGCGACTTGAGGTCCCGCGCGACGAGTTCCATCGCGGCGATGCCGCCGTCGCGAATGTCGGCAACGAAGGCCTCGCGATTGGCGAAGGCGGTCTCCGGACCCCAGAGCCCGAGGCGCGTCGCATAGGCCAGGTTGTTGACGTCGGACGCACCGGTTGCCGAGGCGTACAGCACGCGCGCCCGGGGCAGGAGGTTCTGCAGACGCACCCCGGCAATGCCTTGCTCCGATCCCTTGACCTTGCCCCGCGATCCTTCACCGCCGGCAGCGTTGGCCATGGCGTGCGCTTCGTCGAACACGATCACGCCGTCGAAATCCTCACCGGCCCAGGCGAGGATCTGGTCAAGGCGCGTTGCGTCGTTTCGACCCGAACGCAAGGTCGGATATGTCACGAAGAGGATCCCCTCGCGCATCGCGATGGAGGTGCCGAGTTTCCAGGACGCCAGAGGTTGGATGTCAATCGGGAGGCCGCCAAGCGCAGCCCAGTCGCGCCGGGCATCTTCGAGCAACGCCTGGTTCTTCGAAATCCAGATATGGCGGCGTTCGCCGTGCACCCAGCGATCGAGAATGACGCTTGCGACCTGGCGGCCTTTACCAGCGCCGGTGCCATCCCCAAGGAAATAGCCCTGCCGGTAGGTATGTCCTTCCGCCGAAGCCTTGAGCGAACAGCCCTTGTCCTCGGGCTCGAACCGGCCGGGAAGATCGCGGCCGTGAGCGCTGGCGGCGTAGATTAGGGTCTCTGCCTGGGCATTCGATAGCAACCCTTTGGCGATAAGTCCGTCAGGCAGCTGCGGCACCGCGTCCGGCTTGGGTGCAGCGATCGACCCCATTGCGACTGACTCAACGAGGGGCGTCGGATGCTCGGCCGCGCCATCGATGACGATCCTGCTCGGGCGGTAGGGCAGATAGTGGCCAACCTGAGGGGCAAGCCACGCAGGGGTTTCGAGCGACTGATAGGTGAGCGACCCGATGGCGGAGGCTGGGGGCGTGATCCTGGCTGGTGTCGGCAGCGGCCTGCGCGGCACCGCCACCAGGCGAAACGGCGCACGAGCCGGGAGGCTCGATTGCTCGGGAACGGCATCCAAGATGGCGCGATCCGGCAAGGCATCGACAATATCGACCAGCTGGCGAAAGTCGTTTGTGCGGATGGCGACAGGCTCATTGGAGTCTTCCACCTTGTCGAAGACCAACAGCCGCGTGGTAATGCCGGTGCCCTGCCTGACGAACGCGCGTTCGACGGCGGCATTGAGCCTCAGCGAAACTGGCCCTTTCGCCCCGGCCAAAAACCGCACGCAGTCGAACCATTCAGGCATGATCGCGACAAGCCGCCCCCCGGACGCCAGACGGTTCCAGGCCGATCGCAGATGCCTCGCCCAAGTGCGGCCATCGTGGCCCCGCTCGATCCCGTGAGAATAGGGCGGGTTCATCAGCACGACGCTGGGGCTGATGGCCGGATCGAGCAATTCGTCGATCAGCTCGGCATCATGTCCAGTCACGCGGGCATCCGGGAATACAGCAGTCAGGCAGTCGCGGCGCGGCGGTGAAATTTCGTTCAGGACTAGGCGGGTGCCGGCTTTGGCGGCCCAGACCGCAAGCATCCCCGTTCCGGCCGAGGGTTCGAGCACGAGCTCGTCGGTACCCAGCGCGCAAGCCCGTGCGGCGAGCCAAGCAAGCCGCGGCGGCGTTGCAAACTGCTGCCATTCGATCTGCTCGTCGCTGCGATTGGTCTGGGTCGGAACTCGGGCAGCGAGGCCGCAGAAGAACTGATCCGCCTCGTCGATCGGGCTTGTGAGCTGGATCTGATCTGATGCTTGCAGGTGTTGAACCTGCGCCAACTCAAGCGCAGCGTGCGCATCACGGACTGACCATGCCCCGAGTGCATCGGTTCCGCCGAAGTGGTCCGTCATGATGCGGTTGATGTCGCTACGCGAAATCGCGCTGCCTGCTGCCAATTGCAACGCCATTGCTTTGGCTGCCGTCACGACAAGCGGCGGAGATGGTGGATCGAATGCGAAGGCGAGGGAAGAGTTGGACATGGGAAACCTCCTGACGAGGTCCTGCGTCTCGCAGGCCTCAATCAGCCGAAGGCCCCCTCCCCTCTGGCATGCTGATCAGGTTTCGCGAGCGAGCCTTGCCTTGAGTTCGTCATTCCAGTCGAAACCGGCGGACGCTGGCGCTCGCGACTGGATCACCCGGCATGACGCAGAATATGCCTTTAGGGCGCGCTGATTTGCGAGCTCGCCCCCTCGATCATTATCGATGAACAAATGAAGCTCGCGCACACTCTCTGGAATCGCGACGAGGCCGAACCGCTCGTTACCAAGCGTTGCCCAACAAGGGACGCCAAACATCTGCGTGGCTGACAGGGCGCTTTCGATACCTTCGGCAAGGCCCAACCGGCCTGCGGCCGGGGGGGCAAGTCTGACTGCACCACAGCCGAGACTTCCCAGTGCACGCTTGGGCCGATCGAAACCGGCGAGCTTTGCGTTCGGCGCGTCGAGAAATGTCCTGTGTATCGCGATTATGCCGATGTCAGTCGTGACCGCCGCCAACATGGCCGGCAGGAATTGGACAGCCCCGCGCGGCCCGAGGGGCGTTCGCTCGAGATAACGGAGCTGATCAGAGGCACGCAGGATCCCGCGCTGCGCGAGGTATCCTTCGGCAGGGCCGTCGGAGATCGCCGTCGCCGAGTGCCACAAACGCCGCGCGTTGGAAATGAAGGTCCTTTTTTCCTGTCGATTAGCGGTCACGGCACCAGAGCCATCAAACAGATCACGGCTGCGAACACCTTGGCGGTCGAGTGCGGCAATCACCTCATCATTCGAGCATCCCGCGAAGCAATGAAAAAGGATCGCTTTGCGCCCCAGTGTCACGCTAAGTGAGGGAGTGCGGTCGTCGTGCGCGGGGCAGCAGCACATGCCTTTGCCCCGACTCCATGTACCCTGAAGGCTTTCGACGATCGTGCGGGCGCGGCGTTCGAGTTGATGAACTTTGTCTAACGGGGGCATCGACCTTCTCCGGTTGAGGTGCCCTCCCCGCGCAGCCTCCGCTCTGCACTCGCGTCAATCCAATTTTCCTACATCGCTTGTTCTTTATATGTTCTAACTCGATTCGACTAGACAAGGATCGAGAAATGACAATCAGAACTCTCTTGATCGCAGGCATCGCGATCACTTCTGCTATCCCGGCCGGTGCTCAGGACATAGCAGCGCCAGCCACGAACGGCGCTGCGGCGATCCCATCCGAAGGCATTCGGATTGCGGAAGCATCAAACGGCTTTCAACTGGTCGAGCATGGGCTCTGGCGTTCCTCGCAGACCGCCCCAGCACCGCGCCTGTCAGTGACAGACGATGGCCGGGTCAACCTGCCATACAGATACGAACCCAATGCCAAGCCGGCCCGATCCGGGTTTCGGCGAGCAACCTACTTGCCTCACATCTATGCTGCGGAGGCGAAGTACTCATTGCCCGCGGGCCTGCTTGATGCGCTCGTATGGACAGAATCTCGTTACAACCCTTTCGCTGTCAGTCCTGCCGGTGCCGCGGGCCTTGGGCAGCTGATGCCCGCTACGGCAAAAGAGCTTGGGGTCTCCAATCGCTTCGATCCAATGGCCAACATCTTCGGCGCAGCGCGATACCTGCGGCAGATGCTCGACAGGTTTGGCGTGGTCCACCTCGCGGTAGCTGCGTACAATGCAGGTCCCGGCGCCGTTGAGCGTGCTGGCGGTATACCGCGGAATGGCGAGACGCCGGGATATGTACGCAATGTGCTGCAAAGCTGGAGGTTCTAGCCCACTGAGTATTCGCCGCCGCCAGCATCAGGGTGCGCGCGTGGTAATACGTCGATTAACGCGACGGATAATCCAGGAGCTTTCGCGGAGCTGGAAAGCTCTCGAACAGCATCTTGGCCCATTCCTCCGCAATCTCACGGCGGCGGTCAAGAAACGCTGCACGATTGTAGGCCCCTTCCGAACCTGAAACGCCCTCAGGTATATGTGCCAACATCAAATCGATCACATGACGATCACTCGCTGTACCGTTCCGCTCTGCCCATTCGTTCATGATAGTCGAGAACGATGCGCGCCAGCCGTGAGGTACATGTCTGCCCTGATATCCGCACCGATTGTAAAAGTAGCTCAATGTGTTTTCGCTCATTGGGATGCGGGCATTTCTGTTACTCGGAAACACAAGCGGCCCGCGCCCAGTCAGCTGCTTTGCTGCACGAAGCACAGCAACAGCCTCCGGTGCGAGCGGTACAAGGTGCTCGTACCCCTCTTCAATTTTCTTCTCGCTAGAGAGTTTCATGTGCCCGGCGGGTATCCGCCAGATTGCACCTGGACACGGTTCATCGTTGTTCCAATTGATATTTTCAAGTTCCGTCCAAGCCATTGATCGGACTGAGCCAAGCCTTTGGGCAGTCAAGGCTACATATCGCGAAGCCAGTTTCGTAAGCGGCGATGCAAACTCGATCTCTGTCTTGCGGATCATGTCATGCAAGCCGTCCATATCAAGGATTGCAGGTCGCTTTCGGCCGCGCGGAACCGGTTTCAGGGCCTTACCCACCACCGCTGCCGGATCCCTCGTGGAAAGCCCCTCGGCAATAGCATGGACGAAAACAGCCGACATTCTCTGGCGAACGCGGTGCGCAGTTTCGATCGCGCCTCGACGTTCGATTTTCCTCAGGACGGTCAGCACTACCGGCTCATCGATCTCCGACACGGGAAGGACGCCGATCCACGGAAAAACTTCCTTTTCCAGGCTCGAGATTACATCTTTCGAGTGAACTGGTGTCCAACGGTCCTGTTGTAGAGCGAACCAATTCCGAGCTGTCAGCTCAAAGGTGTTTGAAGCAACAACGGTTCTGGCGATCGCAGCCTTCTTCGCCTCAATGCCCGGGTCCTTCCCTTCGGCCAGCAGCTTACGCGCTTCGAGCTTCCGGTCGCGCGCCTGTTTCAATGACATCTCAGGGTAAGCCCCGAGAACGAGCCTCCGTTCCTTGCCCGCAAAACGATACTTCAGGCGCCAGCTCCGCCGACCTGACTTCGCGACAAACAGGTACAGACCCTCGGAATCGGAAAGCTTGTAATCCTTCTCCTTTGCCTTCGCCTGCCGAACCGCCAGTTCACTGAGCATCTGTGCCCCCAATTCTGCCATTCGATGCCCCCAAAAATGCCCCCGATCGATACGGACGCACATGGAAACATCGAAACAAATCAAGAACAATCTATAGTGCAAAATGTCTAAGAATCAAGGAAAACCGGGGATTCTTGGACGCTTGGGGATGAGTGGCTGGCGGAGAGGGAGGGATTCGAACCCTCGATACGGTTGCCCGTATGCCGCATTTCGAGTGCGGTGCATTCGACCACTCTGCCACCTCTCCAGGCCAGGCCCCAAAAACGGCGATGCCGCCCAGGGGA
>Ga0307408_100000136_pt1 | contig 81550 bp, 75 predicted proteins | sample 322Cmetagenome_FD_202116 | JGI IMG/M metagenome (GOLD analysis project Ga0307408, IMG submission 202116) | Maize rhizosphere microbial communities from greenhouse at UC Davis, California, United States - 322HYB-C-3 | ecosystem: Host-associated > Plants > Roots > Rhizosphere > Soil | place... | reverse complement strand
CCGCTCTTGGTGATCCGCTCCATCTTCACTTCACGGGCGCGGTCCAGCGTCATGGACTTTTCGCCGTGGTAGAAGTCGCCGGCGTGCATGTGCGACACGTGCGAGCGCGAGGCCTGGCTCCACTCGGCCATGCTGTGCGGGTTCTTGCGGGCGTATTCCTTCACGGCCTTGGGCGCGCGGCGGTCCGAGTTGCCTTCGCGCAGCACGGGGTTCACGGCCGAGCCGATGCACTTGCCGTAGCGGGCCTTGATTTCCTTCTCTTTGTCGTCCTTGGGCTGGTCGGGGTAGTCGGGCAGGGCATAGCCCTTGGCCTGCAGTTCGGCGATGGCGGCCTTGAGCTGCGCAACGGACGCGCTGATGTTGGGCAGCTTGATGATGTTGGCGTCGGGTTGCAGCGTTTTCTTGCCCAGCTCGGCCAGGGTGTTGGGCACCTTCTGTTCGTCGGTGAGGTAGTCCGGGAACTCGCCCAGCACGCGCGCTGCCACCGAGATGTCGCTCTCGGTCACGTTGATGCCTGCAGGCGCCGCAAACGTGCGGACGATGGGCAGGAACGAAGCCGTGGCCAGGCGAGGCGCCTCGTCGGTCAGGGTGTAGATGATGGTGGGTTGCTGAGTCGTCATGGCTTGTCTCACGAACAGAGTTTGTAAATGCCCCCGGCTGCCCAGGGCAGCGGGGCCAAACGCGGATGCTCCCTGATTCTCCTTGCTCGGGGCTGTCGGTGCCCGCCGTTTTTGCAATCGAATCCCACAATGCAAAATTATCATGGCCTGGAGGCCACTTTTTTTCGTCAGAAAGTGGTAGGGATGGGGTGTGGCGGGGCGGGCCGAAGCCGGGGCGTGGCACTTCAGGCATACCCGGGCGGCAACCGCACCATGCAGGCCGGCGTGACGGCGAACTGCGCCCAGTCGCTGCCCAGCGCTACCGGCGAGGCGCCTGTGAAGGCGCCAAATGCCGGCAGGACGAGCTGGCCGTCGCCCCACCCGAAACAGGGCGCGCGCACCGTGTCGCGCGCGGGGCCGCGCAGGCGCACGGCGGGGTGCCAGTGCCCCGCCAGCACCGTGTGGCCGGCCACGGGCCGCGGGTGGTGGCAGGCCAGCACGGGGGCTTCCGCGCTGGGCTGCCAGGGCTCGTCCACCAGCGCCAGTTCCAGCGAAGGCGGAGGATCGCCCGCATGCAGGTCGTGGTTGCCACGCACCAGCGTCATGGCCACCTGCGCGTGGCGCTGCCGCCACGGCAGCAGCTGGCGCCACAGGGCGGGCGCGGCGCCCGGGCGGGCGTGCAGGAAGTCCCCCAGAAAGACCAGCTGCGTGGCGCCTGTGATGGCCAGCACCTCGTCCAGCCGCGCGAGGTTGTCGGCCGTCGTGCCGTGCGGCACCGGCTGGCCCGCGTGGCGAAACGATGCGGCCTTGCCGAAATGCACGTCGGCCACCAGGGCCATCTGCTGCGCCGGCCACCACACGGCACGCTGGGGCAGCAGCCACAGCTGGGTGCCGCACGGCAGCACGATGGGGACTGCGCCGGGCTTCGCAGGCGGTGTTGCAGAAGCGGGCAGCGCCGTGGCGCTGCGTGGCGGGATGGGTGGAAGGGAGGGGCGGGAGTCAGCGGTCACAGGCCAGCATCATCGGGCCGCGCGGCGGCCGCGTGGGCGCCGGGGTCTTGTGCCGGCGGGGGCGTCCGGAGCCTCCCATGCCAGGGGCGGCGCCGCGGCCTTGCTGGCGCGGTGGGTGCCCATGGTGGCGTCGGCCGCCAGCTCCAGCGCCTGCACCATGCGCAAGAGCCGGTCGCCCAGCGATTCGGTGCTCAGGCGTTCGCGAAAACGCTCGACCATCAGCGGCAACGCAAATGGCGTGGGGCGCTGCAGCGCGTGCACCGACAGTTGCTGCCCCTTCATGCGCTGCAGGGTGCGCGCCAGGCGCTCCATGTCCAGTTCCTGCACCAGCAGCTCGGCGCGGGCCTGGGCGAGCAGCAGGTTGTCCGGGTCGTACTGCGCGAACACGTCGTAGTACAGCGAGGAGGATGCCTGCAGCTGGCGGCTGCTGCGTTGCTCGCCGGGGTGGCTCTGGAAGATGAGCCCGGCAATGCGCGCAATCTCGCGAAAGCGCCTGCGTGCCATTTCGGTGGCGTTCAGGCTGGCCAGCACTTCATCTTCAAGCCCGCTGCCCACGGTGCTGTGGGTGGCGTCGCCAATCAGGTGCGGCAGCAACGCGGGCCAGTCCACCGGCTTGGCCGACAGCAGCTCCAGCCCATAGTCGTTGACGGCGATGGAGAACGTGTTGGCCACCTGCTGCGATGCGCGCCAGGCCAGCAGGCCCGCCAGCCCCAGGTGCACCAGCCGCCCGGCCAGCGGGTACAGGTACAGGTGCCAGCCCTCGCGCGTGCGCAGCACTTCGGCCACCAGCCGGCCGGGCGTGGGCAGGGCCGACCACGCATCCTGCAGCGCCAGCAGGGGCTGGGCGCAGCGCATCTCGGGCGATGCGAAGACACCGCGCTCGGCCTGCTCCAGCTGGCGCAGCATGGCGTCGGCCAGCGTGTTGGACAGCGGCATGCGCCCGCCATTCCAGCGCGGCAGCGCGGCGCTGCCTTTGGGGGCGGTGCGCACATAGGCCGTCATCTGCTGCGTGCGCACCAGCTCCAGCAGGCGGCCGGCGAACATGAACACATCGCCGGGCTTGAGGCGCGCGATGAAGCCCTCCTCCACCGAGCCCAGCCGCCCGCCACTGACAAACTGCACCTGCATGCTCGCGTCGCTCACGATGGTGCCGATGTTGCTGCGATGGCGCCGGGCCAGGCGCGCATCTGGCATGCGCCACACACCCTCTTCGTCCGGCACCACCCGGTGAAAGTCCGGGTAGTTGGCCAACGAAGCGCCGCCCTGGCGCACGAACTGCAGCGCCCAGTGCCAGTCGTTGTCGGCAAGCCGGGCGTAGGCGGGCGCACGCCGCACCTCGGCCAGCAGCGCGTCGGGCACAAAGCCGCCGCCCAGCGCAATCGTCACCAAGTGCTGCACCAGCACGTCCAGGGGCGCGCGGGGCGTGTGCCGGTCTTCGATGCTGCCCTCGCCCAACGCCTGGCGGGCGGCGGCGGCTTCCACCAACTCCAGGCTGTGCGTGGGCACCAGCGTGATGCTGCTGGTGCGCCCCGGCGCGTGGCCCGAACGGCCCGCGCGCTGCACCAGCCGGGCCACGCCCTTGGCCGAGCCGATCTGCAGCACCTGCTCCACCGGCAAAAAGTCCACGCCCAGGTCCAGGCTGGAGGTGCACACCACCGCCTTGAGCGCGCCGTGCTTGAGGCCGGCCTCCACCCAGCCGCGCACCTCGCCGCTGAGCGAGCCATGGTGCAGCGCCAGCACCCCCGCCCAGTCGGGCCGCGCCTCCAGCAGCGCCTGGTACCAGCGCTCGGCCTGCGAGCGGGTGTTGGTGAAGACCAGTGTGGATGCGCTGGCTTCGATCGACTGCACCACCTGCGGCAGCAGCGACAGTCCCATGTGTCCCGCCCACGCAAAGCGCTCCACCCGTTCGGGCAGCAGCACCTGCACCTGCAGCGTTTTGTCGATGCGGCCCTGCACCAGCAGCGGCGCCGGGCGGCGCGGTGCGCGGGGTGGCCGCGCGGGCACCAGCGTGGCCAGTGCCTCCTTCAAATTGCCCAGCGTGGCCGACATGCCCCACACCTGCAGCGCGGGGTTCCAGCCCGACAGGCGCGCCAGCGCCAGCTGCACCTGCACGCCGCGCTTGTTGCCTACCAGCTCGTGCCACTCGTCCACCACCACCAGCTGCACGCTGGCCAGGCGCGTGTGTGCATCGGCGCGGGCCAGCAGCAGTGAGACGCTCTCGGGCGTCGTCACCAGCACCGTGGGCAGGCGCCGGTCTTGCGCGGCGCGCTCGCCACTGGCGGTGTCTCCGGTGCGCAGGCCGCTGGTCCAGTGCGGGGCCAGCGCGGGCAGGGGCGCTTGCAGGGCGCGCAGCGAGTCGGCCGCCAGGGCGCGCATGGGGGTGATCCACAGCACGGTGAGGGGCGGAGCGGTGGCGCGGTGGGTGCGGGTGCTTTCGTTCGTTGGCGCGACGGGATGCGTTTCTTTTCCCGTTCGCCTTGAGCCTTTCGAAGGGCCTGCAACCATGCGTGCGCCGGCTTCGACAGGCTCAGCCCGAACGGTTGGGGATGGAGCCAGATGCTGCAGCGCGCCCAGCCACACCGCATAGGTCTTGCCCGCGCCTGTGGTGGCGTGCAGCAGGCCCGAGCGGCCTTCGGCCATCGCCTGCCACACCTGCCGCTGGAATGCGAAGGGCTGCCACCCCTGGCCTTGCAGCCACTGCGCCGCGGGGCCGCTCGGCGCGTCGGTGGCGAGGGCTTCGACCTTTGCCTTGGCCGTGGCAGTTGCCGAGCGCGCGGCGGGGGCGCGGGATGTGCTCACCGCGCAGACTCCGGCAGCAGCATCGCCAGCGTCTGCAGCGTGTCGGCCTCGGCCGCGGGCTTGTCCTGGCGCCAACGCAGCATGCGGGGGAAACGCACCGCAATGCCGCTCTTGTGGCGCGGGCTGCGCGCAATGCCTTCAAAGCCCAGCTCGAAGACCTGCGTGGCCTCCACGCTGCGCACAGGCCCGAAGCTCTCGCGCGTGGTCTTGCGGATGATGGCGTCCACCTGCGCGATCTCCGCATCGGTGAGGCCCGAGTAGGCCTTGGCGAATGGCACCAGCTGCCGGTCGGGGTCCTCGGGCGGACCGCTCCACACGGCAAAGGTGTAGTCGGTGTACAGGCTCGCGCGCCGCCCATGGCCGCGTTGCGCATAGATGAGCACGGCGTCCACGCTCATGGGATCGATCTTCCACTTCCACCACACGCCCACGTCCTTGGTGCGGCCCACGCCGTAGTGCGCGTCGCGGTGCTTGAGCATGAAGCCCTCGGTGCCCAGGCTGCGGGCGGCTTCGCGCTGGCGGGCGAGGTCTTGCCAGTCGGGGCCGTGCAGCAGGGGGCTCAGGCGCAGGGCGCCTTCGGGCGTCGCGACGATGGCGCCAGGGTTCGGCTGCAGCACTGCCTCCAGCAACGCGCGCCGCGCATGCTGCGGCTGCTGGCGCAAATCCTGTCCTGCATGCTCCAGCAGGTCATAGCACACCAGCACCACGGGCAGTTCGCGCAGCAGTTTGGGGCCCAGGGTCTTGCGCCCCAGGCGCTTTTGCAGATCGGCGAAGGGGCGGGGGCCGGGCTCCTCGGGCAGCCAGACCAGGATCTCGCCATCGACCACCGTGCCGTCGGGCAGTTGGGCCATTGCGGCCTCGGCCAGTTCGGGAAAGCGGTCGGTCACCAGTTCCTCGCCGCGCGACCACACCCAGGCTGCCCGCGCCCGCCGCACGATCTGCGCGCGGATGCCGTCCCATTTCCACTCCACCAGCCAGTCCTGCACCGGCCCGAGCAGCGCGGGCATCTCGGCCGCCGGCTGGTTGAACGGGTGGGCCAGAAAGAAGGGGTAAGGATGCCCGGCCGCGCTGTCGTCCGGGCGGCCTTCCGTGCCTTCGGCAGGCGCCACCAGCGCGGCGTAGTCGGCGGCCTGCGGCTGGCGGCCGATCTGGGTGTAGCCCATCAGCCGGTGCGCTATGCGCTTGGCGTCCACCCCGCTCACGGCGGCCAGCGCCTGCGTGACCTGCAGGCGCGACACCCCCACTCGGAAATTGCCGGTGATGAGCTTGAAATAGACGAAGCGCTGCTCGGGCGCCAGCATGGCCCACTGCCCACGCAGGCGGGCGTCGGCCTCGTCGGCGGGCAGCGCGCGCAGTGGCAGCAGCAGCGCCATCCATTCCGCCAGCGGCAGGTCCGCGGGCTCGGTGGGCGGGGGCAGCAGCAGCGCCAGGGTTTCGGCCAGGTCGCCCACGGCCTCATAGCATTCATCGAACAGCCACTCGGGCAGCCCGGCGGCCTCTTGCGCCAGGGTTTTCAGGCGCTTGGTGGGCACCATCTGCCGCGGCTTGCCGCCAGCCAGGAAGTACACGGCCCAGGCCGCATCGCCGGGGGCTGCCACCCGCAGGTAGGCCACCAGCGCGGCCAGCTTGGCCGACTGGGCGGTGGTGGCATCGAGCGCGTGGAAGAGGGCGGCGAACTGCTTCATGGCGCTGCCTCGGGTGCGGGTGCGCTGCCCGGCTCTTCGGGCGCTGAACCTGCGTCGTCCTCGTTGTCATCCGCGCCGTATTCCGTGGCAAATACCTGGGCGTCCAGGCCTTGCTCGCACAGCCAGCGCACCATCACTTCCGTGCTGCCGTGCGTGACGATGACGCGTTCAGCTGCTGTGGCTCCGATGGCCTTTTGCAGGCCGGGCCAGTCGGCGTGGTCGCTCATCACAAAGCCCCGGTCCACCCCCCGGCGTCGGCGTGCGCCGCGCACCAGCATCCAGCCGCTGGCAAACGCGTCGGAATGTTCGCCAAAGCGCTTGAGCCACGGTGTGCCTGCGGCCGAGGGTGGGGCGATCACCAGCGCACGGCGCAGGTCGGCCTTGGTGATCTGCGGGTCGGTCACGCGGTGGGTGGTCGGCAGCGCAACGCCTGCGGCGCGGTACACGGCGTTCAGCGGCTCCACCGCGCCGTGCACCACGATGGGCCCGATGCCGGCGTCCACCCCATGCAGCAGCCGCTGCGCCTTCCCGAAGGCATACGCATACAGCACGCTGGCCTTGCCCGCCGCCGCGTTGGCGGCCCACCAGGCGTTGATGTCGGCAAACAAGGCAGGTTGCGGCGGCCAGCGGTAGATGGGCAGGCCGAAGGTGGATTCGGTGATGAAGGTGTGGCAGCGCACCGGCTCGAACGGCGGGCAGGTGCCGTCTTCTTCCAGCTTGTAGTCGCCCGAGGCCACCCACACCTGGCCGCCGTGCTCCATGCGCACCTGGGCCGAGCCCAGCACGTGCCCGGCCGGGTGCAGCGACAGCTTCACGCCCTGGTGATCGATGGTCTCGCCATAGTCCAGGGTCTGCAGGGCGATATCTGTGCCGAGGCGGTTGCGCAGCGTGCCCGCGCTGTCGGTGTGCGCCAGGTAGTGGGCCGAGCCCATGCGCGCATGGTCCGAATGCGCGTGCGTGATCACGGCCCGCTCCACTGGCCTCCAGGGGTCGATGTAGAAGTCGCCAGATGGGCAGTACAGGCCCTCGGGGCGGTGGACGATGAGGTCGCTGGGCATGACGCGGATCGACGGAGGTGCCGGCAAATTATGATTAAAAATGGGCCTTGGCGCCTGCAATACAAGCGCAGGCAGCTATCAAAAAGGGAGCGTCTGCGCGTCGAGGCTTGTGCCCGGGCGAGAAGTCTTGCCATCATGGCGCCGGGCGAGCCGGGGCCTTGCAGGCAAAAACCGCGTCCTGCAGTGCGCCCGTACCCATCCTCATCAGGAGTCCACCACCGATGAAAAATCGATCTTTGCGGCACTGCGCGGTGAGGGCGTTGGTTGCCTGGCTGGCAGTAGCGGCGCCGGTTTGCGGGCTGGCGCAACAAGGCGCCGCCGTAGCGCCCCGTACCAACGCGTTCAACGATCCCTTCGTGCAGGTCACCTCGGCCATCCCGGCTTGCCCCGTGCCCGAAGGTCCGCTGTACACGGAGGCCGAGGTGCGCGACCTGGCCCATGTGCGCTCGCAGCACGGCGGCAGCTGCTACCGCGTGGGGCGTTGCCGGCTGCCCAACTCGTACCTGTACGACGCCGAGATCATTCCCCGCGTGCAGCGCTATATCCGCGAAGAAGGCCGCTTTGACGACACCAGCGTGTGGGTGCTGGGCGAACGGCGGCTGGTCACCCTCAAAGGCTGCGTGCAGTCGCAGGCGCAGTCCGACGCGCTGGAGAAAGCCGTGTGGCTGGTGGACGACGTGATGGGCGTCATCAACCTGCTGCAGGTGGGCACGGACCGCAGCGCTGCGCGGTATCCGCTGGCCGCGCCGTAGCCCGCGCTGCTGGCCAGCCGTTCGGCGCACGTGGCCGCGCGGGGCGGTCCGCGCCTATCGCAGCCGCCACGGTGGCGCAATCGCCCCGGCGGCATCTGGATCCTGGGCACCACACACGGCCTGGCGGGGCTTGGGCTGGCCGGCGTCCTGCTGCATATTGCCGGTTCCTCATTCTTCCATTCACGAAGGAGTACCCCATGCCATTCAAGTTCTCCCTGCTGGCGGCCACGACCCTGGCCCTGGCGGCAGCGTCGTCCACGGTAACGGCAAAACCGTTCAAGTGGGCAGGCTCCAGCGACATCCAGACCATGGACATCCACTCGCAGAACAGTGCCCTGGGCAACGGCATCCACGCGGCGGTGTACGAGTCGCTCGTGATGTTCAACAGCCGGACGCTGAAAGTGGAACCGGTGCTGGCCACATCGTGGCAGCAGGTCAGCCCCACGCAGATGCGCTTCAAGCTGCGCCAGGGCGTGAAGTTCAGCGATGGCTCGACCATGACGGCGGACGACGTGGTCTATTCGCTGCAGCGCGCGATGAGCAAGACCTCCACGTACGCCATCTACACCCAAGGCATGGACCGCATCGCCAAGGTGGATGGCGAGACCATCGACATCTTTCTGAAGAACCCGAACCCCGTACTGCTCAACCAGCTGACCGAGCTGCGCGTGATGAGCAAGGCCTGGGCCGAGAAGAACAACTCCGTGGAGCCCAAGGACATCAAGGCCAAGGACGAGACCTTCTCGCACCGCAACGCCATGGGCACCGGCCCCTTCGTGCTCAAGGAATGGGTGCCCGACCAGAAGCTCGTGTTCGCCACCAATCCCCATTGGTGGAATGCCGGCAAGGTCGAAGGCAACGTCACCGAAATCACCTACACCCCCATCAAGTCCGAAGCCACGCGCATCGCCGCGCTGCTCTCGGGCGAAGTGGACATGGTGCGCGACACCAGCATCCAGGACCTGGGACGCCTCAAGGCCAACCCCGCCCTCAAGGTGTTGGAGATGGTAGAGAACCGCACCGTGTATCTGGCCCTGGACCAGTTCCGCGACGAGCTGCCCGGCAGCAGCGTCAAGGGCAAGAACCCGCTCAAGGACCTGCGCGTGCGCAAGGCGCTGTACCAGGCCATCGACAGCGCCACGCTGCAGCGCGTGACCATGCGCGGCATGTCCAAGCCCACCGGGGCCATCGTGCCGCCCCAGGTCAACGGCTGGACCGAAGGCGTGGACAAGCGCCTGCCCTATGACGCCGCCGCCGCCAAGGCCCTGCTGGCCGAGGCGGGCTACAAGGACGGCTTCGAGGTGGACTTCGCCTGCAGCAACAACGCCATCATCCAGGATGAGGAGCTGTGCCAGGCCATCACCTCCATGTGGTCGCGCATCGGCGTCAAGGCCAAGCTGCGCACGATGCCCGCCGTGAGCTACTACCCCATGGCCCAGCGCCACGAGGCCAGTATCGCGCTGCTGAGCTGGGGCGTGCCCACGTTTGACGCGCTGTACACGCTGCAGTCGCTCACCCGCACCAAGACCACGGGCGCCGACGGCAACTACAACCTGGGCCGCTACAGCAACGAACGCATGGACTACATCGTCGACCGCGTGAAGACCGAGACCGACCTGCCCGTGCGCAACCGCTTGCTCACCGAGGCGCTGCAGCTGCAGAACGACACCATCGCCCACATCCCCCTGCACAACCAGATGCTGGCCTGGGCCATGAAGAAAAACGTGGACCTGGTGCAGCGGCCGGACAACCGGATCGACTGGCGGCTGATCAAGGTGAATTGACGGGCGGGGGGCGAAAGGCCGCCCTGCCACGGACGGCCTTCTTTCGTGGCACTTTCAAGCGGGCAGGGTCAGCCGCAGCACGCTGTTCTCGCTGCCCACATAGAGGCTGTTGGCGTCCGGGCCGGGGCTGATGAACTTCACCAGATTCAGGCTCGCGGGCAACGCACCCAGGCGCACGCCGCCGGGCGTGGGATCGGCCTGCCCTGCCACCAGCTCCAGGCCCTTTGCCAATGTCCAGCGGTACACGCCGCAAGGGCTGGACAGGAATACCTGGCCCGGGCGGCTGGGCAGGACGCACAGCTGCTGGTAGGGGGGAGAGTTGGGGCGGGTCACTTTGACAGTCGGTAGCGCAAAGGACTGGCGCGTGGCCCCTTCCAGCCGGACCAGCTCGGGCACGTAACGCACCAGTTTTCCTTCCGGGGTGGCGACGGTACGGTTGCACAGCACCCAGGAAACGGGCGAACTGCCGCCTTCGAATGCGATGTCTGTCACGTCCATGTGCCACGGGCGCTGGTCCAGGGGCGGGTAATTGGCAGCGGAGTGGACCTGCTCAGGGTCGCCCACCACGACCTGCAGCTGCCCTGTGGCGCTGATCGTGCCGATCACGGAAACGCCTGAAGCCGGAGGAATCTCCGACACGACCGAGAGCGGAACCACCCGCGTGGCGAACCAGAGCTGGCCAGTCGTGTCGGTCCGCAACACCTGCAGGCCGGCCAACGGGGAGCGCTGGACGGGTGGATAGTGGTCGAAGACGCTGCTACGGACCCACGGTTCCCAGGCGTTGCTGGATCCGCTTTTGGGCGAGCGCAGCACAGTGTCGGCGACGGGGTCGTAGGTCAGCAGGTACCCGTACGCTTCGGCCAGATGCCGGTACGTGGCCGGGCGCGCCAGCGGCAGCGAAAGCACCTGCCCTGTGCTGCTCACCGTGCGCACAGGTGCGCTCGGGACATGCTGTTGTGCGCTCACCGTATGCAATACACCGGCCGCGTCGGTACACGCATCCACGCCTTCGATGAAATTGAAGCGGGCCGAGCCCGAGGTGCCGTCGGTTTGCCCGGGTTGCTCTTGCAAACCCACCCAATGCGTCGGCACAGATGCGGGGAGCTTCACCGGGTCCAGCAGAAAGAGCGCATCCCCAGAAAAAGCGCCGGTACTCAAACCGCCGGCGACACTGACGGCCAGTCTCCCGTCGACAGCGTTGGCTGCGGCAGCCCTTACGCGCCCTAAAAGCTCCCAGCCTTGTTCATGGGTTCCGTCCAGGCCATATTGGGCCACGTTCGCAGTGGCCGGGTCCGTGCCCCAGTAACGACCGCCGCCGTCCTTCACGGGCGCAAGTGGCACAACATTGCCGGGCCAGCTGTGTGGCAGGACGCTCCATGAGACTTCGCCCGAGGAGGATCGCACGAGCTCGGCCCATTCCACGAGGTTGCTCGGGTGCTCGCGCCGGAACCGACGGACCGCGCCGCCGGGGGAAAGAATCAGCACGGAGTTGGTCGGCGTTGGGATGAGGGTGGTGACTGTTCCGTCGGGCGCCAGCGTGCGAAGCATGGTCTGCGCGTTGGAATCGAAAGCAGGTTCGTCCAAAAAATACACCAGCCCATCGTTGCCCCGCACGGGGCTCATGAACAGCACGATCCGGGCTGCAGATCCCCTGCCGTCCTGCATCGTGGTGGCGTTGTACTGGCCGGCCAACGGGACAACGTTTTCACCATCCAGGTACGCCACCACCACGCCTGGATCGTTCTGATTCTGTCCTACTAAGTAGCGGTCCTGGGCGTCGAAGAGCCCGCTGCTGGCACGGATTGCCGGAGGAGCGTACGACACCGTCCCTTGAGGTGACACTTTGCCAACCATGCGATCCTCGGGCTCATAACTCCCATAACCGAGGAACCACAGTTCTCCTCGGCTGTTGAACGCGTGTCCCGTCATCGTAGGCGGCAGGCGTGCATCGGTTCCGGTGCCAGCCAGGAAGCCGGTCCCGCCCAACGCGCCGGCCGTCAGGCTAAGAGATGCCGGACCTGGCGCCGGTGGTGCAGGCGCAGGCGCCGGTGCGGTGGCTTCACCGCTCCCGCCCCCGCCGCACGCCGTCAGACCCGAAGCGGTCACCCAAAGGGCAAAGTGTCGTCGGGTGAGGGGGCTGGCGGGGGAAGAGTCGGAAGCGCTCATGAACAGTTTCCTCGGTTTGCGTTGCGAAGGGTGGTTTGTCTGCGGGACAGATGCATCTAGGAATGCCCCGCTCATGCGGGGTGCTAACCAGGCAATCCGAGCCGCAGCACGCTGTTTTCGCTGCCCACGTACAGGCTGTTGGCATCCGGCCCCGCGCTGATGAATTTCACCAGGTTCAAGCTGGCGGGCAATGCACCCAGTCGCACGCCGCCTGGCGTGGTCTGGGCCTGTCCGGCCAGCAACTCCAGGCCCTTTGCCACCGTCCACCGGTATACGGCGCAGGCGCTGGAGATGAACACCTCGCCGGGGCGACCAGCCAGCGTGCAGAGCTGGTGGTAATGCATCGAGTACGCATCGGTCCCGCTCACCGGAGGCAAAGCGAAAGACTGGCGCGTAGCGCCTTCCAGGCGTACCAGCTCAGGCACATGGCGCTGTACGCCTTTGCGGTCCGCGGTCAGCACCGGCCGGTTGCACAGCACCCATGACACGGGGGAGCTGCCGCCTTCGAAGGCCAGGTCTGTCACGTCCATGTGCCAGGGGCGTTGCTCCAGCAGGGGGTAGTTATCGGGCGAGTGGATGAGTTGCGGGTCGCCCACCACCACTTGAACCTGCCCGGTGGCGCTGATGGTGCCGATCAGCGAAGCGCCGGAGTTCTTGAACGGCATCCAGTCCACGGGAACCGGACGGACCCGTGTGGCAAACCAGAGCACTCCGGTGGTGTCGACCCGCAGCGTCGCCACCTCGCTGGACAGGCTGTCCAGGAGACTGCTTTTGACCCAGGGTTCCCAGGCCGTGCCGGCCCCGCCCTTGGGTGTGCGCAGCAGCGTCTCGCTTTCCTGGTGGTAAGTCACGAGGTAGCCATAGGCGCTGGACAACAGCCGGCAGCTGGAAGGGAAGGTGACAGGCATCGAGGCCACTTGGCCCGCAGGCGTGACCGTGCGCAGCGGCGCAGGGACATACTGCGGCGGCGTACCGGGCAATCGGATCTGAGCTCCCACCGCCACATACAGCGGGCCCGATGCCTCGGCGGTGGCGTAGGCTCCGCGTTCAAAATCAAATCGCGCTGCGTCGCCCTGGCCGTCCGTGTGCCCGCGCTGGTCGGCGAGCCCGACCCAGGGTTGCGGCACGGCGGCCGGTGTTTTCACCCGGTCCAGCAGCAGGAGCTCGCCGGGGCTTTCTGCGGATGACTGGTCCATAAGGCCCCGCCACGCGTGCACCACCAGGTGACCGGTGAGTGGGCTGGAGAGCGCGGCGTCCATGGGGCCCGGCAGCTGCCACATGTCGGTGCGCGTGCCGTCCAGGGCATAGTGCCCCACGGTGTTGGAGGTCTTGTCGAATGCCCAGTAAAGGTCCGCGCTGCCTTTGACGGGCGCAAGGGGCATGTGCACTTCGCCTGGCCATTGGTTCGGCAGAGGGTTCCATGAATGAACGCCTGCCAGAGACCGCGCCAGTTCGGACCATTGACCGCTTCCGGTCACGACGTTTTCGGTGAAGCCGCGAACCGCACCCGCGGCTGATGCGATCAGGCGGGTGCCATTGGGCACAAAGGCCAAGGACTTCACCGTTCCGTCCGGCGACAACGTGCGCAACGTATAGGTGGCGGCACCATTGTTCCGGTCCAGGAAATACACCAGGCCATCGCCGGCCAGCAAAGCGGATCCGAATACACTGATCTGGGCGGCGGCTCCCTGGCCGTCCGCCAGCGCGGGGGCGTTAGCTTGGCCCGCCAGCGGGACCGGCGTTCCGTCGTTGATGACAGAGATCAACACGCCCGACTGGCCGCTGGGCGAGTGCGCCACCACGTACCGATCGAGAGCGTCCACCCATCCGGCCAGCACCGCATCTTGCAGGTTCAGCGCGGTGTATGACAACACGCCTTGGGCAGTGATCTTGCCGACCCTCTGTTCGGAAAGATACTGCCCGACAAACCACAGGCTTCCCTGGCTGTCAAAAGCAGGACCCAACATCTTGGGTGGCAGGCGCGCTTCCATCAGGGTGCCGGCCAGAAAGCCCGAGCCGCCCAGGCCGCCCGCCAGCCGGCTGAGCAAAGACGGTGCCGGTCCAGGGGCGGGAGCCGGTCCGGGCGCGGGGGCCGGGGCCGAAGAGCCATCACCCCCGCCGCCGCACCCCGTAAGACTGGCGGCAGTCATCCACAGCGCAAAGTGGCGACGGGTGAGAGCATTGGAATCTTGAGGGTGGGAGGGGAGCATGGGAAAGTTTTTGCTGCGATGAAAAGACCTTGCTTATAGATCACACCGTATTCAGGGATACCCCTGTTACCAAGAGTTGCATGTCATGCGCCGCGGTGCTGAGGCGCTGTCGCCAGCCACTCGCGCAGTGCGAGTTCCCCCTTGGGCGTGAACTGCACGACCCGCGAACCCGCCGGGCGGTGCGCCCATCCGCCCTCGAACAGTCGCTGCAGCAGCGCCGCGCCCAGCGCGCCGCCCAGGTGGTGGCGGCGTTCGCTCCAGTCCAGACACGGGCGGCACAGCATGCGCCGCTGCTGCGCGAGCGCGGAAGTGTCGATGCCCACCTGGGCAAACCACTGTGCGCCGGAGGGCGTGATTTCGACGCCGGTGGGCGTGGCTCGCACCAGGCCCTGCCGCAGCAGCGATTCGTAAAACTGCACGCCCACCTCGCCCGCCAAGTGGTCGTAGCACATGCGCGCGCGGCGCAGGGCCGGCTCGCGCGGGCTGGCACGAAGCCGCACGGCGCCCGCGCGGAACGCCACATTCATCAGCGACTCCAGCAGGTGCGCGACATCGCGGTCCGCCAGCCGGAAGTAGCGGTGGCGGCCTTGCTGTTCCATGGCCAGCAGGCCGGCGTCCTGCAGCTTGGCCAGGTGGGTGCTGATGGTCTGCTTGGTCACGCCGGCAATCTCGGCCAGCTCGGTGGCGGTGAGGGCGCGATCGGCCATCAGGGCCGTCAGTACTTCGGCGCGCCCGGGGTCGCCGATGAGTGCGGCGATGCGCGCGATGTGAGGTCCGTCCTTCATGGTTCGATGTTGGGCGAACCATTCCCGCCCGTCAAGCGCCTATCGTGGAGCCCTTGTTCATCCACGCCTCAGGCCTTTGCCATGATCACCTGTTTCATCCGCTACGAAATCGACCCCTTCCAGCGTGAGCTGTTCGCTGAGTACGCGCGCCGCTGGGGCCAGATCATCCCGCGCTGCGGCGGCCATCTGCTGGGCTACTTCCTGCCGCACGAGGGCAGCAACTACGAGGCCTGGGGGCTCATTGGCTTCGAGTCGCTGGCCGCCTACGAGACCTACCGCGCCCGCTTGCGCACCGACCCCGAGGGCCGCGCCAACTTCGCCATGGCGCAGGAGAAGCGCTTCATCCTGCGCGAGGAACGCACGTTCACGCAGGGCGTGGAGGGTACGCTGGGCCTGCCCGCGCACCCGCAGGAGTCCCGCGCATGATGGCCGTCATCTTCGAGGTGCAGCCCGCGCCCGGCCAGCAGGACGCCTACCTCGGCGCCGCGGCCGCGCTGCGGCCCTTGCTGGAGCAGGTCGATGGGTTCATCTCCATCGAGCGGTTCGAGAGCCTGAGCGAGCCGGGCAAGCTGCTGTCTCTCTCGTTCTGGCGCGACGAAGCGGCCGTGGCCCGGTGGCGGCAGATGGACGCCCACCGCAGCACCCAGCAGGCCGGGCGCGGTGGCATCTTTGCCAACTACCGCCTGCGGGTTGCGGCCGTGGTGCGCGACTACGGCATGCACGATCGCGAGCAGGCGCCCGCAGATTCGCGTGGCGTGCATGGTTGACAGCGGCGAGGGCCTGTTCACACTATTTTTGCCAGATGCGTTGCGACGCCCAAGGGCCAGGCGCTAGGCGCGAAACGAAGCTGGGGTGCGGCCCCAGCGAGGCTTGGCAACGCCGCGGATGGCCCTTGGGCATCGCAACCCGAAGGGAAGGCTTGCCGCGCCACGCCACTCGTCGTTGCATTCCTAGCCAAGGCCCCGGCCTTGGCGTCGTCACGCGTCTAGATTGGCGTGGCGCGGCAAGCCTTCGCACTGGCAAAAATAGTGTGAGCAGGCCCTAGCCCGCGCCCTGTTGCGCCGGCCGCGCGCGGCCTGGGCCGAGCCCATCAGGGCATGAGGCCGGTGCGCAGCGCATGCGCCCACTCTGGGCGCCCGTTTCGCTCGGCCAGCTGGGCCATGGATGCATGGTCGTATGGCACCCGGTGATGCGCCACCTGCCAGCCCTGCTCGGACCGCTCTGCGATGGCGTAGCTCGCGTCCGGCGTGCCGTTCTCGACCTGATGCGCCACCGGATGGTCGTCCCCATAGGCCTGCAGGCCCACGCTGCCGGGGTTGACCAGCCGGATGCCTGCGCCCAGGCGCACTTGGCGTGGCACATGGGTGTGGCCGCAGGCAATCAGCGGCGCATACTGGCCCGACAGGCGTTCGTCGATCTCGGCCGGGGTGGCTGCACGCACGGTGGAGCCATCCAGCGTTTCGAGCAGGTATTCATGGTCGCTGCGCGGCGAGCCGTGGCACAGCAGGATGTCCTCGGCGAGGCGCAGGGTGTGGGTGAGGCTGCGCATCCATGCGAATTCCGCTTCTGACAGCTGCGAGTGCGCGTATTCGTCCGAGGGGCCGGCGCGCCCCGGACGCCGTTGCAGCACCTGTCGCTCGTGGTTGCCCGCCAGCGACAGCCAATCGGACGCCATGAGCCATTGCGCCGTCTCGCGCGGCAGCATCGGGCCGGAGAGGTTGTCCCCCAGGTTGATCACCTGGTCCACGCCGCGGCGGCGAATGTCGGCGGCCACGGCTTCGAGCGCGGCCAGGTTGCCGTGGATATCCGAAACAAGGGCAATGCGCATGGGCGGTACTTTCAGCAGGGCGACAGGGTGCCGCTCATGCTGCCCTGGCAGAGTTGCAGGCTGATGCGTGCGCGGTTGAACAGCAGGTCGCACAGCCACGCGTAGACCAGCGCGATGTACGCCAGTTGCGCCCAGCCTGCGTAGCTTCCGAACACGATGGTGTGCAGCCAATTCTGGCCCCACAGGTAGATGGCGCTGCTGGCCAGGGTAGCCACCAGCAGCGTTGCCGCCGCCGGTATCAGAGAAACCCCGTGGGCGCCCGCCGGCCCGCGCCAGGCTGCCACGCCCAGCAAGGCAAAGGCGAGCGCGTTGGCACCGCTGAAGATGCGCAGTTCGCGCAGCAGCTTGTCCGCCGTGTCCAGGTAGGCGCTGCGGATCAAGGCGTCAAGCCGGGCCTGCATTTGCTGTGCCGACCCGATGCGCAGCTCCGTGCGCTCGCGATGGCGTTGGCGGCATTCGCACTCGGGAACACCCATCTCGGCGGCAATGGCCAGAATCCGTGCCGGCAGCCCATCGGTCAGAGCCTTGCGGGCCGCCTCGATCTCCAGAGCCTTCTCCTGCATCGCAGCCCGCGCCTGGCCCTGCAGAAAGCGGCTGTTGAGCGCGTCGATCTTCTCGCCGGTGGTCTTCTCCAGCTGCACCCGGATCATCTCCCGCGCGGATTGCTCCACCCACGCGGGCTGAACCACGGAGACCGCCAGCAGCCCGCCAAACAAAGCGGTGCCTGCCAGGGCGACGGCAAGGATGACGGGGCGGAGCCAGGCGTTCATGGGTGGGTGAAGAGCAGTGATACGGACGCCATCATCCACCGTATGGGCGGGCTACAGCACGCAGTAGAACGTTTTTACGATCTTAGGCGCCGACCCTGCGGAATATGCACGAATTCGCCGACGTGCCGGCGGCGAAACCTGGCCCACGCGTAAGGCGCCTCAACTACCGTCTGGCCAGGTGGTAGGCCACCAGCGCATTGGCATGGCCGTGGCCCAGGCCGTGTTCCGTTTTGAGAAGACCGACCAGCTCCATGTGCTTGCGTTCGCCCGCGTTGCGCAAGACCTCCAACCAGTGCTCGACGGGGTGGCCATACTTTTTTTCGATGGACGGAAAGTACCACGCGGGTCCCTTGGGTTGCTCAGATGACTCCATGGAAAAACTCCCAGTGAATTGAACGTGTCATGCCATCAAGCTGCGCAGAAGCGCTGCCGTGGCGCGGCGGAGCCTGCGCAGGCTCCTGAACATCACGACGTTCGAACCGGCCTGATTTCGACACGGGCCGGGCGCAGGGCGTTCGGCGCGGCGGTGCTACGTGGACGCAGACGTGGCGCCCGCAGGCGGATTTGCCGGACCGGGCCTGCTGGGCCGCACGGCGAACAGCGCAATGGCTCCCACGATCTCCAGCACAAACATCCCGAACAGATTGCCGACAGGAACCCCCCAGAAGGGAAGGGCCAGAAACCGTCCCACAGGCTGGGACAGCACAAAAAGCGCCAGCAGGTCGCCAAAGAGGGGGTCATCGCTGCGGCGTGCGGCGACCACCGCCAGCACCGCCGTGGCTGCCCAGACCCCCACATAGACCGCGAAGAGTTCGCTGTACCCGTTGGGGGCGTGCAATGTGTAGCCCAGGCCGTGGGCAAGACGGTCCGGCAGCAGGGCCGCGCGCCCGGCGATGAGCAGGTAGATCAGGGCGGTGATGAGCTGAAGAAACTGGCGCGATCGGGTGCTGTGAATCATGGCGAAGCAGGGGCTTTGAGGCGACGCGATTGTCTGCATCGAAGGGCTGGGTGTCGCCCCTCTCATCCCTGCAAGGATGGGGCCAGAACTGGCGGGCCGAACACGAATGAAGCCGTCTGGATGAGGCCTCGCTCCACAACATAGATGCAGACCAGCTCCATGCGGCCTGGCCCCTCGGGAAAGTCCCTGGAAACGTCTTCGTGATCGATGACCACAGCGCCCATGACCGTGCGCTTCACCAGTTTGGCGTGAAGTCTGGGCTCGGAAAAACGCGAAGCCGTCCGGGCCCGGATCTCCGCGTGTCCGGACGCCAGGAGTTTGCCCGGATGTTCGTACTGCCTGGCGTCGGCAGCGTATGTAGCCAGCCAGGCTTCCAGATCCTTGGCGTTGTAGGCGTCCAGCTGCCGCTGGACAACGATTTCGGGGGATGACCATTCAGGCATGGGATTGGGCTTGAGGCGGTGGCGGGTGGACAGTCGGTGTTGAACGTTTGGTGTGAACGGCAGGGGTGGCGTGCCGCGTCTGGCGCCATGGAGTGCATCTCACACCGCAAAGATCTTCCCCGGATTCAGGATGTTCTTCGGATCCAGCGCCCGCTTGATCGACCGCATCATGTCCACCGCGCCAGCGCCGGTCTCGTCCAGCAGAAAGCCCATCTTGTGGATGCCCACGCCGTGCTCGCCGGTGCAGGTGCCGCCCATGCTCAGGGCGCGGGCCACCAGCTGGTGGTTGAGCTGCTCGGCGCGCGTGCGCTCGTCGGCGTCGTTGGGGTCGATGAGGTAGCCGAAGTGGAAGTTGCCGTCGCCCACATGGCCGACAAGAAAGTAGGGGATGCCGCTGGCTTCGACCTCGTCCACCGATTCGAGCAGGCAATCGGCCAGGCGGCTGATGGGCACGCAGGTATCGGTGCTGATGGCGCGGCAGCCGGGGCGGCTTTGCACGGCGGCGAAGTACGCGTTGTGCCGCGCGGTCCACAGGCGGGTGCGCTCTTCGGGCGTGCTGGCCCATTCAAAAGCCTGGCCGCCGAACTCGCTGGCGATGTCCTGCACCGTCTCGGCCTGCTCTTTCACACTCCCCGGCGAGCCGTGGAATTCCATCAGCAGCATGGGTTCCTCGCGCAAGGTGAGCTTGCTGTGTGCGTTGACCATGCGCACCGTGTGGTGGTCGATGAGTTCCACGCGCGCAATCGGCACGCCCAGCTGAATGGTCTGGATCACCGTGTGCACGGCGGCCTCGATGCTCGGGAACGAGCAGATCGCGGCGCTCACGGCTTCGGGCAGCGGGTACAGGCGCACGGTGATCTCGGTCATGATGCCCAGCGTGCCTTCGCTGCCCACCAGCAGGCGTGTGAGGTCGTAGCCCGCGCTGCTCTTCTTGGCGCGCGTGCCGGTGCGGATGACCTCGCCGCTGGCCGTGACCACTTCCAGCGCCAGCACGTTCTCGCGCATGGTGCCGTAGCGCACGGCGTTGGTGCCGCTGGCGCGCGTGGCGGCCATGCCGCCAATGCTGGCGTCGGCACCGGGATCGATGGGGAAGAACAGGCCCGTGTCCTTGATCGCATCGTTGAGCTGCTTGCGCGTGATGCCGGGCTGCACCGTCACCGTGAGGTCCTCGGCATTCACGCTGAGCACCTGGTTCATGCGGCTCACGTCAATGCTGATGCCGCCTTGCACGGCCAGCAGGTGGCCTTCGAGCGACGAGCCTGCGCCATAGGGAATCACGGGCACCTCGTACTGGCTGGCCAGTTGGACCACGTCGGCCACGTCCTGCGTGCTTTCGGCAAACACCACGGCACTGGGCGGGGGCGCCTGCAGCGAGCCTTCGTCGCGGCCGTGCTGCTCGCGCACGGCCTGGGCCAGCGAGCACCGTGCGCCGAAGCGGGCCTGCAGCGCGTCGATGAGGGCCTGGGGCACATCGCGAAGCTTGATCTCGGGCAGTAGGTGGGCAGCGGCGGTGGGGGCGTTCATGGTGATGTCTCCGGGGTAGGGCGGTCGGTGAAAAGGCATTCTAGGTTCGGCCCTGAAAAACTGCCGATGGCAGCAGGCGTTGGACCGCCGGCGCAGTGCGGTTATTTCGGCGTGTACGCGGTTTCCTGGTGGGGAGGGCCTTGATTGGCGAGCAGCGCGCCGGGGTAGCTCGCGGTCTGTCGGCTCGCTACACTGATCCAGGTTCTTCCGTAGCTACTTCTTTCAAGAGAGGGGGATTGCCATGGCCTCAGCCAATGTGGGAGATTGCCTGTCGGGTGCCTGGGGCACTTTCAAGAAGAACATCCTTACCCATGTGGTGTGCACCTTGCTGGTGATGGTGGTCGCCGGCATCAGCGCCGGCCTGCTGGTCGGTCCCATGGTGGTGGGCTACATGCGCCTGATCGAGCGCGAATCGCGCGGCGAGGCGGTGCAGATTGGCGATGTCTTCCGGGGCTTTGATGACTTCGTGCCCGCCTTTGTGGCCGGGCTCATCAGTTCGCTGGTCGTGTCGCTGGGCTTCATGCTGTGCTTCATCCCCGGCCTGCTGGTCATGGCGCTGCCTCCCGTGGCGCTGTACCTTGTGGCCCGCGGCGAGCGCGATGGCGTGGCAGCCTTCAACCAGGCCTGGGGCATCGTCACGAAGAACCTGGGGTCGGCATTCTTGTGCTCGCTGGTCCTGGGCATCGTGGGCTCGCTGGGCTTCCTGCTGTGCTGGGTGGGCGCGTTGCTGACGCTGCCGTTGTCCACCATCGGCTCCTACTACATGGCGCGCCAGCTGGTGGGCGATGAACCGGTGGCGCTCCCTCCCCTCTGACCGCAGGCCCTTGATCGCTCCCGCGGGTCGGGCGCCTGCCTGGCGCCGGCTGGAGCGGGAGGCGCGTGGGCTCAGGCTGGCACTGGGCCTGGGCTGGCCGCTGGCCATGGCGGCCACTCCGTGGTGGCTGGGGCAGGGCGGCCTGGGCCTGGGGTGCGCGTTTCGCGCGCTGACGGGGCTGCCCTGTCCGTTGTGCGGGGGCACGCATGCGTGCGCAGCCCTGGTCCAGGGCGACCTGGCCGCAGCCTGGGCCGCCAATCCGGGGGCGCTGGCCCTGTTGGTGTGGTTGGCGTTGCTGGCCGGCCAGGCGGTGGTCGAAGGCGTCCACGGCCACCGCCGCGTGGCCCGCTGGCCGTGGTGGCACCCAGCGGTGCTCGCGGCCCTGGTCGCCGGGCTGGGGGTGTCGTGGGCCGTGCGCCTGGCGGGGACGGCGTAGCCACGCCGAGCCCGCGCTTTCTTACTACTTTCTACCTTTCTTTCTCCCGGCGGTGCATGCACCGCAGCGTGCGCACCACTTGGAGGCAAGGCGGCGCGCCAGCGGGGCGCTGGAATACGCGGTGCACAGCGTTCGTGCTCCAGGCTGGTGCATCCGTCTTGTATACCAGTTGGCACGGAACCTGCGATACCGCAGGCAATGACCACCGCCACCGAGATCAGCAATCGCATCATCGAAGCCGTGATGGCGCAAAAGCTCGCCCCGGGCTCCCGCCTGGGCGAGCAGCAGCTCGCCATGCTGTTTGACTGCAGCCGAACCATCGTGCGCGAGGCGCTCACGCGGCTGGCCACACGCGGCATCGTCACCGTGAGCGCGCGGCGCGGCTGGTATGTGATCGAGCCCTCGCAGGACGAAGCGCGCGAGGCTTTCGAGGCGCGCCGCGTGATCGAGCTGGGCCTGCTGCACCAGCTCAAGTCGGTGGACAAGGCGGCCGTGCGCCAGCTCAAGGTCCACCTGCAGCGTGAAAAGGCCGCGCTGGCCGGCAGCGACGTGGGGGCGCGCAGCTTCTTGCTGGGCGACTTCCACGTGTGCCTGGCCGAATGCCTGGGCAACAGCCTCCTGGCCGACACGCTGCGCGATTTCACCGCGCGCACCACGCTCATCGCCATGCTCTACCAGTCGTCGCACGACGCAGCGCAAAGCTGCGAAGACCACGTGCGCATCGTCGAGGCGCTGGAGGCCGGCGACATCGCCCGCGCCGAAGCGCTGATGTCCGAGCACATCGGCACCGTGCAGTCGGCCCTGCGGCTGCAGGCCAGCAGCGACCCGCTGGCCGGGCTGCGCGACGCCCTGGCGCCGGTGCGCAAGAGCCCGGCCCCACCGGCCAAGGCGACCACAGCGCCCAAGGCCCGGCCCCGCAAAAGTACCGCTTCCTCTGCGTCCGCCAAAGACACCCCCACCGACCCGTCCCCCTACCTAGGAGCCTTGCTATGACCACCCACCGCGCACTGTCTTCCACCCGCCGCCTGACCCTGGGCGTGCTTGCCGCCGCCGGCCTGTCCGCTGCCCTGATGGCGCCCGCCGCCCACGCGCAGAACGCGCTGGACAACATCCTCAAGGCCAAGGAAATCAAGATCGCCATCCCCACCGACTACCCGCCCTATGGCTTTGTCGGCACCGATCTCAAGCCCCAGGGCCTGGACGTGGAAATGGCCCAGTACATCGGCACCAAGCTGGGCGTGAAGGTGGAACTGATCCCCGTGACCAGCGCCAACCGCATCCCCTACCTGCAGACGCAGAAGGCGGACCTCGTGATCTCCACCCTGGGCAAGAACCCTGAGCGCGAGAAGGTCATCGATTTCACGGCCGCCTATGCGCCGTTCTTCCAGGCCGTGTTCGCCAGCAAGAGCCTGAACATCAAGAGCTTTGCGGACCTGGCGGGCAAGAGCGTGGCCGTGACGCGTGGCGCGATGGAAGACCAGGAACTGGCCAAGGTGGCGCCCCCCGGCGTGGACGTGAAGCGCTTTGAAGACCACGCGGCCAGCATCTCCGCCTTTGTGTCGGGCCAGACACAGGCCATCGCCACCAGCGCCTCCACCGCCGGCACCATCATGGTCAAGAACCCCAACCTGCAGACCGAATACAAGCTGCTGCTCAAGGACAGCCCCAACTTCATCGGCGTGGCCAAGGGCGAGGATAAGTTGCGCGAAAAGGTGAACGCCATCATTGCCGACGCCAAGAAAGCGGGCGACCTCGACAAGATGTCCAGTAAGTGGCTGGGCCGCCCTGCCGGGGATCTGCCGCTGTGATCGGCTGAAAGCTCCGCGTTTCCACACCCGTTCAGGCTGAGCCTGTCGAAGCCCACCTGAACGTCCGGGGAACGTCGCCAGACAAGCCGAAGCAGCTGACCACCCTGCATCCACGAGAAGCAACCCCATGCTGATCCAACTTGATTTCTCCGCCGTGCTGGCCGCGTGGCCGCTGCTGTTGCGCGGCCTGGCCTGGACGATCGGGCTCACCATCGTTGGCACGGTGCTGGGCCTGCTGCTGGGCACGGCCTGCGCCTGGGCGCGCGCGCGCAACCTGGGCCACCGGCCGGTGGTGCTGCGCTGGGGCGTGGCCAGCTATGTGGAGCTCGTACGCAACACGCCGTTCATCGTGCAGCTGTTCTTCATCTTCTTCGGGCTGCCGGCCCTCGGGCTCAAGCTCACGCCCGAGGTCGCGTCGGTGCTGGCCATGGTGATCAACCTGGGTGCGTACTCGGCCGAGATCATCCGCGCTGGCATCGAAGCCACGCCGCGCGGGCAGATCGAGGCCGCGCAGAGCCTGGCGCTCACGCCGGGACAGACCTTCCGCCGCGTGGTGCTGCCGCCAGCGCTGCTCAAGGTGTGGCCCGCGATGGCGAGCCAGATCATCATCGTGATGCTGGGCTCGGCCGTGTGCGGGCAGATCTCCACGCCTGAGCTGAGCTACGCCGCCAACCTCATTTCCAGCAACACCTTCCGCGCGTTCGAGGCCTTCATCCTGGCCACGGCGGTTTACCTGCTGCTGTCCATCGCCACCCGCCGCCTGCTGATGTGGGTGGGGGCGCGGTTCCTCATCGGAAGGTAAGCCATGGTGGAATTTTCCCTGTGGGACATCCTGCGCAACCTGCTGTTGGCGGCGCGCTGGACGGTCTCCCTTTCCCTCATCGCCTTCATCGGCGGTGGCCTGGTGGGCCTGGTGCTGCTGGTGTTGCGCCTGTCCAGGCTGCGCGGCGTGGACCGCGCCGTGGGCGCCTACGTGCAGGTGTTCCAGGGCACGCCGCTGCTCATGCAGCTCTTCCTGGCCTACTTCGGCATCGCGCTGTTCGGCATCAAGACATCGCCCTGGACGGCCGCGGCCGTGGCGCTCACGCTGTACACCAGCGCCTACCTCACGGAGATCTGGCGCGGCTGCGTGGCATCCATCCCCAGGGGCCAGTGGGAGGCTGCGCAAAGCCTGGCCCTGAGCTTTTACGAACAGCTGCGCCACGTGGTGCTGCCGCAGGCGCTGCGCATTGCCGTGCCGCCCACGGTGGGCTTCCTGGTGCAGGTCATCAAGGGCACGGCGCTGGCCTCGGTGATTGGCTTTGTGGAGCTGACCAAGGCGGGCAGCATGATCTCCAACGCCACCTACCAGCCCTTCCTGGTGTATGCCTGCGTGGCCCTGCTGTACTTTGTGTTGTGCTTCCCGGTGAGCCTGGCGGCGCAGTCCCTTGAAAGGAAACTCCATGGCCCTCGCCGCTGAACATCCTGTTGCCACCGGTCCCGCTCACGACGGCATCGTGGTGGAGGGTCCGCCCATCGTGGACATCACGGCCCTGCGCAAGTCGTATGGCACGAATGAAGTGCTCAAGGGCATCGATCTCAAGGTGCGCAAGGGCGAGGTGATCGCCATCATTGGCAAGAGCGGCTCGGGCAAGAGCACGCTGCTGCGCTGCGTGAACGGGCTGGAGGTGTTTCAGGAAGGCGCTTTGAGCGTGAACGGCAAGAAGCTGCTGCACGACAGCCCCACGGCCATGCGCGAACTGCGCCAGCAGGTGGGCATGATTTTTCAAAGCTTCAACCTGTTTCCGCACCTCAGCGTGGGCCGCAACATCATGCTCGCGCCCACGCTGGTCAAGGCCCGCAGCGCGCAGGACGCCGAGGCCCAGGCGCGCCGGCTGCTCGAGCGCGTGGGCCTGGCCGAGAAGTTCGATGCCATGCCCGACCAGCTCTCGGGCGGCCAGCAGCAGCGCGTGGCGATTGCGCGCGCGCTGGCCATGGAGCCGCAGGTGCTGCTGTGCGATGAGATCACCTCGGCGCTGGACCCCGAACTCGTGGGCGAGGTGCTGCGCGTGGTCGAGTCGCTGGCGCAGGAGGGCATGACGCTGATGATGGTCACGCACGAGATGGCGTTTGCCCGCAAGGTGAGCGACCGCGTGATCTTCATGCATCAGGGCCGGGTGCACGAAACGGGCACGCCCGCCCAGCTGTTCGGCAGCCCCCAGACGCCGGAGCTACAGCAGTTCCTGTCGTCGCTGCACGATTGAGCGCAGCACGCGCGCGCAATCAGTGCGGCTAACAAAACTCTTCTGGCATCGTCGCTGCGTCTTGTCGTTCTGATCGTACTGTCCGCGATGCAGCGCCTGTCCAGAACGCTTCGCTGAGTTTTGTTAGCCGCACTAAAAGCCCGCGTGCGCCTGGATTTCTCCAGGGCAAGCGGGCCCGCAAGCCCCAATGGCTTGCTACTTCAAGGGGCTGCCCGGCGGTGGCTTGGCGCTCGCCGCGGGCGCCACTCACTCTTGCATCAGGACTGCATCAGGAGAGAAGGCCTTTCTCAAACTCGGTGGGGGAAAGCGAGCCGTTGCCGTCGGTGTCGAGTTGCTTGAATCGCTGGCTGATGGCGGGTAGCTGCGTGGCTTCCTTTTCGCTCAGTTGGCCGTCCTTGTCGGCGTCCGCGCGGTTGAAGGCCGTGGTGGCGGCCTTGGAGGGAGTTCCGGTACCAGGGCCGTACGAATGGGAGGCGTCCCCGGCCGGGGCGGTCTTGCTGGACGGCGCGGGCTGGGGGGTGGAGGTCTGTGCCTGCAATGCCGCGCCACCCAGGGACAGGGCGGCAAACAGCATCACGCTGCGCGTGTCAAACGGGTAGATGCGTCGTTGTTGCGGTGCTTTCATGGAAGCAGGGCTCCTGTGAAGTTGAACAGGGCTCCATTCCATCGCAGACGCACGGCGGGGGCCAGCACTCTTGCCTGCTGTTGCTCGGCCCAACATTTGCCTGCGCGGCGTAACCTCTGTCCGGGGTTTTGTAGAGCAATGTCGCGGACATGTAGGCGAATGTAGAAACTGCTTCCGGTCCTACCAGCAATGCCCGCCCACAACGGCGAGCGCCCCCGCCCGGAGACGACCGGCACGGCCTGGGATGTCCTACATGCGCGCTGAGATCGCACTTCAAGAATGGTCCTCCTGAGTCCTCTCCCGAGAGGGCTTTTTCATCTTGACCATCCCTTTTTTTGATCGAAGGAGTTCTTATGCAAAAGCAAAGCATCGTCGCCACCCTGGCCGCGCTGGCCTGCACCGCTGCACTGGCCCAGGCGCCTGCCGGCAACAGCCCACGTCCGCCTTCGGAAGTGAACCCAGCAGCCTCCGGCGGCCCCGCCGCCACCCAGGCGCAGAACAAGGTCGACCAGCGCAGCAGCCACAGTGCCGCGGCCCCCATGGACCCCGTCAAGGGCGACGGCCGAAGCGCCACAGCGCCCGCCGAGATCAACCCCAACGCATCGGGCGGCAAGGCCGCTGCCCAGGCCGACGCACGCGTGAACCGCCGGCTGATGGACACCAACCGTGACGGCATGGTGTCGGCCGAGGAGCGGGACACCTACCAAGCCCAGGCGTGGAACCACCCCCAGCCCGCCAATACAGGCGATTCCACGGCAGATCTCGACAAGTTGAACCGCACGCCGCAAATCCACTGATTTGCGAGACTGAAACGGTCCGAAAGGCCTCTGGGCGCATTGCGTGCCCAGGGGCCTTTTTTTGTGATGTGGCGGCGTGCCGGAAAATGCATCCATCCCGACGCGGCAGGGTACACCCCGGATGTGGGCGCCTGCCCTTCGCGTCTTCCTACTCTGAAACTCTCCAAGGCACCCATGGGCAACCGACTCACGCAGATCGCCACGCGCACCGGCGACGCCGGCACCACCGGCCTGGGCAACAATCAACGCGTTTCCAAGAACAGCTTGCGCATCCACGCGCTGGGGGACGTGGACGAGCTGAACTCGCACATCGGCCTGCTGTTGTGCGAGCCCCTGCCGGACGAAGTGCGCGCATTGCTGGTGGAGGTGCAGCACCAGCTGTTCAACCTGGGCGGAGAGCTGTCGATCCCCGGCTTCGAGCTCCTCAAGCCCGAGGCCGTGCTGGCGCTGGACGAGGCGCTGGCACACCACAACGCTGCGTTGCCACGGCTGCAGGAGTTCATCCTGCCCGCGGGCACGCGCGCTGCCGCGCAAGCCCACGTCTGCCGCACCGTGGCCCGCCGCGCCGAGCGCGCCGTGGTGGCCCTGGGTAATGAAGAAGCCCTCAACGACGCCCCGCGCCAATACCTCAACCGCCTGTCCGACCTGATGTTCGTCCTGGCCCGCGTGCTCAACCGCATGGATGGCGGCGACGACGTGTACTGGAAAAGCGAGCGCCTGGCGCAGCAGAATGCTACTGAATAGATAGCTGGTTGCGCTTGCCCACCCAGCGCTGGCGGCCGATTTGTCTCATATCTCGCCGCGTGCGATGAGCGGCTGGCGACCAGCACCGAGCGGTAAGTGCCTCAGGGGGATGACCTCTACCGGGGCGCCAGGATCGCCATGGTGAGTCGCGACACGCACGTCAGCTCCCCCGTTTCGTTGTGCAGATCGATGTGCCACACGTGCGTGGTGCGCCCGATGTGCACGGGCCGCGCCGTGCCGGTCACCCAGCCGCTGGTGGCCGAGCGCAGGTGGTTGGCGTTGATGTCCAGGCCCACGGCGCGGTAGCCCTCGGGCAGGGTGTAGTAGGCGCCGGTGGAGCCCAGCGACTCGGCCAGCACCACGCTCACGCCGCCGTGCAGCAGGCCAAAGGGCTGCACGGTGCGGTGGTCCACGGGCACCCGCGCGCGCAGAAAATCGTCGCCCACCTCGACAAACTCGATGCCCAGGTGCTCTACGGCGGTGTTGCGGTTGGCGGCCTTCAGCAGGTCCAGGTCGATGGGTTTCTTCCAGATGGGCATGGTGGTGTCAGGGGAGAACGGTGCCAAGGGAGGTGCAAGCCGCTGATTGTGCCTATGCGAGGCAGCGGGGCAGCGGCCGAGGGGGCTGGCGTTTCGCCGCAACGAACGGCAAAACTGCTGCGGCTACCAGGGCCGGCCGATGGCAAAGCGCACGGGTTGCCGCACGGTCTCCATCTCTTCGTACAGATCGGCCTGCAGTTCGCCGCGCGAGAGCGCGGTGTCGAAATTCCAGGTTTGCTGGAACTCGTTGTTCATGCGTCCCCAGCCACCCCGTTCGGCACGCACGACCTGGCCGGACGGTAGCTTGAAGGACAGTGTCTTGATGCGCTGCAGCGTGTCGTTGCCCAGGAACTGGACGCTCTTGCCGTCTACCTTGAACTGCTTGATTTCCACGCCGCCGAGCTTGACGGGGCCGGGCTTGTCGGGATCGAACGCCTGGGCTGCCTTCTTGGTGCGCTTGGCCACGCTGAGCGGAACGGTGCCCTCGAAGATCAGGCCGGTCACCGTCCTGTCGGGCAGCCGGTTCAGGGACAGGCTGAAGCTGCGTGTGCGGGCATCTGCCGAAAACTTGGGGAATCCGCCAACCTCGGCCTGGCCCAGGCTCTGCGTGGACTTGTCAGGGAACACCGCCGTGACGCGCACGTCACCCTTGTCGAAGAATGAGTTTGTGTAGTCAGTGAACAGACCGGCGCGGGTGGTGGCCACGGCGGTGATCTCCACCTTTTCCATGCCACCGAGAACGCCAAAGGCCACCAGGTTCTTGTCGCGCCCCGGGGGTGGCTCGATGAACGTGACGCCCATGACCTTCACGTCGATGTCGCCTTGCGCGGGGGCTTGCGCATGCACGGCAGGGGCACCCGCCAACAGGGCGGCAGCGGCGATCAGGGGCAGGGTCAGCGCGTGTGATTTCATCCAGGGGCTCGCAGAGGTCGGGGTGATGCCCTGGCGCAGTTGCATCCGGGGCTGAACAATGGGGCGCCGAAGCACTGACAAAGAAAGGCCGACCACCGCGGCGGGCGTGGGGTCGCAGAACGTTCGGCGTGCGCATTCTGCCGTACTCGGCGGAGGCAGCACGCTCCCGCACGATGCGCCTTGCCCTGGAGGGCGCCGCGCTAGCCGACGAATTTGCCGTTGGCCCCCATCACACCCAGATCCAGGAAGCGCGAGCCCACATAGGGTGCACCGCCCGCATAGTCGATCGACAAGCCGCCCAGGTCGCTGCTGCGGATGCTGGCCAGCGCATTGCGCAGCTTGGCGCGGGTGAGGTCGCGGCCGGCGCGCTCCAGGCCTTCGGTCAGCACGCGGGCGTTCACGTAGCCTTCGAAGCTGCGGGCCGAGAATTCCTGATAACCCATGGCGCGCATGGCTTTTTGATAGTCGCGCACCACGGCCACGCTGGTACGGCCGGCGTCGGGCAGCACCATCGACAGCGCAATGCCCGAGGCCTTGCCGCCGAGCTGGCGAAGGTTGTCACCCGAGAGCGCCACGCTGGTGGCGGCCAGCGGTGTGCTGGGCGAGACTTTCTTGAATTCACTCACCAGGTTGGCGGAGATGTCGCCTGCCGTACCCAGCAGCACGGCGTCTGGCTTGGCGGCCACGGCCTTGCCCACCACCTCGGCGATCTGGGCGGTCTGAACGCCCTGTGCGGCCAGCTTGAACGCCTTGGGCGCGGGCTGCTTCGCGGCCGCCATGGCCTGGTTCACGTCGGCCAGAAACTCGCGGCCGAACGCCGTGTCCTGGTAAACGATGGCCAGATCGGTGATGCCCATGGACACCAGCTTCTGGGCGAGGCGCTGGGCCTCATCGGTGTAGCTGGCGCGCACGTGGAACACCGAGCGGTATTCGGCCTTGCGCAGCGAAGTGGCGCCGCTTTGCGGGGCCACATAGGGGATCTGCGCTTCGTCCACCAGCGGCAGGATGCGCTGGTTGTTGGCCGTGCCCATGCAGGAGATCAGCGAAACCACATTGGCGTCGGCAATCAGCTTGCGCACGTTCTCTTCCGAGCGCACGGCGTCGTAGCCGTCGTCCAGCGCCAGCAGCTTGATCTCGCGGCCGTGGATGCCCTTGGCATTCGCCTATGCAAAACCGGCGTCCAGCCCTTGCTTCAGTTCCTTGCCCAAGCTGGCCAGCGCGCCCGTCGAGCCCAGGGAGCAGCCTATGGTCACGCTCTTGGCGTCCATGGGGTCTTGCACGCCCACGGCGCGCGACGCGGGGGACAGCAGCAGGCCCGTGCCAGCTGCAACGAGGGATTGGGTGAATTGGCGGCGTTGCATGGATGAATGGATGGAAAAGAAAACGAAGGCAGCAGAAACGCAAACAGCCCCCGTGGGGGCTGGCGTACAGGGGTGAAACCCCGGGTAAACCCTGATCTTACCAATTGGTAAAAATCGGGGCAAACGGTATCCAGGCACCGCGTGGGGTTGGCGTGCCAGCCCCTTCCGCAGTGCGCTCAGGCGCCGGGGCTTTGCCGCATCGAGCCGGTCTCCACATACCGCTGGTGCCACGACAGCGCCTCGCTGAGCACGTGCGGCGTGTGCTGCCCCACGGCGGTCTTGCGGGCGCGAGCAAGGTAGTCGCGCAGGGCGGGGCGGAAGTCCGGGTGCGCGCAATGCTCGATGATGAGCTCGGCCCGCTGCGTGGGCGAGTGGCCGCGCAGGTCGGCCAGGCCCTGCTCGGTGACGAGGATCTGCACGTCGTGCTCGGTGTGGTCCACGTGCGAAACCATGGGCACGATGCACGAGATGCTGCCGTTCTTGGCCAGCGACGGCGTCATGAAGATCGACAGGTACGCGTTGCGCGCAAAGTCGCCCGAGCCGCCGATGCCGTTCATGATGGCCGAGCCCATGATGTGCGTGCTGTTCACGTTGCCGTAGATGTCGGCCTCGATCATCCCGTTCATTGCAATCAGGCCCATGCGGCGGATCAGTTCGGGATGGTTGCTGATCTCCTGCGGGCGCAGCACGATGCGCTCTTTGTAGAAATCGATGCGCTCGTTGAACTCCTGCATCGCTGTGGGGCTGAGCGACAGCGCCGTGGCCGAGGCGCTGGCCAGCGTGCCCGAGCGCAGCATGTCCAGCATGCCGTCCTGCAGCACCTCGGTGTAGGCCGTGAGGTTCTCGAACGGGCCATTGTTGAGCCCCGCCAGCACCGCATTGGCAATGTTGCCCACGCCCGATTGCAGCGGCAGCAGGTCCTTGGGCAGGCGGCCCTTCTTCACCTCGTGCTGCAGAAACTCGATGATGTGGCCCGCGATGCGGTTGGAGGTTTCATCGGGCGCGGCGTACACGCTGTTGCGGTCGGGCTGGTCGGTCATCACCACGGCAATCACCTTGGACGGGTCGCAGCGCAGGTACGGCTCGCCAATGCGCTCGTCGGGCCGCGTCATCGGGATGGGCTTGCGATGCGGCGGCACGTCGGTGCCGTAGTAGATGTCGTGCATGCCTTCCAGCCCGGGGTGATGCCAGGTGTTCACCTCCAGGATCACCTTGTCGGCCTGGTCCAGCCAGGTCTTGTTGTTGCCCACCGAGGACGCAGGGATCAGCCGCCCGTCCGGCAGCACGCCCGCCACTTCCACCACGGCCACATCGAGCTTGCCCAGGAAGCCAAACCACACGAACTGCGCCACGTGCGAGAGGTGAATGTCCACATACTGCATGTGCCCCGCATTGATCTGTCGGCGCACGGTGGGGTCGGACTGGTAGGGAAGGCGCATCTCGATGCCGTCCACCTGGGCCAGCGCACCGTCGAGCTCCGGGGCCGTGGAGGCCCCCGTCCACAGGCCGATGCGAAAGCCCTTGCCCTGCGCGTTCAGGCTTTCAATGCGGCGGGCCAGCGCGCCCGGTACGGCCTTGGGGTAGCCCGCACCCGTGAAGCCGCTCATGCCCACATGGGCCCCGGCGGGGATCAGCGCGGCCGCCTCGTCGGCGGACATGGTGCGGGAGAGAAAGTCGGGGTAGAGCACCCGATCGGCCAGTGACATGTGAATAGCTCCGCTCAAGGGGGTGAGGCTGCCGCTGTGGTGGCCGGCCTCGGCAAAAACCAACGATGGTAGAGGCCGTTGCTTACAAATACCGGGTTTACCCTTACATGGCTTGGTTCCCAACCGCCCGAGTCCGCAGATGCACGCGGCGCGGTGATTCGTGCAGGGGATCCCTGGCCTTGCCTTAGCATGGCGCCTCCACCAGCCCCGGCCGCACCGCCCCAGCGCCATGTCCCTTTCTCCGTCTTGCCCATCCTGCCGCCAACCCATGGAGGCACACCAATTTGCCAGCAACCTGGGCCACACGCTGGAGCTGGACATCTGCTTCGCCTGCCAGGGCCTGTGGTTCGACAGCAAGGAGAACCTCAAGCTCACGCCCGGCTCAGTGGTCGAGCTGTTTCGCCTGCTGCACGAGCACCGCGCGGACCAGCACACGCCTCTGCACGAGCCCATGGCCTGCCCGCGCTGCAGCACCTCGCTGGCCAAGGGATTCGACGTGGTGCGCAGCGGCCGCTACATGATCTACCGGTGTGCGCGCCAGCACGGCCGCTTCAGCAGCTTCTCGTCCTTCATGATCGAGAAAGGCTTTGTGCGCCACATGACGCGGCCGGAAATTGACGACTTGGCCAAACGCGTCGGCGCCATCTACTGCACCAGTTGCGGCGCCCCTGTCGATATCCGCAAAGACCACGCCTGCCCCTACTGCCGCGCCGCGTTCTCGCTGATCGACCCCGAGGCCGTGGTCCGCGCCATGGAGGGCTATGCCCAGGCCGGCGCTCGCGCCAAGGCCCACGCGCAGCACGCCTCGCCCGTCGACATCGGCGACGCCCTGGTGGCCCTCGAGCGCGACCGGGCGCGGGCTGAACGAGAGCGGCAGAAGCAGGCGTTCAGCGGGCTGAACAACCCCCAGGAGGTCTCATTCACCGGGGATTTGATTGCGGCGGGGGTGGCGTTAATCTGGGCGGCTATCAGGGAATAGCGGCAAGGGGGCCTGCGGCGTTTCGCATCCGTGGCTTCCGCATGGTTGATTCGCCGTCTTTGAACTTGAACTGACCGTTCGGGCTGAGCTTGTCGAAGCCTTGCGCGGCGCTTCGGCTGTACTCAGGGTACGGTTCAAGTTTTCTGATGCCAGATCAATAGGAGCAAGCATCCAGGCTGCCGGCAGCGTGCTGGCTCGACAGCTAAAGCGCCCTGAACCATTTGTCACAATGAGTTCGCCGCCTAGTGGCTAGCATCGCGCGGCAATAAGAACAGTAACAACTCTGCATCGGCAGGAGAGGTCGATCGGCGCGAAATCGGCGCGGACCGCCATGCTCGATGAGAGGGGAGGGATCTCAATGCGTAAAAGAGGAATGGCACGCGGTGCATCGGCCGCGCGCGGCTTGCCGGCCGGGCCCCCTGCAGGCTCGCGGAAACGGCCTGCGGACTGGCTTGGTTAGAAGGGTTGGTGCAGGGCTCGGGGCCGCTGGCCAGCACAGTCGGCACCCCGTCGGCAATATCACAGCGCAAAGCCCAATGCGAAGTTGCACGGCACGGCTCGCAATTGCAGGCCCGGCAAAACCGCATAGCTTATCGCGGCGTTGCCCGAGGCAGCTACCGAAGTGCTGGCTCGCATTAAGCACCGGCTTCCCGTGCATCGACCCGCCGCACCACTTGCAGGTGGAACTCGTGCGCCGCTCGCGGGGCAGGGGACCGAACGCGGTCCAGAGGGGGATTCACTCTCAATTAAAAATTAATAATGGCATTGCGACGGGGTTGAGGACTGCGGGTGGCTTAAATATCTATTGGTTAAGGCGGGTTTCCATCGATTTGGGAGTGGTATGTCGACTGTCGAATTTCGTATTGTTGTTTTGTGCTTGCTATGTCTCTTTTCCGGATTTTCTCAGGCGGAAATGCTTTCGGTTAAGCGGGATCCGAAATATATTTTCACCACGGCTTCGGGAAGAAGTAATAAATTAATGACTTTCGATAGCTTGGAGGAGGCGTGGGCAGAGGTTAAGGCTCGGTATGCGTCCTGGAATACAAATAATGCTCAGTATGAGATATCCAATCTGCGTGGTGAAGAGCCGCTTGGCTTGAGCTATAACGGGTTTCCTAGGTCGTACATGTGGGATGTCCGCAGAACATTATATGGAGTGCCTGATTTTTCAACTTCAAGAGAAATAACTCGAGCTCCGTATTGTGCGCAAGATAATGCAATCGCTGCGGGTGATGAAAAATGGGAGTTGTGGATAAGCGGCAATAGTGTGTGGTGTGAGAAAAAAATTGCCAATCCAATTATAGTCGAGCCTCCAGCCTTGACACAAAATACCTGTACTGCATCAAATTACACGGATGCGTTGGGAAGATATGCTGATGGCGGCATGGTTGGCGACCCCATTGTGGTTCCGGCTGGTGAGAATGTTCAAGCTGAACTGGATTATATAGACGGAGGCGCCGGTGTCTTAGGGGTGGAGCGCTATTTCCGCAGTCGATGGGCTACCGATGAACTGACGAAGAGCTATGGACAGGGGCGGGCATGGAGGCACAACCATGCAGCAGGATTCAATCAAATATCGGATCATGCACTCAGAATTGACTTGCCTTATGGCAGAGAGCGATTTTTCGTACGAGATACATTTTCCAATGGGGGAGCTCCAAGCGATTGGCGTTCTGCCTCGGGAACGGATGCTCTCACCAAGGAGGGAAATTCATGGGTTCTGAGGCTTGTGGAAGATAACTCGATCTACAGATTTAATGACAGGGGGCAGTTGGTGTCAGTGGAGCAGCCTAATGGGTGGACTTTGATCTATACCTATAACGGTGATTTGCTCCGAGAGGTGCGCGATTATTTTGGCAGGACTTTAAAATATGAATATAACGGGATGTCATATATTTCGCGAATTGTACCTCCGGACGGGGGGGGTATTGAGTATTCGTATGATGGGGATAGGCTCAAGAGTGCGATCTATCTGGACCGGACTTATCGTACTTACCATTATGAAAACCCTCAGTATGTAAATTTATTGACGGGCGTTTCGATTCAAGGGTTGCGCTATTCATATTTTGAATATGATTCGAAGGCGGTTGCCATAAGTACTGCTTTGGCGGGCGGTGTTGGAAAATACACCATTGACTATAAGGGGGCGCCAATTCCTGTTTCTGGTGCCACTGTGGCTGATCCGTTGGGGACGCTGCGAAATTATTCTTTTAGGGATTACAAAGGTAGTTGGATCGTGGCATCCTCTACTAAGTATTCACCCACGGGCAAGCCGGATGCAGTTTCTCGTGCACAGAACAGCTCGGGATTGGTGACCTCGATAGCGGATTTCTCCAATGCAGTCACGAATATTCAATGGGATAACGTTCGCCGACTGCCTGTCAAGGTCACTGAAGCCTCGGGCCGTCCAGAGTCTCGCGTCACCGAGATTGACTGGCATGCGCGATGGCGCTTGCCCGTTTCAGTCGTAGAGATGGGGCGGACGACACGCTATACATACGATGATCACGGCAACGCTTTGACCCGAGCTGTTATCGATGCAGTAGGGGGCATCTCGCGCACCACCAGTTGGGCCTACCATCCGTCGGGGTTGCTTGCTACAGAAACCTTTCCCAACGGTGCAATCACCAGCTACCAGTACGACAGTGTTGGTAATTTGGCCGGTACAACCAACGCCCTCGGTCATGTGACCACCTACACGCACGACGGTGCTGGCAGGGTAGTGACTCACACGGCACCCACAGGGTTGGTCACGGTTTACACCTACGATGGGCGAGGCCGTGTCCTCAGTGTTACGAAGGGAGGCTTAGCCACTACCTTTATGTACCACCCCGGTGGTCAAGTCGCCACCGCTAGCCTGCCGCATGGCCATGTCGTGACCTACACCTACGACGCCGCCCAGCGCCTTACAGGTTGGAGCGACAACCGCGGCAACTCCGGCACCTACACCCTGGACGCTATGGGCAACCGCACGCAGGAGGACATTCGCAACGCCCAAGGGCAGACCGTCTGGCGTCTGGCGCGCACCATTAATAGCCTGAACCGAATTCAATCCTTGACCCTCGGGGCGCAATCCACAACCTTCAACTACGACGCCAATGGAGAGGCGTACGCGGCTACAAATGGGCTGGGCCAGTACTCTGGCCGAAATCTCGACGCTCTGCGACGTGTCATAGGGCATACCGACGGAGAGGGCCGTGGAGCTTCTACCGTTTACAACGCCCTCGACAGCGTCACCCAAGCCACCGACTTCAAAGGCGTAACCACCACCTACACCCGCGACGCCCTCGGCAACGCCACCACAGAAACCAGCCCCGACAGCGGCACCGAAACCGCCCAGTACGACGCCCTGGGCCTACCCAAGACCGTCACCGACGCCCTGGGCCAGGCCACCACCATCGAGCGCGACCTGCTGGGCCGCCCCACGCTCATCACGTATGCCGATGGCCGCACCACCACCCTGCGCTACGACCTCACCGCCACCAGCAAGGGCTACCTCGGCGAGATCGTGGACGCCAGCGGCACTACCACCTACGAACGCGACCCACTGGGCCGCGTCACCGCCAAAACCCAGCGCCTGATCAACGGCGACACCCGCAGCGTCAGCTACGCCTACAACGCCAACGGCCTGCTCGCCAGCACCACCTACCCCGGCGGCCAGGCCCTGCAATACCTCTACGACACCACCGGCCAGCTCACCGGCCTCACCTGGGCCGGCCAACCGGTGGTGAGCGGCATCACCTGGAACCCCCTGGGCCAGCCCACCGGCTGGAGCTGGAACCTGCCCGGCGGCGGCACCGCCATCCCCGCCAGCCGCAGCTACAACACCGCAGGCCAGCTCACCGCCACCGAATTCAGCAGCTACCAATACGACGCCGCAGGCCGCATCAATGGCATCACGCAAAACCTGTGGCAGCCCGCCAGCACCAACCCCCAGGACAGCACCATCAGCGAGGCTCCAGCCAGCTGGACCGTGCAATACAGCCCCGCAGGCCGCATCACCGGCTTCACTCGAACCACGTCAGCCAACGGAACCGACACCGCCACCTTCCAATACGACCCCAATGGCAACCGCAGCGCCAGCACCCGCGAGGTGGCCGGCACCACCACCAGCCGCACCTACAGCGGCGAAGCCAGCCACAACCGCCTGCTGGGTTTTAGCCAAACCACCAGCACCGGCGGCAACAGCGCCAGCACCAGCGTCACCTACCAATACAACAGCGCAGGCGACCTGCTCAGTGACGGCCTGACCCGCTACCACTACGACAGCGAAGGCCGCCTGGACAGCGCCACCACCGGCCAGGGGGCAGACGCCCCTACCACCAAATACGCCCACAACGCCCTGGGCCAGCGGGTGTTCAAGACCGAGCCCTTGTTCAGCAGCGCAGCCACCCCAGGCACCGGCAAGAACCTGAACAACCTGCTGGCCGACGACGGGGAGGAAAGCGAACAAGAACCCCCCGGCCTGATCCAGCAATTCCTGAACTTCTGGAGCAAGCTGTGGAGCCCCAGCACCAGCGACGCCGAGAAACTGGGCTGGAGCTACGTGTACGCCGAAGACGGCAGCCTGCTGGGTGAATACGGCTCCGGCGGCAGCGCCAGCAGCGGCACCAGCCAATACCTGTACCTGCCCACCGCCAGCGGCCCCATGCCGATCGCGGCCATCATCAAAGGGCAAACCTACGCCATCCACAGCGACCACCTGAACACGCCCAGAAAGCTGACCCAGGCCGATGGGCAAGCGGCGTGGCAGTGGGCGTACAGTGCGTTTGGGGAGGAGCAGCCGACCACGGGGGCGAAGCGGTTTACCAACGAAACCACCACTCCCAACACAGGTGCCGCCAGCATCCCGGAGGTGACGTTCAATCTGCGCTACCCCGGCCAATACTTCGACAGTGAGACGAAGCTGCATTACAACCACTTCCGCAGCTATGACGGCAGGACGGGGCGGTATACGCAGGGTGATCCTATTGGATTGGATGGGGGGTGGAATCGTTTTAGTTATGTGAGTGGAAATCCGCTGAGCTACACCGATCCATTAGGTTTGTGGGAAATTTCAGATATTTTTCCTGAGGATGCGCCAATCCTACCTATTGGCAGGGCATTAGGCGGGGTTGTTGCTTATGGGCAGGGAATAATTACCGGAAACATCGCGTTAGCCGATGCCGCCATGGAAGGCTTGCAATGCAGCAGAGCCGAAAATATGGAAGCGCTAGGTATCGTTCTATCTGTGGGGCGTGGCGGTAGGCAAACGCGCTTGCGGGAGTTATCTACGGACAATAAGTTGGGTGCTGCAGATAGAGGGTGGTTGATGCAGGAAATAAATGCCATTAATCGTGGAAAAAGGGTGAGTATCCGAAATCCTCCGGGAAAGGATCTTGCTCATGAGAGAGGTCGGGAAGCTGCAAAAGGATATGATTATGGTAATGCCAATCTGCAAGATCGCAATCTACACAAGCTGCAGCACAAATACGATAATTTTGGACGTGCTAACAAGGAAAGGCCTTTGCCATGATTTCTAATGACAAGGAGATTAATGCGATTATTTCTCTTGCTGGTCCAAAGAGGTTTGCCAGATTTGTAAAGGTAGTGGCAGACCGGCAAGAGGTATGGGGTTTGTATAGAGAGGGATGGGCTCTGGCTCAATCCGATGAAGGAGAAAAGGTTTTTCCACTCTGGCCAGCTAGGGAGTATGCGGAACTGTGTGCGGTGAGTGAATGGGATGGATACAAGGCTGAACCCATTGAGTTGGAGGATTTTTTAAATAATTTATTGCCGCAACTTGCTATAGATGGGGTTTTGCCGGGGGTTTTTTATACGCCTACCGATAAGGGGGTAACACCTTCTGTAAATATATTGAAGGCTGCGATAGAAAAAGAGTTGGAAAATTATTAATTTTTTCTTCGATTTCCCCATCCCCTCCAGCAAGGGCTACCTGGGCGAGATCGTGGACGCCAGCGGCGCCACCACCTACGAGCGCGACCCGCTGGGCCGCGTCACCAAGAAGACCCAGCGCCTGATCAACGGCGACACCCGCAGCGTCAGCTACAGCTACAACGCCCAGGGCCTGCTCGCCAGCACCACCTACCCCGGCGGGCAGGCACTGCAATACGTCTACGACACCACCGGCCAGCTCACCAGCCTCACCTGGGCCGGCCAACCTTTGGTCAGCGGCATCACCTGGAACCCCCTGGGCCAGCCCACCGGCTGGAGCTGGAACCTGCCCGGCGCCGGCACCGCCATCCCTGCCACCCGACCCTCACAAGGCCATCCCTGGTTTTAGCGCGTTCGCCTTGATGTCTTCTGCCCTGAAACTCGTTGTTTTCCCCTTGCGCAGCACGGCCAGAACCGCCAGGTTCGCGCAGCTTTGCGGCTTCATCAAGCCTTCGCCTTGCCAATCCCAGTCGAACTGACGGTCATGGGTTGCAATGTGCAGTAGGTCGCCCACAATGCACGCCACGGCTGGCCGCTGGCTGGCGTGCCACGCAGTCGCCGTGGCTCCAAAACCCGCAGAAGGAAGGAGTCCCCCGTGCAGCAGCAGCCCCGCAGCCGACGCCGAGTGCAACCCTCCGCCGCGCGCCCTCCGGCCGATTGCGCGCAGGCCTGTGCGCGGTTGCCTGCCGTGCCCAGCACCCTGCTGATTCCGCTGGCGGCGCGGGCGTATGGGGGGCGTTACTTCCCTTGGCTGGACTGTGGCGATGCCGTGGCGGCGCAGCTGCTGGAGCGGCTGGAGGTGGATGCCAGCGCCACGCTCGACGATCTGCCCACCGTGCTCAATGTGCTTTGGCGCACGCGGGCCATCAAGGAGGCGGGGGCTGCCTTCTTTGCGCAGCACCCGCAGGGCTGGGGGGTGAACCTGGGCTGCGGCCTCACGCACCACTTTCAGTGGCTGGACACGGGGGCCAACCATTGGCTGGATGCCGATCTGCCCGCGGTGATGGGGTTGCGCGAGGCGCTGCTGGTGCCGCGCTGCCCGCGCCAGCGCCATGCGCAGGTGGACCTGACCCAGCCGGGCTGGTGGCAGCGGCTCGGCCTTGGGCAGGGCGCGGGCGCGCAGCCGGTGCTGGTGGTGTGCGAGGGCGTGCTCATGTACCTGCAGCCCGATCAAGTGCGCGCCGTGCTGGCGGAGTTCGCGCAGCACGCGCCCGCAGGGTCGCGCCTGGTGCTGGATACCTTGACCCGCCAGGCAGTGGGCCACGCCGGCGTGCACGCCAGCGTGGGCGCCACGGGTGCCGAATTCTGCTGGGGCGTGGGCCGCATGGCCGAGCTGGCCGATGTACACCCGCGCCTTGCGCTGCTGCGCGAGCAGAGCGTGTCGGAATGCTATGGCTGGGCGGGGCTGGCGCTGGACATGCTCACCCGGCCGTGGCTGGGGGCGCCGCTGTATGGGCTGGCGACTTTGGGGGTGGAGGACGGGGCGCACTGAGAGGCTGAGAATCTTTTGTCCCAGCCCGCCATGCACGCCAAACACTCCGCACGCCGCAAGCAAATGCTCGCCATAGCCCGAGCTATGGCTGTGCTTTGCGCCTAGATCCGAAGCGTTTTCGCGCGCCTTTCGGGCTCGGCCAAAAAACTCTCAGCCTCTGAGCCGCCCCGGACGCATCGCATTCTCTTGTGCTGCGAAGCGAGTCCTTCGGCGGATCCGGGACACGCCTTCGGAAGCCGTGCGTGGCGCTTCCACAAGCTCAGCGTGAACGGTCCGAAGTCAGGCGACGTTCATCATACAAAACCGGCTGCAAGCCAATACTGACAAGCGCTACCAGCTATGTTTTTTGAAGCTGCGTGGCCGTTGCGGGCGCCAGCACGCGCATCCACGCTGGCGGCTTGCCCGTGAGCTGGCCCACGATGGCGGCCTGCAGTGGTGGCAGGCGCCGCGCGCCCTGCAGCACCAGCTGGCGCAGCAGCCGTGGCACGGGGCGGGCGTCGGTGTACAGGCGCACGATGGCGTTGGTGCCCTGGTAGATGGGCCAGGCGTGGCGATGGTGGCCCTGCGCGTAGCGCTCCAGGGCGGCGGGGTTGCCAATGTCCTGGCCGCGCTGGCGGGCGTCCACCAGGGCGGCGGTCAGGCGCTCTACCCCGGCCAGGCCCAGGTTGTAGCCGTGTGCGGTCACGGGGTGCATGCCCACGGCCGCGTCGCCCAGCAGTGCGCAGCGGTGGCCGGCAAAGCGCTGCGCGTACACGGCCACCAGCGGGTAGGCGTAGCGCTCGCCCGCCAGTTCCATGGCGCCCAGGCGCTGGTCGAACTGCGCCTGCACCTGGGTGGCAAAGTCGTGTGCGCTCAGCGCCATCAGCGCGGCGGCATCGGCCGAACCGGCGGTAACCACCACCGAGCACAGCGGGTGGCCTTCGGGCGCGTCGGGCAGGGGCAGCACGGCCAGGGTGCGCTCGTAGCCAAAGCACTCGTGCGCCACGTTGCCGTGGGGCTGTGCGTGGCGCATGCGGCAGACGATGACGGTGCGGCCAAAGTCGGTCATCTGGGCGCCGATGCCCAATTGCCGGCGCGTGGCCGAGAAGCGGCTGTCGGCGGCCACGAGCAGGGGCGCGCTCAGGCGCTGGGTGGGTTGTGATCCGGCCGCTGCGCTGCCGCTGGGCGAGGGGGCGGACGACGGCACGTAGTCCAGCTCGGCGTGGGTGGAAAGGGTCGCCACCCGGGTCACCTGCGCGCCGGTGAGGATGCGCACCCCCGGCGTGCGCGCCGCCACCGCGTAGGCGCTGCGGCGCAGGGCGTGGTTGGGCACGATGAAGCCCAGCGCCCCGGGCGCGGGGCCTGCGCCATGGGTGGCGCGGGCATCCAGCTGCAGCGCGCTGTGCCGGCCCAGGGGGCCATCGTGCACCTGGGCCTGGCAGATGGTGCCCACTTCGCCATCGGCCAGCTCGGCCCAGCTGCCCAGCCGCTGCAGGGTGGCGCGGCTGGGGTGGGTGAGGGCGATCTCGCGGCCGTCGGGTGCGGGCGCGGCCAGCGTGGCTGCGGCCTGCTGCTCGACCACTGTGGCAGTGAAGCCGGCCTGTGCCAGCGAAATGGCCAGCGACAGGCCGGCAGGGCCTGCGCCGACGATGAGGACATCGCAGTCGGGAGTCGTCATGGAAGAACGCGGGGGCGGTCCCCCGGCGCGGGTATGGGCAGGCGGCCATTGTGGGCACGCGCGGGCCGGCAGGTATTGCCCTGCGTCAATGCCGGGTGCTGCGCTTGCTATCAGTTATGTAGCTGCTTGCGCTTGCCGTACAAGCGCGAGGGGCCAAAAACGCTTGGAGCACCAGGCCCTGGCACCAGGGAAAGGTTTCAGGCTCTGGCGGCCTTGCGCGGAGCCCGGGCGGATTTCTTGCGGCCGGTGCCTGCGCCCTCCTTGCCCCGCAGGTGCAGCACCCAGGTCACCAGCAGCCACAGGTACGACAGCAGCACGCTGTAGGCCGCCACTGCGGCCAGCGACAGCGGCGGCGCCGCGATGGAGCGGGGATCGGCCATGGTCTTGAGCAGTTGCAGCGTGCCCGTGCCCAGCGCCGGGTTGGCCTGAGGGCTGCCCGAGCGGGCCATGCGCGCCGCCATGAAGACAAAGAACTCCATCAACAGGGCGCCCATCACAAAGCACGCCAGCAGCGCCATCAGCTGGGCCAGTGCCTTGCGATTGCCCTTGGCCAGAAAGTACAAGGCCGACACCAGCAGAAGGGCCGGAAGCAGGTAGGCCAGGGCAGGCCAGGCAGACATCAATTGGGGCATCGAAAGCAAACCAGGGTGGGCGGGGCCCGGCGCGCGCGAGAGCATGCCGGGGGCACGGGAGCGTGCCGTATCCGCGCATGATAGGCCCACGCCGTGGTCAGCTTGGGATGCTCTGCACGAATCACTGAGCCGGGTGCATCTGCGGCCCCGGGCGGTCTGCCGCGCAAGCAAAACCTCGCAATGGCTTCGGCTATCGCTGCGCTAGCTGCCCAAGCAGCCCGTCCCGATCCGCAGCGCACGCTTGCCGCTCGATCCGTGCACAGGTTCCCTTGCCGTGCAGGGGGGCTGGCACTTGTTCCCCATCGGCCAGTGCGCCCGTGGGGAGGCCGCCGCGGCCTTCAGCCCGCTGCCGGCGGGGCAACAAAGTCCGCCACCGCGGCCAGCACCGCTGCGGCCTGCAGCAACTTGCGATGGCCCAGCCCTTCGGTGGCCAGCAGCGTGGCGCCCGCGATGTGATCGCGGTAGGCCTCGCCGTCGGCAAAGCGGTTGATGCGGTCGCCCCGGTCGTGCACGATCAGTGTCGGCAGTGCGATGCGCGGGCCCACGGCCGGGGGCTCGAACTGGCGCATCAGGATGCCTTCGCGCGCCTCGATGCGGCGCTGCAGCGCGGCGCGCGTGCGCTCGGACAGGCCGAACACCTGCGCGAAAAGGCGGGTGTATTCATGCGCCGAGGCGGGCGGCGCGAGCAGCACCAGCCGATCGGTCGCCAGGCCCCGGCCGGCTGCGTGCGCGGCTGCGTTGGCGGCCAGCGAATGGGCTACTACGGCGCGTGGCGCCGCGTCCTGGGCATGGAGGCGTTCGGTGGTGTATTCGATGGCCCGGGCGAACTGCGGCAGGTTGCTTGTGCGGCCGCGGCTCGCGCCATGGGCGGGCAAGTCCGCCAGCACGGGGCGCAGGCCGCGCGCCGCCAGCGCTTCGGCCAGGGGCAGCATCTGCCGGGCGTGGCCGCCCCAGCCATGCAGCAGCAGCACGGTGGGGCCTTGGGGCAACGCCGCGGGCGTGTACAGGGTGATTTCCGCGTCTTCAAACGGCCAGCGCTGGGTGCGCCAGGTCCCGCCCAGCTCGGCGCCGCGGCGGCCCGGCTTGCGCAGCGGCAGCGGCGTGCCGAACACGCGGTAGGCCGCGCGCACGGCCAGCGCGGGCCACAGCCGCTGCGCCGTGCCCAGGGCCAGGCGCACCAGCCGCATGCCCGGGCTTTCGCCGTAGTAGCGGCCGGTGGTGTGCAAGGGGGTGGTGATGGAAGAGGTCATCGCAAGCTCCAGAAGCGGGGGATGAGGAAGACAGGAACGGGAAGAAGGGGTCAATAGAAGACCCAGTCGCGGTTGCTGCGCGGCAGGCCCGCCATGGCACGCCACAACCCTGCGGCGATGCGGGCCAGGGCGGCCACCAGCACGGCGGCCAGAACGGCGATCAGAAGAATCAGCATGGTGTTTCCTTTCTTCGCACGATTGTGCGAAATTAGGGCGGAAAAAAGAGCCAGGCGTGTCCGTGCTGGAAAGTGCGCGTGGCTCAGCGGGGAAGGTAGCTTTGTTTGAGGCGGGCCCACGACGCCTCGGTGCGCTGCACGGCCTGCGGATCGCGCAAGAAGCGAACGTCGTGCAGCAGGCCCATGATGGTGGCGTAGATCTCGCCCACCAGTTGTTCGGGCGGCGTGTCCGGTGCCAGGTGGCCTGCCTCGATGGCCTGCACCACTGTGCGGCGCAGCGCGGCGCGCCAGCGGGTGATCTCGCTGTGCAGCAGGTCGCGCAGCTCGCCGTCGCGGTCGTCCAGCTCGAAGGCACCGGCGGTGTAGATGCAGCCGGTGAAAGCCTCCACGTCCCGCGTGCGGGCGATCCAGCGGCGCACGATCTCGTCCAGGCGCGGCAGGCCCTTGGGCTGCTGCATCGCGGGCACGAACACGTCAGCCAGGAATCGGCGGCCGAACTCCTCGATCACGGCCTTCTGCAGCGCCTCGCGCGAACCCGCGCGGGAGAACACGCCGCTCTTGGAAAGCCCCACGCGATCGGCCACGGCCTGCAGCGTGATCGACTCCAGTCCCTCGGCCGCAGCCAGGTCCAGCGCGGCGCCCACGATGGCGGCGCGCGTGAGCTCGGCTTTTTGTGTCTTGGCGTCCATGAGGCGAAATTTAGCACACTTGTGCTAAATTCAAATCACCCTGTCGCAGACAGGGGCGGAGGTGTGGGCATATTGTGCAAACGTATCGCCAAGCCTTTACCAACCGTCCAGGAACCCTCCGAAAGCCCATGAAAAAGCAAGAACGAGACGACCTCCTTGAGCGCCTGCAGGCCCGCTTTGCGCGCCATCCCCACCGGCATACCGGCATCGCCTGGGAGCAGGTGGCTGCCCGCCTCGATGCCAACCCCGCAGCGCTCGAGGTGCTCGCGCGGATGGAGGCTTCGGGCGGTGAGCCGGATGTGATGGGCCGCGCCGAGGCGAGTGGCCAGTACCTCTTTTGCGACTGCTCCGCAGAAAGCCCGGCCGAGCGCCGAAGCCTTTGCTATGACCGCGCGGCCTGGAACGCGCGCAAGGAGGCCAAGCCCCAAGGCAGCGCCGCCGAAGCTGCCGCAGAGATGGGCGTCGAGTTGCTGGACGAAGCGCAATACCGCGCCCTGCAGGCCCTGGGCGAGTTCGATCTGAAAACCTCCAGCTGGCTGGCCACGCCCGCGGACGTGCGTGCGCTGGGAGGTGCCCTGTTTGGAGACCGCCGCTACGGGCGCGTGTTCGTGTACCACAACGGCGCGCAGTCGTACTACGCGGCGCGGGGCTTTCGGGGGCTGTTGCGGGTCTGATCGCCCGTGCCCGGCGGGCTTGGGCCGGGAGTCAGCCCAGGCGGCTTTCGTCCTCGGGCGGGGTCTCGCGCTGCCCCGGAGGCGGGTCCAGCGGCTTGCGCGTGCGGGGCCACCAGCTTTCGATGCGGTCGGCCGCCCAGTCCTTGCCGCCCAGGCCGAACGCCAGCGCAATGGCAAACACCACCCCGCCCAGGATGATCAGGAAGCTCTGCCGCACGATGCTGCCGCCCACCTGCAACTGGTCCAGCGCAATGAGCACCACGAACACCACAATGGCGTATTGCGCCACGCTGCCCAGCAGCGCCGCGTCGGGCAGCTTCAGGCGCCGGCAGTAGGCCGTCACGGTGTTGCCCACGAACCGCGCGAAGTAGGCGCCAAAGGCCAGCATCAGCAGGGCGATGAACACATTGGGCAGGAACCACACCACGCGGCTGAGCAAGGCGGTGACGTAGCTCAGCCCCAGGCCATTGAAGGCCACCAGCAGCGCTGCCAGCAGCACCAGCCAGTACACCAGCAAGCCGAAGATGGAGGTGGTGTCGCCCTCCATGCCGCCCTGGCGCAAGAAGCCGTCCAGGCCGGCGCGCTCGGTGAGCACCTTGAAGTTGATCGCGCGCAGGCCGCGGGTGACGGCGAAGCGGGCCGCCTTGGCCAGCAGCCAGCCGCCCAGCACGACCAGCAGGGCGATCAGGACGCGCGGCAGAAAAGCGCCCACCTGGAAGAGCATGGCGCGCGCCGGCTCCAGGTGAATTCCGATGTTGTCCATGGATGTCTCTCGGTTGAAAAGGGGGATGGCTGCGTGCCCCGAGGTTTCAGGAGGCGCCGGCGGCGCCGATCAGCGCGAGGATGCCCTGCAGCGGCACCTGAACCCAGTCCGCGCGGTTGTTCAGCTCGTAGCGCAATTCGTACAGCGCCTTTTCCAGCTCGAAGAGGCGCAGCAGTGCGTCCGCGCCTTCGCGTTCGTGTCCGCTGGCGCGGGCGGTGGCGCCGGCATAGGCCTCCAGAAATGCCGTGCGCGTGGCTTGCTCCCATTGCTGGACGGCCGCGTCCAGGCGCAGCAGTTCTTCGGTGCTTTGCGAGGCGTGCTTGAGTGCGGCCCAGCGCGCATAGTTGAACGAGCGCAGCATGCCCGCCACATCGCGCAGCGCCGATCCCTTGGCGCGCCGCTCTTCGAAGCTGCGGCCGGGCTCGCCCTCGAAGTCGATGATGACGAAGTCATTGCCCGTCACGAGCACCTGGCCCAGGTGGTAGTCGCCGTGGTAGCGGGTCTTGACGCCGCCGGCCTGCAATGCCGCAGGGTCATTCGCAGCAGCCTCGATGCGTTCGAGCACGGCTGGGCGCCGTGCCAGCACGGCCTGTGCGTCTGCCTGGGTGGCCGGGGGCAAGTCAGCCAGGCGGCGCTCCAGCAGCGCCAGCGTCTCGCCCGCCTCGGTGGCGGCGCGCACCCGGTAGGCCTGCAGGTCCTGCGCAGTAAGCGGTTCGGGGTCGAACGACGGGTAGCCGGTGCGCAGCGCCAGCGCGCGGTGCAGCTCGGCTGTGCGGTGGCCCAGCATGGCGGCCAGCGCCAGGTAGCCTCCGTGCACATCCGCGGGAGGTTCGTCGGGCGACAGACGGATGTCTTCCAGGAACCGCTCCAGGTAGCCCAGTGTGTAGTCCCAGCCATCGCCCTGGTTGGCCACGTACGACTGCACCAGCGCCAGTGTCATCTGCGTTCCGTCGTGCGCCGTGTACTCGAGCGCGCCCGCCACGGGCACGCAGTGCGGGTAGCGCGCCACCTCGGTCAGGAACCGGCCCACTTCCAGCTCAGGGTTCACGCCCGGGCGCAGTCGCCGGTAGCCCTTGAGGAACAGGCTCTCGCCCAGGGTGACCACGGTATTGCTGCTTTGCGCCCCGGGGCGGCTCACGGGCAGCTCGTCCAGGTCCTGCGCCAGGCCCGCGAATGCCGAGGTGGGGCGAAAGCGCAGCACGCCACGTTCGGTCGCCACCTCGCGGTTGGCGCCGATGGCGCGGACCACCGCGCGGCAGAACACCTCGTCGTGGAAGGCGTCGCCCATCACGCCCACATTGGCCTGCTGGCGGATGCGCGCCAGGCCGCCGGGACTCAGGCGCTTGAGCCGCTCCTCATCGGTTTCTTCCCAGGCCAGCGCCAGCGGCACGAAGTAGGCGGCGCTCTCCTGAGGGCCTTCAATGGACAGGAGGGGCAGCATCCATTCGTGGCCCGCTTCAGTCCACACCGCGTGGTCGTCGATGCGTGCCCGCCGCACGGCTTGACCCTTGGCCGCGTACCAGCGCTGCAACTCCAGGTAGCGGGGCAGCGTGTCGGTTTCGAACTGGGTGCGCATGCGCTCGGCCATCCCGATGCGCCAGGGCATCACGCGGTCGCGGAAGAAGCTGGTCCACCCGTCGAAGAGCACCAGCACCGGGCGCTCCTGCAGGTCCAGCCCGTCCTGGTGCCAGGGCGGGATCACTGCCTCCGCCGACAGGCGGAACCAGTAAAAGCCGTAAGAGGGCAGGGTGAGCAGGTAAGGCAGGTCGCCGATGGGCGGGAAGGTCACCCGCCCGAGCATCTCCACCGGTGCGCGGCCCTTGTAGGCCGACAGGTCCAGTTCCACCGGCTGCGCCGCGCGCGAGAGGTTGAACACGGTGAGGATCACGTCGTCCTCGTACTCGCTCAGGTAGGCGAGGATCTTGCGGTTGCCGGGCTTGAGGAAGGTGCGCTTGCCCCGCCCGAAGGCATGGCTGGTCTTGCGCACGGCGAGCATGCGGCGCGTCCAGTTCAGCAGCGAGCTCTGGTCGCGCGCCTGTGTTTCCACGTTCAGCGCCTCGTAGCCGTACATCGCATCCATGATGGGTTGCAGGTACAGGCGTTGCGGGTCCGCGCGCGAGAATCCGGCGTTGCGGTCGGGGCTCCATTGCATGGGCGTGCGCACGCCGTTGCGGTCGCCCACGAACACGTTGTCGCCCATGCCGATCTCGTCGCCGTAGTAAATGATCGGCGAGCCCGGCATGGACAGCAGCATGCTCTTCATGAGCTTCACGCGGTCGAGATCGTTTTCCATCAGCGGGGCGAGCCGGCGCCGTATCCCTAAGTTGATGCGCGCGCGGGGGTCGGCCGCGTACATGCTGTACATGTAGTCGCGCTCCTTGCTGGTCACCATCTCCAGCGTCAGCTCGTCGTGGTTGCGCAGGAAGATGGCCCATTGGCAACCCTCGGGGATCTCGGGCGTCTGCTGCAGGATCTCGACGATGGGGTGACGGTCTTCCTGCGCGATGGCCATGTACATGCGCGGCATCAGCGGGAAGTGGTAGGCCATGTGGCACTCGTCGCCATCGCCAAAATACTCGCGCACATCCTCGGGCCACATGTTGGCTTCGGCCAGCAGGAAGCGGTTCTTGTACTCGGCGTCGATGGCCGCGCGCAGTTTCTTGATCACGGCGTGCGTTTCGGGCAGGTTCTCGTTGCTCGTGCCGTCGCGCTCCACCAGGTAGGGGATCGCATCCAGCCGGAAGCCGTCCACGCCCATGTCCAGCCAGAAGCGCATGGTCTTGAACACGGCCTCCAGCACGGCCGGGTTGTCGAAGTTCAGGTCGGGCTGGTGGCTGAAGAAGCGGTGCCAGTAGTAGGCCTTGGCCACCGGATCCCAGCTCCAGTTCGACGTCTCGGTGTCGGTGAAGATGATGCGCGTGCCCTGGTAGATCTGGTCGGTGTCGCTCCACACGTAGAAGTCGCGCTCGGGCGAGCCGGGCGGCGCGCGGCGTGCGGCCTGGAACCAGGGATGGTCCGACGACGTGTGGTTGATGACCAGCTCGGTGATCACGCGCAGCCCGCGCTCGTGCGCCGCGTTGAGCATTTCGCGGAAATCCTGGAGCGTGCCGTACTGGGGGTGCACGTCTTCGTACTCGGAAATGTCGTAGCCATCGTCGCGCAGCGGCGAGGGGTAGAACGGCATCAACCAGATGGTGTTGACGCCCAGCTCCTTCACGTAGTCCAGCTTGGCCGTCACCCCCTTGAAGTCACCCACGCCGTCGTTGTTGCTGTCGAAGAACGCCTTCACGTTGAGCTGGTAGATCACCGCATCCCGGTACCACAGTGGATCGTCGCTGGTGTCGATCTCGGGGTTCTCGGGCGTGATGCCGGGCGCAGGCTCGGGCAGCGCACCGGCAGGCGCTCCAGGGAGCGCGCCCGGAGGGGCGCCTGCGGGCGCCTGGTGGGGTGGTGGAGCGAGAAGAGCGTTCATGGTCATTCGTCGGCCGTTGGTTTTGGGGTGCGCAGCGTTCGCGTGTCCGGGTGCCGCCGGGGCTCACTCGAAGTAGTCAAAGTCGTGTTCGCTGCGCACCCGGCGGCGCACCACGAACACATGGGCTGGCATGCGGTGCGGGTCGAGCTGCACGAAATGCCAGTCGCCCTGCCACACAAAGCGCTGGTGGCTCAACTGGTCGTGCATCTGCCATGGTGCGCCTTCGGCACCTTCGCCACCCTCGCCATTGACCCACGCGGCGCTCAGGTTCACCCAGCCCGACTGGACGTGGTGCGCGTCCAGGTTCACCACCGTGACCACAGTGTTGCGCCCGTCCGGCGAGCGCTTGGCATATGCGATGAGCGCCGGGTTGTCGATCTGCAGGAAGCGCAGGCTGCCGTTGGCGTGCAGGGCCGGGTTCTCGCGCCGGATGCGGTTGACGTGTGCGATGAAGCTGGAGAGGTTGCCGGGCCGTTCGTAGTCCCATTGGCGAATCTGGTACTTCTCGGAATGCAGGTACTCCTCGCTGCCGGGCTCCCGCGGCAAGTGCTCCAGCAGTTCGTAGGCCGGTCCATAAATGCCGTAGCTGGCCGACAGCGTGGCCGCCAGGACGAGGCGAGACATGAACACCGCGGGCTCTCCGCCCTGCAGATGCTCATGCAGGATGTCTGGCGTGTTGGGCCACACGTTGGGTCGGAAGTACTCCTTGCCCGGCCCGTGGGCCAGTTCGGTGAAGTACTCGACCAGCTCCTCCTTGGTGTTGCGCCAGGTGTAGTAGGTGTACGACTGCGTGAAGCCTCGCTTGGCCAGCCCGTGCATCACCTTCGGCCGGGTGAACGCCTCGGCCAGGAAGATCACATCGGGGTGCGTGCGCTGCAGTTCGGTGATCACCCATTCCCAGAACGGAAAGGCCTTGGTGTGCGGGTTGTCCACACGGAAGATGCGCACCCCTTGGCCGATCCAGTGCTCGAACACGCTCTTGAGCTCGGTCCACAGGCCCTGCCAGTCGTCGCACTCGAAGTTGAAGGGGTAGATGTCCTGGTACTTCTTGGGCGGGTTCTCGGCGTACTGCACCGTGCCATCGGGGCGCCAGCGGAACCAGCCGGGGTGCTCCTTGACGTAGGGGTGGTCGGGCGCGCACTGGAACGCGATGTCCATGGCGATTTCCAGGCCCGCGGTGCGCGCTGCCGACACCAGTTCGCGGAAATCCTCGGGTGTGCCCAGCTCGGGCAGGATGGACTTGTGCCCGCCTTCTTCAGCGCCAATGGCCCAGGGGCTGCCCACGTCACCGGCCTCTGCCACCAGCGCATTGTTCTTGCCCTTGCGCTGCACGCGGCCAATGGGATGGATGGGCGGGAAGTACAGCACGTCGAACCCCATGGCGGCGATGGCCGGCAACCGGGCCTGCACGTCGCGCAGCGTGCCGTGGGCGCCTGGGGTGGGTGAGGTGGAGCGGGGGAACAGCTCGTACCAGGTGCTGTAGCGTGCGCGTTCGCGGTCGGCCACCAGGGGCAGCTCCACGGGGTAGCGGCATTCGTGGCGGCGGTCGGGGTAGCGGGCCATGATGGCGGCGGAGCCCTCGTCCAGCGCCACGTCCTTGAGCGCCGCGGTCTGGGCGGCGCGCGCCTCGCTGCCGGCGGCGGGCGGGGCCACGGCGGCGGTTTCCAGCGCGTGCGCCCATGTGGCCAGCATCTCGCGGTCTTCGGGCGTGGCGCGTTCGGCGGCGGCAGCGATCTCCAGGGCCCCCACGCGCGCGGCGATGCGGATGTCTTCGGGGTCCACGCGCCGCACCAGTTCCCGGCGCCAGGAGTCAAACGGGTCTACCCAGGCGGTCACGGTGTAGCGGTAACGGCCCGGAGATGGCGGCACCCAGGTGGCCTGCCATTCGTCGTTGCCCAGCGCAGTCATCGGCACTTCGGTGAAGGCGGTCTCGGATTCCTTGCGCCAGGCCAGCATGACGCGCAGCACGTCGTGGCCGTCGGTGAAACAGTGCGCGGTGACGGTGAAGGGCTCGCCCGCCACCCGCTTGACCGCGAAGCGCCCGCCGTCCACGGCGGGCAGCACGGCTTCGACCACGGCGCGGATGCGGCCGTCGCCGCTCCAGGTGTCGCTGGGGCTGCTGGACGGCGACGCTGGCTGCAGCAGGATGGGCGTGGTGTTGGTGGTTGGCATGGGCTCAAGCGGCTGCGGTTGCCGGCACGGGTTTGAGGATGAGGGTGGACAGCGGCGGCAGCGTGAGGCAGAGCGACTCGGTCCACTGGTGCGAGCGCACTGGCGTGGACGAGAGTCCGCCCAGGTTGCCCCAGCCGGCACCGCCGAATTCGCGGGCGTCGGTATTCAGCACCTCCTGCCAGTACCCCGCCGTGGGCACGCCCACGAGGTAGTTCTCGCGCGGGATCGGGGTCATGTTGCACACCACCAGCAGCGGTTGGGCCGGCGCTTGCGCCGTGCTGCCCTGGCGCGGCTTGCGCAGAAACGCGATCACGCTCTGCGCCGTGTCGTCGGCCTCTACCCAGGCAAAGCCTTCGGCCGAGAAGTCCACCTCGTGCAGCGCGGGCTCGCTGCGGTAGATGTGGTTGAGGGCCTGCACCAGCCGCTGCATGCCGCTGTGCCGCTCGCCGTGCAGGCAGGCCCAGTCCAGCTCGCCCTCATGCGTCCACTCGCGGCGCTGGGCAAACTCGCCGCCCATGAACAGCAGCTTCTTGCCCGGGTGCGACCACATCAGGCCGAACAGTGCGCGCAGGTTGGCAAACTGCTGCCAGTCATCCCCCGGCATTTTGTTGATGAGCGACCCCTTGCCGTACACCACCTCGTCGTGCGAGAGCGGCAGCACGAAGTTCTCGTTGAAGGCATAAACCATCGAGAACGTGAGCTTGTGGTGGTGGTAGCGGCGGTGGATCGGGTCTTCCTTCATGTACGCCAGGCTGTCGTGCATCCAGCCCATGTTCCACTTCATGCCAAAGCCCAGGCCGTTCATCTCGATGGGGCGCGACACCATGGGCCAGGCGGTGGATTCCTCGGCAATGCTCACGGTGTCCGGGTGGTCGCGGTAGAGCGAACGGTTGAGATGCCGCAGGAATTCGATGGCTTCCAGGTTTTCGCGCCCGCCGTGGCGGTTGGGGATCCACTGGCCGTGCTCGCGTGCGTAGTCGAGGTACAGCATGGACGCCACCGCATCCACGCGCAAGCCGTCCAGGTGGTACTTGTCGAGCCAGAAGAGGCCCGAAGACACCAGAAAGCTGCGCACCTCGTGCCGGCCGTAGTTGAAGATGCTGGAGTTCCACTCCGGGTGGTAGCCCTGGCGCGGGTCGGCGTGTTCGTACAGGTGCGTGCCGTCGAAGCGGTCCAGCCCGTGGGCGTCCGACGGGAAATGCGACGGGACCCAGTCGAGCAGCACGCCGATACCGCGCTGGTGCAGGTGGTCCACGAAATACATGAAATCCTGCGGCGTGCCGTAGCGTGACGTGGGCGCGAAGTAGCCCGTCGTCTGGTAGCCCCACGAGCCATAGAACGGATGCTCGGTGATGGGCATCAGCTCCACATGGGTAAATCCCATCTCCACCACGTAATCCGCCAGTGCATGGGCCAGCTCCCGGTATCCCAGCGGCGAGCCATCGCGCCGCCGCCAGGAACCCGTGTGCACCTCGTAGATGGACATGGGCGCATTCAGCGCGTTGCGCGGGCCGCGGTGGGCCATCCAGTCGTTGTCGTTCCATTCGTAGTCCAGCGACCAGGCGCGCGACGCGGTGGCGGGGGGCTGCTCGGCGTACACCGCAAAGGGGTCCGCCTTGTCCAGCCAGTGGCCTGCCTGCGTGACGATGCGGAACTTGTACGCCTGGCCGTGCGCGATGCCCGGCACATGCCCTTCCCACACGCCGCTGTCGTCGCTGCGGGGGCGCAGCGGGTCGGCCTCGCCGTGCCAGCCGTTCCAGTCGCCGATGACCGATACCGACGCCGCATTGGGCGCCCAGACGGCCACATCGGCGCCTCCCGTCGGCCGCAAATGGCAGCCCAGGGCCTGGTACAGGCGAGCGTGGGTTCCCTCCCGGAACAGATATGCATCGTGCGCGGTGAACGCGTTGAACGTGGTTTCGGGGGGCAATGCCTGCACGGGGGGTCCTTGTGGCGAGGGAGCGTTCGCCGCGCGATCGCTCCGAAAAGGGGTGTCGCTGAAAAGACCCATTGGCCCACAGCCCAGGCCGCCGCTGCGCCCGGCACCGACGCAACGCCTTGCCAGACAAGGCCCGGCGTGGCTGTCAGACGCGTCCTGCGGCCGGGGGGCAGGACGCAGGCGCGTTTTTCCTACGCCACGCGCTGGCGCGGCGGGCTACAGTGCATGGGTGTCCGCCGGGCTGCCCGCCGGACCGACCTCCCGCAATCCCCCTTCCCCAAGGAACTCACCCATGCGCGTGGACATTTACCGCCGAGCCGAAGCCGATGGCAAGTTTTCTCACCTGGCCGTACCCGAGGGCAAGCCCATCCCGCAGGAGGCCATCAACACCGACTGGCAGGACGAAGCCAGCGCCCGCGAGCTGGACGAAACCAGCGAGCGGTGGGAGGAATTCGGCATTGAGCGCCCCGCGCAGCAGATCCGCGAAAAGGGCTATGCGATCACCAGCCTGAACGAGCAGACCGACTGACGCTTGACTCCCCGATGCTGTCCCCGAACGCCCCCGACGTAGGGAGGGCGGCGGGGCGTCGGCGCAGGCCACGAGGCGTGCGCCGACCTGCGGGATCAACGGGCCAGGTCCGCCACCTGAGCAGCCGACAGTGCGCCGCTGTAGATGCGGAAGTCTTGCATGCGGCCCTTGAAGTAGCGGTCCCCGCCGTACTGCGAGCGTCCCAGCCAGGTCTGCTTGGTGTGGCCCATCTGGTAGGGGTTCATCCAGACCTCGTTGTGGGTGGCAACCTGCAAGCCGTCCACATACAGCGTGCCCACCGTCCCGGCGAGGGTGACGGCCACGTGCACCCAGCGGCCCGTGGGCAGCGGGTCGGCGGACAAGGGCTGCGCAGGCCAGAACTGATCGCGCGACGCCAGGAAGTGGAGCTTTTGCTCTCCGCTGCGGGGGGTCAGCGCGACATAGGCCACATCGTCCGACCCGAAGTCGAAGATGCGGGTGTTGGCGGCGGTGGTTTCCACCTGGACCCACACTGCGACTGTGAAGTCGCCCAGGGCCGACACCGCCCCGTCGGGCAGCGCCACGTAGCCGTTGTTGCCGTCGAACACCGCGCAGTTTCCGCCGGCGCGGCCGGTGTCGAAGCTCGTACCTCCCACCAATTTGGCGTGCCGCCCGTGGCCGCTGGCGTCGTCGGTGTTGCCGTTCAGCGGCAGATGCAGCCACAACTCGCCCGGCGTGGCCACGCGGGCGACGTCGACGCCCACGCGCTCGCCCTGTGGGGTGACGGCGCTGATTCGGTAGTGCCAGGTGCCCTGGGCCGGTCCATCGGTGTAGGTGCGCGGCTCGGTGACCTGGGCCAGGGTGGTGAAGGGGCCGTTGCGGGAGGCGGAACGCTGCACCAGATAGTGCGTGGCGTCCGCGCTGCCCCACCAAGACAGCAGCACCTTCCCCCCGCTGAGGAAGGCCGTGAGGCCCGTGGGCGGCGCGGGCGGGACTGCGCTGCGCGTGTACAGCAACGTGCCCATACCAGGGTCATCGCCGCCATCGATGCGCTCTGGCCGCATCTGGTCGAGTATCGCTTTCGTCCACGGGGCCGACAGGCCCTTGCGGCTCACATAGTGGTGGTAGATGCGCTCAAAGCAAGGGCGGCGCGAGCCCGTGCCTGCTGCGGCAAGGCCTGTGCCATGCACACCCGTGTATGGCACGAAAGGCATCGTGGCCGGGTCGTTCAGGTTGTTGCGGGCCACGTACTCGGCCCCCGCCAGCAGGCGATTGTTGGCGTAGCCGTAGAGGTCCTCGCCCTGGTTCCAGGCCATTTCGCACAGGCAGCCCGCCAGCGCGATGCCCAGGGTGGAGTGGCCCTGGTCCCGGTGCGTTTCCTGCCACTGGCCCAGGTGCCCGGGGTGCAGGTAGTAGACATGGTGGGCGGAGGCCCCTGTGCCCCGGCCGTTCTTGTAGTAATTCACCGCGAAGGCAGTGATGTCCGGCCGGTCGCAGAACACGCCAATGGCGTACACGGCGCACAAGTTGGCCAGATCCCAGTTGGCCCAGTAGTGGGTGACCTTGCGGGTTTCGCTGCCGTTGTGGTTGGTGAGGAATTCGCGGGCCCGCGAGTAGAACACCTTGAGCAGCATGTCCTTGAACCGGACCTGGTCGTCCTGCGCCCAGCCGGGATAGTTGCGCATCAGCTCTGCGGCATTGGCCCACTGGGTGCCATACAGGCCCGATGACAGATACAGATTGGAATTGCCGCCCAGTTCCTTCAGCGTGGACGACCAAGCGTTGAGAAACTTCACTGCGTCGCGGGCATAGGCTTCATCACCCGAGATGTGCCAGCGCAGCGCCAGGTGGTAGGCGCGCATCATGTCCACGATCATGACGCCGTAGTTCTCTGCCCCGGCCACGCCGCGGATGACCACCTCTAGCGGGAATGGCGTGGCATTCAGGTTGGCGCGGCGGCCGTTCAGCAGCACGTTGTATCCCCCCAGCCAAGGCTGCTGGCTGGTGGCGACCATGGCGGCCATGCGCTGGAGGTCGGCCGTGGTGTGCAACAGAGCCGGATGCGAAGCCGCAGCCGGAGGTGGGGGAGGTGGTGGTGGGGGCGGAGCCGGAGGAGGCGGCGGAGATGGGGGCGTGCCCGGCGCGGGCGCAGGACCCGGGGGCGGAGATCCAGGCGCGGGTGCTGGCATCGGAGGTGAGGGCGGCGTGCCGATGGGAGCTGGTGACTCTGGCGGTGCCCCGGGGCTTGAGTTCAAAGGGCCTGGGTCTGCCGAAGCAGGGCCGGGGAGGGGGGCGTTGGTGTGGACGTCGCTCGGGTTGCCCCCACACGCTGCGAGGGTTCCGGCCAATGGCACTGCGGCCATACCTTTGAGTACGCGGCGGCGTGCCTCGAAATGCTGGTTGTTGTTCTGGTGGTTCATCATTTAAAGGATGGAGAGGGGCGGCAGCTTGCCCAGACACAGTGCCCTCACGGCAAAAGTCATGCCGGGTGGCAGAAAGCCGGGTTGGAAGCTTGTGCCGCGCCAGGGCCCTTGGCCACGGCGCACTGAGTGCCTTAATGAACAATTTGGTTAATCGTCATTGTCATTAATGTAATTATTTGCAGCGCCGTCTTTTACGGAACGGCCTTCGCATCAGCGATTGCATGTCAAACCCGCGACCTGTGCGGCTGGCCCTGTCGGGGCGCCGCTGCTACGCTGCGTCGCCATGGAGACAAAAAACCCCCACATCCCCCCGCCCTTCGTTCCGCAGATCCGCCTGTACCAGGACTGGCTGCGCGACCAGCGCGGCTTGGAGTTCGACAGCTACGATGCCCTGTGGCGCTGGTCCACCACCGAACTGGATGCCTTCTGGCAGAGCGTGTGGGACTACTTCGACATCCAGTCGCCCACACCGCACACCGCCGTGCTGGCCAAGAACACCATGCCTGGTGCGCAGTGGTTCCCTGGCGCGCAGGTGAACTACGCGCGTCAGGCGTTGCGGCATGTGGAAGCGGCACACGCGGCAGGCCTGCCCGCCATCATCAGCCGCAATGAAAAAGGCAACCACCGCGAACTGAGCTGGCCCGAGCTGCGCCGCCAGGTGGCGTCGCTCGCGCTGCACCTCAAGGCCCAGGGCGTGTTGCCCGGCGACCGCGTGGCCGCCTATCTGCCCAACGTGCCTGAGGCCATGGTCGCCTTCCTCGCTACCGTGAGCATCGGTGGTGTGTGGAGCATCTGCGCGCCCGATATGGGCACGCATGCGGTGCTGGACCGCTTCCGCCAGATCGAACCCAAGGTGCTGATCAGCGTGGACGGCGTGACCTACGGCGGCCGCGACCACGACCGCACCGGCGTGCTGGCCGAGCTGCGCGCCGCCCTGCCCAGCGTGCAGCACGTGGTGCTGCTGGGCAACCTGGACACTACTATTTCGATAGCTGGTTGCGCTTCTTGGACAAGCGCTACAGCCCAAAATGATGCCCAAACCGCTGCTTTCGAGCCGCTGTGGCTGCCCTTTGATCACCCGCTGTGGATCGTCTACTCCAGCGGCACCACGGGGCTGCCCAAGCCCATCGTGCACGGCCACGGCGGCACGGTGCTGGTGGCGCTGCAGCTCAAGGTGCTGCACAACGACATCGGCTGTAGCTATGAGGCGAACAGCTTTGGCGAGCGCTACCACTGGTACAGCTCCACGGGCTGGGTGATGTGGAACGCGCAGCTGTCGGGCCTGCTGTCGGGCACCACCTGCGTGATCTATGACGGCAACCCCGGCGGCAGCAAGGAGCACCCCGACTGGGGGGTGCTCTGGCGCTTTGCGGCCGAGACCGGGCTGACGTACTTTGGCGCGGGCGCGGCCTTTTTTACCAACTGCATGAAAGCGGGCATCACGCTTTCGGACTATGGCGACCTCTCGCGCATCCGCGCGCTGGGCACCACGGGCTCGCCGCTGTCGCCCGAGGTGCAGGAGTGGGGCACGGCGCAATTCGCAGCGCTGGGCACGCCCGATATCTGGTGGAACAACATCTCGGGCGGGACGGACTTCTGCGGCGCCTTCATCGGCGGCAACCGCGAACTGCCCCAGGTGCCCGGCGAGATGCAGTGCCGCATGCTGGGCGCGGCCGTGGAATCGTGGGACGCCGAGGGCCGCCCCGTGCAGGACGCCGTGGGCGAACTGGTGTGCGCCCAGCCCATTCCGTCGATGCCGCTGTACCTGTGGGGCGACAAGGACGGCAGCCGCTACCTGTCGAGCTACTTCGATATGTACCCGCCCGGCCATGGCCGCCAGCCCGGTGGCGGCGACGGCCCGGCCAGCATGGGCGCGGTGTGGCGCCACGGTGACTGGCTCAAGATCGGCGCCAACGGCGGCTGCATCATCTACGGCCGCTCCGATGCCACCATCAACCGCCACGGCCTGCGCATGGGCACAAGCGAGATCTACAGCGCCGTCGAGGCGTTGCCCGAGGTGCTGGACAGCCTGGTGGTGGACCTCGAATACCTCGGCCGCGAAAGCTACATGCCGCTCTTCGTCGTGCTGCGCCCCGGCCACGCGCTGGATGACGCCTTGCGCGCGCGCATCAACGCCGCGGTGCGCACCGCGCTCAGCCCGCGCTTTGTGCCCGACGACATCTTTGCCGTCGCCGAGGTGCCGCGAACGCTCAGCGGCAAGAAGCAGGAGTTGCCCATCAAGAAGCTGCTGCTGGGCCAGCCGCTGGAGAAGGTCGTCAACAAGGACGCCATGGCCAACCCCGGCTGCCTGGACTGGTACGTGGCGTTTGCGCGCGAGCGCGCCCAAGCAGCCCGTTGAGCCCGCCGCCAATAAACGGCCCCGGCTGACATACGCGAAGCGCGCCGGAGGTCACCCTACGGGGACGCCCGCCCAGTGCGGGCCGCCATAATGCGCACCCCGCTTTGCATCGCCCAGCCTGACGCAGGAGAGCTCGCCATGACCACAACCCCCTCGCACCCCAAACGTTTCTCGATGATCCGCGAGTTCCACCTCGCCGACTGGTTCACGCTGGGCAACGCCGTGTGCGGTGTGGGCGCGCTGTTCTCGTCCATGACCTACCTGGAGACGAACGATGTGCGCCATGTGTACTTCGCCGCCGCGCTGGTCCTGGCCGCGCTGATCTTTGACGTGCTGGACGGCCGCATTGCCCGCTGGCGCCAGAAAAGCTCGGCCATGGGCCGCGAACTCGATTCGCTGGCCGACGTGATCTCGTTTGGCGTGGCCCCAGCCATCATTGCCTACGGCTGCGGAATGCAGGGCATGTACGACCGCATCGTGCTGGCGTACTTCGTGGCGTGCGGCGTTTCGCGCCTGGCGCGCTACAACGTCACGGCCGAAACGCTGTCCGAAGGCACGGGCAAGGTGAAGTACTTCGAGGGTACGCCCATCCCGACCTCTATCGTGCTCGTGGGCCTGCTCGCCCTGGCAGCGTGGATGGGCGCGGTGCGCGAGAACCTGTGGTTCGGCAAGGTGCTGATCGGTGGCTTCACGCTGCACCCGCTGGTGCTGGTGTTCGCGGCATCGGGCTCGTTGATGATCAGCCGTATCAAGATCCCCAAGCTCTGATCCGCGCTGCGCGCCGCGGCGGCGCTCGGGGGGGGCGGCAATGCACCCCGTTTCCTCTTTCCGATTTCCTCTCCTTCCATGGCTCTTCAAAAGATCGCAGCGTTCTCCGATGGCGCCCAGGGCGGCAACCCGGCCGGCGTGTGGATCGGCGACACCTTACCCGCGCCCGCCGAAATGCAGCGCATCGCCGCCGAGCTGGGCTTTTCTGAAACCGCATTTGCCGCGCCCGAGGGCGATGGCCGCTGGCGCGTGCGCTACTACGCGCCAGCGGCCGAAGTGCCGTTCTGCGGCCACGCCACCATTGCGCTGGGCGCGGCCTTGGCGCGGCAGCAGGGCGATGGCGTGTTCGCGCTTTCGCTGAGCCAGGCCCAGATCACGGTGGAAGGGCGCGTGCACGGCGACTTGGTGCAAGCGGCATTGCAGTCGCCGCCCACGCGCAGCGCACCCGCGCCAGCCGCGTTGCTGGCCGATGCACTGGCCCTGTTCGGCTACACGGCGCAAGACCTGGACCCCCGCATCCCGCCCGCCCTGGCCCACGGCGGTGCCGACCATCTGGTGCTGGCGCTGCGCAGCCGCGCAGCCCTGTCGGCCATGCGCTACGACCTGGACGCCGGCCGCCGCCTGATGCAGGGCGCGGGCCTGGTCACCATCGTCCTGGTGGTGGCCGAATCCGACCAGCTGCTGCACACCCGCAACGCGTTTGCCTCCGGCGGCGTGCTGGAAGACCCGGCCACCGGCGCCGCCACCGCCGCCCTCGCGGGCTACCTGCGCGACCTGGGCTGGCCGCACGGCGGCGTGATCGACGTGGTGCAGGGCGAGGACATGGGCATGCGGTCGCGCCTTCGGGCTGAAATTGGGCCCGAGCCTGGGAGCTCCATCCGGGTCTCGGGCACGGCCCGGTGGATGTTTAACGAGGAAAGTGCTTGAGTTGCTATCCAAAAGATAGCTGCTTGCGCTTGTCCATATTGCGCTGCAGGCAATTCTGGCCCTGAGATGTCTCAAGCCGTGGCCGGCCGCCGGTTCACCAGCACGATGCCCGCCGCCACCAGCGCCAGGGCAGCCACCAGCCCCGGGGTCACCGGCTCGCCCAGCCACCAGGCGCCAAACAGCAGGGCGAACACGGGCGTGAGAAACACGAACACCGAGAGCTTGGTGGCGGGGTAGTGCGCCAGCATCCACATCCACACCAAGTAGCTTGCGAACGCGCCGATCAGCGCCTGCACCAGCAGCGAGCCCCAGGCAAACGCGCTCAGCTGCAGCGACCAGGTCTCGCCCAGACCCAGCGACAGCAGCGGCAGCACCGCGGCGCTCACGCCCACCTGGTAGAGCAGCTGTTTGGCTGGCGCCACGCCGGCCAGCGGCGTGCTGCGGATGACCACCGTGGTCAGCGCCCACATCAGGCCCGCCGCCAGCCCCAGCAGATCGCCCAGCCAGGCGCGGGGCAGGGCGGCATTGGCGGGCCCTAGCAGCCCGTCGCCCAGCGCCAGGCCCACGCCGGCAAACGCGGCGGCCAGGCCCAGCCACTGCCAGCCGCGCAGCCCTTCGCCCGGGATGAAGCGCGGCAGCAGCAGCGCCACCCAGAAGGGAGACCCGTACAAAAACACCGTGAGCCGGGACGCAGTGGTGTACTGCAGGCCCAGGTAGATGCAGGCAAATTCGCCCGCAAACAGCGCCCCCGCCAGCAGCCCCGCACGGGCTGCGCCCGCGGGTTCGGCCGTGGCCGACAGGCGCACCCCGCGCCACAGGCACCACCCCGCCACCGCCACGCTGGCGATTGCAAAGCGCACAAACGCCTGGAACACGGGCGCCACCTCGCCCACCGTGGCCTTGACCAGCACCTGCTGGAAGCCCCAGAACATGCAGCAGGCCAGCAGCAGCGATACGGCCAGAGGATCGAGGTGGGACTTGCGGGCGAGGGCCATGGGGTGGGGTCCGGGTGGAGGTGGGGATTTCGCGCAAGGCCTGCGCCTGCCGCGCCGGATTATCGAAGCCAGCTGCAGCGCAGGCCGCCGTGTGGGCATTTCTCCTACACGCACAGACTGGGCGCATACGCGGGTTTTCGGGCGGATTGCGGCTAGGGTCAGCTGGAGGGTTGCCAACGCGGTGCATGGGCTCGTACCGCTGGTGGATCCACCTCCAGGAGTTTCTTGATGCCGTTTCCGTCTTTCAGAATCCGTGCCGCTGCACCGCACGGGGCGCTCCCAGCGGTCACCTGGCTGGCCGTCGCGATCGGGCTGCCGGCGCTTTTCATGTCTCCGGCAGTCGCTGGCGCCGCGGCGGCCGGGGCGCAGTTGGGGGGCGAGCCCGCCTCGGCGGATGTCCGGCTGGTGGCCGACTGGGCCTTTCGATCTGGTGACCATGGCAACCGCGCGGTGGTGGTGGTCGACAAGAAGGAAGCCAAGGTGTTCGTGTTCGACAGGCAAGGCCGCTTGCAGAGCGCGGCTCCGGCCTTGCTCGGCTCCGCCCGGGGGGACCACACCGTGCCCGGCGTTGGCGACAAGCCCCTGGCGCAAGTGCTGCCGGCAGAGCGCACCACCCCGGCCGGGCGGTTTGTGGCGGAGCCGGGCGTCAATGCGCAGGGCGAGGATGTGGTGTGGGTGGACTATGGCGCCGCGGTGTCGATGCACCGGGTGCGGGCCAACGTCCGATCCGAACGCCGGCTGGAGCGCCTGGCTTCGCCCACGCCCCGGGACAACCGCATCTCCTTTGGCTGCATCAACCTGCCCGTGTCGTTCTACGAAAAGGTGCTGAGGCCCACGGTGGCAAGCGTGGGTGCGGTGATCTATGTGTTGCCGGAGACACAGCCGGTGGCGCGTTTTTTCGGGGCTTCCGACACGCCGCCCACGGCAGGGCACGCCCGTGTCCGACAGGGGCAGCGGGCGGGGGACGACGCCGCGCTGGAAAGGAGGCCCTAGCCTGGGATGCAGCTGGCGACTTGGCCGGCGAGTTTCTATTCCATCCCCATAGACCAAGGAGTTACCCAATGAATGCACAGAACGCACTGAAGTCGCTGCTCGCGGGCCTGGCCACCGTCGCCGTGGTAGGCACTGCCGTCGCCCAGAGCACCCCGCCCAATCCGACGAGCCCCAACCCGGCCACCGGCGCCGGCCAGCAAAGCTCGCAAAACACCCCCATGGGTACCACGGGCACGCCGGGCGGCAATACCGGCGCCACCGGCAGCACCGGCGCGACGGGGAGCACGGGCGCCACCAGCGGCACCATGCCGTCCGGTTCTTCGTCCGGCGCCACGGGTTCGTCGAGCTCGACGATGGGCTCGGGCAGTGCAAGCGACACCACGTCCGGCACGGGTGGCACAGGCACCCGTCCCGCTCGCGCTGATCGCAACTGAACGTTGCGTCTGAAAGCAATTCCACGCCGGGCTTGCCCGGCTTTTTGCCGTGGTGAGCCGAGCCACGGCCACGGATGGATAGGGCGCGTGGGGATGTTGAGGGTCGGGGCTCGCAGGCAGCATAAGCCGCTCCGGCAGCGCTGCGAACGGCGCCTCGGCGGTGTCCGCGCAAGCCCACGGTACACTTTGCGGCTTCCAGGACTGGTTCCTGCGCTCCCATCCCATCCCCTGCATTCATGGCCCTTACGACGGCGGCCCAGGCCCGCACCAGCTTTGACCTCAAGAGCGCCTCGCTGCCCGTGGTGGCGGTGATGCTCAAGACCACCGACGCCGCGCAGTTTGCTGCCGACCTGGCCGAGCGCGTGGCCGATGCCCCGGGCTTTTTCGACAACGACCCCGTGCTGATCGACCTGGCCGCCGTGCGCGAGGCCGAGGCACCCATCGACTTTGCCGCCATCGTGGCCGAGCTGCGCAGCCGCAGCACCTTGCCCGTGGCGGTGCGCGGCGGCAGCGCCGCGCAGATGGCGGCCGCGCGCGCGGCAGGGCTGGCCGCAGCACCCGACGCGCCGCCTGCCCGTGCCGAGGCTCCTGCCGCTGCGGTGCAGGAGGTGGTGCGCGAAGTGATCCGCGAGGTGGAAGTCGTGCGCGAAGTGCCCGTGGCGGGTCCCGGCACCGTGGTGGTCGACAAGCCCCTGCGCTCGGGCCAGCAGGTGTATGCGCGTGGCGCCGATCTGGTGGTGATGGCGGTGGTAAGCTTTGGCGCCGAGGTGATTGCCGACGGCAACATCCACGTCTATGCCCCGCTGCGTGGCCGCGCGATTGCCGGTGCACGGGGCAACACCGAAGCCCGCATCTTTTCCACCTGCCTGGAGCCCCAGCTGGTCTCCATCGCAGGCATCTACCGCACCACCGAGACCGAACTGCCCGCCGACGTGCGCGGCAAGCCGGCCCAGGTGCGGCTCGAAGGCGAGAAGCTCATCATCGAGCCGCTGGCCTGAGAGCGTGAGAGTCGTTTGTCCCAGCCAAGAACTCTCCGCCCCTGAGCCCCCATTCATTCGTATCAACCCACAGAGAATCAGCAACACATGGCCAAAATCGTCGTCGTGACCTCCGGCAAGGGTGGCGTGGGCAAGACCACCACCAGTGCCAGCTTTGCCACCGGCCTCGCCCTGCGCGGCCACAAGACTGCGGTGATCGACTTTGACGTCGGCCTGCGCAACCTGGACCTCATCATGGGCTGCGAGCGCCGCGTGGTGTATGACCTCATCAACGTGATCCAGGGCGAGGCCAACCTGAACCAGGCCCTCATCAAGGACAAGCAGTGCGACAACCTGTTCGTGCTGGCCGCCAGCCAGACGCGCGACAAGGACGCGCTGACGCAAGACGGCGTCGAGAAGGTGCTCAAGGACCTGGCCGCGATGGATTTTGAATACATCGTCTGCGACTCGCCCGCCGGCATCGAAAGCGGCGCGCTCATGGCCATGCACTTTGCCGACGAAGCGCTGCTGGTGACCAACCCCGAGGTGTCCAGCGTGCGCGACTCCGACCGCATCCTGGGCATGCTGGGCAGCAAGACCAAGCGGGCCATTGAAGGCGGCGAGCCGATCAAGGAGCACCTGCTCATCACGCGCTACAACCCCAGCCGCGTGCAGGATGGGCAGATGCTGAGCCTGGAAGACATCCAGGACATCCTGCGCATCAAGCTCATCGGCGTGATCCCCGAGTCCGAGGTCGTGCTGCAATCGTCCAACCAGGGCACGCCCGCCATCCACGCCCAGGGCAGCGATGTGTCCGAGGCGTACAAGGACGTGATCGACCGCTTTCTGGGTCAGGAAAAGCCCCTGCGCTTCATCGATGCGGAAAAGCCAGGCTTCTTCAAGCGCCTGTTCGGGAGCAAGTAAGCCATGGCCTCTTTCCTCTCCTTCCTTCTTGGCGAGAAGAAAAAAACCGCCAGCGTCGCCAAAGAGCGCCTGCAGATCATCCTGGCGCACGAGCGCAATGGCCGCAACGCTTCCGAGCCCGACTACCTGCCCGCGCTGCAGCGCGAACTGGTGGCAGTGATCTCCAAGTACGTCAAGATCAATCCCGAAGACCTCAAGGTGCACCTGGAACGCCAGGACAACCTGGAAGTGCTCGAAGTCAAGATCGAGCTGCCGGACGCCGTGCGCTGACGGCCCGCATCGCCAAGGCTTTGCCATGCTCTCGCATGTATTCGTTGGGGTGAATGACTTCGAGCGTGCCATGGCCTTCTATGGACCGCTGCTCGCGCGCCTGGGGCTGGTGCTGCGGTTTTCAGAGGCCGCCCGGCCCTGGGCCGGTTGGCAGACGCCCGGCGTGGCCCGCCCGCTGTTCCTGGTGGGGCGTCCCTTCGATGGGCGGGACGCAAGCCCTGGCAATGGGGCTATGAACGCGCTGCTGGCCGCCGACCGCGCCACGGTGGATGCGGTGCATGCACTGGCCCTGCGTCACGGCGGCTCCTGCGAAGGTCCGCCCGGCCTGCGGCCCGAATACCACGCCAACTACTACGGCGCGTACTTTCGCGACCCCGACGGCAACAAGCTGTGCGTCTGTTGCCACGAGCCTGCCTGAACCGGGCTTGGAACCTGCGCTGCGTGCGGCCTGACTCGGCCGGTGGGCCGTTCAGAGCGGGTGTTCGGTGTAGAACTTGCCCCCGTGGTACAGCAGCGGCGAGGCGCCTTCGCGGTGCTCGCAGCGTTCCACCTCACCCACGAAGATGGTGTGGTCGCCTTCCTGGTACTGGCTGCGGTTGAAGCACTCGAACGTGGCGGCCGCGCCTGCCAGCAACGGTGCGCCGCTGATGCCGGGGTGGTGGCTGAGCCCCGCCCAGCGGTCGATGCCGCGCGTGGCAAAGCGCTCGGCCAGGTCCTTCTGGTCTGCGGCCAGCACATGGATCGCGTAGTGCGAACCATCGGCGAACGTGGCCAGCGAGCTGGCCGCGTGCGACAGGCTCCACAGCACCAGCGGCGGCTGCAGTGACACCGAGTTGAACGAGCTGGCCGTGAGCCCGACCAGGTCTCCCGCCGCGGTGCGGGCCGTCACAATGGTCACCCCCGTGGCAAACATGCCCAGCGCGTTGCGGAACTCGCGGGAAGAGAAGCTCGGCGGCAGGGCCAGCGCGGGGCGAAGGGGCGTACGGTTCACGAATCGGTGTGCGCAAGGGCACCAGGAGGGGATGGAACTATTATCGGACGCGAACCCTTGTCCCGCTGGCGCGGGGTTTCCTGCCGCCTTGCCTGCCGCTCCCATTCCCTCTTCTATTCCCTTCATTTCTACCGCATGGCCGTCCTCCCTACCTTCACCACGCTGGGCACCGGCCCCACCGTGCTCATGCTGCACGATGCCGACGGCGGCCACCTCACCTTCGCTCCCCAGGTCGAGACCCTGGCCAGTGCGGGCTACCGTGCCGTGGCATGGGACATGCCGGGCTATGGCCACAGCGCGCCCATCGAGCCCTACACCTTCAAGGGCCTGGCCCAAAGCTGCCTGGCGCTCATGGATGCGCTGCAGTGCGGGCCGGTGGCGCTGGTAGGGCATGGCATGGGCGCGATGGTGGCGCTGGAGGCGGCGGTGCGCAGGCCCGCGGCGGTGCGGCGCATGGTGCTGTGCGCGGGCGGCCCCGCGCTGGACAGCCAGGCGCTGGACGACTGGGTTGCCCCGCGGCTGCGCGCGCTGAAGGCGGCGGACGCCGAAGGCGGCAGCATGGACCAGCTGGCCCAGACGCTGGTGCCGCAGTTCATCGGCACCGGCGCCCTGCCGGAAGGCGTGCGCCTGGCGGGGCATGCGTTGTCGCAGGTGTTCCCCGGGGCTTACCGCCGCGCGCTGGAGGCGCTGGCCACGTTCGACCGCGGCGCCGCGGCGCTGTCGCAGCTGCATCTGCCCACCTTGCTGGTGGGAGGCGAGGGCGACCGCTGCACCCCGCCCGACGCCCTGCAGGCCCTCGCCCAGGTGCTGCCCGACGCCGAGCATTTGCGGCTGCCCCACGTCGGCCACTGGCCGCAACTGGAAGATCCGGAGCGCTTTGACGCGGCGCTGCTGGAGTTCCTGGCGCGCCCTCGCGTCTTGCACTGAAAGCGGCGCATTTCGAACGTTCTGCCCTGGGCGCTCTGACGGCCCCCGATGATCTGGCGCGATCCGGCATGATCGCGATCTCCCATGTCCTGGTTCATTTTCAAGAAGATCGTTTCCGCGGTGCTGATGCCGCCCGTGCTCAGCATCCTGTTGGCGTTCGTGGGGCTTTGGATTGCGCGCCGCCACCGCCGCACCGGGTTGGGCATGGCGATACTTTCCTTGCTGTCGGTGCTCGTGCTGTCGTGGCCCCCCGTTTCGGATGCCCTGGTGCGCAGCCTGGAGCGGCACCCGCCCGTCACCCCCGACCAGCTGGCGCGCGCCCAGGCCATCGTGGTGCTCGGCGGTGGTGCCGACGCCATTGCGCCCGACAACGGACAGGATGCGCTGGCCCGTGGGGCGCGTGAACGCCTGCGGTACGCCGTCATGCTGCAGCGGCAGACGGGCCTGCCGCTGCTGGCCACGGGGGGCGCCCTGGGCGGTGCGCGCCCCGAGGCCGAGGTGATGAAGGAAGCGGCCGTGCGCGAACTCCGAGGGCGTGTGCGGTGGGTGGAGCCGCAGGCGCTCGATACGCAGGACAACGCCCGGTTGTCCGCGCCGCTGCTCAAGGCCGCCGGGGTCCAGCGCATCATGCTGGTCACCCACGGCTGGCACATGGTGCGCGCGGCCCATTTGTTCCAGAGCGAGGGCTTCGAAGTGATCCCCGCGCCCGTGGGCCTCACGCCCCCGGCGTCGCAGCGGTGGCAGCGGATGCTGCCCCGCGCCTCGGCGCTGATGGACAGCAGCGTGGCCCTGCACGAGTGGCTAGGGATCCTAGCGCAGCGCGCGCTCGGCCGCTGAGGCGGAGGCATCGGCCAGGAACGTGCGGGCCTGGGCAACGGCCTCCACATCCGCTTGCACCGCGCCCGGCGGGCCGCCCTTGCCCCACAGCACCCCGCCCCAGGCCATGGACAGGAACTGCGCGCACAGCACCACCGAATCGATCATGGGCTGCGCCTTCGCGCGGTCGCCGCTGGTGGTGATGAGCAACAAGGTCTTGGCCGCCATGCGTTCCTTGAAGGCGACACCGGGCACGCGCATCCACGCGCTCCAGTGGTCCAGGTAGGTCTTGAGCGGCGAGGGGATGCTGTACCAGTACACCGGTGCCACCCAGACGATGTGCGTGGCCGCCAGGGTGGCGTCGAGCAGGGTTTGCATGTCGCCTTCCGGCGGCGCGTAGGTACCGGTGGTGTGCCGCTGGTCTACGAAGGGCGGCAGGTGCATTTGTGCCAGGTGGTGCCAGGTCTGCGGGGTGTGGGCAGGCAGTGCGGCGGCGGCCTGTCGGGCCAGCCATTCGGTGTTGCCGGGGTGGCCTGGCTCGCGGGTGGAGGCAGTGAGAAAGAGGTAGTGCGGTGCGGTGGGCATGGTCATGGCGCCATGGTACTGGTGCCTCTCAGACCCGTGGCGGCGTGTCCGCGGATCCCTGCGGCACGCGGTCGTCGCGGTTCAGCCGCCGGCTTGGCCCAGCAGCCACGCCTTCACGCCCGCGACGGCCTCGGGGGCGCGTTGCCTGCGCGGAGCCACCAGGTAGTAGCCAGCACCGGTGCACTGTTCTTCGTCGAAGGCCTTGGCCAGGCGTCCGGCGGACAGGCCCTGCGCCACGAACTCCTTCTGCACCAGCGCGAGCCCTTGGCCGGTCAGGGCCGCATCGATCGCGAGCGTCGTCTGGTTGAACCAGATGGCCTGCGGTGCGGGGGCCGGCGCCCCGGGCGCTGGCGGCTTGCAGTGGGCAAAGTAGTCGGCCCATGCAGACTGGGAGTCGTGCAGCAGCACGTAGCGGTCGATGTCACCCACCGTTTCGGGAGCGCCGGAACGGCGCAGCAGCAGCGGGCTGCCGACGGCCACCAGGCACTCTTCGAACAGGAGATCGGCCGCAAGCCCCGGGCCGAAGGGCGGGCGGCCGTACCGCACCGCGAGGTCCACCGCCTCGGTCTGAAAGTGCGCCAGGCGCTCGGTCGCCAGGATCCTCAGGTCCACCCCGGGGTGCCGGCGCGTGTAGTCGGCCAGCCGCGGGATGAGCCATTTGGTGGCGAAGGTCGGGGTGACGCTGACCGTCACATGCTGGGGCTCCGGCCGCAAGCCCTGGGTGGCCGTGGCAAGCATCTGGAACGCGCGCCGCACGTCCGTGGCGTAGCGCTGTCCGTTGTGTGTCAACACGAGGGTGCGTGGCTGCCGCTCAAACAGCTTGAGGCCCAGCTCCGCCTCCAGCGCACGGATCTGCTGCGCCACGGCGCCCTGGGTCACGCCCAGCTCCAGCCCGGCCAGGCGAAAGTTGAGATGGCGGCTGGCGGCCTCGAACGCTCGCAGCGCATTGAGAGAGGGCGTAGGGCCCAACGGGGGGATCATGGGTGTAGATTTTCTACTGAATCGAAGCACCAAGGCTGTTTTGCCAGGCGGCCCAAAAGCACGAGCGTTTTGGAACAATTCCAAGGTGCCGGTGTGCGGCAACCAAGGATCATCATGGCAGTAGAAAAAGTAGCGCTTATCACCGCCGGGGGCACGGGCATCGCCGCAGCCGCAGCCCGGCGGCTGGCGGAGGATGGTTTTCACATCGGCATTCTTTCCTCGTCAGGCGTGGGCGAGGCCCTGGCTCAGGAGCTCGGCGGCGTGGGCGTCACCGGGTCCAGCGAATGCCTGGCGGATCTGGGCCGCCTGGTGGATCTGGCCCAGGCTCGCTGGGGACGTGTCGATGTGCTGATCAACAGCACCGGACACGAACCGCGCGCGCCGCTGCTGTCCTTGGCGGATGAGCGCTGGATGCAAGGGACGGACACCTACTTGCACAGCGTGGTCCGCCCCACGCGGCTGGTGGCCCCGTTGATGCAAACGCAGCGCGGTGGCGTGATCGTGAACCTGTCGTCGGCCTGGGCGGTGGACCCGAGCGCGCTGTTCCCGACGGCGGCGTTGGTGCGCGCCGGGCTGGCTTCGTTCACGCGGATCTTTGTGGACAGCTATTCGCGGCACAACATCCGCATGAACAACGTGTTGCCGGGCTGGATCGACACCGCCGCCGTGTGGGAAGAGCGCCGAGCCACCGTGCCCCTGCAGCGGTACGGGCAAGCCGCCGAAGTGGCCGCAACCATTGCCTTCCTGGCTTCAGAAGGGGCTGGCTACATCAACGGGCAGAACCTGCGGGTGGACGGCGGCTTGGCGCTGGCGACCTGAACTCAAGTGCCCGCGTCCGTGGCATGCCCTTGCGCGGCGGCTGGGGAGGAGCGACGCTCCGCACCCCACGGAAAGAGGGTGCTTCTTCTCAGGCGGCCAGCGGCGCCGTCGATGCCCGGCGTGCCGAGCTGTCGTCGCCCAGGAAACGGAAGTTCATCGCAGGCTGCTCGCCGCTGATCAGCTCGGCCAGCGCCTTGCCCGAGCCCGCACCGTGCGTCCAGCCCAGCGTGCCATGGCCCGCGTTGACCCAGAGCTTGCCCACGCGTGTGCGGCCGATGAAGGGGATGTTGGTGGGCGTGGCCGGGCGCAGGCCGGTCCAGTACTGCGGATCGCCGCCTTCCTCGGGGGTGCGGGTGTCGCACACGCCGGGCAGGATGGCCTCGATGCGGCGCGAGAGCATGTGGCAGCGCGCGCGGGCCAGCGTGCTGTCCAGCGTCAGGTCCCAGCCGTTGAGTTCGATGGTGCCCGCCACGCGCAGGAAGTTGCCCAGGCGGCTCATGGCGATCTTCTTGCCATCGTCGATGGTGGACACCATGGGCGCGCCCTCGGGCTTGAGCAGGGGGAACGTGGCGCTGTACCCCTTGCCGGGGTAGATGGGCAGGTCCACGCCCACACTGCGCAGCAGTGGCGCGCTGTACGAGCCGCAGGCAACCACGACGGCATCGCCTTTCAATAGGAAATCTTTTCGGCCTCCTGCGATTGGCTGGCGGGCGATAACAGCTACTGAATCAATAGCATCGCCAATCTTGTTCAGGCGCAGCACATCGTGCCCGTACAGGAACTGCGCCCCCCGGGCCTCGCAGCGGCGCGCCAGCTCCTGGGTGAACACGCGGGCGTCGCCGCTCTCGTCCGTGTTCGTGTAGGTGCCGCCGGTGATCTTGTCACCGTAGGCCTTGAAGGCGGGCTCGATCTTGAGCAGCTCGTCGCGGCTGACAAGACGGCGCTGCACGCCGAACTTGCGCATCACCTCCACCGCGTGGCCGGCATCGTCGAACGATTTCTGGTCGGTATAGAAGTGGGCGATGCCCCGCTCGAGCCGGTTGTATTCAATGCCCGTGCTGTTCACCAGGTCCTTGAGCGCGGCGTGGCTGTACGCGCCCAGCGCCACGATCTGCTGCACATTGCGCTCGAACGCGGCGTCGTTGCACTGCGCAAGGAACTGCAGGCCCCAGCGCCACTGTTGCCAGTCCAGCTGCGGGCGAAACAGCAGCGGGGCCTCCTTGTCGAACATCCACTTGAGTGCCTTGAGGGGCGCCTCGCGGTTGGCCCATGGCTCGCAGTAGCTCACCGAGATCTGCGCCGCGTTGGCAAAACTGGTTTCCAGGGCAGCATCGGGCTGCCGGTCGACCACGATGACCTCGTGGCCTCGCTCAAGCAAGTGCCACGCGGTGCTGATGCCGATGATGCCGGCGCCGAGAACGATGGTTTTCATAGGTGGAGCTCTTGGTGAACTGGGTGAGCCCGCGACGCTGTGGAAGAAGCGGAAAAAGCGGCGCGGCAAACGTCCCTCAGTGTGCGCCACATTGCTTTTGGCTAAAAGCAAAATTAAACTTCATCCAAAATCATCAGGCGTTCTAATGCGCGACTGCGAAATCCCTCTTCTTGCACCTTGATGAGTCCGCCATGAGTACCTACGACCCCGCCGCCCTCGAATGCCTTGCCGCCATCATCGAGGAGGGCGGCTTCGAGCGCGCCGCCCAGCGCCTGAATGTGACGCAATCGGCCGTTTCGCAGCGGCTGCGTGCGCTGGAGGCGCAGGTGGGCTCGGTGCTCATCGTGCGCAGCCGGCCGCTGCGGCCCACGTCGGCGGGCCAGCTGCTGCTCAAGCACACCAAGCAGTTGCGCCTGCTGCGCGCGGACCTGGAGCGGGACTTGCACGAGCTGGCGCCCAGTGCGCCGGGCGGTCCTCGGGAGGATGAGCGCATCTCCATTGCCATCAACGCCGACAGCATCGCCACCTGGGCCATGGGTGCTCTGCACGACCTAGTGCGCCAGCGCCTGCCGCTGGAGATCATCGTGGACGACCAGGACTTCACGCAGGAATGGCTGCGCTCGGGCCAGGTGCTGGGCTGCGTCACCACGCTCAAGCAGGCGCTGCGTGGCTGCAAGATGGTGCCGCTGGGGGCGATGCACTACGTGGCCGTTGCGTCCGCCAGCTTTGCGCAGCAGTACCTTCCCCAGGGGCTCACGCCGCACAACTTCCGCGAGGTGTCGTTCCTGTCGTTCAATCGCAAGGACGACATGGCGGCCGAGTTCGTGGCGCGCGCCTTCGGGCTCAAGCGCGTGGCGCTCAACCACCTGTTCGTGCCCGGCTCCGAGGCGCAGATGCGCGCCGTGGCCGCTGGCTGGGCGGTGGGTGTGATGCCGGAGTTGATGGCGCGCGAAGCCTTGGCAGACGGCACGCTGGTGAACCTGGCCCCCGGCCACTCGCTGCCCATTCAGCTGTACTGGCACTGCTGGAACCTGGAGTCGGCGGTGCTGGACGCACTCTCCGGTGCGCTGACCGCCACGGCCGCCCAGACGCTGGAGGCGCCTGCGCCTGCGCCTGCGCCGTAGCCCGGGCTGCGGCGCCGGGAAGATGCTCTCAGTGCGGCCGGCCCACCCGGACGTAGCAGACCTCCATCGGCGCGAGCGTCAGCCCGACGGTGCACTGGTCGCTGCCAAAGCCGAGCAGGATGTGCGCAGCGGTCACGCTCACCGCCGTGATCCGCTGGGGGCGGCCCGTGACGTTGCGCACCTCGTACTCGTGCAGGTAGTCCATGAAGGGGTTTTCCAGGCTGGGATGGTCTGGAATGTCGGCCACGCCGCCGGCGGGGTTGTCGAGCAAGACCTCGCTCACGGCCTGGGCCATCACCTCCCCGGGCCAGGGCGTGGACAGCAGCGCTGCACCGGCCAGCAGGCCCGGCCCGAGGGCGCGCAGCGTGTTCCACCCTCGGCGGCGCAGCAGATGGCCGCCCAGGCCGGTGATTGCCAGCACCAGGGCGAGCAGAGCCCATTGCGACAAGGTGGGCACCGCCGCAGCGGCGGCCAGGGGCGCATAGGCCACGGCGCCTACGGGCGCCCCTTGCGCCCACGCGCTGGGGGCGACTACGGTGGCCCCGGCAGCCAGCAAGGCCAGAGCGATACCGGAAGGGGTGCAGGACGGTGAAGAAGGAGCGCGCATGGAACGGGTCACGAGAGCAAGGCAGGAGAAAGAAGGAAAGAAGGGCTGCGCACGATGCTAGGCGCCGGATGGGCCCCGCCTTGACCGGTGGTCTCGGGGGTTTTGACTGGTTGTCCCACCCCGGCTTCATGCCGCGGTGAACGGGCTACGCCTGCAGTTCGCGCAGCCAGTCGGCGTATTCCGCCGAGAGGGGCGGTGCGCCCCCATTCGAGGTGGCGGAATGCGGGGCGGGGTGGGTGCGCTGCGCGGTGGCGCGGACATCGCTGGGTGTCATGCCAAAAGCTTTGCGAAAAGCGCGGCTGAAATGCGCCTCGCTCGTGAAGCCGTGGCGCGCGGCGATTTCGGCCACGCGCAGGCGGCGGTTGGCCGGGTTTCCAAGCGCCTGGAAGGCGCGCACCAGGCGCCGGTGCTGCACATACTGCGCCACGCCGCCGAGCGGTTCGAACAGCCGGTACAGCTGGCTGCGCGAAATGCCAAACGTCGTGCAAAGCAGGTCGGGGGTCAGCGGTGCCGCTGCGTTCTGGGCGATGAAATGCCGGATGCGGCCCAGCGTCACGCCCTGGATTTGCGGCTGCGCCTGCGCCAACGTGCCGGCCGAGGGCCGAAGGCAGGCCGCCAGCATCTGGGCCGTGGCCTGGACCACCGCAGGGGCTTCCGAGAGCGTGACGGCTGGAAGCCGTTGCTGCAGCGACTGGAAGTAGTCGCGCAGCAGGCCGCCCAGGGCGGTATTGCCACGCAGCACGGCGCCGTGCAGGTCGGCACCGGTATTGTTGCCGCTGCGAAAAGCCTCGCCTGCGATTTCGCGGGGCACCACAATGGACAGCACGTGGGACGGGTCGGCATAGGTCAGCTGCGTGCGGCTCAGGTCAAACACCGTGATGTCCCCCGCCCGCACTGCCAAGTCCACGCCACCGTCGCGCTGGCCCACAAAACCGCCGTTTCGGTACCACTGCACCAGGTAGTGGTCGACGCCGTCATGCGCCACGCGCGCCGCGCTGCGCGCAAACTGCTGGCGGCCGAAATGCAGATCACCCACGAGCAAGGCGCCCAGGTGGCGGGCCGTGACTGAGGCTTCGAAGTTGTCGGGTGGTGCGCGGTCCACCGGCGCTACGTCGAACACGACCGAAATGCTGCTGCGCCACGCCTCGAAACGCGCCTCCGCCGAAGGTTGGTCGGTCTTGAAGGTTGTCGAGGGCAAGGGGGCGTCGAGCGGCATGGCGGCGCGATTATGTCCATCGCCTTGGCGATAGGCCACCACAAGATTGCCAACGGGCACGGTGGTGCCCCGCGGCCTCGGCCGGCAAATGGTGAACGATGTAGTTGCATTGCAACTCAACCATATGAAAATTTACCGCGTTGTATAAAATGGAGGCATGCAAACGCCGCAACCCAAGGTTTCGTTCAAGGAGCAGATGCACCAGGCCCGAGAGGACGCCATCCTCCAGGCCACTTGCCAGCTGCTGGGCGAAAAGGCCTTCGATGCCATGACCATGGACGACGTGGCGAACGCCGTGGGCATTGCCAAGGCCAGCCTGTACAAGCATTTCTGCAGCAAGGAAGAGCTGTGCAGTGCCGCCATGGTGCAGATCCTGGCACGGGTGCAGGCTTATTTGGCCGAGTTGCCTTCCGACATGCCGCCGCTGCAGCGGCTCCACGCGCTGGTGCGGTGGTCGCTGGAGCGCCTGCTGGCGAACGAGATGCCCTTGCTGCCCAGCCGCAACTCCACGCTGCGCGCGGTGCTGATGGCCAACAAGGACTATCTCAACGGCCTGGTGGCGGTGAGCGACCAGATCGGCGAATGGATCACCGAGGCCCAGGCCCAGGGCCTGATCAGCCCGACCCTGCCGCCCGTGGTGGTGCTCTACACCTTGTACGCGCGGGCCTGCGACCCGGTGGTGAGCTTCCTCAAGGAGAGTGGCCAGTACTCCGACGCGGAAATCGTGGACCTGGTGGTGCGCACCTGCTTTGACGGGCTGGCGGCGCGCTAGCGCATCTCGCTGTCGGCGACTGCATTGCTGCAGCACTGCGGCACTGCTTCTGTAACGCCTCCAGAAACAAAGCCCGGCATGCCGGGCTTTGTTGCATGGGCTCTCTCCGCCGGGGTCTACTTGGGAAGGATCACTTTGTCCACCACGTGGATCACGCCGTTGCTCGTGAATACGTCGGCCATGGTGATGTTGCTGGTGCGCTGGTTCTGATCGGTGATCACAAGGCTGGCGTTCACTGTGAAGGTCTGCCCTTGGACGGTGGCAATCGCGGTATTGAGCGGAACCTCGGCTTTGAGCACCCGCGCGGGCACCACGTGGTAGGTGAGCACCTTGGTCAGCAGTGCAGTGTTGGCAAGCAACGCCTCCTTGCTCACCCCCAGTTCGGTCAGCAGTGCTGCAAACGCCGCATTGGTGGGCGCAAACACCGTGAACGGGCCGGCGCCCTGCAGGGTGCTGGCCAGACCGGCGGCCACCACCGCCTCCACGAGGATGCTGAAATCCGGCAGCGAAGAGGCCGTGGCGACGATGTCCTTGTTGGCGGGCAGCAGCACCCGGTCTACCAAGTGCACCACGCCGTTGCTGGCCTCGATGTCGGTGGCCGTGATGGTGGACACGCGGTTGCGGCCATCGGTGATCTTCAGGCCATTGGTCGACTCGATTTTGAAGAATCCGCCCGATAGGGGCGTGATGGCCTTGCCCAGCGGCACATCCGCACGCGGGACCCGGCTGCCGAGCACGTGGTAGGTCAGCACTGAAGTGAGCAGCGGCTTGTCGGCCAGCAAGGCCTCCTTGGTCACTCCCAGTTCGCTGAGCAACGCGGCGAAGGCCGCGTTGGTCGGCGCAAACACGGTGAGCGTGCCGGTGCTCAGGCTGGGCGCCAGGCCAGCGGCGGACACGGCTTCCACCAGGATGCTCAGGTCAGGGTTGGCTTGGGCGATCTCGACGATGTTGCGCTGCGGCTCGTCATTACCCCCTCCACAGGCTTGCAGCAGGGTGGCGCTGGCGCCCACGGCGGCGGCCAGCAAGACGGTACGGCGGTTCAAGGCAGTGTTCATGGTTCTCTCCTCGCTGGGATGGTGGTGGGGAAGGGCAAGCTTCCCCGCAGGGAATCACACGCCAGGATGGGCGCAGCGGGAATTTATAACCAATTGGTCGTGTAGTAAACCATGTGGTTATGTTGTAACTGTGCGGTTTCATTTGGACGAAAAAAAGCCCTGCAATGCAGGGCTTTTTTGGGTGGCCAGCGGGTCAGCGGACGATCAGCAGCGGCACCTTGCTGTGCGCCAGCACTTGCGTGGTCACTGACCCCATCACCAGGGTGGCCAGGGCGCCATGGCCATGCGAGCCCATCACCAGCAGGTCGAACTTGCCGGTGTCTGCCACCTTGGCAATGCTCTCGCCCACGAGGCCCACCTTGACGCTGCGCTTGGCATCCACGCCGTGGCGCGCCAGAAACTTGCACACGGGCGCGAGGATCTTTTCTGCCTCTTCGGCGTGGTAGGCGTCGACCACTTCCTTGCCCAGCGCGGCGCGGGCGCGGGCGGGCAGAGGAGCTTGCACGGTGAGCACGGTGTACTGGTGGTTGCCCCCGAGCAGTTCGTCGTGCGTGGCCAGGTAAGCCAGCATTTTCTTGGTGTAGGCGCTGCCGTCGACAGCGAGCAGGATGTTCATGGTGTTCTCCGTAAAGGGATGGATCAGCCTACCGTGCGCGGACTTCTGTTGTCTTGACCTGCGTCATTTGTTTTCTCTGCGCTGCGGGGCGGTAGGGCCCCATGGGGCCATCATACGGCGACGCAGTGCTGTGGCCGGAAGGCAGCCTGCTCGCCTTTGCGTGCATAGCCCAGTGGATTGGCCACCACACGGCACTGCCAGGCCGTGCCGTCGGCGTTCAACCCACGTGCCGTGTAGTCGCTGGGGGCATGCAGGTGACCGTGGAGCCACAGCTGCGCGTAGGGCAAAAGTTCGTCCAGCGCGTTGCAAAAACCCGCCGTGCCCGGCACGAGGCCATAGCGCGGATCGGCGCTGCGCAGGCTGGGGGCAAAGTGCGTCACGGCGACGGTGGGTCCAGCGAACGGGGTCGCCAGCGCACCGGCCAGCCATTGGCGGCAGGCCAGGGCCTGTTCGCGCATGGGCTCGGCGAGGAAGAGATCCCCATGTCGGGTGCCGCCGGTCTTGCGCAGGTAGAAATTGGCAGCGCGAAAAGCTTTTTCCCGCAACTTGAGCCGCCGGCCCAGGTCGGTGCAGCCTTCGTGGTCGGCCAAGGCGTCGAAATCGCTCCACAGCGTGGTTCCGACAAAGCGAACGCCTTCGAGTTGGACGCATTCGCGCTCCAGCCAGAGGATGCCAAGGCGATCGCATGTTTGCCGCAGCCGCGCATGGGCTGCGTCGAAGTCCTGGGCGTCGTACTCGTGGTTGCCGGGGACAAAGATCACTGGCGTGGGCCAGCCGGCACCCTGCGGCAGCGGCGAGAAACGGGCCAGGCCAAAGTCTGCATCCTCCAGTTGCGACCCCGCCTGGTACGAACCCACGTCGCCCGCCAGCACCAGTACGTCGGCGCCAGGCGCCGGCTCCGGAACGAAGTGGGGGTGGGCCTCGAGGTGCAGGTCGGACAGGAGCTGGATATTCATGTGGAGTGAAGTCTACGGGCCCGGCACATTCCTCTTATCCATCGGGGAATGTCCGGCGCGCCGCACGGGTCAGCGCGTGCAGCAGCCACATCATGGCGGCCTGCTGTGGGCCGCGGCGGCGCCACAGGGCGTCCACGTGCACGGGAGGCACATCCAGCGGAAGAGGCCGTTGCACCAGGGCGTCGGCGATGCCCGTGACGGGCACGAAGTGGCGGGGCAGCACCGTCAGCAGGTCGGAGCCCGATACCACCCGCCCAGCGGTGAAGAACTGGTTGACGGTAATGACCACCTTGCGTTCACGGCCCAGCGACGCCAGCGCTTCATCGATGAAGCCGAAAGGGCGCCCCGAAAAACTCACGAGCATGTGGCGCGCAGCGCAGTAGGCGTCCAGGGTCAGCGGCGCGTCGGCCAGCGGGTGACCCTGGCGCATGACGCACACGTACTCCCCATCGTAGAGCCGCCGGCTTTCGAACACCACCGCGCCGCCCGATTGGGCTCGCGCTGTGAGGTCCGCCAGCGCCGCCGGGAAGTAGCCCACGGCCATATCGGCGGCCTCATCTTCCAGCTGGCGGCGAGGGTCGCGGGTGGTCAGCGGCAGCACCCGGATCGAGATCCCGGGGGCCTCGCGCTCGATGATCTGCACCAGGTCCGGCACCAGGGTGGCTGCCGTGGCATCCGCCATCGCCAGCACGAAGGTGGACTCCGCCTTGGCCGGGTCGAAATGCCCGGGCGCCAGGGATTCCTGCAGGTGGGCCAGCGCCTCGCGCACGGGGGGCCAGAGGGCCAGTCCCCGCGGCGTGGGCTCCACGCCTTGGCCGCTGCGCACCACCAGTTCGTCGCCCAGTGCATCGCGCAGACGGCGCATGGCGTTGCTCACCGCAGGCTGGGTGATGGACAGCTTGTGGGCCGCGCGCGTGAGGCTGCGCTCGGCCATCACTTCATCGAATACACGCAGGAGATTCAGGTCCAGCGAACGGAAGTTCAGGGGCGTCATGGCAATTCATCACGATCATGAATATCAAAGATTCAAAATATAAACTTGAATAGGCAAAGGGTTAACCCTAATATCACCCCATCGCCCGGCAATCTCGCCACAAGCGTTAGAAAAGGGAAATCCAAATGACCAGCTTTGTCCACGTCGACTACCCCACCGAACACCCCGGCGTTGTACGCGCCGAAAACGCCGTCGCAGCACTCAAGGGTGTCGCATCCAACTTTGACGGCGCCCGTGGTGCCGCTACCCTGCTGCTGGCGGCCGTCGTATCGGCATTGCTGGTGGTGGCCAACCAGGTCATCGACACCTGGAGCGAAGGCCACCTTCTGGCTGCATGGATGGTGCTGTGGCTGGTGGCCTTCGCGGCACTGGCCTTGCTCACCGCTCCGGCTCGCCGCGCTGGCGCTGCACTGTTGAAGGCCGGTCACACCTGGGCCGAGAACCGCCGGCTGGCCGCAGAAGACGAGCGCACCTGGGCCGTGGCGGTAAAGGATCCCCGCATCATGGCCGAGCTGCAACATGCCATGGGCATTGCTACGGTGGAAGACATCCGCAAGTACTATTGAGCGAGTCGTTGATTGCCGCGTCTGCGGCAATGTCCCCAAGGTTTTGAAGCCGCAGCAGCCGCTGCGGCTTTTTTTCTGGGTGCGTGGCGGGCCGTGCGCCCGCGCAGCGAAGCGCAGGCCCAAAAAAACCGCCCGGCGCCAAGCGCGGGGCGGTTTGTCTGCGAAGCCGCAGGCCGAGGGATCCACCTGCGGTCTGGCCGGCGCCCGCGCTGGGGCGCCGCGGCGTCAGGCCGATACGCGTTTCTCGAACTGCGCCTTGGTGTCGAGCAGGGCTTGCGGCAGGTGGTAGGCCAGCTGCTCGAAATGCGCGTCGTGCAGCTTGAACTCCTCGGCCCACGCGGCCTTGTCGATGCTGGTCACGGCATCGAACTGCTGGGCGCTGAAGTTGAGGCCCGTCCAGTTGATTTCGGCGTATTGCGGAGCCACGCCGAACATGGTTTCCTGGCCGGCGGCCTGGCCTTCGATGCGGTCGATCATCCACTTGAGCACGCGCATGTTGTCGCCGTAGCCCGGCCACACGAACTTGCCGGCTTCGTCCTTGCGGAACCAGTTCACGCAGAAGATCTTCGGCGCAGCCTTGCCGGTGGCGGTGATCTTTCCTTCCATGTTGAGCCAGTGCTGGAAGTAGTCGCTCATGTTGTAGCCGCAGAACGGCAGCATGGCGAAGGGGTCGCGGCGCACCACGCCCTGGGCGCCGAAGGCGGCGGCGGTGGTCTCGGAGCCCATGGTGGCGGCCATGTACACGCCTTCCGTCCAGGTGCGGGCTTCCGTCACCAGCGGTACGGTGGTCGAGCGGCGGCCGCCGAAGATGAAGGCATCGATCGCCACGCCATTGGCGTCATCCCACTGGGCATCGAGCGCCGGGTTGTTGGTCGCGGCCACGGTGAAGCGCGAGTTGGGGTGGGCGGCCTTGGCGCCGGTTTCCTTGGCAATCTGGGGCGTCCAGTCCTTGCCTTGCCAGTCGATCAGGTGGTCCGGCAGCTTGCCAGTGTCCTTTTCCATGCCTTCCCACCACACGTCGCCGTCGTCGGTCAGGGCCACGTTGGTGAAGATCACGTCCTTGTCCAGGCTGCGCATGCAGTTGGGGTTGGTGTGCATGTTGGTGCCGGGAGCCACACCGAAGTAGCCGGCTTCAGGATTGATGGCGTACAGCTTGCCGTCGGCATGGGGCTTGATCCACGCGATGTCGTCACCGATGGTGGTGACCTTCCAGCCGGCGAAACCGGCCTCGGGCGGCACCAGCATCGAGAAGTTGGTCTTGCCGCAGGCACTGGGGAAGGCCGCTGCCACGTGGTACTTCTTGCCCTGGGGGTTGGTCACGCCCAGGATC
>Ga0307408_100000135_pt1 | contig 81612 bp, 72 predicted proteins | sample 322Cmetagenome_FD_202116 | JGI IMG/M metagenome (GOLD analysis project Ga0307408, IMG submission 202116) | Maize rhizosphere microbial communities from greenhouse at UC Davis, California, United States - 322HYB-C-3 | ecosystem: Host-associated > Plants > Roots > Rhizosphere > Soil | place... | reverse complement strand
TCAACAAAAATACCGTCATCATTGAACCCACCTCAGGCAATACCGGTATCGGTTTGGCGCTGGTGTGCGCGGTAAAAGGTTACAAATTAATTCTCACCATGCCGGAATCCATGTCGGTCGAGCGCCGCAAATATATGAAGGCACTGGGGGCAGAATTAGTACTCACTCCCAAAGAACTGGGCATGGGCGGCTGCATTGCCAAAGCAAATGAAATACTCGCGGAAACACCGAACAGCTGGATGCCACAACAATTCAATAACCCGGCAAATGTGGAGATTCACCGCACCACCACCGCTCGCGAAATTCTTGCCGACTTTCCCGATGGCCTCGACTACATGATTACCGGTGTCGGCACCGGCGGACACATTACCGGCTGCAGTGAAATACTCAAACAAGCTTACCCGCACTTCCAAACCTTCGCGGTAGAGCCGGAAAAATCCCCGGTGATTAGCGGTGGTCAAAAAGGTTTGCACCGTCTGCAAGGTATTGGCGCCGGCTTTATTCCCCAAGTATTAAACAAAGAAACACTCGACGGCACCATTCTGGTGAGTGAAGAAGCAGCGTTTGATATGACTCGCCAGTGCGCATTAAAAGAGGGGATTTTTGTTGGTATTTCCTCTGGGGCCACCCTCGCCGCCGTTGCCCAAAAACAAGCAGAGATGAAAGCCGGCAGCCGCGTACTTATTTTTAGTTACGATACCGGCGAGCGTTATTTATCAATTGAGGATTTGTTTTAATTTATTGTGTATAACACCGCGACAAATTCGATCAGGGCGCAATTGATTGCGCCCTTTTTGTGCGCCACCAAAATGTAAACGCCGCTGTGTTAAAGTCCCGTCACTACCCTATTTCTACCGCACCAACACATCATCATTACGGCCCTCTCACAAGGAAACAACAATGAGCAATATCCATTTTATCGGCGGCGAAAAAGGCGGCGTGGGCAAGTCCATGACGTCGCGTTTGCTAGCACAATATTTCATCGATGCCGATGCGCCATTCATAGGGCTGGATTCAGACCAATCGCACGGCACGTTTTCGCGCTTTTATCGCGAATTTGCTTCGCCATTGATTGTCGATGACTACGACAGTCTGGATCAGTTAGTGTTGCTCGCGCAGGAAAACCCGGACAGCGATTTAATTGTCGACTTGGCCGCACAGACATCTACCCGCTTAGGCAAATGGATTGATGAGAGCGATGCATTAGCCTTACTGCAAGAATTAGGCTGCCAACCTTATCTGTGGCATGTGATGGATGACGGCGCCGACTCGGTGAACTTACTCAACAACTTACTTGATCGCTACCCGCAAGATTTTATTAAATTTGTGGTGGTGAATAATTTAGGTCGCGGCGAATGTTTTGAACATTTTGAACAATCACCAACCTACCAAAAAGCCAAAGCGCGCGGCGCGATTTTTATCACTCTGGAAAAACTTCAACCGCAGCTCGCCGCGCGCATCGACTTCAGCAACAGCAGTTTCTGGGCAGCCGCTAACAATACCGAAGTAATGAATATTATCGAGCGCGCACGGGTGCGGGTGTGGCTGAAAAACAATTACCTTCAGTTTGCCAAGTTAAGCACCTAATCATTTTTTATCGAAAAGTAAAAACTGGCCCAATAAAAAAAGGGGCGCAATGACTGCGCCCCTTTTTTACATACGGTTTTAATATTAAAAATTATTCCACCGCCACCACAATAACCGCTTTGGCAGGAACTTCTATCGCCAACTTGCCATTGGTCGCTTGCGCAGCAAAAGGTGCTGGCTTGATGTTCTCTGGTGCCGCAAAAGTATTGTGGGTATCCATTGCCGCTGCAGTCAGAATTTCACCCTTAACAGCATTCAAATTAATACCTGCAAGATTAATATCAACAGTCTCTGCCTGATTAGGATTGGCGTTGACCAGGGCGATATAAATTTTGCCATCTTTAGCGCGCGCGGCTGTTGCACTCACCGCAGGAATTGATGATTTACCCAGCTTGTAGCGCGCTACGTTTTTCAGCTCAATCGGCAGTGAAGTTGCATCCTGAAATGGTTTGTACATTTTGAACACGTGATATGTCGGAGTGAGGATCATTTTTTCCTTGTCCGTCAAAATCATCGCCTGCAATACGTTAACCATTTGCGCAATGATACTCATGTGCACACGGTCAGCATGTTTGTGGAAAATATTGAAGTTGAGCGCAGCTACAATCGCATCGCGCAGGCTGTTTTGTTGGTAGAGGAAACCTGGATCGTCATCGCCAGTTACGTCGTACCATGTGCCCCACTCATCCACATAAAAACCAACTTTTTTCTCCGGGTCGTTTTTGTCCATCACTTTTTTGTTGTTGACGATGAACTCATCCATTTTCAGGGTGTTCACCATGGTGGACATCCATTCACTTTCCGGGAAGCCGGTCGCAGCACCTTTTTTCACCCAATCGCCAGTCGGCAAGGTGTAGTAGTGGAAACTCACAGCATCCATACGCAATGCCCAATTGGGTTTCACGTTGGCAGTCAGGTGATCCGCCCAGCTGGTGTCTTCAGTGTGGCCGCCGCTCGCAATTAAAACAGGCGTATTGTCTTTTGGTGTTTTGAGGAAGCTGGCGTATTGCTTGTAAAGATGGGTGTAGAACTCGGGGGTCATATTGCCGCCACAACCCCAGGCCTCGTTACCAATCGCAAAATAATGCACACGGAAGGGTTTATCACGGCCGTTTTTGCGACGCAGCTCGGCCAGTGTGGATTTACTGTCCGAGGTCATGTACTCCAGCCACTCTGCCATTTCCTGTGGGGTGCCGGTTCCCAGGTTGCCGTTTACGTAAGCTTCCGCGCCAAGCATTTCAACCAGATCAAAGAACTCATGGGTACCTACAGCGTTATCTTCTATTACGCCGCCCCAGTTGGTATTCACACGTGCCGGACGCTGCTCGCGCGGGCCGATTCCCTCGCGCCAGTGATATTCATCGGCAAAACACCCGCCAGGCCAGCGGATCAGCGGCACCTGCAATTCTTTCAGGGCGCCAACCACGTCATTGCGCCAACCCTTGGTGTTGGGAATGGTAGATTCGGGACCAACCCACAGGCCTTCATAAATCCCCCGGCCCAAATGCTCGGCGAATTGACTGTAGATGTTTTTATTGATGACCGGACCGGTTTTGGTGGTATCGATTTTGACTTGGGTGTCGGCCAGAGCAGCAATGCTCATGCCCAACCCGAGGGCCATTACCAATGGTTTTATCATTCTCATAGATGTCTCCTATTTGTTGTTATCTATCTAACGCCGCCGTCTGTTGAACATCGGTTAGTAGCGAGCATAAAGGCAAAAAGGTCTTATTGTCATACAAGTTAACCTAAATTTACGACATCGCATTTCAATGAAAATAGATTCATAAGTGAAAATAGATGACAGGCACCAAATACTGTATTTAAATACAGCCATCTTATTAACTATGCCTCTACTGCTGCCTTTTCACCATGCGCAAAATCATTCACTGCGATGCCGATTGTTTTTTTGCCGCGATAGAAATGCGCGATGACCCAAGCTTGGCCCGTCGCCCGATTGCCGTGGGCGGTAGCAGCGATCGGCGCGGGGTTATCTCCACCTGCAATTACGAGGCGCGCCGCTTTGGTGTGCACTCCGCCATGCCCTCCAGTACCGCGATGCGCCTCTGCCCGGATTTATTAATCCTGCCGCACCGTATGGACGCTTATCGCGAAGCTTCGCAGCAAATGCGCAACATTTTTTACGACTACACCGATTTAATCGAGCCACTCTCGCTGGACGAAGCGTTTCTGGATGTCAGCGACTGCAAGCACCACCAGGGTAGTGCAACCCGTATCGCCCAGGAAATTCGCGCGCGCATTCAACGGGAAATTGGCATCACGGTTTCGGCGGGCATAGCGCCCAATAAATTTCTCGCCAAAATCGCCAGCGATTGGAACAAACCCAACGGCCAGTTTGTGATTACTCCTGCACAAGTAGATAGCTTTGTGGCGCAACTGCCAGTGAAAAAGATTTTTGGCGTGGGCAAAGCCATGGCAAGTAAATTAGCAGAACTCAGTATTTTTACCTGCGCCGACTTACAAAAACTGTCGGTGTTTGAATTGTCGCAGCGCTTTGGTCAAATGGGTTCCCGCCTGTACAAATTAAGCCGCGGGATAGATGAGCGGGAATTAACGGTAGACCGACGCCGCAAATCACTCAGCGTAGAAAATACTTTCGCAAAAGATTTACAAAACCTACCGCAGTGCTTGCATGAACTACCAGCACTCAGCCAACAACTGGCAATACGTTTACGTCGGGTGGATGATGATTACAAAATCATAAAACTGTCCGTAAAAATAAAATTCTCTGATTTCAGCACCACCACCATTGAACGCAGCGCAACCGGCATTCAACCAGATGAATTTATCGCATTGTGCAGCGAAGCCTATCACCGTAAAGAACAACCGGTACGCTTGCTGGGCGTGGGAGTGAGGTTTATTGATTTACGCGAGCACAATCATTTTGTGCAATTGGAGCTGTTTAATCGGTCGGCATAACAGCGGCCTCATTGCGAGGCCGCCAAGAACCAGTTATTTAGCAACCGTTTTAATAGTATAAACTCCGGATATATCGCGATTAAACGCGGTGAAGTCATCGCGATAAAATTCGCGGAAATCTTCCAGGGTACCGTTTTGAATATTCTCCTCGCGGTTGGCAGGCACCCAGTAATGGGGAACATTTTTACCATCTGGCCCGGGTACACCTTCCGGTGCGTTGCGCCAGGTGAGCAGGAAAGAAATATTACGCGCATCCTTATCCGCTTTTAGACCTGCAATTAATTTCCGATACCATTGATTGTCGTATTTACCGGCTTCGATATCTGGAGCGCGAATACCAATCTCGGAAATCACCGGAATTTTCCCACGCGCATCAGCCATGCGTGCTACCAGAGCGGCATTATCCACTACATTCTTAAACCAGTTTTCATTGTTCTCCACTTCGCCATAGGTATCAAAACCCAGCACATCTACATAGGAATCACCAGGGTAGCGCAGCAAATAATTTTCTTCCGTCGCTTCCCAAAAATTATTGGGTGAGTAGGCGTATAAAAAATTGTGTACGCCTTTGGTATCGCGCAGGTATTCCACGGTGTACTGATACAGTTTTTTATATTGCTCGGGGGTGGATTGCTCCTCGCCCCACCAAAACCAGCTGCCGGTATTTTCGTGCAGAATGCGGAAAATCACTGGAATCAACACGCCGTTTTCATCCTTCAAATTATTCGCCCATTCGGCTAATTGATCCAGGTAACCGTTATAAACGGCGTTGGCGTCACCCCCCGGCAAGGCGGCAACTACCGCAGGGGTTTTATCCCAGGAAGTACCCACCGGCCACTCGCCTTTTTGTTGATCGGTAAGGGGATTATCGAAATGTGAACTCACGGTGATAATGCCACCGCGCGCGTAAGCTTTTTTGACTTGTTCTACCACATCGCCTTCCATTTTGGGACTGACGATAGAAAGCGTATCCCACCCGTAAACGGCCGCAAAATCGCCAACTGCATTAAAGGTATCGGATTGTGTACCGTCTGTTGTAGTGATGGTTAAACCCTGGGTGGTATCGTGCTGGTGACCAAACATAATCGACTGCTTACGTTGCGTTTGCATAAACGCGAACAGCGAACGGGTTTCCGCCGTTGCCTGTTTATCTACCAGCGATACTTCCACTGCCGCTACTTCTTGCACCGCAGCAACACTGCTGACACTTTGCAAAGCAGTAGTAGGATTTTCCGCAGGCTTGCAGCCTATTAATGTCGCCAGCGCCAGCATGGCAATAGCGAGCCTTGCAGCGAATGGCCGCACTAAAAACATTTCTTTCATTGTTGTTGTCCTCTGACTAAATCTCTTTGTAATGGCGTTTTTTATCAATGCTATCGACAAAGAAAATGAATCGTTTCAATTAATCGGGTTAGCTATTTTTTTATAAATGCTTTTTATAAATATATTTTTATAGGTCACTTTGGATAAGTCACTTTCTATATATAAAGGATCGGCTGTTGTGAATTACTAATGCAACCGGGTGATTGGCTGGCTACAAACCATCCAATCACCCGATTACAAAAAGATCTGTTGCGCTAAAGTAAAACAATCGCTCTAGCGAGCGTTGTAACGCACGCGTATACCTATATCGTAAGAGAGCCGCAATTCTTCGGCGCTAATTTCGCGCGGAAAAAACGCGCCGGAAAAATGTGCCTGACAAAAACTCGCGCCCTCTAATTGGGTATTGCGAAAATCTACCCCGCGGACATCCGCTCCCCGGAAATAAGCATCGCGCAGGTCCAAGCCATCGGCGTCCAGCTCACGTAAATCCAAACCGCGAAAATCGCCGCCGCGCAACATGCCCTCTTTTACTTCGCCGCGTGCTTTGCGTTGATTAAATTCCGCAACCCGCTCCGTTTTTAATAATTGATAGAGAGGGTTCTGATGAATAATGGGTTTACTCATAATGGGCTCCGTGAACTACGCTGTTTTTTTGAAAACGCAACGATAACATTGCTGCTCTCACCGCACTTTGACTATAGCCCAAGATGCCAATCCTGCTTAACCGATTACCAGCTTCGCAGCATTATAATGTAAACGATTACACCCGTGTTTAAGAAGTGTAATGCCAGCATTAAACTCTTATGCTGCAGGTTGGTATTTTAAACGGCAAGCGTTACACTTATCGGCAAGCTGCAACATAGCGGCGCAACCCAACCAATAACAAATCCATGTTGGGTATTCATCTAGCCTTTTGGCAGGCAATCCTCGGTCAAACTTATCCCCTCGGGCACAACCCGATGGAATAAAAATCTTCAACCAGTCTCCCTACACACAGGTTGGCCGCTCAGTGTTTGAGCAGGGCCATCAGAGGCGTTGAGCGTAAAAATTATCTTGCCATCGCACAGCCTCACGCAGGATTGCTGTCGCTTCGGCATTATTGAGGAATTGTGAGAATGAGCTTTATCCACGACGACTTTTTGCTCGACACCGAGCAGGCCAAAGTACTCTTTCATGAGTACGCCAAAAACATGCCGATCATTGATTACCACTGCCATCTTCCCCCCGAGCAAGTAGGTCAAAATAAGCAATTCAAAAACCTTACTGAAGTCTGGCTGGCAGGCGACCATTACAAATGGCGCGCCATGCGCTCCAATGGTGTGAATGAACGTTTCTGTACTGGCGATGCCAGCGATTGGGAAAAGTTTGAGCAGTGGTGTGCAACCGTGCCTTACACCTTGCGCAACCCGCTTTACCATTGGACGCATTTGGAGTTGCGTAAACCCTTTGGCATTACCGATCGCCTGCTCGATAGCAGCACCGCCAAACGCACTTGGGATGAATGTAACGAACTGCTCGCCACCCCGGAATTCAGCGCACGCGGTTTGATGACGCAAGCTAATGTGAAATTGGTATGCACCACCGACGATCCAATCCACGATCTGGCACATCACAAAAGTGTTGCCGCCGACAGCTCGTTTAAATCGGCGATGTTGCCCACTTGGCGCCCCGATCGCGCGATGATGGTGGAAGACACCGAAGCCTATAACAAATATCTGGATCGCCTGGCGATTGCGGCCGATGTCAACATCAATACCTTTGACGATTTGATCAACGCTCTGGATATTCGCCACGATTACTTCCACGCGAACGGCTGCCGTTTGTCGGATCACGGTTTGGAAACTGTCTATGCTGCGGACTACACCGAAGCAGAAATCAAAACTATTTTCCTGAAAATTCGCAGCCATAAAAATCTGGATGCAGTGGAAATTGAAAAATTCCAATCAGCGATGATGGTGGAATTTGCGTTGCAGGATCATAAAAAAGGTTGGGTGCAACAATTCCACATTGGTGCGATTCGCAACAACAACCCACGCTTGTTCCGCACCTTGGGGGCAGATACCGGTTTTGATTCTATTGGCGATCACAATTACGCTAAACCACTGGCGAAATTTTTGGGCCGGTTGGACGATCAAAACAAACTCGCCAAAACCATTATTTACAACTTGAACCCGCGCGATAACGAAATGATCGGCACCATGATTGGCAACTTCCAGGACGGCTCTGCCGCTGGCAAGATCCAATTCGGCAGCGGCTGGTGGTTCCTGGATCAAATGGATGGCATGACCCGCCAGATTGAAGCCCTGAGCCAATTAGGTTTGCTGAGCCGTTTTGTGGGCATGCTGACCGACAGCCGCAGCTTCCTCAGCTATTCACGCCACGAGTATTTCCGCCGTATTCTGTGTGGCATGTTGGGCCGCGATATGGCCAAAGGTCTGGTGCCTAACGACACCAAGATGGTTGGCAAAATGATTCAGGACATCAGCTTTAATAACGCGAAAAATTATTTTCCGTTTGTAGTACCTGAATAAGCACCGGAATAAACTGTTACTGAGTAAAGCACTCTGCAAAACCGTTTGTAGTTGCCATCTTTGTTTCGAAAACGCATAAATACCCGCAAGCGGGACCTGCCAGCAATAAATTGCTGGCGTTCCGCGCGCGCAAAACATGTTTTGCTTTAATGCGCGCTACACCCCTGTAGCTCCGTCAAGTCGTCCCTGACTTGACGGTTTCGAAACAAAGATGACAACAACAAACTCACATCATCTAAAATCCCCGAGACTTGTCTGTTTATCTTCTCGAATCGGGAAATTACATTGCTCACTAACGCCCTCACAACATTTTCCTTTGCCATCGGCATCACTGCGCCCATTTTTGTGGTGCTGTTTCTCGGTGTGCTGCTAAAAAAACGCGGCATGATTGACGATGCCTTTATCAAAAGTGCGTCCAGCCTCGTTTATAACATCGGCCTGCCGGTCATGTTGTTCACCACAAGCGCCAGCGCCGACTTTAGCCACATGGCCGATGCAGGTGTATTAATTGCATTTGGGGTGATGACCTTGCTGGTATTTGCGGGCAGCTTGCTTACCGCCCATTGGTTTACTCAGGAACCACGCGACCATGGTGTGATTATCCAGGGTGCGTTTCGCGGCAATTTGGTGATTTTGGGGCTAGCCTTTTGCGCCAATGCTTACGGTGAACGTGGTTTGGCTACAGCCGCTTTGCCAGTCGCAATGACCGTGGTGCTTTACAACGTCCTGTCCATTTATGTGTTGAATCGAAGCTTGCAGCGCAGCAGTAACTCCTTCAAAGCCACACTCAAAGGCATTGTTAAAAACCCGCTTATGCTGGCGATAGTCGCTGGGCTTTTGTTCAACGCCAGCGGCTTAAAAATGCCGGCTATTTTGCTCGACAGCGGCAAATACCTAAGCCAAATGGTGTTACCACTGGCACTGATTTGTATTGGCGGTGCGTTGGATTTATCGCAACTAAAACGCGTGGACGCAGCAACTCTTAGTGCGACACTATGGAAACTAGTGATATCGCCACTGCTGGCTTGCGGCATAGCGATTGGCTTGGGTGTGCGCGGTGAAAACCTCGCCATTTTGTTTGTACTGGCAGCGTCCCCCAGCGCCACCGTCAGTTTTGTGATGGTGCAGGCGATGAAAGGCAACGCTGTGCTCGCAGCGAATATTGTGGTGCAGACAACGCTCTGGTCGCTGTTCAGCGTGACCCTGGGTTTGTGGTTATTGGAGATATTGAATTTTATTTAACGCGAGAATCAACCAAACCAATTTTCTGTTAAACCGGTAAAGGGTGTAGCAAAAATAAATAAATTGCCCGCTTGTGGTTGCTGTTTCAACGCTTCATCACTCAAGCCGACGCGCGCACTGGTTACGGCCAATACATTTAATTGCTCACCACCAAATGCCACACAGGTTGGTTGCGCAACGGGTAAATCCAACACCAGATTTTTACTGCCATCAGGTGCATAACGAACTACACGGCTACCGCCCCACTGCGCATTCCATACAAATCCTTCAGCATCGACACAAGCACCATCCGGTTCCACACCAATTTCTGTGTGTGCGAAAATTTCCGGATTCGATAATTCACCGGTCTGCGCATCAAAATCATAAACGCGAATACTATGGGTGGGCGAATCGGCGTGATAAAGCTTACGCGAATCCGGGCTCCAGCAGAGCGCATTGGAAATCATCAAACCGCTAAAATGTTGGGTGACGGAAAAATCCGTATCCAAACAATAAAGACCCGCACTTTGTTCTTCACTGGTACGATTCTCCACTATCGAACCCATCCAGAAGCGCCCTTGCCGATCACAGCGGCCATCGTTGGAACGATTGCCGTTAATATTTGCTTCTGGTTTCGCAATCCATTCGACTGCACTGGTTGTAATATCAAACCAGGCAAATCCTGATTCAAATGCAGCGAGCAGACGCGCATCGTTTTTCGCAAAGGCAAAACAACATAAGCGTTCAGGCAAATCAAAATGCGTCAGTTTTTTAGTGGCTAACGCATAGCGATAGAGTTTTTTACTGTGAATATCCGTCCAATAAAAGCAGCCATCCTGATGATTCCATTGCACGCCCTCACCTAACTGATTAGCACAGGGAACGGTATCGATAAGTGTCAGTGATGTCATGGTCAGCTCTTGGTAATCCAGTGAGGGCAAAAAAATAATAAGCCGTAAAAAAAACGCCCCAAGCGGGGCGTTTTTCAGGTTGCGCAAGTGATACGCAGCTTACCACCAGGTAGCGTAGATCGCGATCAGGATTAGGATGACTCCCATCGCTGCAACATTAAACCCGCCAGTGGTTTTGAAGCTAACATCGTGCAAATCAATCGCATTGGCCTGCTCTTTAGTGCCGCTGAGCAAAGTGATAGCCGCTGCAACAATACAGCAAAGTATAAACACTACACCCACACGATCCATAAACGGAAATTCAGGTAGGAATTTGTAGAACAGCGCAGAGAAAACCACTGAACCAATTGCCGCTGCCAGCGCAGAGTTAGCGCTGGCTTTTTTCCAGAAGAAACCAAACAGGAAAATCACCACAATACCTGGCGTAAAGAAGCCCGTAAATTCCTGAATAAATTGGAATGCCTGCTGAGATTGCCCAACTAATGGCTTGGCCAGCAAAATCGCAACAACCATGGCGATCAATGCCGTCATACGCCCTACAAATACCAGTTTGTGTTCGCTCGCTGCCGGATTCACCAACTTCTTGTAAACATCCATGGTGAAAATAGTGGAGATACTATTGCTCATAGAACTGAGTGAAGAAGCAATCGCGGCGACCAGTGCAGCAAACGCAATTCCCAACAAACCATGTGGCAATAATTTCATCATTTCCGGATAGGCTTGGTCAGCTTTAGCCAGATCCGGGGCCAGCACTACGGCGCAGATGCCAGGCAATACCACAATAATTGGCACAAATAATTTTACGTAGGCAGCAAACGCCATACCTTTTTGCGCTTCCTGCAAACTTTTTGCCGCCAGTGCACGCTGGATAATGTATTGGTTAAAGCCCCAGTAGCTGATGTTCATAATCCACAGACCACCAATCAATACTGAAATACCGGGCAAGCTGATGTAGTTGGGGTTATCTTTCGACAAAATCATGTCGAATTTTTCCGGGGCTTTTTCCATCAGGGTGGTAAAGCCTTGAATAACACCGTTGTCGCCCGAGATTTGGTTCAGCGCCAAATAGCTTACGAATAAACCGCCCAACACCAACATAATCACCTGCACTATGTCTGTCATGGCAACCGCTTTAAGACCGCCATAAACCGAGTAAGCCATAGAGAAAAGCACCAGGAAGATCATTCCGTAAATCATGTCTACGCCGATAAATTGTGAGATTGCCAAAGACCCCAAATAGAGCACAGAGGTCAGATTCACAAAGGTATAGAGCGCCAGCCAGAAAATCGCCATGATGGTGCGCACGCGGCCATCGTAACGGTTCTCCAAAAATTGCGGCATGGTGTAAATGCCCTTGGCGAGGAAAATCGGCAGGAAATATTTTGCGATCACAATCAAGGTTATTGCTGCCATCAGTTCGTAAGCGGCGATCCCCATACCAATCACAAACCCCGAACCAGACATACCGATGATTTGTTCAGCGGAGATGTTGGCGGCGATTAAGGATGCACCTATCGCCCACCAAGGCAGGGATTTGCTGGCAAGAAAATAATCGTTAGCGTTTTTTTCGTGGCCTTTTTCGTCACGCGACACCCAATAGGCAACAAAGAGCAGAATCAGGGTGTAGGCAACCAATACCCCGATATCGAGTCCGTTTAAAATCATATTGACCTCTGTGTAGTGATGCTGTGGTTGGAGAGCATCTTGTTATTAAAAAATTTTGTTTTTATTGGCGCTTATCAACCCGATAAAAATTGAACAGCCCCTTAAACAAGAAGCATTCATCAGGATCACTAATGAATGCTTCCAGGTTGTCTTGCTGCACTACTTAACCGCAGTGCTTAAATCCGGCCACCGTCCACAATAAATTCTTGAGAGGTGATCATGGCGGAGTCATCCGCCGCGAGAAAGAGTGCCAGGTTCGCCACGTCGTGCGCGCCCAAACGTTTCTTGAGACACACGCGTTTCATTAATTCTTCTTCCTCTTCCGGCGATAACCATTTTTCCAACTGCTTGGGTGTTGCCACCCAGCCGGGCAAAATGGAGTTCACACGAATATTATCTTGACCATAGTCCGTGGCCAGCGCTTTGGAGATTCCTAAAATTCCGGCTTTCGCCGTGATGTAACTAGCCAAATTTGGCGGACCAAATTGCACGTTGATGGAGCTGATATTGATAATCGAACCGCCACCTTGTAACGCCATCATCGGCTGTACCGCCTGCGCCGCAAAAAACGCCGGATGCAGGTTAATCGCCAAACTGCGATGCCAACGCTCTTCGGTCATCGCGCGGGTGTCATAACGCTGATCGTTAGCGGCGTTGTTAATCAGCACACTAATATCACCATTCACGACGCATGCATCCGCGATACTTTGCTGTAACGCCTTGATGTCACTCACATCGCAAATTTCAAACCAGGGGCGGGCATAACCCTGCCGCTCGATTGCATCACACAGTTCAATGGCGCCCTCGGCATCTATATCGACAAAGGCAACCCGTGCGCCCTGCGCCGCAAAGGCTTCAACCAACGCGGCACCGATACCGGTTGAACCGCCGGTAATAAATACGCTGCGCCCCTGCAGGCTGGCGTAGCGGGTATACCCTGTATGGGCTGAGTAGCTATACATGTTGATCTCTCTCCGGATTCACGCGGCGTTAGGCTGTTATGAGCTTAGGCAGAATCAATCAACCTGAACAGGTATTTTTGATCACTGCACTCATGCAGGTTTAACCAGAGATAAATTAATCAATTGCATTACTTCTTGCAGCAACACTTTTACCGCCCTGCTCGCCTCCTCCTGATCACCCGCACAAATGGCGTCATAAATGCGTTTGTGATCATCGTAGTCAGCGGTCAGTACACCTTTAAGCTGGTTGGTACTGGCGATACTCACACGCAGCGCAACCTGGATGAAATCGCGCAATTGAAAAAAGAAGCGGTTGTTGCCTGCCGCGAGAATGGCGCAGTGAAACTCAATATCGGCCGTGAGCGGATCATCTAATCCTTCATCGGCACGCTTCATACGCGCCAGCGCATCGCCAATCGCTTTGATACGCGCGGTGTCCTTGTTGTTTTCAGCAGCCAATACCGCTGCTTCGGGTTCAATGGCCATACGCAGTTGGGTAAATTCACGCAGCAGCTCCAGCGAGGGGCGCGCATTGAGTGTCCAACCCAGCACATCGGCATCAAACATATTCCAGTGGCTGCTCGGCATGACCCGAATGCCCTGGCGTGGCCGCGAGGCAATCAAACCTTTAGCCGTCAGCATTTTTACCGCTTCGCGCGTGACGCTGCGGCTGATATTAAATTGTTGCGATAACTCCGCTTCCGTCGGGAAGGATTTATCAATCGCATATTGACCTTGAACAATTGCCGCACCCAATTGATGGGTTAACTGGTGTGTAAGATTACGCCCTGTGTCCAGCATAGTTAATTAGCCTATTTATATTATATATTTGTTGGGTATCCGACAAGCATTTCCTGGTGGTTGAAACGCCAAAAAATGCATTTTTTAATATCAGAAGCCACTTTTATGTTGACCCTAAAAACAAAAACCCGCGCCTTAACGCAGACGCGGGTTATTTAACAAGAGGCAGTGGCTTTAGTCACGCAAAAAATGCGGCGCGCGCCAAATGACGGGCTTATTCGTCTTTGGCATTCACATTTTCGGTGATCTGCTCCAGATTGGCGTGGCGAACGTCCTCACCATTGACCAAATAGATGACGTATTGCGCCAGGTTGCGTGCGTGATCGCCAATGCGCTCCAACGCCCGCAGTGACCACATGATGTTGAGTACCCGCGTAATACTGCGCGGATCTTCAATCATAAAAGTGACCAGCTCGCGCATCGCCGTGCTGTATTCCATATCTACCTGTTTATCGGTTTGCACTACCGTGAGCGCCAACTGCATATCCAGACGGGCAAATGCGTCCAATGCATCTTGCAACATGTGCGACACATGACCACCAATATGGCGCACCTCAATATAACCGCGTGGCGCCAAACCATCTTTATTCATGGCGATAGCTTGACGGGCGATTTTAGTCGCTTCATCGCCGATACGCTCAAGGTCGGTAATCGCTTTGGTAACGGCGATAACCAAACGCAAATCGCTCGCGGCCGGTTGACGACGGGCGAGAATACGCACGCACTCTTCGTCGATTGTCACTTCCATGGAGTTGACTTTGGTATCCGAGCGCACCACTTGCTCGGCGCGCTCCACATCGGCATCAATCAGCGCTTGAATTGCATCGTTCACCTGACGCTGAGCCATACCGCCCATTTCCGACAGATGAGTACGAATCGCCTCCAGTTCTATGTTGTACTGTTGGGAGATGTGGTGAGTGTGACTTGTAATATCCATAACCATGATGCGCCTCCGCATTAACCGTAACGGCCAGTGATGTAATCTTCGGTTTGTTTTTTACTCGGGTTGGTAAAGAGCGTATCTGTCAGATCGTGCTCAATCAAATCCCCCATATACATAAATGCCGTATAGTCAGACACCCGCGCCGCCTGCTGCATATTGTGCGTCACAATAACAATGGTGTACTGATGTTTTAATTCGTTGATCAGTTCTTCAATCTTCAAGGTTGAAATTGGATCAAGCGCCGAGGCGGGCTCATCCAACAAAATCACTTCCGGCTCAATTGCAATCGCACGCGCGATCACCAAACGCTGTTGCTGCCCGCCTGATAAACCAAATGCATTGTCGTGTAGTCGATCCTTTACTTCATCCCACAGCGCAGCACCTTTAAGTGATTTCTCTACCACTTCATCGAGCACACGCTTGGATTTAACCCCCTGCAAACGCAAACCATAGGCCACATTTTCATAAATCGATTTAGGAAAGGGGTTGGGCTTTTGAAACACCATACCCACTTGACGGCGCAACTCAGCAACATCGACACTTTTTTCGTAAATGTTATCGCCGTCGAGCAAAATCTCGCCTTCAACACGACAGGAGTCAACCAAATCGTTCATGCGATTAAAACAACGCAATAGAGTTGATTTACCACAACCAGACGGACCGATAAACGCGGTTACCTTTTTCTCTGGAATTTTCATGCTAACGCTATTCAGCGCGCGCTTCTGACCATAAAACAAGTCCAGATTTTTTACTTCCAGCTTGGTGGGCTCTGCTAATAAAGTCGGGCTCATAAAAATTGCCTGTATAAAATTCAAATAAATCGATGTGTGTACTATTTATCAACTCACAAGCGCAGTGCGATTAATCCGACGCACTGCGGTATTTCTCACGCAAATCATTGCGAATTTTTATCGCAGTAATATTCAGGGCGATGATCAATAAAATCAGCGTCAGGGAAGTTGCATAAACCAATGGCCGCGCTGCTTCCACATTCGGGCTTTGGAAGCCGACATCGTAAATATGAAAGCCCAAGTGCATAATTTTTTGATCCAGGTGCAAATAGGGATAATTGCCATCAATTGGCAGTGCAGGTGCCAATTTCACCACCCCCACCAACATCAGTGGCGCCACCTCACCTGCCGCACGGGCAATCGCCAAAATTAATCCAGTCATCATTGCCGGTGTTGCCAGAGGTACAACTACCTTCCACAGTGTTTCTGCTTTAGTTGCTCCCAGAGCCAAACTGCCTTGACGAATAGTACTGGGGATGCGCGATAAACCTTCTTCGGTAGAAACGATAACAATTGGCAAGGTCAAGAGTGCAAGCGTGAGCGATGCCCAGAATAAACCTGGTGTACCAAAGGTTGGGGCCGGCAGTGATTCCGGATAAAACAACTGATCGATATTGCCACCGAGAATATATACAAAAAATCCCAAACCAAATACGCCGTACACAATCGATGGCACACCCGCAAGGTTGTATACCGAAATGCGGATAATTTTTAGCAGCGTGCCTTGCTTTGCATATTCACGCAGATAAATAGCGGCGAGAATACCCAGCGGCGTAACCATAATTGACATGACAATCACCATAGTAATGGTGCCAAAAATAGCCGGGAAAATACCCCCTTCGGTATTCGCCTCGCGCGGCTCATCGCTCAAAAATTCCCACACACGTTCGGCGTACTGACCCAGTTTTTGTACCGGGTTCATTACATTGGGGCGAGTGACACGTACTATATGATCAAAAGCGATAACGGCTTCTTTGCCATCAGCAGTGCGCACCAATAATTTATCGCGGGTCGCTTGTGCCAATATGTCATCACGCGTTTTTTTAATAATCGCATACTCAGCTTCAAGCGCGGCGCGACGCTCGGAAAAATTCACATCGGCAGTGGCCAACGCTGTGCCGGTTACACCATCCAATTCCAAACTGCGACGCTCAAGTCGCAAATCATCCATGCGCTTGTTGATACGACCTATATCGACTTTTTCAATGCGATGAATTTGCGCATGTAAATCCAATGCACGCGCCAAGCGTTGATCCAATTGCTCCCAAAAATCCTTGCTGCCCAACTCACTGACCAGTGTGTTGCCCTCTTTAATCGCAACCGGATAACCGTAAAAATTACCCCACTCGCGCCGTTCAATGGAGACTGCATTTTCCGGGTACTCCCATGGTTTCATGCCAATATCCAGATACCACACAAAATCGCGCCCACTAATATCGCGATTACCCATTTTAAAAAGGTGGCGAGTAATTAATTCAACGTCTGATTCAATTTGATAACCACCATCGCGCGCAACGGCAGCGGGAATCACTTCATCGCGTACAGCTTCGCCCATAATGATGTGTGTTTGGCCGCTGCGATCAACAATACTGGTTTGCAAAATATCAGCCGGCCAAAAATGACCAAATCCGCGCACTGCAATCAAACCAAGCAGCCCAACAACCATGATCATACACAGAGCAACAGCACCGCCGTTGAGCCATATCCAGGGCGATCCACTGCTAAACCAGGAACTATTTTTACGCGTTAATTTTTTCATCGGATTCACCACCAATTACAGATTGCTATAGCGTTGACGCAGTCGCTGACGAATAACTTCAGCAAGCGTGTTCACCACAAAGGTCAATGCCAATAGCACCAAAGCTGCAAGAAATAAAACGCGGAAATGGGTGCTTGCAACCGCCGTCTCCGGCAACTCCACCGCGATGTTGGCCGAGAGTGTGCGCATGCCTTCAAAGATATTGAAATTCACCACAGGACTATTGCCAGTAGCCATAAGCACAATCATGGTTTCACCAACAGCGCGACCAAACCCCATCATCACCGCGGAAAAAATTCCAGGACTGGCCGTAGGCAACACCACACCAACAACTGTCTGCCAGCGTGTTGCGCCAAGCGCCAATGAGCCCTGTGTTAAATGGCGGGGCACACTGAACACCGCATCTTCAGCAATGGAAAAAATTGTTGGGATAACAGCAAAGCCCATTACTATGCCGACCACCAAAGCATTGCGCTGGCTGTAGCTAATACCGTTTTCAGTAAACCACTGACGCATACTGCCATCAAAAAACCAGATCTCCGCTAAAGGGCTGGCGGCGATACAAGCCCACACGGTGAGAATAATCGGCAGCACTAGAATGACAGCTTCCCAACCCTCAGGTACGCGGTTGCGCAGCGAATCCGGACACCGGCTCCAGAGATAGCCCGTAATTAGCATAACAATCGGCAATAAAATCAAAATACTGAATATTGCTGGCAAATGATTTTCGATAAACGGTGCGAGCCACAAACCTGCGAGGAAACCTAAAATAACAGTGGGCAATGCAGCCATAATTTCGATAGTGGGTTTAACAATGCCGCGCAATTTGGGCGTCATAAAATAGGCGGTATAAATTGCCCCCATCACCCCCAAAGGTACCGCAAACAGAATCGCGAAAAATGCAGCTTTCAACGTGCCGATAGAAAGCGGAACAAAACTCATTTTAGGTTCAAAATTATCGCTGCCCGATGATGCCTGCCAAATGTATTCCGGTGCATCGCGCCCTTCGTACCACACTTTTTTCCAGAGCGAGCTGAAAGAAACCTCGGGGTGTTTGTTCCAGACATCGGCCACACTCAGGTTATTAGCGTCATCCAACCACAAGCTGCGATTGTGAATGGGAGAAATAGCAAGCTGCTGAATAGGTTTATCACTCACCGACTCAATTAATAAGGTGCGCTGGGAGGTAGCGTAGTAAATACCGATATTGCCTTTGTCGTCGCCAGCCCAGAAACCGCGACGCGCATGCTCAGGTGTGATACGGGTGATGGCGCCATCCAACGCCTCAAAACCACGTACATATTTCAATTCATAAATGTTGTCGGCGTTGCGAACCAGAAACCATTGGCTCAGGGCTCCCTTGTCGGTGCCAATAATGAGCGAGGCAGTTCCCACCAAAAACTCCATACGGGTTACTTTGCCATCAGGAATAGTCACTGGTGCCTGAACTTTTACAGCGCTAGGGTTGATGATGCTGTAGAGCAATAATTGCGACTGATCTGTAGCAATCACTAAATGCTGGGCACCGCTATCAATCTGCATAGATACGGGCTTACTGCCATTTGGAAGCGAGGGAAGCGCTATCACTTCCTGACTGATACTGACTTCCCCGGTAATCATATTTTGACTGCTGCTAAAAATAGCGAGCAGTAGACGCTCATCTACCGTCATGGCCGCTAATAAAATACCGCTGGAAGTCTCTTGTACGGCTAGCTGGGTAAGCGCTGCACCTTGGTCATCCAAGGTTAAGGGAGAATCACCCAAGGGATACACCAAACTCGGTGTGATTTGGCGTTTATCGTTTGGATAACTGAGCGCGTAATTGGCTTTGGTTATTGATACCTGGCCATTGCTGTAACCATAAGCAACCAGACCGTAATCAGGCGTACTGGTCGCCATACTGGTAAAACTCACATCAGCGGCGCGCGATACCTGGGCATTAAGCACTTGGCTGCCATCGCTGACATTAAAAAAATGCACTGCGCCGCTACGCTTGAAACTGGCGCCAATTTCTTCGTAGCGTTCCAGCGTGAGGTATTCAGTCGGGTCGGAGGCCTGCTGTTGCAACTGGGCGGGCGTGTAGCTGTGCAAGGGTTCAACCGAGGCTCCACGAAACAAGGGAGCAATTTCGGAGAATAGATAAAAGAAAATTAAACCGAGTGAAAATACTACCGCGAGTCCGGCAGACATCACCCCGTAGCGCGATAGCTGGTCTTTAAATTTGCGAATGTTGCGCAACTTGCTGCGCTGCTCGCGATTGGGCATCAGGCTCTGGATTGGCTTTGCCGCTGTAATGGGTTCGGACATGGTCTACTCACCTGTTTTATCGTCTGGCGCAAGAATCCTAACAATCAAAGATGACACTTTTGTTACAAAAACCCGAAACTGTCATCTGACTGTCATATTTACCCTGGCTCTGTCTATAAAAAAACGCCGAACAAGTCGGCGTTTTTATGGGTAACACAAGAAAAATCCAGGCGCGCGCTGATTACTTCTGCAATTCAGCCAGTGCTTTGTTGGCCATTGACGCAGGCAGTGGGATATAACCATCGCGCACTACGGTCTCCTGGCCTTGCTTGGAAAGAATCAACTTCACAAACTCTAACTGAATCGCATCCAGCGGGCGGTTCGGATGCTTGTTGATATACATGAACAACACACGTGACAGCGGATAGGTTCCATCCAGCGCGTGAGTTGCATCGGCAGTAACGTAAGGCTGCCCATCTTTCTTGGACAGAGGCACGGCGCGCACACCTGAAGTGATGTAGCCAATACCTGAGTAACCAATACCGTTGATCGATTCAGACACACCCTGGACTACAGATGCAGAACCTGGTTGTTCGAGAATGTTGGATTTGAAATCACCTTTACACAGGGCTTCATCTTTGAAGTAACCATAAGTACCAGAAACGGCATTGCGGCTGTACATGGTGAAATCACGATTTGCCCATGCACCGGTCAAGCCCACATCACCCCAACGAGTCAGGTCTTTGGCACCACCACATTTGCGGGTTGCCGAGAAAATGGCATCCACTTGAGGAATACTTAAACCTTCGATCGGGTTGTCTTTGTTTACGTAAACTGCAAGTACGTCAATCGCTACCGGTACAGCGGTGGGTTTGTAGCCATGCTTGGCTTCAAACGCCTGGATTTCCTCGGTTTTCATCGCGCGGCTCATAGGCCCGAAGTTAGCAGTACCTTCGGTTAAGGCCGGTGGTGCAGTTGAAGAACCAGCACCTTGAATCTGGATATTGACGTTGGGATACCACTTTTTGAAATCTTCAGCCCAAAGGGTCATCAGGTTGTTGAGTGTGTCAGAACCGATTGAGTTGACGTTACCTGATACGCCAGTGGTCGCCTTGTACTCTGGCAGCGCTGGATCAATTGCAGCCTGCAATGCAGTAGCACAAACCATAGAGCCGGCAAGAACCAACCCCTTCATAATTTTCATAGCGTTCATAGAGCGCTCCATCTGTGATTACATGAGTAATAAATAGTGTGTCTACCTGTGAAGAGTTGTCCCTTCAGTGAGACTTACTTTACCCAGCAAATATGACAGTTATGTGACCGGAGGAAATTTTTTGTCACAAATGTGTCGCACAAATGTCATACAGCCAAACCAGGGTTATGCCGCCATCCAAAACAAAAACACCAGCCGAAGCTGGTGTTTGTGAACATCAAAAACGAGACGATTTATTTAACCACGCGCAAGCCCGGTCGTTTGGCGGGAGGAGTGTCACCTGAGGGTACAGACCCGCCTCCCGTCGACACAGGAGTCGGCCCACTGGGTGGCGGCGGTGCAGGATTAACTTCCGGCTCGAACATCATACCCTGCCCATTTTCACGAGCATAAATTCCTAAAATTGCACCACAGGGAATATAGAGATTATTGACCACCCCACTAAAGCGCGCATTAAACGATACGGCAGTATTATCCATAAAAAAATCTTTAATCGCCGAAGGGGAGATATTCAGAATAATTTGTCCCTCCTTGTTAACGTGTTGCTGCGGTACTTGGGTACCGGTCACATGGGCATCAACCAAAATATGTGGCGTGCAGTTGTTATCTAAAATCCATTCATAGACGGCACGTAAAAAATAAGGGCGACTGGACGTCATGGACATAAGTGTTTCCTTGGTCTGATCAGGGCTAAACAAATTGCAATTTACCTTGTTTTGCCAAGAGCTCAAACAAAAAGGGCGACCTAAGTCGCCCTTTCCGCTGTTATTTACTGCGATCAGTGAATCTCTCTCCAGAACTCGCGGTTCAGGAAGTAAACAAAGATAAACAGAATAATCAGAAAACCTAATACGTAATAACCAATCGCTTCGCGCTTAACTGCCGCAGGCTCAGCTACATACTCGAGGAAATTCACCAGATCATACATCGCTTGATCAAACTCGGCAGTAGTCATAGTGCCCTTTACCTTGCCCTCGACCAATGCACCGCAATGCTCATCCATTTCCACTTCACCCAAGTCGTTACGCGCCGCGCCACCATGGTGATTCAGTTTAGGACCGGCACCGCATTCCAGCAGCCCTTGCGGACCTATGAGCACGTGCGGCATACCAACATTAGGAAATACGCGGTTGTTGACACCCCAAGGACGGGTATCATCCTTGTAGAAGTTGCGCAGGTAAGTGTACAACCACTCTGGCGAACGCGAGCGCGCTACCAGTGTCAAATCCGGCGGTGCCACACCAAACCAGACTTTGGATTGCTGTGGCTTCATCGCAATTTCCATCAGCTGACCGATACGCTGACCACTGAAAATCAGATTTTCTTCCATCAAGTTGTGCGGAATATCCAAGTCATCCGCAACACGCTCGTAACGTGAAAACTTGGCAGAATGGCAGCCCATGCAGTAGTTGATGAAGTATTTGGCACCACTTTGCAAGGATTCTTTGTTATGCAAATCCGGCTCCATCTTGTCGCAAGGTATGGCACCGCAGGCAAATGCCCCGCCTGCTGCGACCGCTTTGATGGGCACAATCATCAGAATCAGGAACAGCGCGAAACCACCAAGCACAACAATCGCAGGCAAACCTTTCGCTTGGGTACGGGTCGGTTCAACCAAGTCTTTATCGCGTGCTGCCAGTAAAGGCAATACTGCAAAAATTGCTGCCAATGCGAAGCAGAGAACCAACAATAATGCAGGCACATCCCCCCCAATGTAATCAACCCCCATCCAAGCGAAGATGACGGCAAAAACACCGCACACAACCCATGACGCCATGGACTTGGCTTTTTCCGGGCTAGTAGTAGTCCAAACTGGCATAGTCAGAAAGTAAGCGAAATAGAAGGTAGTAGCGATTTGCGACAACAAGGTTCTGCCGTCGGTAGGTGCCTTAACCCCCAGATAACCCAAGATCACGAACATAGCTGCGAAAGCAATTAACATCACACGCGGAATATGACCGCGGTAGCGCATGGATTTAACCTTGCTGCGATCAAACCAGGGCAATACAAACAGGAGTGCAATCGCTGCGCCCATAGCCACAAAACCAAGCAGTTTTGCAGTCAATACCATTGGCCCAAGTTCGATTTGCAAAGTCACTGCACGCAACACCGCATAGAAAGGTGTGAAGTACCAGACAGGTGCGATGTGTGTCGGTGTTTTCAGGTTATTCGCTTCTTCAAAGTTGGCGTACTCCAGGAAGAAGCCACCCATTTCCGGCATGAAGAACATGATGAAACAGAAAGCAAACAAGAAAACAGTGATACCAACCAAATCATGCACTGTGTAGAAAGGATGGAAAGGGACGCCGTCGCGTGGTATGCCGTTTTCGTCTTTGTTCTTTTTAATTTCAACACCATCGGGGTTATTTGAACCCACCTCGTGCAGCGCCAGGATATGCATCACTACCAGTGCCAGCAATACAATCGGCAACGCCACAACGTGCAAAGCGAAGAAACGGTTCAGGGTAATACCAGAAATAAGGTAGTCGCCGCGGATCCACTCCACCAATCCTTCACCGACGACAGGAATTGCACCAAACAAGGATACGATTACCTGTGCGCCCCAGTATGACATTTGACCCCAGGGTAATACGTAACCCATAAAGGCCTCTGCCATCAGCACCAGATAAATAGTCATACCAAAAATCCACACCAATTCACGTGGTGCTTTGTATGAACCGTACATCATGCCGCGGAACATATGCAGATAAACAACAACAAAGAATGCTGAGGCACCAGTGGAGTGCATGTAGCGAAGAATCCAGCCGTAATCCACATCGCGCATGATGTATTCAACAGAAGCAAATGCACCTTCTGCAGATGGGTTGTAGCTCATAGTCAACCAGATACCGGTCACCAATTGGTTAACCAATACCAGCAGTGACAGAACACCAAAGAAATACCAGAAGTTGAAATTCTTAGGCGCATAGTACTTACCCATGTGGGTATCCCACGCGCGCTGTACCGGCAGACGCTTATCAACCCACTGCCACAAACCTGTTAACCAATTCATATCAAGCCTCCTGATCTTCGCCAATCACAACTACTGAGTCGCTCTCATAACGGTGAGGAGGAACTTCCAGGTTGAGAGGAGCGGGCACACCGGAATAAACACGACCAGCAAGGTCATATTTGGAACCATGACAAGGGCAAAAGAAACCACCCTGCCACTTATCGCCACCTAGATCAGCAGCTCCCACATCCGGGCGGAACATAGGTGCACAACCAAGGTGAGTACAAATGCCCAGCAAGATAGCGAATTCTTTGTTAATCGCTCGCTCAGGGTTTTGTGCATAACTTGGTTGCATGGTTTCTTTGGATTCTGGATCAAGCAGTACACCCTGCTCTTCCACTGTTTTCAGGCTATCTAATGCAGCCTGGGTGCGGCGCACAATAAATACCGGTTTGCCACGCCACTCTACAGTGACCATCGCGCCCGGCTCTATTTTGCTAATGTTGTATTTAACCGGTGCACCAGCAGCTTTAGCTTTGGCACTGGGACTCCAGGAGCCCACGAATGGAATTGCTGCACCCACCACGCCGACCGCCCCCACTGCACAAGTGGCACCGATCAACACGCGACGGCGTGTTTTATTTACTGCGTCATTACTCATGACGAATTCTCCCCTAACAGCTTTAACGGCTAGCAAATCGCCTCACATCGCCCCACAACCTGATACTAAGGCTTATACGAAGTCTGGCGACAAAGGATTATTGGGTGACTCAAGAAAAGGCGGGCAATCTTAATGAATTAACACGCGGCTTACAAGAATAACCACACTTATATAGTGGGTTATAGGGGTGCAATTTTAGACATAAAAAAACGCCCAAGCCAGCAAAGACTTGGGCGTTTTTGATGATCATCAACCAGCAGCACAAAAAGCTGCTGGAGAAAACCATTAACGCTTGGAGAATTGTGGCTTCTTACGCGCTTTACGCAGACCCACTTTCTTACGTTCAACTTCGCGTGAGTCGCGAGTTACGTAGCCAGCTTTACGCAACTCACCGCGCAGGCTCTCGTCATACTCCATCAGAGCACGAGTCAGACCATGGCGAATAGCGCCCGCTTGACCAAAGCTACCACCGCCAACTACGGTGACATTTACATCAAACTTTTCAACCAAACCAACCAACTCCAGCGGCTGACGCACTACCATGCGTGCTACTGGACGACCGAAATATTCATCCAAAGGACGATCATTTACAGTGATGGTACCTGAACCAGCGGTGATGAACACGCGCGCGGTAGAGGTTTTGCGACGGCCGGTGCCGTAAAATTGTGCAGACATGTCAGCTCCCCTTAGATGTTCAGTTCTTTAGGTTGCTGAGCAGCATGTGGATGCTCATTACCTGCATAAACTTTCAGTTTTTTGAACATAGCACGACCCAGTGGACCCTTCGGCAACATACCTTTAACGGCAGTTTGAATGGTGCGCTCTGGCGCTTTCTCAATCAACTTTTGGAAGCTGATAGATTTAATACCACCCACAAAACCAGTGTGCGAGTAGTAAATCTTGTCAGTTGCTTTACGGCCAGTCACGCGCACTTGAGCAGCGTTGATTACAACGATGTAATCGCCGGTATCAACGTGTGGAGTGAATTCTGGCTTATGCTTGCCACGCAAACGCGAGGCGATTTCCGCAGATAAACGGCCGAGTGTTTTTCCCGCCGCATCCACGATGAACCAGTCTTGAGAGACAGATTCTGCTTTGGCAATATAGGTCTTCATGTTATTCCTGCCTAATCGGATGTGGATACTAAATAGATGTACATAAAAATCCCCTAAAACAGGGAGGCGGCATACTACACAGCCAATGCTTGTATTTCAACCGATATTTATGCTTATTCTGGCCGATGCGGACGAGCCAAGTAGTCATGACTCTGCATTTCCAACAGGCGACTAACCGTGCGCTGGAATTCAAAATCCAGCTTTCCAGTAGAATAAAGGCTAGCCAAAGGCTGTTCGGCCGAAATCACTAACTTCACCTGGCGGTCATAAAATTCGTCCACCAAATTCACGAACCGACGCGCCTGATCGTCATTGGCACGCCCAAGACCCGGCACATTACTAAGGATAACTGTGTGCAACTCACGCGCCAGCTCGATGTAATCATTTTGCGAGCGAGGCCCATCGCACAGCTCGACAAAATCAAACCAGGCAATACCTTCGCCGAGATGACGCGCGCGAATCATGCGCCCTTCAATCTCCAGCTCTACATCATCCTGCAGCACTGCACTGGTAGGCAACAAACTCTTGAAACTACACATCAGGCTTTTATCGGCAGCAGCATCAAGTGGCGAATGATACAACTCCGCCTGTTCCAGAGCGCGCAACCGATAATCGACACCCCCATCAACATTCACTACCAAGGTGTGCTGATTTAACAAGGCAATAGCAGGCAGAAAACGCGCACGCTGCAAACCGTCTTTATATAAGCCATCCGGAACTATATTGGAGGTCGCAACCAGCGTTACGCCGCGCGCGAACAACTCCTCCATCAAAGTACCAAGAATCATTGCATCGGTAATATCCGAGACAAAAAATTCATCAAAACAGATAACGCGCGCCTCGCTCGCAATAATATCGGCGACTTTTTTAAGCGGGTTCTTTTGCCCATCCAACTTTTTAAGCTCCGCATGTACCCGTCGCATGAAGCGATGAAAGTGCGCGCGTAATTTTTGTTCAAAAGGCAAGCTCTCAAAAAAATTATCCATTAGATAGGTTTTACCGCGCCCTACCCCACCCCAAAAGTACAGACCACGCACCAGCTTGCGTGAATCACCACCCTTGAGCCGTTTTAGAAAACTGCCCAGCGCCGATTGCTGCTGCTCTTCACGCCAAGTTACCAGCAACTCCTCATAGAGATGCTGCAGATGCTGAACAGCCAGCTCCTGTGCAGGGTCATGGCGAAAATCTGGCCGAGTTAAATCGCGCTGGTAGCGCGCCATAGGTGATAGGGAAACTGAAGAATCCATCATGGCGATTGTCATACTATGCTTACCCATTGCCGCTCAATCACCACACTCAAATCCGCCTTGAGTGCTGTTAAATATCCATGGAAAAAATGCCCAGCCTGCGGGTAGCGAATCAGCTGAACCATACCCTGCAATGCACCAACCCATTGATAGACCCCCTCAGCAATAACACGCTCATCTGCATCACCCTGCACAACACACACCGGACAGCCGAAGCGCCCATCACGCGCGTAGGGATACCGTTCCACCGGCGGGGCAATCAAGGTTAGGTGCTGCAATTTTGGGACTTGATAAGTAACCTGCGCCGCAACAGAAGAACCAAATGAAAATCCAGCCAGAAGTAAGGGTGCACTGGGGAACTGCTGATTTACCCACGCAACAACCGCCAACAGATCCTCTTGCTCACCGATCGCATTATCAAAATCGCCTTCGCTTTTCCCCACACCGCGAAAGTTGAAGCGCACCGCATGAACCCCTAAATCGCGGTAGACACGCATGAGTGTTGTTACCACTTTATTATCCATAGTGCCGCCATGCAGTGGGTGTGGATGGCATATGATCGCCACTGCTTGGCGCGCCGCAAATACACCCCCGTCATCAGCAGCGTGGATCATCACCTCCAGATGGCCACAAGGTCCGGGAATCAAAAGCGCCTGCTCTTTGGCAAAAGGAAAAGTCATGCAATACCTCTAAATTCAGTGCGAGTTCGCACATGGGCAATAATTTTTGCCCATTTTAATGAGAAAATGGACTTATAATAGATTTATTGGTGCTTCTGACAGCATATTGTCAGAGCGACGCCCTTGTTCAGTAGGAGATAGCTGTGTATTCACTTAGTACCCTTATCATCAGTGGTTTGGTTTGCCTGCTCGCCGGTGGTGGCCTTACCGCCCTAATTATGTATACGTTTCGCGCCCAGTTATTGGGGCACAATCTTGAGCAGCGCCTACATCACGCTGAAACCACACTACAAGCTTATCAACGCGACGTTGCCGAACACTTTGCACAAACATCGCAATTGGTAAACAACCTGACTCAATCCTATCGTGAAGTGCACGAACACCTTGCTAGCGGTGCGCTAAAGTTGGCAACACCCGCCATCAGCCGCCAGATACTGGATTCCGCCAATAGTGGGTTGGGCGGCAATACTAAATCCTACATCAGTGGGCAGCATATCGAACCGCCCCGCGACTGGGCCCCCAAAGCACCAGGCACCAAAGGCACACTTAGCGAAGACTACGATTTGCGCGATGACCCAGTAGATAGTTCTCGCTTGCCAACAGAGTCCGCAGATGATTACGACTTTGACGGCAAAGCGAATCGATACTAAAAATTAATATCTGCATCTAACGGATTATTTAATGCATAGCTCCCCATTGAGTTCACACACAGGATGTCGAACAAAAGTAAAACCCCGCATCTAGCGGGGTTTTTGTTGGCCTGACAAATACCGCTCGACGGAGACACCCTTGATTCTATTAAAGCGCTTGCTGCAGTTTATAAGCTGGCCGATTACCGCAGGCGTTATTATTGCGTTACTTGCTCTTCTCTTATTTCCCCAACTACGTGGCAACAACGCACCAAAACCTGATGAACAAAAACACACTCTAGGCGTAGTTTCCTATGCAGATGCAGTCAGTCGCGCCGCCCCTGCTGTAGTGAATGTTTATACCGAAAAGCGAGTTGTACAACGCTATCAAAATCTTTATAACAACCCGCTTTACCGCCAACTTTACGACAAATCCAATACCCCACAGCAAGAACGTATGCAAAACACCTTGGGGTCAGGCGTAATTGTCGATGCCCAGGGTCACATACTCACCAACAAACATGTGGTTAATGGTGCCGATAAAATTTTTGTATTGCTTTACGATGGGCGCGGCGCCTCTGCAGAACTAATTGGCACAGACCCACAAAATGACTTGGCCGTATTAAAAATAACCACAGAAAACCTAACCCCTATCACCATTGGTGATTCCAACAATACCCGCGTGGGCGATGTCGTACTCGCGATTGGCAATCCGTTCGGTGTTGGACAAAGTGTTAGTCAAGGTATAGTCAGCGCTACTGGCCGCTGGAATCTTGGCATCAACAGTGCTGAAAACTTCATTCAAACAGATGCAGCAATTAATCCAGGTAACTCCGGCGGCGCACTGATTGATGCTTACGGCAACTTAGTAGGCATAAACACGGCGATGTTGGATGAAACTGGCGCCTCCGTTGGAATAAGCTTTGCGGTTCCTGCCGAGAAAGCAATGAATTCACTGCGCCAAATTGTCGAGTATGGTGAGGTGCGTCGCGGCTGGCTGGGGTTAGCAATTAACTCATTAACCAACGACCAGATCAAAGAAATGGGCGTAAATGGTTTGGTTGTGACAGAAATCGAAAGCAAAAGCCCCGCTGAAGATGCAGGTTTTCAAAAAGGCGACATCATTACACATATTGATGGAGTAGCTTTGATAGATGCGCCGTCTCTCATCAATTCAATCCGCAATATTCAACCTAATGCTGAAATTACCTTCAGGGTAGTTCGCAATGGCGAATCACAAGAGTTAAAGGCGATTGCAGGATTTCCGCCCACCAAAACCTGATAAAAATAAAAATGGGCACTTAAGTGCCCATTTTTATTTCATCGCTATCAACAAATAATTAATCGACAATCCGGTATTCCGCCGAGCGCGCATGCGCTTCCAGATATTCACTGCGCGCCAGTACTGATGCTGTCTTCGATAACACTGATGCACCCGCTGCCGAACACATAATAATTGAGCTGCGCTTTTGGAAATCGTACACCCCCAGCGGCGATGAAAAACGCGCAGTACCCGACGTGGGCAATACGTGATTGGGGCCAGCGCAATAATCACCGAGTGCTTCCGGAGTAAAACGCCCCATAAAAATGGCACCGGCGTGACGCACCTGCGGCAACAACGATTCTGGATCAGCAACCGACAACTCCAAATGTTCCGGTGCAATACGATTACTCACCGCAATGGCTTGCTCCATATCGGCAACTTTAATTAATGCGCCGCGATTTTTTAATGACACACTCGCAATCGTTTCGCGCGCCAGCGTTGGCAATAAACGTTTGAGCGACGCCTCCACTTTATTTAAATAATCGGCATCCGGGCACAGCAAAATTGATTGCGCCTGCTCGTCGTGCTCCGCCTGACTAAATAAATCCATCGCGATCCAATCCGGATCGGTCAGGCCGTCGCACACTACTAAAATTTCTGAAGGGCCGGCGATCATATCAATCGCCACCTGACCAAATACTGCTCGCTTAGCGGTAGCTACATAAATATTTCCGGGGCCGACAATTTTATCGACCTTGGCAATGGTTTCTGTGCCATAAGCCAGTGCCGCAACCGCTTGCGCACCGCCAATAGTAATGACGCGATCCACACCGGCGATTGCCGCCGCGGCCAACACCATCGGGCTGATCTCACCATCGGGCGCAGGTACCACCATGGTTAATTCATCAACGCCAGCAACTTTCGCTGGAATAGCATTCATCAATACCGATGAGGGGTAAGACGCTTTGCCGCCGGGCACATATAAGCCCACACGCTCCATCGCTGAAATTTGTTGGCCGAGCACAGTGCCGTCGGCTTCAGTGTAGCGCCAGGAACTTTGCAACTGATGCTGGTGATAGTTGCGAATACGTTCAGCCGCAATTTCCAATGCGGCGCGCTGCTCGGCGCTGATTTGAGTCAGCGCATGCTGCAACTGCGCGGGAGTAACCACAAAATCGTTAATGCTCTGCGCCGAGCGGCGATCAAACTTATTAGTGAATTCCACTACCGCTGCATCACCACGGATTTTTACCTGCTGCAAAATATCATCGACCACTGCTGCAACACGGGTATCACTTACCGATTCCCACGCGAGCAGCTGATCCAAACGCTGATTAAAATCGCTTTGGCTTGCATCCAAACGGGTGATGATAGATTCAGACATGGAATTCTCTTTTAAAAAAACCAATAACAATGTGAACTAAAAAAATAATAGGTTGATCATGAAGCCTATCCATTACAAATACCCATTGGCATTTACAATGGACGGTATAGAAAACTAATCGACCGCTACGGCGGTAGCGATATGATCGATAATGGTTTGGATTTGTACGTGTTTCATTTTCATTGAGGCTTTATTCACGATCAAACGTGAACTGATATCTGCAATAAATTCACGCGGCTCCAAACCATTGGCGCGCAGGGTATTGCCGGTATCGACAATATCCACAATCTCATCAGCCAGATTCATAATCGGTGCCAATTCCATCGCACCGTAAAGCTTGATAATGTCCGTCTGGCGACCTTGCGATGCATAATATTGTTTGGCGATATTGACGTACTTGGTGGCAACACGGATACGGCCAGCAGGCAGTGATTCGCCCTTCACCCCGGCAGTCATCAATTTGCAGCGTGCGATATTTAAATCAAGCGGCTCATACAGGCCTTCAGCGCCGTTTTCCATCAAGGTATCTTTACCCGAGATACCCATATCCGCCGCGCCAAATTGCACATAGGTGGGCACATCGGCGCCGCGCAACAACAGCAACCGCACATTGGCCTGGGTGGTGTCGAACACCAGTTTGCGGCTTTTTTCCATATCTTCAAGCGGCTCAATACCTGCTGCAGCGAGCAGCGGTAAAGTCTCTTCCAGAATACGCCCTTTGGTGAGCGCGATGGTCAGGGTTTGGCTCATGGCATCCACCTTCTTATGAACCTTTCACACGGCGCACGCTGGCACCAATGTTTTGGAATTTTTGTTCAATCGCCTCGTAACCGCGATCGATATGGTAGATGCGGTCAATCAATGTTTCGCCGTCAGCAACCAGACCGGCAATAACCAAACTCGCCGAGGCGCGCAGGTCCGACGCCATTACCGGCGCAGCTTTCAAACGCTCCACACCGGTCACAATGGCGGTGTTGTGCTCCAACTCGATATGCGCACCCATACGGTTCAATTCGGCCACCTGCACCAAACGGTTTTCAAAAATCGTTTCAGTGATATGGCTGACCCCTTCAGCGACCGCATTCATCGCCATAAATTGCGATTGCATATCGGTGGGAAACGCCGGGTAAGGGGCGGTTTTCAAACTGACGGCTTTAGGGCGCTTGCCGTGCATATCCAGTGTGATCCAATCCTCGCCCACGGCGATATCGGCCCCAGCTTCCTGTAACTTTAAGATCACCGCTTCGAGAATATCGGCGCGGGTATGGGTCAATTTGATGTTGCCGCGTGTTGCTGCAGCAGCCACCAAATAAGTGCCGGTTTCGATGCGGTCAGGCATTACACTGTATTCACAGCCATTCAATTTTTCGACGCCGTAAACGGTCAAGGTCGATGTACCTATACCTTCAATTTTTGCGCCCATGGCGACCAGCATATTAGCCAGGTCGACAATTTCCGGTTCGCGCGCGGCGTTTTCCAGTACGGTTTTGCCCTCAGCCAACACGGCGGCCATCAGCAAGTTTTCAGTGCCGCCCACGGTGACCATATCCATCAGGAAATGACAGCCCTTCAAACGGCCATTGGAGCGAGCGCGAATATAACCACCGTCAATTTCGATGCTGGCCCCCATAGCCTCCAAGCCGCGCAAATGGATATCCACCGGGCGCGAACCAATTGCGCAGCCGCCAGGGAAGGACACATTAGCCTCGCCGTAGCGTGCAAGCAGCGGCCCGAGCACCAGAATCGAGGCACGCATGGTTTTAACCAGCTCGTAGGAGGCGGTATAGGAGTTGATAGTATTAGGATCGACAATTACCACATGCTCGCCCTGAATCTCGATAGTCAGGCCAAGGGTGCGCAGTAGCTGCACCATGGTGGTCATGTCTTTTAAGTGTGGAACATTGGTGAGGCGCACCTCGCCATCGGCCAATATAGATGCTGCCAAAAGCGGCAAACCGGCATTTTTAGAGCCTGAAATACGAATTTCACCAGAGAGCGGCCCGCCGCCCGAAATCAAAAACTTATCCATTACTAACCTGAAATTAAAAGAAGATGCACCGAGGAAAAAAGCGGAATAGCCAACTAATAATCGCTATAGCCACCGAAATGAGCGAACAAGACTGCAGCCGGAATTACTGCTGGGCCTGCCACTGCTCGGGGGTAAACGCCTTGATATAGTCCACCGCATGGATACTGCGGTCGGCAAACTGGGCACTGAGTGTAGACAACACCAACTGCTGTTTTTTAACAGGAGTCAGGCCAGCAAAAGCCGGGCTGACAATCACCAAACCTATATGATCGCCCTGCACCTCTACGGATTTCACATCACACTCAGGGATTTGGCTTTCAATCAGGGCTTTAATTTGTTCGGCTTGCATAATATTTTCCGATAATGGCTGGTTCGCACCCGGCAGTCACAGGCAGTGAACAGCCTTGGGCGAACATAATCTAGCGATAAGTAAATAAGGCGCGGAGTTTACCGGAATGTCGCCCATATCGCACTTAAAAATCCGCCCCCTGAAATGCAAAACCCCCAGCCGGGGCTGGGGGTTGAGGATAAAAAGATACTGAGGTCAGATCACAAATCACGCATCCACGAGCCAGTTGGCAATCACCTGATCAATATCACCACTATGCTTCTTCAGGCCGGCCTTGAACTGACCGCTAAATGACTGCCCAAGATTTACCCCATTGAGAACCACATTGATGAGCTTCCACTCGCCAGACTTGCCCTGCACCATAGTGTAATCAAGCTTGTGACTAGTGCCTTCAGCCATTACTTCTTGCTTTACTACAACGCGCTTGGCGTTTTTGGGATCGGTCACCACACCCGCGAGTGTAACCTTGCTATCTGCATAGCCGAGAATGCCTTTAGCCAGAGATTTCACCATGCCATCTTTAAACACTTTCAGGAACTGCGTCCGTTGCGCGGGAGTGGCCTTGCTGTAGGTGGACTTGCCCATCACTGAAGCAGCAATGAAAGGGAAGTTAACCACTTCATCAAGTACCTTTTCTACCTGCTTGAAATAGATATCGTCTGCGGTTTTAGCCGCATTTTTTTCCTTAACCAAACCGAAGAGTTCCTGTGCAACCGACTCAACAATAACTTTCGGTTCTTGATTCGCGTCAGCTGCTTGGGCAACTGTATGGACGCCGAATAATAAAAACGTGCTTAGAACAGCACCGGATATTTTGGTAAGCAGATATTTCATGGTAAAACCTTCCATTAAGTCAGATGAATTCATTCAAGTTGGCCCTGAGCCAGACTAAGGTGACCGAAACTCGGACAGCGCTAGTTCCTTATGGTGCCATTCTTTTTAATGACATTGTGGGTGTGGCGATTTATTGAACCAAAGGGGAGGTTAACTTAACCTGAAGGCGCAGCGAGCAGGTTTGCGCGGCGGACTATAGCATTTTGATATGCCGCTCGATAACCGCTAAAGCGGAAAAAACATCGCAGCCCCTCGCCTTGGCGAACATGACCGCTATAATGCCCTCCCGCTTTTTGGAATAGTCACATGGCCAGTTTTGATTATCTTAGCTCTGCACTACGCACTATCCGCCTTGAAGCAGAAGCTGTTAACGCATTAAGTGAGCGCATCGATGCCAACTTCACCCGTGCGTGCGCGTTGATAATGGCCTGTAGCGGCAGAGTTATAGTGACCGGCATGGGTAAATCCGGTCATATTGGCAAAAAAATCGCAGCCACACTGGCAAGCACAGGCACCCCTGCCTTTTTTGTTCATCCCGGCGAGGCAAGTCACGGTGATCTGGGCATGATCACCAAAAGCGACATAGTGCTGGCCATTTCCTATTCCGGCACATCCAGCGAAATTGTTACCCTGTTGCCACTATTAAAACGCGCGGGAATCAAAATTATCAGCATGACCGCCAATGCCCAATCCACATTGGGCGAAGTCGCTGAAGTGAACCTCGACATCAGCGTAGTTCACGAGGCCTGCCCACTCGATTTAGCCCCCACTTCCAGCACCACTGCCACATTGGTAATGGGCGATGCTCTCGCCATTGCACTGCTGGAAGCACGCGGTTTTACCGCGGAAGATTTTGCCTTCTCTCACCCCGGTGGCGCGCTGGGACGCAAACTACTGCTGCGCCTCTCAGATGTCATGCATACCGGCGGTGATATACCGCGCGTCTCCCCTGAAACACCGCTACTTGATGCATTAATGGTGATGTCAGAAAAAGGCTTTGGCATGACAACCGTCATGAATAGCGATAATGAACTGCTTGGTATATTTACCGATGGCGATTTACGCCGCAGTATTGATCGCGGTGTAGATGTGCGCAGCGCTAAAACATACGAGTTAATGAACACCACCCCCAAAATTCTGCGCGAGAACATGCTCGCCGCTGAAGCATTAGCGGTAATGGAAGAAGCAAAAATAAACGTACTACTGGTCAGCAACGAACAAAAACAGCTTGTCGGTGTCGTAAAAATCAATGACTTGTTGCGCGCGGGCATCATCTAACCTGCAATTGCAGCACCACCAGGAACAGAGCATGAATTCAGAATTACGCGAGCGCGCCATACAGATCAAACTTTTATTGTTAGATGTGGATGGCGTACTTACCGACGGCCGCCTCTACTTCAGCAATAGCGGCGAAGAATTTAAATCATTCAGCACATTGGACGGACAAGGGATCAAAGCCCTGCAGAAAACCGGCGTTAAAGTAGGGATTATTACTGGACGAACCAGCAACCTGGTTGCCAAACGCGCCAACGATTTGGGAATCGAGATTTTAGTACAAGGCCGCGAAGACAAGTGGAATGCACTACAGGAAATACTCCAGCATCACAGCTTTGCCTTGCATGAAATTGCCTTTATGGGTGATGACTGGCCGGATCTTACCGTTATGACACGGGTCGGCCTTGCCTTCACTGTGGCCAATGCCCATTTCAGTGTTGCCCAACGCGCGCACTGGCAAAGCAGCGAACGCGGTGGTGAAGGTGCGGTGCGCGCAGCTTGTGATCTTATAATGCAAGCACAAAATACCTTTGATACCGCCTTAAATACCTACCTCACTGGAAGCACTCACTAAATTATGGCCCTATTACAGCGCATCCAGCGATTACACCAGCATATTCCGGGGCCCTGGCTAGTCGCCTTTGCCTTGGTGGTGGTGTTTTTTGCCTTTTCACTCAGGCACAAAGACGACATTCAACCTGGCCAATATGAGTCCAGCGGTTTTCCCCAGTACTACATGAAATCCGTGGAGACACGCGAATACAGTCCAGAGGGAACACTTCGCTATCAACTAACGACACCACAAGTAACCCATTATCAAATCAGCGCAGACGGCCCTTCGGAGCGCGATTACACATTCTTTGAACAACCCTCCATGGCTTTTTACGACAAAGACGCTACTGCGCCCTGGCTAGTTAATGCGCGCGAAGGCAAAAGCCAACTCAATGGTGAATTCATCAGGCTGCAGGATGATGTCGTGATTCAACAGCAAACCAACTCCAATGGTGTTGTACGTATCACCACCAGCCTACTGGACCTATTCCCAAAGACACAATTCGCGCGCACCGACAAAGCTGTTAAGATGCGCAGCGCAAAAGGCCAGATGTCGGCCCAAGGCATGGAAGCAGACTTCGCCAATAGTCAGCTTCAGTTAAAGTCCCAAGTTAAGGCCGCTTATGAACCGCGCTAAATCACTGCTTAAAATACTTCCCCTGCTCGCGGGCTTATGCTGTTCGGTGACAGCTTGGGCGTTACCAAGCGACAAAAATGAAACTATCCGCGGCTCCGCTGACAACCTGACCGTTGATCAAAAAAACGGGGTGGCAACTTACACAGGCTCGGTTGAGATCCGCCAAGGCTCACTCATTATCAATGCCGACTCAATCATCATCCACACCAACAATGAAGGTGGCGTGGAAAAAATGATCGCCACTGGCAGCCCTGCGAAATTCCAGCAACAGCCGGAAGCAGAACAAGGGGTAGTCACCGCATCCGCCAAACAAATTACCTACACCCCCAACAACGAGCATTTACTACTCATTGAAGATGCTTCCGTTGAGCAAAATGGTGCCGTCATGAGTGGCCCACATATCGATTACGATCTGGTCAAAGAAGTGATGAAGGCAGAAGGCAACAACACTGGCGAAGGACAACGAATAGAGATAGTCATTCCCCCTAAATCCGCGAAACCAGAAGACCTACAGGCCCCCTCATCCACAGCCAATAGCAACTGATTCCTATGCCTAGTTTGCACGCGCGACACCTCGCCAAGAGCTACAAAAAACGTAAAGTGGTTATCGATGTCTCTATCACAGTAGAGAGCGGCCATATTGTTGGGCTCCTGGGCCCTAATGGCGCCGGAAAAACCACCTGCTTTTATATGATCGCCGGTTTAGTACCGGCAGATAATGGCAGCGTATTAATTGATGATCGCGATATCACCCAACTGCCAATTCATGGACGCGCACGTGCCGGTATTGGTTATTTGCCACAAGAAGCATCCATTTTCCGCAAACTTACCGTCGCCGATAACATTATGGCGATCCTTGAGACTCGCAAAGACCTGAATCGGGAAGCACGCGCAGAAAAACTGGAAGCACTGCTGAACGAATTTCACATCACCCATATTCGCGACAGCCTTGGCATGGCACTCTCAGGTGGTGAGCGGCGCCGGGTAGAAATCGCCCGCGCACTGGCGACAGACCCTAAATTTATCCTGCTCGATGAACCCTTTGCGGGTGTTGACCCGATTTCGGTTAACGACATCAAAGAAATAGTCCGTCACCTCAAAGATCGCGGGATTGGCGTTCTTATTACCGACCACAATGTACGCGAGACCTTGGACATCTGCGAGACGGCCTATATCGTAAGCGAAGGGCACATTATTGCCGAAGGTGATGCCGATACAGTGTTGAGTAACAGCAAAGTCCGCGAAGTCTATCTGGGCGAACACTTTCGCCTGTGAGTTCAACAAACGCTTTAACCACCCGACAAACAACTTGACAAGTAATATTATTTGGCTACTAGGCATAAAGCTTGCTTAAGTATGTTGCTTGAAGCGCAAACCCTGACTAAACTCCACCTAACAGATGTTTTCCATCCCGCGTTAAATAAGGGTTTGTTGCTACAACAATGAAACAATCTCTCCAGCTTAAACTCGGCCAACAGCTGACAATGACTCCCCAACTGCAACAGGCGATACGTCTTTTGCAGCTCTCCACGCTGGATCTTCAACAGGAAATCCAGGAAGCGCTCGAATCCAATCCCATGCTGGAAGTTGAGGAAGGTTTTGACTCAGCAACTACCAGCAGCGATTACGAAGGCAGTGCGGACGATAAGATTGATTACACCCGCCAGCAGGAAATTGCTGCAGAATCCGGCACCGACAATAGCGCCGACTTCAGTGCCAGCGACAATTTCTCGTCATCAACCGCTGATAACTTCAACGAACCAGGCTACGGCGAATCTGAAAGTTTTGGCGAGGGCGAAAGCTTTAGCGATGGGGAATCCTTTGGTGATAGCGATGTCTATGGTGAAGGCGATAGTTTCAGCGCCGACAGCGGTGACTGGAGCGACTCGATTCCCAGCGATTTACCGGTAGATACCAGCTGGGACGATGTTTACCAAACTTCATCAACCGGCAGCTCCAGCAACTACGATAATGAAGACAATGATTTTGAAAGCCGTCGCGCTGTTACCGACTCACTCTATGATCATTTGATGTGGCAACTCAATTTAACGCCCATGTCAGATCGCGACCGGGTGTTGGCGATGGCAATTATCGACGCGGTTGAACCCAGCGGCATGCTGTCTATTACCATTGAAGAAATATTCGAAGGAATGCGTGGCGATTTTGAAGAGCTGGAACTGGATGAAGTTGTTGCAGTTCAACACCGGCTGCAGCAGTTTGATCCCTGCGGTGTGTGCAGCCAAAACTTATCTGAATGTTTATTGGTGCAGTTACAACAGTTTGACCCCAAAACACCCTTTTTGGATTCGGCAAAATTAATCGCCAAACTTTACTTGCCTATATTGGGTAGTCGCGACTACCGTCAGTTAATGCGCCGCACCAAACTGAAAGAGGCCGAGTTGAGCCAGGCCATCACCCTGATCCAAAGCCTAAACCCTCGCCCAGGCGATATTATTGCCAGTGGTGACACGGAATATGTAGTACCGGATGTGTTCGTTGAAAAGCGCGATGGCCGCTGGATTGTTGAATTAAACCCGGAAATTGCACCGCGCCTGCGTATCAATTCCAATTATGCCTCCATGGTAAAGCGCGCGGACTCGAGCAGCGACAACACATTTCTCAAGGATAATTTGCAAGAAGCCCGCTGGTTCCTGAAAAGTTTACAGAGCCGCAATGAGACGCTGCTTAAAGTAGCCAGTTGTATTGTGGAAAAACAGCGCGGGTTTCTAGATTACGGCCCCGAAGCCATGAAGCCGCTGGTGCTGCACGATATCGCTGAAATTGTTGAGATGCATGAATCCACTATTTCGCGGGTAACCACCCAGAAATATATGCACACACCACAGGGTATCTTCGAACTGAAATACTTTTTCTCCAGCCATGTTAGTACCGATAGCGGCGGCGAGTGCTCTTCAACAGCGATTCGCGCAATTATTAAAAAGTTGGTGAGTGCGGAAAACCCCAAAAAACCGTTGAGCGACAGTAAAATCACCGACCTGCTCGCGGAACAGGGAATTCAGGTAGCGCGTCGTACCATTGCAAAATATCGCGAGTCGCTGAATATTCCACCCTCTAATGAGCGCAAAACCATTTAATTATCATTAACCGGTTATAAATACGAAATTCGGAAGAAAATCACGGACGAGCTGTTAGGTTGTGCTGATCACAACCATTTTGTTTCTATCGAGAGGAAGTATCTATGCAAATAAACATCAGTGGTCATCATTTGGAAGTTACCGATTCGCTGAAAGACTATGTCAGCAGCAAAATTGAGCGTCTGAGCCACCACCACGATCGCATTACCAGTACTCACGTCATCCTCTCCGTCGATAAGTTGATTCAAAAAGCAGAAGCAACCATCCATGTCAGCGGCAAAGATTTGTTTGCGGATGCCACTCACGAAGATCTGTACGCAGCAATTGATTCATTGGCCGATAAGCTGGATCGCCAATTAATTAAGCACAAAGAAAAGATGCGCAGTCATCGCTAACCCACCCTGGAGGCAGCGAGATCATCTCCGCTCACTGCCTCAACAATTGAGAGATTCCTGGTAATCACCTCCTACCATGCAAATTCAAAATCTTATTAGCCCCGGCCGAACCTTGTGTGCCGTTGAAGGCGGCAGCAAAAAACGTGCTCTGGAACTACTGGCCAACGCCATCGCACAGGATGTTTCTGGCATTGATGCCGATGAGTTATTTCGCCGTTTGATTGGTCGCGAGCGACTTGGCTCAACCGGTATAGGGCACGGCATTGCCATTCCGCATTGCAGGGTTGAAAACTGCAGCGGCACAATCGGTGCACTCCTGACATTGGCTGACCCGATTGACTTTGATGCCATAGATTCCCAGCCTGTGGACATTCTCTTCGCCATGTTAGTGCCCGAAGATGCTCATGATGAGCACCTACAAACACTGGCCGCTCTGGCTGGGGCGCTGAATAATGCTGACTATCGCCAGCGTTTGCGTGCTGCCGATAGCGATGCCGCACTTTATCAGGTCGCTATAGCGCCTTAGCAGGTCAATACCATGCACCTCGTGATTGTAAGCGGGCTTTCAGGCTCAGGAAAAAGTACCGCCCTGCATGTCCTTGAAGATGTGGGCTTTAACTGCATCGATAATCTACCAGTCAGCCTGCTACCCGCGCTGGTTGCACAAATACAAATTCATAAAGATGACCAACAGCGTTTTGCAATCGGCATTGATGTGCGCAACGCCTGGCAGGATCTGAATATATTCCCGCAGATGATAAGTACGCTGAAAGAAGCGCACCTGCCATTTCAAACCCTGTTTCTGGATTCTCAACCTGCCGTACTTATCCAACGTTTTAGCGAAACCAGGCGCAAGCATCCGCTGTCGGATAAACACACCAGCCTTGAGGAATCCATCGCCGCAGAGCAGCAGCTGCTTGAACCTATTCGCGATTGTGCCGATCAGGTCATAGATACCAGTCATTTAAATTTGCACGAATTGCGCGACTTGGTAAAAGAACGTGTTGTAGGCCGCAGCGAATCGACGATGGCGATTTTGTTTGAATCCTTTGGCTTCAAACATGGTATTCCGGTAAACGCCGATCTGGTATTTGACGCACGTTGCCTTCCCAACCCCCACTGGAAACCTAACCTGCGCCCGCTTACCGGCAAAGATCAGGATGTAATCGAATTTTTGGAAGAACAGATTACCGTCAAAGAGATGTACGACGATATCGAGCACTATTTGGCACGCTGGCTGCCGCGCTATCAGGCGAACAATCGTAGTTACATCACCATTGCGGTGGGATGTACGGGTGGCCAGCATAGGTCTGTTTACCTGGCAGAAAAGCTACAACGCTATTTTGACCAGAGTTTTAGTGATGTTCAGGTTCGACATCGCGATATCAATAAACACAAAAAACATTAAATCATGGCAATTGAAACTCTCGACATCATTAATAAACGCGGACTGCATGCACGCGCTGCCGCGAAACTTGCCACCTTAGCCAACCAGTTTCAGGCTAATGTGCAAGCGCGGGTGAGCGACGGCGTGTGGGCCGATGCCAAAAGTGTTATGTCATTAATGCTTCTTGCCGCCAGCTGTGGCAGCCGCCTGGAAGTGAGCACAGAAGGTGATGATGCCGAGGCGGCAATGACTGCCATCCGTGCACTCATCGCTGATCGCTTTGAAGAAGGCGAATAAATACTCTATTGTTAATCTAAAGCGGTTGTTACTACCGCTTGAGTGCACTAAGCTGCGCGACCTTTTACATCGTTTCCCTTTTTATCGGCAATCGATTGGCAGATAAATCTGCACACCAGCCGCTACTCACCCGATCAATACAGATATTTTTATGGTTTATAACTACGACGACATCAATCCCGATGACTACATCCTCAGCAAATCGCAGGTCAAACGCGATATGCATGCACTGCAAGCGCTGGGTGAAAGTCTCATTGATATGAACGAAAAGCAGCTCGCCAGCATTCCCCTGAGCGACACCATGCTGGATGCAATTTACATTGCGCGCAAACTCCCCCCCAAAGAAGCACGTCGTCGCCAGATTCAATACATTGGCCGTTTGATGCGCGAGGGCAATCACGAGGAGATCAAAGCAGCGGTTGATAAAATGCAAAACCGCAGCGATCAATACGTGCATCGCCAACACCAGATCGAACGCTACCGAGACTTGCTGATTGAAGGTGACAAACAGATATTCCAGACACTGGTAACATCCTGCCCAGGTCTTGATGTACAACATTTACGCCAACTGGTCCGCGCTGCGCAAAAGGAGCGAGAGGAGAACAAACCGCCAGCCAATGCACGCAAACTGTTCGGTTTCATTCGCGATCAACTCGCTGCACAAGACTGAGACTGCCCATAATGAAAAAGCCCGGACATGATCCGGGCTTTTTCATTATGGCAATTGGAATTACATCAGGGCGCATTGGCCGCATCAATCGCGTCATTCACCTCTGTTGGCGACAAAATCTTAGGGCCGGCTGGCGGTGGTGTTGTGAAGGTATCACTGCTGTTGATCAGCTTGCTGCTGTCTATACCTGCCCCGCTACCCAAAGCATCGGCCACCGCTTTTTTCAGCACAATAATGGCGATGCGGCGGTTAATTGGTTCATTCGGGCGATCCACCAGAAAGGGAGCGGCTGAGCCCATACCCTGAACGGTGGCTACTTTTTCTTCCGGATAAGATCCCTGCAACAACGCGCGGCGCGCGGCATTGGCGCGATCAGCAGATAACTCCCAATTAGTGTAGGTAGCTCCAACACCGTAAGGTGTTGAATCTGTATGGCCAGTGATGCTGATTTTGTTTTGCACTTTATTGAGGATAGGTGCAAGGGCGTTCAACACGTCCACCGAATAAGGTTTGAGGTTGGCACTTCCCACATCGAACATCGGCCGCTGATCCTTATCGACGATCTGGATGCGTAAACCCAACGCGGTAAAATCGATGAGGATCTGATCCTTAATTTGTTGAAACACCGAATCGAGCGCGTTAATCTCCGTCTCCAGTTGTTTTTTCAGCTCTTCCAGCTGCTCATTTTCAATGCGCTCCATTTCCTTTTTAAGCTGCTCTTCATTCACATCCTGCGCGGGAGCCTCTTGGGCTTCAGTAGGGGTAGAAGGTTGCACGGGCTGGTCCAAGCTGATCAAACCGGGGTTAGCACCGCCCTCGCCCACCACATAGGGGCTACCCGGATCCACAAAATAACCAGAAATGGCCTTTTTTTCCTCTGGTGTAGTACTACCCAATAGCCACATCAACAAAAAAAACGCCATCATCGCCGTCATAAAGTCGGCGAGCGCAACCTTCCATGAACCACCATGATGACCATGGCCATGGCCCTTTTTCTTCTTGATGATGATGGGTTGCTGAGCTGAATTCTTTTCCATAAAAAATCGACCTTACTTCTTGCTGGCGCGATATTGCTCTTCCAGCTCTTTAAAACTGGGGCGAACACTGTGGAAAAGAACTTTACGACCAAACTCGACCGCGACCTGCGGTGGTACTCCGTTCATGGAAGCAACCAGTACCGCTTTTACACATTCGTAGGAACGGCTCTCGTCGCGTACCTTGCCCTGTAAATAACTCGCAAATGGTGCGATGAAACCGTAGGCAAACAAAATACCGAGCAATGTACCCACCAGAGCCGCCGCTACAGCAGCGCCAATTTCCGCTGGTGGCCCACCAATTTTACCCATAGTAATAATTACCCCGAGCACCGCCGCGACAATCCCAAAACCGGGCAAACCATCTGCCGCATTCTGAATGGCGCCAGGCACTACAGAGGCTTCTTGATGATGACCATCGAGCTCCTGCTCCATGAGTGATTCCAGTTCATGGGGCGCCATATTGCCTGCCACCATAATACGCAGGTAATCGCAGATGAATTCAACGATATGGTGATCTTTCAAAATAGAAGGGTAATTAGCAAAAATAGGACTGGAGTCGGGCTCTTCGATATCACCCTCAATGGCCATCAAACCTTCACGTCGCGTTTTGTTAAGGATGTCATAGAGCAGCGTCAGCAGCTCCAGGTAAAACACCTTGTTGAATTTGGAGGGCGTCATCAATGAGCCGCCGGATTTGATAACCCCCATAGTCACCGACAGCGGATTACCAATAATCATTGCCCCGAAAGATGCTCCGCAGATAATCAATACCTCGATGGGCGACATCAGCGCCATTGGGTTACCGCCATGGACAACAAAGCCACCGATAACACAACCGAGGACAACAATAATGCCCAAAATGATATTCACGCAAAAACCCCCAATCCAAAAACAGGTTTGCCCCGAAGAGATAAGCAACCCGTGAAATAACAAAACAATTCAGGCGACAAGCTTAACAGTACCGTTTGAGTATAGGCAGCTTGAATTGAGGATCAAGACAAGAACAGGATTTAATCCATAACAGACGACGGCAACACAGCAATTACCCCTGATTCAGATAAAGCATCGTAGAATATCGGCACCGTTTTAATTTACTCGAGTATCAACCTATGAAAATTGAAGATCTCAGCCCCGCCATGCGGGAAAAATTGGAAGCCGCCGCCTTTCGTCGCTTGGTTGCACACTTGGATAGTCGCAAAGATGCGCAAAATATCGACTTGATGAACCTCGCCGGGTTTTGCCGCAATTGCTTAAGCAAATGGTATGTAGCCGCCGGAGCAGAACAACAGCTTGAGCTCGATTATGAAGATGCGCGCACACACATTTATGGTATGCCCTACAGTGAATGGAAAACACAATTTCAAACGGAAGCTTCGCCGGAACAACAGGCAAAATTTGCGCAGGAAATGAACAAAAAAGATTAGCCAACACAAATATCGAGACAATAAAAAGCCGTTGCAACTGCAACGGCTTTTAGCAGACCCCATAAGCAGTGGGGCGATTAATTGCAGGGATTATTTCAATTGATACGCTGTCACCGTATTTTTGAAAAAATTGGGCACAAACAGCTGCTGGGTATTGGGATCGTAACCGATGTCCGCCGTATTGATTTTTTGTTCGCGTGAATCGATCAACAATTCAAGACGGCCATCGCTGTGAACGTAATACACCAAGCCCACCCAGCAAGACACAATAAACTCACCGCGCTCAATCATTTCTATACCGTCAATTCCTGACTCAAACCCTTTGGCAATCACTGCACGATTTTTGTCTGCATCAACCAATATTAACTCTTGGCCAGCGCCTACCACCAGGGTAGAACCTAAGGCTTTCAGGCCATTGGCGCTGCTGACCTTATCCAAATAGAGTTCGATTTTACCATCCAGATAGCGGTGGACTTTATTCGTGCGCGTGTCAGATACAAACACCACACCGGAAGAATTTACCGTCACATCATTTAAAAAAACTGAATCGGCAACAGGAATTTTTTTGATAACTTTCTGTTTTTTGATATCAATAATGACCAGTTCGGTAATATCGGCCACATAGAGGTAATTCTCGTGCAGCGCCATACCTTTGGGCGCGTTGAGCCCGCTAATCCAGTTTTTATCGATTACTTTGCCATCGGTGGCTAATTTTGCGATGCCACCTTTGCCGTCAGCCACATCACCCTGCCCGTCAATCAATGCTACAAACAGGTAGGGCGCCTTTTTGTCGGCCACATAAAGCACTGACTCGGGCGTGGGCAAATCGATCGTTTGCCACAGTGATTCCAATTGTTTGGCAGCCTGAGCCTGAGCGCCAGCAAATAACAAACTAAATGATAAAACGATGAGCGTAGAGAATTTTTTCATGGGTAAACCTCATTATGGTTATGGGTCAACACGAACACGCGCAGCAATAACACTTGTGCAACAGTCGGCGCATCCACATCTGTTTGCGCGTTCATGGTGCCACTGCTGATATACAGATCCAAAATGTTTTACATATCCTTGCGTGGCCTCACTGATTTGCAGGGCTAATCAGTGGTGTCACAGCCAGTGAAATGATTGCGCTCTGCCAGCCTAAGCTCTAACCTAGCACTTTGCTGATCAACTGAAACCTACCACTATGAAAACCAGTGTCGATAAACACGCACCCAAGTCCAAAGCCACGATTAAAGATGTCGCCAAACTGGCTGGCGTCTCGTTTAAAACCGTATCGCGCGTCATTAATAAAGAGGGTACGGTTGGGCAAGAGCTGCAGGAAAAAGTGATGCAGGCGGTCAAGGCGCTGAACTACCAACCGAATCTATCTGCGCGGTTACTGCGTGGAGCGGCCTCTTCCATCGGGTTTATTTACGACAACCCCAACAGCAACTACGTGATCGATATGCAAAAAGGCATATTGGGCGAATGTCGCCGTCAGGGTTATGAGTTGGTGATTCACCCCTGCGATTCCAAAGCCGACGACATTATCGATGAAGTGTTGAACATGGTAGATCGCAGTCAAGTAGGCGGCTTGGTACTCACACCACCCATGTCGGAAATGCCTGAGGTACTCTCTGCACTGGGCAAACGTAAAATCCCATTTGTGCGCATTCTGTCCGGCTCACAGCCGCCCGATAAAAAAGGCCCCTGTATTTTTATCGACGACCGCACAGCAGCTTACAAAATTACCCAATACCTGATCGACCTTGGTCACAAATCTATCGCCTTTTTAGGTGGTGAAGAAACCCATAAATCCAGTATTGAACGCTTGGAAGGCTACAAAGCCGCACTCAAAGCCAACAAAATTACACTCGATAAAAAATTAATTATCCCCGGTGAATATTCGTTTGAATCAGGGGTAAAACGCACTCGCCAACTATTGGCATCCAACTTAAAACCTACGGCTGTATTTGCCTGTAACGACGAAATAGCCGCGGGCACTTTATTTGCCGCGCGGATTCAAGGCGTGGAAGTTCCGCAGCAACTTTCTATTGTCGGCTTTGAAGACAGCCCCTTCTCGCGTCAAGCCTGGCCCAACCTCACCACTGCACAGCAACCCAATACCACGATTGCTGAACGTGCGACCGGGCTGTTAATTGACACAATTCGCGCGCACCGCGACGTGGAGAGTGAAGGTTTTTATCCGCAGTTAATTGTGCGTGACTCCACCTGCCCAGCCCCGACTAAACGCTAGTTCAATAACTCAGATACCAACCAATAAAAAGGCCGACTTGTTGCAAGTCGGCCTTTTTGGTTTTTAGCGATACTCTGACGGAAGTGTGAATTAACGAAGTTTCAACTGCTCCAATCTTTCCAATAATTTTTGATTTTCTATTTCGATATGTTTGTAAAAATCCACATCCGACAGTTGCGAAGCAGCCGCTTCATCAATTACTAACACCACCTGTTCATGCAACTGTAAGGCCGATGCCGGGCAAGCGGCGGTTAATGGCCCTTCCACTGTTGCTTTAATTGCCTCAGCTTTATTTTCACCCGTGGCGAGTAGCACCACTTTTTTTGATTCGAGAATTGTACCTATACCCATGGTGATGGATAGATGGGGCTGGTATTCGTCTGCGCCAAAAAAACGGGCGTTGTCTTCGATAGTCGCGCGCGTTAAGGTTTTTACTCGTGTGCGAGACATAAGTGACGAAGATGGCTCATTAAAACCAATATGCCCGTTGCGACCAATGCCGAGTAATTGAATATCAATACCACCTTTGTGTTTAATGGCCGCTTCATAAATTTCGCAAGCGTTAAACGGATCTTGCGCATCACCCGGCGGAACATGAGTTTGCGCCTTGTCGATATCAACATGATCAAACAACTGTTGATTCATAAAATAGCGATAACTTTGCGGATGGCTTAATGGCAAGCCAAGGTATTCATCCAGATTAAAACTGCTCACACGTTTAAATGAAACCTGAGCATTTTTATAAGCAGCAATCAACTCTTTATAGAGTGCAACCGGCGTGGAACCCGTCGCCAAACCCAAAACTGAATCAGGTTTTTGATTAATTTGTTGGATAAAAATATCTGCACCATAACGCGCAACAGCGGCAGCATCTTTTAAAATTACAACTTTCATCGAACACTCCAGTGAGTGGCATTAACTAGAAATTTAGCACTAAGGTCAGGTAGCGGATTTTGTTGGCAGACTGTCGGAGACAGGGATGTCGACGACAAACCTACATGGATGTATTCACGGCGTGTCTGCCAATAAAATCCGCTGCCTGACCGGTCTTACTAAAGGTGCACCTGCAGATCACCCGCCACCCAAGTATGGGTTACACGATAATCATCAGTAAAATGAACGAGATCCGCGCGATAACCGTTAGCGATACGCCCCAAATAATCATCCACCTGCATAAATTGCGCAGGGTAAAGCGAGGCCATGCGCAGGCTCTCCGCCAACTCCACACCAACCCAGGTAGTGTTCAGACGCACCGCATCTATCATCCCAATCGCACTACCCGCCAAACGTCCTTCCGCATTAACCAGGCAACCGTCTTTTTCATAAATAGTTTCGCCATAAATTTGAAACGATTTTTCCGGCGAGCCGACAGTCGACATAGCGTCCGTCACTAAATACATTTTGCCCTTGGGTTTTGCAGAGTAAGCAATTCGCGCAGACGCCGCATGCACGTGATAGGTATCAATAATAATTCCGCACCAACTGTTAGCATCTTCAAGCGCAGCCCCCACGACTCCGGGTTCACGACCAGTAGTCGGGCGCATCGCGTTATACAAATGCGTAAATCCGGAAAGCCCTTCTTTAAGGGCACTCACTACCGATTCGTAATGCGCATCCGTATGACCGGCACAGATAACTACACCGGCCGACGTTAATTGTTTAATTTGACCGGGCGCCGCATGCTCGGGCGCCAGCGTGAGCATCACTTTAAAATCGTGCTGAGCTTTTACCGAGGCCACCAACCAATCAATATCCGCTTGCTCCATTGCGCGAATGTAGCGCTCGTTGTGCGCACCGCGCCGTGCCATATCAAAAAACGGCCCTTCCACATGCACGCCAAGAACACCTTTCATACCAGCAGCAACCGCATCCGCCACCGCTTTTACACCGGCCTGATGCACCTCACGGGTATCGCTAATCAAGGTTGGCAGCAGCGATGTAGTGCCAGTTGGGCGATGACCATCGAGTATGGTTTGAATGGCACTGACACTGGTATCGTTAGTAAAAAATGCCCCACCGCCGCCATTTACTTGCAGGTCAATAAAACCGGGCGCCAGCACACCACCTGCCAGCAGTGTTTGCGGAATGGATGAATCCAGTTGCGCACGTGGTAGCAGCGCGTCAATTTTTTCGCCCGCGAGTACCAGCGCGTAGTCATCCAGAAATTCTTCGCCGGTAAAAATGCGTGCACCGACCAAAGCTTGTTTCATAAAAACACCTGTGAAACGGTTTAACGCCTAAAGTAAAAAGACGTTTTTTAGAGGCTAATAATAATATTGCGCTTATGCAGCACCCAAGCCACACACCACAGAATCAATACCATCAGCAGCGCAAACAATAATGAGGCCAAATAGGGATCAGCAAAAGTGCAGAAGACCGCATAAAGTGCCGCATAAGCCGATTCACCACCCACTGGAATTAAATACAAGGTTGTAGCCAACAAACCCGACAGCACATAAATAAATAAGGGGTTTTTGCCAATAATTTCAAAAAAATGATAAACCGGTTTAACCACGCTTGCCGCCGCAGATTGTTCAAGTTTAACCAGCAATAACAGCAGCAGGATGGCAACCCCGCAGGTCAATACCACAAAAGAACTGGTCCAGAGTGATTTATTAATCGGGAACAACAAATTCCACACCAGCGCCAAACCAATCAATAACAGTGCTGTAACAAATAATTGGCTTAAGGCTTTTGCTTTATCCTCACTCGCCAGCAATAGCCGCGTCGCTTCAAAGCCAATAATCACATTTACAATAGAGGGAGCAGTGCTGAGGATGCCTTCCGGATCAAAGGCTAGCCCCTTGCCTTGCCACAAATGATTTGCACCCAATACTGCCAAATCAAATTGACGCACCAGGTTATGTTCAAGGCTGTAAGGGTCAGCAGCGACATTTAGCAAACCCCAATAGCCAAGCAATAAGATCGCACTAATCACTACCCGACCGGTAAAACCAAAATACAAAATAATAAATGCCGCAAAACCGTAGGCAATCGCAATGCGCTGCAACACCCCCATCACCCGCCAATTTTCAATGTTGCTGGTAAACGGATAAGCCGAGAGCAAAACACCAATCACAAATAACAGCACCACACGGCGCAGAATTTTTTGTGCTTGTGCCGCAGGCGCAAGCTGACGTAAACCACGCATAGCGAAATACATGGAGGAGCCAACGATAAACATAAAGAAGGGAAAAACAAAATCGGTAGCTGTCGCGCCATGCCAATCAGCGTGCAATAAAGGGCCGTAAACAAAACTCCACGAACCCGGTGTGTTGACCAAAATCATCAACGCGAGGGTCAAACCACGCATTACATCCAAAGCCTGAAAACGTTGTTTGACCACCGGATACCTCGCAGATGATAAAAATAGTTCCAAAAAATAACTCGCAATGAATTATTTCCAGCTGCGCAGTTTGCATCCTTTTGCTGCGTAATAAAGAATGAATAAATAACAGGGTGTCATTACGATGTATGCAGTCTGACGATCCACAATAGTGGACGCCGCACCTAAAATAACCGGCACTACCGCACCACCGGCGATTGCCATAATTAATAGCGCCGAACCAGTTGCAGTGTATTTACCCAGACCGCTCAGCGCCAAAGGCCAAATAGCTGGCCATACAATGGCATTGGCAAGCCCCAGCAGCGCAATACACAAAATAGTGTTGGGAATAGCGGGCATACCCAGGAATGAAAAAAGCGATGAAATAGAAGTGGATTCGTTGCTACCAAACACAATTGCCAAACTTATAAATACCCCCAACACAGCGGAGACCAACAGCATATTTTGTTGGGAAATTACCCGCGGAATTAACACTATGCCAAGAATGTAACCAAACACCATACAGGCCATAGTGATAGAGGTGAGGATAGAAAAATTGGTATAGCCAATACTGCGCCCATAGGAGCCAATGGTATCGCCTGCGATCACCTCCACGCCCACATACAAGAACAGCGCGACAACACCCAACACTAAATTCGGAAATTGAAACACTTCGCGCAGCGGCAGTTTTTCTTCTTTACTTTCTTCCAAATCCAATTCTGGCAACGACGAAATTCTTACCAAAAAGGCAACAATACCAATCACTAACGCCATGTAGATATAGGGTAATACAAGGTTATTCGCGAGCTGTTCGATTTCTTCGGGGCTTGGTGTTTTTGATGCGGTGCCACTCATGCCACCAAGAATCAAAGCGGTAAATACCAAGGGCGCCACAATGCCTGCCGATTTATTCAAGATCCCCATAATACTGATACGGCGAGCAGCAGACTCCTCCGGCCCCATTTTTACTACATAGGGATTAACGGCAGTTTGCACTAACGTTTGGCCCGCCCCCATCATAAATTGCGCAACTAAAAACAACAGAAACCAATGGGATTTTGCAGCGGGAATGTATAACAGCGCGGCAGATGCCATCACCGCTAAACCAATGGCCATCCCATTTTTATAACCGACTTTGCGAATCACCCAGGATGAGGGCAAAGCAAAAACCGTTACTGCAATGTAAAACGAAAATAAAATAAATGATGCTTGAAAAGGCGTCAGGGTTAGTACCAACTCCAGGTACGGCATCAGAGAACCGTTGAGCCAGGTTACAAAGCCAAAAATAAAAAACAAACCGGCAATCATCGCCAAGGGAATTAAGTTGGATGACTGCTTGGGTACCGCCATAGTTTCGACTGACATAGTAAGTAACCTGCGCTAGTGGGTTTACATTGGGTTCTTATGTTTTTAGGTAAGGCTATTGGTACTGACCGAATTCATTGTTTCGTGGTTTTTATGAGCCCCCGTGTTTGCGGGCAAGACAAAAATCTATTTGCTAGAGATTTCCTGAACATTAAATTGCTGCTTGGCAAAATAGACAGCGCCGAATTCTGGTTGATACAACGCAGGCGAAAGGTTGTCCGCCATGTCTATGTCCATCCAGGGAATAAGGCGCGGCGCCAAACCACCAATAATCGACATACGACCAGGCTGGGTTGCCCATAGGCGACGAGCTACAGCGCTCATATAAGCAGCGCCTTCTTTTACAATACTCATTGCAACTTCATCGCCCGCATCTGCAGCATCCACCACAAAAATGGCAAATTTGGCGTAATCACCTTGTTTGGCACCAAACATTTTGTCCACGATCATCACACCCTCAGCCTGCAAAAAACTACTAATGCTGTGGCTCAAAATAGTGGCCGGGCCAAGGTTGTCGTAATCGAGCAGCACGGCTTTAATCGCTTCCAATCCCATCCAGGCACCGCTGCCTTTATCGCCGATTGGAAAACCGTGACCGCCTAAAAACAACGACGCATTATTAACGTAGGAATAACCACAAGAACCGGTGCCTGCAATCATCACCGCTCCTTCATCACTGTTGTGAGCACCAAGGCAGGCGATATGCAAATCGGTAGTGAGAAACATTTTTTTGAAGGGATGCTGCCAATCGCTCATCACTTCATAGAGACTGGGAACATTTACACCCGCAAGACCCGCGCCCGCAATCAACTGCCCCATCACAGCAGGTGGTAAACCGGCATCGATAAGAGCCAGTTCGGCGGCAGTGCGAATAGAATCTTTAGCTTGCTGTACACCATGGAAAGGGTTAGCCGGGCCGCCAACGCCAGTGCCTAGCACTTGTAAATCAGCGGTCATGATACTGGCACGACACTTGGTGCCGCCGCCGTCAATCCCGATGTACAAGGTCTGCTCGCCAAGCGGCATTTTCACCATGATCTACCTCTTTATTTTTAAATATAAACTTTGGCTCTTACAGCGCCACGCAACCATGCCAAATGCTATTTAAAGTCTGACAGTGGAATGGTCGCATATTTCCATGTCCAGCTGCGACAAAGGTGGTTATTTAAATCCAATCCGGATTCAAAAAAGGTTAGCGCCCTTTCGGGCACTAACCACAAGACCACTACTACAGCTCTAGAGAACTCATGCCCGCTGACACCACACAGGATATGGAGAGCTACCCCGCCCGGCTTTCATCATCGGACAGGATTAGATTACGCCTTGCGGACAACGTTGTCAAAGAAATAAAGAGTATTTTGGAAATTTTTTATTGGCCAGCCAATTTATGGCCACAGAAGCAGGCAACACTATTATTGGCAGTGCAGTTTTCAGGTTATTGGAAGATTCACCAAACTGAAATTTTCATAAAAAAACCGTAAGAAATGTTAGATTTTTTTCAACCCATATTGTTTGATTTTATTAATAAGATCGCGATGTTTATCGAGCTTTAGATTAAGCTCTGTAAATCTCCTGGAGCACTGCCCTGTTAAATCCGGATTTTCGCTTTCACGATGGACAGAGCTGGTTTTAAAGTCCATTCCGTAGAGCACATAGAGATAATTTTCCCAATGAAAAATCCCCAATTTATTGGGAAAATCATAAATATTGGGGGTGCGCCAGCGCCACGACTCCAGCTTTTCCTGCAAGGAGTCAGGAACCCCCCTTAACTCTCGGTTATCATTCCAGAAATCACTGTCTGTACGATCTGAAATGCAATAATGCAGCTTGATAAAGTCGACCACATTGTCCCAAGCTGCTCGCACTATCTTATTGAACTGTTTGGCGACCACTGGAAAAGTTGAGGAGGATGAAGGAATTAATTCGGCGAGCATTTTGGCGGTTGCATCAAACATCAATAAACCCGTCGCCTCCAAAGGCTCAACAAATCCTTGGGATAAACCAATTGCAACACAGTTTTTTTGCCAAAACTTTTCCCGATACCCTACCCGCATAGGAATTTTTCTAAAATTGACATCATTCTCCTGCAACCCTAGATAACGCGCAAAATCCTGTTCCGCAGCACTATCAGTTGTATGCGAGGAAGAATACACATAACCGGCACCACGACGCGAACTCAAGCCTATATCCCATATCCATCCAGCCTTTTTCGCTGTCGCCAAGGTACTGCAAGGAATTGGCGCTTCGGCTGATTCATAGGGAATTTGATAGGCCAGCGCAGTATCAACAAATAAAACACCACTCTTGTCGACAAAGGGAACTCCGAGTGATTTCCCCAAGAGTAACGACGAAAAACCGGAGCAATCAATATATAAATCTGCTCTTAGCTGTCCTAGTTGTTTAGTGACCAGAGATTCTATGTCACCCATTTCGGTTATTTTTACCTGTTCGACATCGGCTTTTAAATGTTTAACTGCGTATTTTTCAGTCGCATTTTTCATTAAAAGCTGACTGAATTTAGCCGCGTCAAAATGGTACGCATAATTTGCAACACCGGCGTATTCCGGCTGGGTAATGAGCTTCGGCCCCAGACCCACATCACATAGATGCCCCTGAATAGAGACCATATCAGTAAATGGAGTTTCCGGCCTAGCACTCGCCAACCATGAATAAATTTGGTCTGGCGACCGCAGCTCTGGAAAGTCAAATACATGATGATAATAATTTGTGGTTGACTGTTGATTCCAACCAATAAATTTTACACTTTGCTTAAAAGTTGCATCACAATCGCGAATTAATTCAGTTTCAGAAATACCCAGGTATTTCAGCGATTGTCTTATGGCTGGCACAGTGCCTTCGCCGACACCGATAGGTGGGATTTCGTTGGAATCGATCAGAGTAATTTGCGGACTAAATTCTGTTGATGCACTAAATCGTTTGCCCAAATGATTGGCGCACAACCATCCTGCTGTTCCACCTCCCACTATAATTATTGATGACACTGTCATATCCAAGGCTCTTTACAGAAGGTTATTGCAACTGGGAAATCAGCCATTTTTTTAGTCGTTCCATAGCTTTTTCATTTATTTCTCCCATGATGCCTCTTTTATCCTGCGGTAAGTGTCCCGCCATTTCGTCGCTCTCTTGAAATACATAATAATCAAATATTTCTTTCCAGGATTTTTTTCAGCAGGAGAAAGCTTTTTCATCGCCAACATGCTCATAAGCATTGCGGCATGAGGATAAGGTGGCGCCGTGGCGCCACCGATAGATCCACCACACCAATAATTAATCAACGCGTTTATTTCACCCAAGGCTTCAACGTGGTGCCACCATAGGGTAGGAATAAATAATCCATCTCCTGGCTCCATATCAGCAACAAGCGCATTATCAAGCGCATTCCGTAAAAGCGGAAACTTATCAAAATCAGGATTAACAAGTGAGGCCATACTGACAGTCGCTCCCGCTGGAGTGAACTCTAAAGGGCCAACGTACAAATTCTTAATTTGATGAGGAGGGAAGAGTGTGAATCTGCGCCTGCCGGCGACAACACACGCTATATTATCTGCATCATCATAATGTGCACCAACAATAGTTTTGTTGCCAATCCAAATGCGCGGACGAAGCTTCTCGCCCATAACCGTCATAGCATTTTCAATATTCACGCCTGGAAAATGATCATCAATAAACGCGCTCTGTATGGATAAAAAAGCGGAGTTTCTGTTTCTGAAACTTAACAGGCGATCGGAAAATTCGCGAAAACTTGATTGTTTTCGTTCAAAGTTAAAACCTTGCAATGTATCGTTATAAAAAATATAACCGTTCGTTGAAAAGGGAGCCTCCAATGTATTGACCAATCCAGGCGATGCTTTGCTGCACAAATAGTTAAAAAGGCATTCATCCGACTGACTCGCTGCATTGACTATAGGCCAAGACTTAACAAGCCCTTTCAATAGCACAGGAACAGATTTCTTTTTTAGAAGCTCATAAAGCGCTGGAGACTGCCATTCATGGAAAATCTCTACTTTTGGAAGCTGGTCAATGATAGATATCATGATTATTCAGCGCGTTTTTTTAATTTAAAATCGATCAAGCGCTGGATATGTCCAAATGACAGCAAATGAGAATAAATTAAACTAAAATAATTATTGCGCTGAATAAAAATAATGGTTTCATCATCCAGTTCGCTCAAAGCCTTTTGGCTTACTCTATATATCCCACCAAGAATACTTTGATCATTACCCAAGTTAATTTTTAGCTCTACAGGCTCAATTAAGCCTTTCTTAAAAAGAAACTCCATAAATTTGTAAGTACTTACTTCCTGATCCATCAATTTGGAAAGATCATTTATTTTTCGAATGGTTAATTCTGTTGGTTCGCCAGTCGAATGAAACAAGCGCTCACCCTGCTTACCAACCAGCTTACTATCCATATCAATACATAAACTTAAATTTCCAGTACCTTCATTAAGAACAGCAGAGAATGGATATCTATAGATTGAAGCCGGAACATAGGTTGATAGAGCACCTTTATTGCTGAAAATTAGATTTTCATTTTTCTCCAACCCCACCAATCCAGCAGCGCGGAACTCTCCTGTAACGGGATCTTTGACAAATACGACAGGAAAATTAACTGCTGCATAAACAAATTCATCAGCAACCAAAGGCACAAGATTCGCATTCTGAACATGTTCAAAACTCAACTTGTTATACACACATAAGTCTACGTGTAAATTTTTATCCAAAAGTTCTATATTTGCCATCACAACACCTATTGAAAACTCATTTAAAACCTATTTCATTTGCAATAAAAAAGCCGGACAAGTGCCCGGCTTTTTATTAAACGCTAGGCCATTTCATTAGAAGGTATAACGTATACCAGCAGTGAAACGACGACCATTTTCATAAATAGACATCAGACGAGACTCATTATCATCAGCATATTCAGTTACTTCTTCATCTGTCAGGTTAAGAGCTTCAAAGTTCAAGCTCAAACCTTCCATCAGATTGAAGCTGATGGTTGCATCCACTTGACCAAAGTCATCGTTAAATAAGTCATTACCGTTGCTATGCTTACCTTTGTACCAGTCAGTACGGAAGTTATACATAACACGAGCACTTAACAAGTCGTTCTCATAGAATCCAGACAGGTTATACATGTTTTGTGAAACGCCTGGAGTGTAAGCTTCAGGGTCATCATTTTCTGCATCGGTATAAGTGTAGTTAGCTGTTAAACCAAAACCATTTTCAAAGGTATGTGTCGCAGCCAACTCAAGACCAGAAACCGTGCCACCTTCAGCATTAGTTGGCTTATTGAATGCCACATCAACCATAGTGTTGTCTTCTTCACGCAAACGAGGCTCAACATAAGTTTCTGTACCAATGTATGAACTAATATCTTTGAAGAAGTAAGCAGCAGATACGATAGATGCATCAGCCAAATACCACTCGTAAGACAAGTCGTACTGGTTAGCAAACGTTGGCTTCAGCAATGGGTTACCAGCAGAGCCCGTTGGGTTAGGAACGTTCAATGCGCCAGCAGTCTCGTAAGCAGAAAGTGATGCCTGATTTTGACGAGCCATCACACGACCAGCACTAAAGCGTAAGGCCATCTCATCATTCAGATCATATTTGATGTTCACACTGGGGAGGATTTCACTGTAATCGTTATCTACTGTTGTCCAGTTCACAGTATCTGTAGGTGGAGATATCAAGGCAGCCCATGCAGGGTCAATCTCGTCCACGTTAACGAGCTGCAAACCAGAGCCGGTGTAGTCATAACCACCTGAAGTTTGCGAGGTATCAACATAACGTAAACCCACGTTACCGCTGATAGAGTCAGATTCGAAATCACCCTGCACATACAATGCAGTGATATCCTCTTCAACAGTCCAGATCTCAGGCAAGTTATTCCAGACAGCATAAGTAGCAGGACGACCATTCAATCCAACAAATGCAATCTCTTCCATTACCGCACGGTTTTGCTTAACTACGTCAAGGAAATTTCCACCTACAGGTGCATCAACACTCTGCACACCTAAAGCATTCAGGTCACAAGTTGCCAAATTTGGGCACTGGTCAAAGACGTACCACATATAGCCACCGTTATCACCAACCGGATCAGCATGCCAACTGTAAGCATGACGGTCTTGTGTACGCTCTGCATCACGTAATTTTGCACCCACTTTAATGGCATTAAATGCACCCAACTCAACAGGGAACACCAAATCTACTTGAGCATATGTCTCTTCATCGGTAGTTGGCTTAGAGCCACCCCAAATCCAACCAGCAGCAAAGGCAGAAGCATCTGCTGGAGCAGGGTCTGACACCAGACTTGGCGCAGTCAGGTCAAAGCTTGCACTTGAACCAGCGGCAACATATTCCCATGACGTCTCACGGAAAGTACCGCCTTCAGCCTCGGTATAACCAACAATACCAGTCAAAGTAAACGCATCAGTTTCGTATTTGGTTTCAAAATTGTAAGACTTGGTTTCGGTGCTTGAAACACGGTTAATCCAGTTCACACCTACGTTCACAGAGTCGGACTCGTTAGCAACCACGCTACCATTTTCGATGGTGGCGCCAGAGATATCAGTGATTGGCCAAACCAGCCAGTTAGCATTTTGGTTGTTTGCATCCATTTTGGAATTCAACAAATTCAAAGTCATAGTCAATGAATCTATTGGCGCAGCCTGAAGGGAAACAAATGCTGTTTCACGCTCACGGCTTTGCTCAAAGCGCGGAACACCCATCGGCTGGCTAGGAGCAGATACACCATTGGCATTTTCAGCACCCCAGCCCAACACCTCAAAACCTTCGCGAACAACTGAACGATCTTGCTTGGTGTAAGAAATCAACGCACCCAAACTTTCTGCATCGTTTTTCCAAGAGTACTGCGCAGCTATTTGCGGATCAGTTTTTTCTGAAGTCTCTTGATATTGACCTTCGAGAGACACAGTAAAGCTGTTAGCTTCTTGCTCAAGCGGCTTGCGGGTCTTGATAATTACAGTGCCACCCAAAGAACCTTCTTCCTGAGAAGCTTCGGGGCTCTTGTGTACTTCAACAGTGCCGATAAGAACGGATGGCAATAAGGTGTAGTTAAAACTGCGGTTTGGGTTATCCAGAATGAACCAGTCAGCTGATGCTACGGTTTGGCCATTCAATAATGTACGGTTGTAATCTGAACTAGTACCACGAATATTTACTTTTTCGCCTTCACCAAACTCACGACTTACATTCACACCAGGGATACGAGACAGGGACTCTGCCGCGTTGCGATCCGGAAACTTACCGATATCTTCCGCGTTAATTGCATCCACTACAGTGGCAGCGTTACGTTTAACATCAATGGATTGCTTGAGCGATCCACGGATACCGGTTACCAATACTTCTTCCGGCTCTGCACCCGCATCTTGTGCATTAGCAGTTACTGCAAAACCCATCATCGCAACGGCTGCAACAGAACCGAGCATGATTGCACTTTTGTTGGCTAGCTTGATCGCGTCACTTAACTTATTACGCATGGTTAATCTCCCGAGATTGGTACTTTTATGTGTATTGATAACGATTAAACCTTTTCGAAAATCGCCGCCCCAAGACAACGTTGTCGATGAATCAACACTATCCAGACAGGACAACGTTGTCAACAACTTTGTAAATACGCGTAAAAGAAAGTAAATCAATGGCTGCTGTGGAGTTTTAGAAGAAATCTATTACAAATCAAATGATTAGATTATTTATGTGCCAAACACCGCAAAAAAATTATTTTTGTTGTTACCGAAAAAACATTACGAAAATACACATATGAATTTCCAGGCATAAAAAAAGCCGCAAAAATGCGGCTTTTTTCAGGCTTTAACGCCCACCTACTTACGCACAACAATAACTCACTGGGTAATAAGGCGTGCACGCAATTGGCGCAAACTTGCCTTCACGCTGCGCGCATTTTCGGGGCCCATGCGCAGCATTAATTTGTGGGTTTGTGGTAATTGTTCCAGTGCCGGGTCAGCGTATTGATAAAACACTTTTGGACGAACTAACAATAAGTCGCCTTGATGATCTGGCGCCGCCAAAATGTTATCAATCGCTGCAATCAGCACGCTGTGGAAATTCGGTTTTTTCAAACCTAATTCGCGAAAGGCTTCTTCGAGTAAAGGATAAAAACGACGGTACACGGCAATCGCTGCATCGCTATCAATTAACGCCAAGGTAGTGACATAGGTTTCATAACGCTGGTAATTGTTGGTGGATACGCGCTCCTGCTCAACCGCTTCGCCTTCAATCATCACGGTAAAACTATCCACAATAAATGGTGGCGGTGGTGATATGACCGGGCGGTATTCGTGAATGACTTTACCCTCGGAAAGATTGTTCACAGCCAATACAAATTTACGAATCAATTCCTGCGGCACCAGTAATTCAATGAGCCCTTCGCCGCGCAATTGCATTAACGCCGCCAATACACTGCTGTCACTCTCGCCGAGTGCTGGTAGCGGCTCAACTTCAATTACTTGGGCCGGTGGTTGATATTCTTCGATGGGCGCCTGTTCCGCCGGAACGCTACTGGCAGTAACAGCCGTTGGGGTGGTAGCGCCAGGCGTTACCTGCGTAGGGGTAATTGCAGGGCCATCATCGCGCAGGAACATAAAGGCAAGACCCAGCGCAATCAAGGCAATGACTACGGTAACAATCATGGCAGTAGACGAAGATTTGGGACGGGGCTGGTAATCATCACTCATGGCAAACCCTTTTGTTGGTGACTTGTTGGTAATGGTGGATAACACGAATTAATGGGCGATTATGGCGTAATACCTATAGGCCTGACAGCCTCCTTGATACAGGGTTCCCAACTTTTACTGACAACCGCTAGACTGACGGCTATTTCTGGCCTGTTCAGCGTTGAAGATTTTAAGGATTTCTATGAGTCGCCTTGCTCTTTTTGCTCTTTTTTTAACCCTGTTAGGCTGCGTCAGTATCGGGGGCTCCCAGTGGGATCAACGCTACGGCAAAGCCGTTCCGCGTGAGCTTTCCTCCGACCCACAACTGGCGACTCACACTTATTATGGCGATACCAAAACCATTATCGAACAGCGCTGCGTGGTGTGCCACGGTTGTTACGACTCGCCCTGCCAACTCAAACTTGAATCCTATGAAGGACTATTGCGCGGCGCCAACCCCGCCAAAGTTTATGATGGTACTCGCCTGCTGGGCGCCAGCCTGACCCGCTTGTTTGAGGATGCCCAGTCCACGGCTGAGTGGCGCAGCAAAGGTTTTCACCCGGTAATCAACGAGCGCGGCAACAGCGCCAGCGGCAATATCAATGCAAGTGTGACGGCCCAGCTGCTGCAGTTAAAACAAGACAATCCACTGCCAGAAGATGCCCTGCTCTCGGAGGCGTTCAATCTGGACATTAATAGCCCCCAGTACTGCGCCAGCATTGAAAACCTGCATAGCTATACCGCCAAGAACCCATTATTGGGTATGCCCTATGGCCTGCCGGGGCTGAATGAACAAGAGCATAAGGTCACCATGGAGTGGCTTAAACAGGGAGCGGCGATGGGCAAAGCACCGGTGCTCCCGGAAAAAATTTACACTGAAGTCGCACGTTGGGAAGCCTTTTTAAATGGCAACACACTCAAAGCACAGTTGATCAACCGCTACATTTATGAACACCTGTTTTTGGCACAGATCGATTTTGCCGCCGCGCCCGGTGTGTATTTCCGCCTGGTGCGCTCCAGCACGCCACCGGGCGAGCCCATAAACCGTATCAGCACCGCACGCCCATTTGATGACCCGGGCGTGAGCCGGGTTTACTACCGCCTCTGGCAAGATCCCTCCAGTGTAGTCGCCAAAAACCATATGCCCTATCGCCTGGACGCGGCGCGAGCGCAACAGTGGCAAGAGCTGTTTTATACCCCCGCCTATCCAGTCAGCTACCTGCCTGACTACAACAGTGCAACTGCCTCCAACCCATTCATCACCTTTGCACAACTGCCAATTAATGCGCGCTATCGTTTTATGCTCAATGAAGCGCAGTTCACCATTATGAATTTCATCAAGGGCCCGGTGTGCCGCGGACAGGTGGCACTCAATGTGATTCAGGATCACTTCTGGGTATTTTTCTATTCACCCGAATCACAAGCCACCGATGAGGATGCACGTTTTCTGGCGGAAAATAGCAAACACCTGCAATTGCCAGCGGGTGCGGGTAATACCCTGTTGCCGCTCACTAACTGGATTAAGTATTCAGAGCTGCAAAAAGAGTATCTAGCGGCTAAAGCCAATTTTGTGAAAGAAAAAATCGCCGCTAATGGCGGGCTGGAAATGCACAGTATTTGGGATGGCGATAAAGGCAGTAATAACAACGCCGCGCTCACCATTTTTCGCCACGCCGACAGCGCCAGTGTGCACAAAGGCATGATTGGGCAATCGCCCAAAACTGCCTGGGTGATTGGCTACCCGCTGCTGGAGCGGATTCACTATCTATTGGTGGCGGGTTTTGATGTCTACGGCAATGTCTCACACCAACTGTTGAGCCGCCTCTACATGGATTTTTTGCGCATTGAAGGCGAGATGAATTTTGTCGAATTATTGCCTCGGGAGACACAGCAAACCACTTTGCAGTATTGGTATCGCGATGCGGAAGCTAACCTGCAAACCTATATTGATCTCTACTTAAAGCAGGTAGATATCACCAATAAGATTCACTACCAGAGCGACGCCCATCAGGAAGAGCTCTACCTCAAGTTGAAACGACATCTGGGCAAAGCGGGCCAGTCGCCGCACAACCTCAACACCGCCAAATTGCCAGCGCACAAACTGGCGCTCTATCAGGAGTTGCAAAATACCAGCGGTAAGGCCATCAGTTTTTTGCCGCAAACCACACTCATCGAATTGCGCGGTGTGGGCTTATTTAGCCTGATTCACAACAGTGCTTACTCCAATTTATCGTCACTCTTTGGCGAGGACAAACGGCGTATTCCCGGCGAAGACAACCTCACCCTTGCACGCGGGGTAATCGGCGCCTACCCCAACAGTTTTATGCGCATAGAACCTCATGAATTGGACGAGTTTATCGCCCAGCTGCAGCAATTGGGCTCGGAGCAGGACTACCGCAACTTCAAGGCTCGTTTTGGAATCCGGCGCACTCACCCCGACTTCTGGGCATTTAGCGATAGGGTTCATCAACTCTATAAAATCGCTGCACCGGAAGAAGCCGCATTGCTGGACTACAATCGGCTGGAAAATCGTTAATAAAAGTTTCACAAAGAAATGTTAACGATTTGCGCAAAAACGGCACCGTAAATTGCGGCACAGGGGTAAATGAAGTATTCTTTCTAATAATCAATCTCATTTACATTCAAGACGACATTATCTATGAATACTGCTGTGCTTGCTGACTCCCTCTCCCCCGTGCTGCGCCTTGATCAATGTCGCAAAGGCGCGACCGTGCGGGTGACGACCCTGATTGAACAACCGCTGTTTGGTGCGCAAGACGAACGCGTCAGCCTGCGTTTGAAAGAACTGGGGTTTTTACCCGGCGCATTGCTCAAAGTGATCGGCTTTGGCTTGATGGGCTCAGACCCCATGGCAGTGCAAGTCAACGGTACCAAATTCGCGTTGCGTCGCGCTGAAGCCGCCAAAATCTGTGTGGAACCTGCATCCACTCACCCCTAATCAGGCCTCTATCAGGTAGCTCTATGTCCTCCCCTATTCGCTTTGCGCTGATTGGCAACCCCAATTGCGGCAAAACCTCGCTGTTTAATCGCTTGACCGGCGCCCGCGCCAAAGTGGCCAACTACCCCGGCGTTACCGTTGAGCGCCGCTCGGGCATAGTGACCGGTTTAACGAAACCCGCCGAATTGCTCGACTTACCCGGCACCTACAGCCTGTTTGTGACATCGCCCGATGAGCAAGTAGCCCGCGATGTGATTCTGGGCAAACTGGCCGGTGAACGCCGCCCGGATTTACTTATCGCTGTCGTCGACGCCTGCAACCTGCGCCTGGGCTTACGGTTGGTGATGGAGCTGAAAACCCTCAATCGCCCGATGGTGCTGGCACTCAACCAAATGGATGAAGCCAAACGTCGCGGCATCAGTATTGATACAGCAGCGCTCTCGCACGCGATTGGTATGCCTATTATCGAAACCGTCGCGGTGAATAGCCAGGGTGTGAACGAGTTGCGCGCACTCTTGGATGGCTATGCACAACAGCCACCACTGGCCGCTGGCGAGCAGAGTTTGACCCTGAGCGACCGTCAGGAATCGGTAGAAGCGCTCTATGCCGAAATCGAGAGTTTGATACGCCAATACGTCATCGCCCCCGCGCACCTGCCGCGCTGGCAAGATCGTCTGGATGCCTTGGTAATGCACCCGCTGCTCGGTTTAGTGGTGCTATTCAGTATTTTGTTGGTGATCTTCCAAGCGGTATTTGCCTGGGCATCACCGGCGGTGGATTTAATTGATGCGGGTTTTAGTGGGCTTGGAGAGTTAGTCGGCACGCTATTGCCCGACGGCATTCTGAAAGACTTTATCGTAGAGGGATTAATCGCCGGCGTGGGCGGTGTGCTGGTATTCCTGCCGCAAATTATCATCCTGTTCTTTTTTATCCTGGTACTCGAAGACACTGGCTACCTCACCCGTGCCGCGTTCTTGCTGGATCGCCCCATGCGCGGGCTGGGCTTGTCCGGTCGCTCGTTTATCCCACTGCTGTCGAGCTTCGCCTGCGCTGTTCCCGGCATTATGGCGACACGCACTATCTCCGACCCACGCGAGCGGTTTATCACCATCATGGTCGCGCCACTCATGACTTGCTCGGCGCGCCTCCCGGTGTATGCGCTAATTATTGCGGCGTTTATTCCCGAAAAAACCGTGTGGGGCTTTTTTAACCTGCAGGGTTTAACCCTCTTTGCCCTCTATTTCGCCGGTGTAGCCAGCGCCGCACTGATCGCCTGGATCATGCGCCGCCGCAGTGGCCGCGAAGAATTTCCACTGTTGCTCGAGTTGCCCACCTACCGCTGGCCCATGGCCTATCACCTGTTGATGGGTTTGCGTGAACGCGCGTGGATTTTTATCCGCCGTGTGGGCACCATTATTCTCGCCCTCTCGATTGTGCTCTGGTTTTTAGCGACATTCCCCGGCGCCCCGGAAAACGCCACTATGCCTGCTATCGACTACAGCTTCGCCGGTCAACTCGGCCACTTTATGCAGCCGCTGTTTGCCCCACTCGGTTTTAATTGGCAGATGTGTATTGCATTGATTCCCGCCATGGGCGCACGCGAAGTTGCCGTAAGTGCGTTAGCAACGGTTTATGCTGTAGGTGAAGAATCGATTGATGTTGCACTTGGCTCTGCACTCGCTGCAAGCTGGTCACTGCCGGTGGCCTACGCCTACCTCGCCTGGTTTGTGTATGCACCACAATGCATATCCACCATCGCCGTGGTAAAACGCGAAACCAACTCCGCCAAAGCGACGACTTTTTTCACCGTTTATTTATTTGCATTGGCCTACTTTGCCGCCTGGGCGACCTACCAAATCGCCAGCGCAATTGTGGGTTAATCAACGAAGGGGGGAATAACTATGTGGCAAGACATTCCGTGGCAAGAACTGATTGTTGGTATTTGTGTTCTGGCGGCGGTGATTTTTTTAGTGCGCCGCTGGCTGTTCCCCTCCGCCAAAAAATCCGCCGCTTGCGGTGGATGTGGCGGGTGCGATAAAACCAGCGACGCCAGCTGCAGCAATCCCACCGAAAAAACACAACATTGATCATAAGGGCGCGATTTATCGCGCCCTTTGATGTGCCCTCTCCCATATCCCACCTCGATCCTGAATCAATCCAACGCGGGCGCAATAAATTGCGCCCCTACACATTTGTCATATGAGCCGAATAAACCTATTATTCAGCTCATATAGTGAGCCAAATATAGAAGATATTCGGCTCGCTCCCACCATGGAGGCAGCCTTGACCGACTACACACCACCCAATCGCTGGATTTGGCAGCAAGCCGACTGGCCGGAGTTTCACTGGGATCATAAGCGGGTGGAGCATTTACTACGCGATGCACATACCAATTTGGGTGTATTGCTAGGGCGAGCAGGAAGTATTGCAGGTGGTCTGGATAAGGCGGCAGCACTGGATGCCTTGTTACAGAACATCATTACCTCCTCCGCAATTGAAGGTGAAAGCCTGAATGCGGCGTCGGTGCGCTCATCGCTGGCACAGCGTTTGGGTATAAGGCTGGATGACGAATCAATTCAGGCAACCTCAATGCGTACTGAAGGCTTGGCCGAGCTGATGATGGACGCGGTGCAAAACACCCAAGTGCCGCTTTCGCTTGAGCGTTTACTGAAATGGCATTGCTGGTTATTCCCGGACGATGAGCCGCGCTTGGTTTCTACTCGCGTAGGACAATTGCGCGGGCATGAAGCCATGCAGGTTGTATCCGGCCGCATCGATAAACCCAAAATACATTTTGAAGCACCACCACGCAGCCTATTGGATAAACAACTCGCTCAGTTTATCGACTGGTTCAACCAGTCAAATAATCCCTCACTTGATCCATTAGTGCGCGCCGCAATCACACACTTTTGGTTTATCACTTTGCATCCGTTTGATGATGGCAATGGTCGAATCACTCGCGCACTAACCGATCTGGCATTGGCGCAGGCCGATGCACAATCAATCCGTTTGTATGCCATGTCGTCGGCAATTTTAGCTAGCCGCAACGATTACTACCGCATTCTGGAAAAATCTCAATCGAGCGATACCAACATCACAGAGTGGCTTGAATGGTTTTTGCTCACCTTGAACACCACCTTGCAAATGGCGCTGGATGCAATTGATCGCATTTTGCAAAAGCGCCGTTTCTGGCAGCAATTTCATACAGAAAACTTTTCAGGAGAACAACGTAAAGTTCTAAATCGATTATTGGACGGCGGCGAGCGTGGATTTGAAGAAGGTATTAGTGCGGCGCAATATCAAAAAGTCGCAAAGGTGAGCAAAGCCACCGCAACACGGCATTTAAGTGATTTGCTCTCTAAAGGTTGCATCGAAAAATTACCGGGGGGCGGACGCAGCACCCGCTATCAAATTGCTCATTCAAATGGTGAAAGGTCTACTGACCTCCTCCCGTCTCCCCATACCAATACCGCGGCTGATTAATCGGCATGGATTTGGGCAGGGAGGGATTGCTGAGCAGCAGCGGTTTGCGATTCACCAAATAAGGCAGGCCATTTTTGATGCGGGGATGGGACTTGAAAAACTGCTCGAATTCGCCGTTATCGATTAAGCGTTCAAAACCGGATTCCATCCGTTTGGCTAATTCTTCGTTATCTTTATTCACAAAAAAATACATGGCCGCGGGGTAAGACAAGTACCAATTGGGCGCAACCACCAGATCGTACCGCTGCAAAAAGGCAGTTTCATTAGCAATTTCGGTGACGCCGCGCGGAAAATAATCAAAGCGTTTAGCCGCCAGCATTTTGTACAACTGCTCCTTACCTACCCCTTCAGTAACCGGCAATCCATTCGCTTTTAGCACAGCCGTATCCGGCCAGTTTGCGCCCTGTCCTGCGACCAGTTGTTGTAGATCCTGCAGCGAGGTTATTTGTTTGAAGCGCGCTTCGTCCTGACGGCGAATCACCATCAACCGCGCGCCAATTAAGCCTTTGAATAATGGAATACGAATGGGACGTAGCAGGGTTTCCCGGTGATTGGAGGTGACTGTCCACAGCAGGTTATTGGTGCTTTCGGTATTGCTTAATTCAATAAGCCAGCGCCACTGGGTGAATTGGCGATCGGAAAATCGCAGTTCAATGTGCTCATTGGGGGCTTTGCTTGCGGCAAGAATCAGGCGCAGCAGGTTGACGTAGTAGTCATCCTCACGCTCCGGGGTGACCGCTTCCACATTCACCACATAAATGCTGGGGGTAGTTTCGGCAGGTGTAACAGCGACCTGTGCCCGGGCACAATTTGCGAGAACAAACACGGCCGTAAAGATGTGCCAGCGCAAGTGCCACATAGACTGATCCACAGAAGTCACCTTGCTTGAGATTAGCACAGGGAAAGGGATGACACCGCCGGAGTTGCTGCCGTATAGTCGCGCATCACCAGCAGGGCTACTTACGGAATTCGCACCATGCAACAAAAACTGGAAACTCGCACTTTTTTGCTCTTTCTGCTCATCGTCTCTGTGGGCTTCTTACTCGTTTTGAAACCTTTCTTTGGCACCATTTTTTGGGCTTGTGCGATTACGGTAATTTTTTATCCGATGCAGACGCGGCTGATCAAATATTTCAATGGCCGCCCCAATACCAGCGCATTACTCACATTATTTGCCTGCATTTTGGTTGTGGTATTGCCGGTCACCATCCTAATTAGCTCGGTGGTTGCCGAGGGTTCGGCTTACTACAAGAAGCTGGAATCGGGAGAGGTAGACCCGGCGCGCTATCTCGATCAGGTACGCACAGCCTTCCCCGCCGTGCAAGCAACCCTGGATCGCGTTGGAATCGATTTTGCCAAGGTCAAAGAAGGCGCGTTGAGCGTGACCATGAGCGGCGGTAAATGGTTGGCACAAAATGCGTTAAGCATCGGCCAAAACACCTTTAAGCTACTGCTGAACATCTGCCTGATGTTGTACCTGACGTTCTTCCTGCTGCGCGATGGTAATTACCTGTTGGAATTATTAATCCGCGCCTTGCCACTGGGCGATTCCCGCGAGCGCTTGTTGTTTTCCAAGTTTGGCGAAGTCACTCGGGCCACCATCAAAGGCAATATGGTAATTGCGCTGATTCAAGGTTCACTCGGCGGCCTGATTTTCTGGGCGCTGGGTATTCCCGGCGCGCTCTTGTGGGGTGTGGTAATGGCGGTGCTGTCGCTGATTCCCGCTGTGGGGCCAGCGATTGTTTGGGTGCCGGTTTCAATCTATCTGTTTGCCAGCGGTGAGAATGTCAAAGCAATCATTTTGATTGCTTTTGGTGCGGGAGTAATCGGCTTGGTTGATAACATTCTGCGCCCGATTTTGGTGGGCCGCGATACCAAGCTGCCTGACTATATCGTGTTGCTCTCCACCCTCGGCGGCTTGGCGCTATTTGGCATTAACGGCTTCGTGATTGGGCCGGTGATAGCGGCCTTATTTATCGCCTTTTGGGGAATTTTTATGCGCGATGTAAACGTGCCCGATGCCCCACCGGTCGCACTGGAGAGTCAAAAGCCGGAGGAATCCGCTGAGTGATCTGCTAGACTGCGCGGCCTTTTTACCTTGACTCCACCTCAAGTGGAGCCATAAATCCTTAAGATGAGATTTGATTATGTCTAACCAATTCAAGAGCGTTGAAGAACTCGTGAGCTACGGCATTGGCCGTCAAATGGGCGATCAATTGGCCAGCAACCCGTTTGATGGTGTATCACCTGAAGCAGTAGCCCAAGGCGTTGTGGATGCATTGAAGGATGTTGCAATGCCTTACAGCAATGAAGAGATGCAAGCCGCCTTTGAAGAGATTAACACCCGTATGCAAGCCAAAGCGGCTGAACAGCACAAGGCGTTGGCAGGTGCTGGAGAAGCTTTCTTGGCAGAAAACGCCAAAAAGGCGGGCATTACTGTGACTGCATCTGGTTTGCAATATGAAGTAATTACACAAGGCTCCGGTGCAGTTCCAACCGCGACTTCTAAAGTAAAAACCCATTACCACGGCACTTTGATCGACGGTACTGTGTTCGACAGTTCCGTGAATCGCGGTCAGCCAATCGATTTCCCGGTTAACGGTGTAATCGCCGGTTGGACTGAAGCATTGCAATTGATGCCTGTGGGTTCCAAATGGCGTTTGTATGTTCCGCACAACCTCGCCTACGGTGAGCGCGGTGCAGGTGCCAGTATTGCGCCTTTCTCAACGCTGATTTTTGATGTTGAGTTGATTGATATTGTTGGTTAATTAATTCATACCAACGTCGAGCTCCAGCAGGAGTTGCGGAAGTGTTTCCGAGACACGCCGTAAATCCTTCCCTGGAGGCTCGCCGTCGACATCCATGTCTCCGACGGTCTCAGAAACACCTCCGCAACTCCTGCTTCATCAGCTTCGATAAGCTTTACAAGCACCCCATTATTCACTGTTAATTTGTTAACGGATTTTCCATGTGGTTTAAAAATTTACGTTTGTATCGTCTCACCGAACAGTGGACTATTTCCGCTGAAGAATTAAATGAAAAGCTTGCCGAATTTTGTTTTAACCCCTGCGGCAACCTGGACCCAATGCGCTATGGTTTTGAACCACCGCTGGGGCGTCACGGCAGTGAGTTTGTACACGTGACTAACGGTTACGTGATGATTTGCGCTAAGAAGCAGGAAAAAATTCTGCCTGGTGGCGTGATCAAAGAACAGCTGGAGGAAAAGGTACAGGCGATTAAAGACGCCGAATCGCGCCCGGTTGGTCGCAAAGAGCGCGACACGTTAAAAGACGAAATTATTTTTTCGCTGCTGCCGCGCGCCTTTACCCGTTCATCGCTGGATTACGCTTACATAGCGCCGCAGGAAGGGTTGATTGTAGTCAACTCATCGTCCGCTAAACGCGCGGAAGATTTGCTCAGCAAATTGCGCGAAGCCTTGGGCAGTTTGCGCTGTTTACCTATCGCACCCAAAAACATTCCCACCCAAGTGATGACCCATTGGCTGCGTGAAAGCGAAGCACCGCACCAGTTTGAATTGGGTGAAGAGGTTGAACTACAAGCCGCAAAAGATGGCCGCGTAGTCCGCTGTAAAAAACAGGATTTAACCGCAAGCGAAATCCGCAATCATTTGGAAAGCGGGATGCACGTAAGCAAAATCGCGCTGGTGTGGAAAGAATCCATCAGCTGCATTATCGATGATCAAGTTGCGGTAAAGCGCTTGAAATTTGAAGATGTAATTAGCGATAAAGCCAACGAGCGCAACCCGGAAAGTAAAGCGGAGCAGTTCGATGCCGACTTTGCGATTATGGCGATGGAATTAAAAAACTTTATCTCCGCGTTGCTGGCAGCCTTTGGTGGTGAAGCAGAGCGCGAATAACAATTTTTTTAGTTGTATTGGTCGCGCCCTGGCTGAAGTTCTTGTTGTAATTGAGGCTGTAACTCTTGCACCACCACCTTGCGCGCTTCAGCCAGCGTTAAATAAAAACGCAGCACGCCTTTTATCGGTTTGATATTGGCGTGCGCCAGCGTGCTCAGTGGTTGTTTGGGAATATCGGTCAGAATTAATTCGGTATTATTTTTTTCGCATTTGGCGATTAATTTATTGAGCGACGACAAACCACCCGCATCCAGCAGCGACACCTCTTTTAGCGAGAGGATAATATGTTGCTGTTCGGTGCAGAGCGTTGAAAGCTCACCAAATACCCGATCAGCCGCCGCGAAAAATAATGGCCCACTAATACTGAACGCACGCCAGTTTTCCGGTAATTTTTTATCATCAATTCGCCCATCATCCGTCACATCATCCACATGGGTCATAGCTGCAATTTCTTTCATAAATAGCAGCGCCGCCAACACAATACCGGCGGTAATCGCAATCACCATATCGAACAACACCGTTAACGCAAAACAGGTGATAAACACCCAAACATCACCGCGCGGCGCCGTTTTGATTAAATGCACCGCTTTATGCGCTTCACTCATTCCCCAAGCCACCATCACCAACAGCGCCGCCATGGCAGGCATTGGTAAATAAGCGAGCAGCGGCGCGAGCGCAACCAACCCCAGTAAGACCACTAACGCATGGATCATGCCCGCCACTGGCGATTCCGCGCCCGCTTTAATGCTCGCTGCCGAACGCGCAAGTGCAGCAGTGGCGGTAATACCACCGAAAAATGGTGTGATGATATTGGCAATACCCTGCCCCAATAATTCGCTATTGGCACTGTGGCGTTTGCCGCTCATGCCATCCAACACTACCGCACACAATAAGGATTCAATCGCACCGAGCATGGCAATCGCAAAGGCGGCGGCGAGTAAATCCTGCACTACGCGCAAATTCCATTGAATCGATTCGCCATTTGCACCGGCCTGCAGCCAGGGCCATTCAAATTGCGGCAGCTGCGGTGGAATACCCAAACCGGTGCTACCGTCGGCCAGCGTATAAGAAAAACGCGAGCCAATTGTGTCCACATCAAAGCCGGATTGATTCAACACTACAGCGACCAGAGTGCCGACAATCAGCGCGGGCAAATGCGGCGGCACAGGCAACTTTAATAACGGCCACAACAGCATGATGGCAAGCGTCGCAGCGGCGACAACAAAACTCGGCCAATAAAAATCCGGCAAGTTTTGTATTAACAACCAGAGTTTTTCCAAATAGTGCTCAGGCATTTCTGGCAACTGCAAACCAAAAAAATCTTTTATTTGCAAAGTCGCAATCACCACCGCAATACCGGCGGTAAAACCAAGCGTTACCGCTTCAGGAATATATTCAATCAAACGCCCCAAGCGCAGCAGTGCCATCACCACCAAAATTCCACCAGCCATCACACTGGCCACCAGCAAGCCACCCAAACCATATTTTTGCGCGATGGGATAAAGGATCACGACAAACGCCGCCGTAGGGCCAGAAATACTAAACCGCGAGCCGCCCAGCAGCGGAATTAAAAACCCGGCGATGATGGCGGTATACAAACCGTATTGCGGCGGCACACCGCTGGCGATGGCGAGTGCCATCGCCAGTGGAATCGCAATAATGCCAACGGTGATGCCCGCTAATAAATCGCGGGTGAAGCGCGGCGCACCATAATGTTCAGTGATGCACGCCTCGCGCAAGGCGTGGCCAATTCGCAGGGAAAATAAATGGGCGCGATGGGGCATGGGAATCCTTTTTCAAAATCTTGATGCGGATTTTTGTCGTCGAATGGCAACCGTGGTTGGTGGCAAATTACTTTGCAAAACTAACGCCAGAATCCAAGTTCGCTATTTTTTAATTACTCAACCAGTATGGACACTCATCACTGTCAGCATAGCTGATGCAATGGATAAACCGACTTTACAACTTCTTTACGCCCCTCGCTTCTTCCCCACTCGATTCTTTACGCGCGTTTTCCCTAACCTGATCTCCTCGTTAACAGATGAGGTTATGCCCGTGAATACGTTGCTGTTGTTGATTGTTATAGCGCTCTCCATCTACTTGTGTGTGGCCATGGTCGCACCTGAAAAATTTCAGGAGTAAGCCATGCTGGAAATTACGCTGATTGTTGTTGCCAGCTTGATGCTGGCGTGGCCGCTGGGGATTTATATGGCGGGAATTTTCTCTGCGCAGCCTCACGCCAGCGACCGGTTTTTTTTACCTATCGAGAAAACGCTTTATCGCCTTTTAGGGATTAATGCGGCGCGCGGCATGAATTGGAAAACCTACGGCAGTGCGTTTCTGCTGAGCAATTTTTTGCTGTTTATCGCCGCTTTTTTGTTGTTTTTATTTCAGCATCGCCTGCCGTTAAATCCTGATGGTATAGGTCCACTAAGCTGGGATCTGGCGTTGCACACCGCCGTATCTTTTATCACCAATACCAATCAGCAACATTATTCAGGGCAAGCGCAGCTGAGTTATTTCTCGCAATCGGTGGCGATTGTGACCCTGCAATTTGTGACTCCGGCGATGGGTTTGGCAATTTGCCTTGCGGTATTGCGGGGGCTGCTTGGGGGAAACAATAAAGACACTGCCGCTGAAGGCGAAGAGCGGGATCTGGGCAATTATTATGTGGATGTGACCCGCGCCGTGGTGCGCGTATTAGTTCCCGCTGCCTCTATTCTCGCGCTCTTGCTGACGTGGCAAGGTGTGCCGAGTAGCTATGAGGGTGCGGCGACAATCACCACACTTGAATCAGGCACCACGCTCGAGTCAGCCAGTGTTGAACAGACAATCCCGCGCGGGCCAGTCGCAGCGATGGTGGCGATCAAACAACTCGGCACTAATGGCGGCGGTTGGTTCGGGCCCAACAGTACCAATCCACTGGAAAACCCCACACCGCTGAGCAATGCGCTGGAAACCATGGCGCTGGTGCTTATCCCCATGGCGGTGGTGTTTATGGCGGGCTATCTGCTGCGCAGCCGTCGTTTTACCTTGATGTCTTTGGCGGCGATGGGAATGCTCAGTATCGCCTGCATCAGCGCCAGTGTTTACAGCGAGCGCCAACCTAATGTCGCGTTTGCCGGGTTGAGCGCAAGCGGCGTGAACATGGAGGGCAAAGAAGTTCGCTTTGGTTCCGATGCCTCCGCACTTTGGGCGACGCTCACCACCCAAACCTCCAACGGTTCGGTGAATGCGATGCACGATTCACTCAACCCCATTGCCGGTTTGGTGACGCGCGCAGGCATGTTGATCAACGCCATCTGGGGCGGAATTGGCTGCGGCTTAGTGAATTTTATGGTGTATGTGTGGATCACCGTGTTTCTCGCCGGTTTGATGATCGGGCGCACACCGGAAATCTTCGGGCGCAAGCTAGAGACACCGGAAATTCGTCTGCTCGGCGTGCTGATCGTATTACCCAGTTTGTGCATCCTTGGGCTAACCGCCATCACGCTGGCGATCCCGTCTATCAGCGGCACCAGCAACCCGGGTTTTCACGGTATTTCCCAAGTGATTTACGAATACGTCTCCGCCTTTGCCAATAACGGCTCGGGGTTTGAGGGGTTGGGCGATAACACACCCTGGTGGAACTTGAGCACCAGTCTATGCCTGGCCTTGGGCCGCTACTTGCCGCTGTTTATCCCGCTGATGATTGCCGGATATCTCGCGCGCAAACGTGTCGCGCCTGAATCCAGCGCCAGCTTGAATATCGGCAGCACCACCTTTTGCCTGACGCTGGTGACGGTGATTCTGCTGCTCAACTTCCTCTCCTTCCTGCCCTCCATGGTGCTTGGCCCGATTGGCGAAGCACTGCAACTGGCTCAACACTCAGGGGCTGCCAAATGAAGAATTCGACTATCAAAAAATCCCAAAAAACAGCGCCTGCGCTCGACCAAAGCCAACTCGCCGCCGCTTGCTGGATCGCGGTAAAAAAACTCAATCCGCGTAGCGCCAGTAAAAATCCGGTGATGTTTGTGGTGCTGGTCGGCACATTGTTAAGCGCCGGTATCACCCTGCAACGAGCATTCGCTGGTGCCAGCTTTGGCTTTGAACTGACCTGCGCCCTGATCCTGCTATTCACCGTCTGGTTTGCCAATCTCGCCGAAGCAATTGCCGAGGCGCGCGGACGCGGGCAAGCCACCAGCCTGCGTTCAGCACGTCGCGATCTGATGGCCGAGCGGTTAGATAATCATGGGCGCATCACCCAAACCATTCCCGCCACCGACCTTCGCAAAGGCGATAAAGTACTGGTAAGCGCGGGCAACTATGTACCTGCCGATGGCGAGATTATCGAGGGCGTGGCCAGTATCAATGAATCAGCCGTGACCGGTGAATCGGCGCCGGTATTGCGCGAAGCCGGTACCGATCACTCGGGCGTTATCGGCGGTACCAAAGTGTTGAGCGGCGAGATAGTCGTCGCCATCACCACCGAACCGGGCGAGAGTTTTCTCGACCGCATGATCGGTTTGGTGGAGGGCGCCAAACGCCAGAAAACCCCCAACGAATTGGCGCTCACCGTTTTGCTTGCCGCGCTGACGCTGGTGTTTTTAATCGCCGTGGCCAGCCTGCCCGCTATGGCCGGATTTATGGGCGTAAATCTCGATAACACCATGCTGATCGCACTGTTGGTTTGCCTGATTCCGACCACCATCGGCGGGCTTCTACCGGCGATTGGTATCGCCGGAATGAACCGGGCGCTGGCCGCCAACATAGTCGCCAAATCCGGCAAAGCGGTGGAAGTCGCGGGCGATATAGACACCCTGATGCTCGACAAAACCGGCACTATCACCTTTGGCGATCGCCAAGCCACGCGCTTTTTGCCGGTGGCCGGTGTAAACGAACAGGACTTGCTGGAAGCCGCCGTTTACAGCTCATTGCAAGACCCAACGCCTGAAGGCAAATCCATCGTCAAGCTGGCCGAGAATCGTGGATTTCAGTTACCCAGCTTGCCAAGCGATGCGGTCTTTTCGCCCTTCTCCGCCGAAACACGCCTGTCGGGTTTAAGCCTGCCCGCAAGTGATGGCCAAACCGAAGGTGAGCAGGGCAAGAGTGCGCGCGAATTTGTCAAAGGCGCGGGCACAGCGGTAAGCCGCTGGGCAGAGGGTTACGATCTGTTTGTACCGGGTAGTTTGCAGGGTCTCATTAACCAAGTCGCGCAAACTGGCGGTACACCGCTGGTGGTCGCAAGCAACACCGCCATCCTCGGTGTAGTGGCCTTGAGCGATGTGATCAAACCCGGCATCGCTGAACGTTTCGCCCGTTTGCGCGCCTTGGGTGTGCGCACAATTATGGTCACCGGCGACAACCCTATCACCGCGGGTGCCATAGCAGCCGAAGCCGGTGTGGACGATTTTATTGCAGAGGCGAAACCGGAAGACAAGCTCGCACTGATCCGCGCCGAGCAAGCCAAAGGCCGTTTGGTCGCGATGGTAGGCGACGGCACTAACGACGCCCCCGCACTCGCGCAAGCTGATGTGGGTCTCGCGATGAACTCCGGCACTCAAGCTGCGCGTGAAGCGGGCAATATGGTGGACCTGGATTCTGACCCCGCCAAATTGCTTGCGGTGGTAGAAGTTGGCAAACAATTGCTGATGACACGCGGCGCACTCACCACTTTTTCACTCGCCAACGATGTGGCGAAATATTTTGCGATAGTGCCCGCGATTTTTATTGCTGCGATTCCGAGTATCGGCGCACTGAATTTTATGCAGTTGCACAGCCCGCAAAATGCGGTGATAGCCGCATTGATTTTTAACGCGCTGATTATTCCGGCACTCATTCCACTCGCACTCAAAGGCGTCAACCTGCGCCCGATCAGTGCTGAAAAATTACTGCGCAACAATATGCTGGTGTACGGCTTGGGCGGAGTAATCCTACCGTTTATTGCAATCAAATTATTGGATGTGATGCTGACACCGTTAATGTAAGGCGCCGTTGATGTAATTGCATGCTAATCACTTATGTCGTTGAGGTTTACCATGAATTTTTCACTCAGTTTTTCACAACAATTTTTTACCGGCTTGCGTTTTTGTTTGATGATGTTTGTGCTGTGCGGAATCCTGTATTCCGCCAGCATCACCAAACTTGGCGAGCTATTGTTTCCCTATCAAGCCAAGGGCAGTTTGCTCGACTATCAAAACGCAACGCGGGGTTTAGAGCAGGACGAAGCGCGCGGCTCAGTTTTAGTTTCACAAACCTTTAGCGGCGATGGCTATTTTCACGGGCGCCCCAGCGCCGCCAACAACGACCCTATGGCTACAGCAGGCAGCAACCTCGCCCCCAACAACCCTGCACTGCGCAAGCGAGCGCAAGCAGATAGCACCGCGATTCAAACGCGCGAGCAAGTTAGCGCCGCGCAAATTCCGGTGGACTTAATCAGCGCCTCCGGCTCAGGGGTTGATCCGCACATATCCCCCGCTGCGGCACAAGTACAAATCGCACGAGTTGCGCGGGCGCGTGGCATCAGCGAAGCAGAAGTTGTGCAATTAGTCGCGAACAATACCGAACAAAAACAATGGGGAATTTTCGGACAAGTGCGTGTTAATGTGCTTTTATTAAACCTCGGGCTCGATCAACTCGCACCGCGCTAATCACTAGATAACACTTGCTATGAACGATGAACAAACACAGCGTCACCAACAAGCTGATGCGCTGCTCAAAACAGTGCAGCGGCAAGGCGGCGGGCAGTTAAAAATATTTTTAGGCGCGGCGCCCGGCGTAGGTAAAACCTGCGCCATGCTCAATGCAGCGAAGGAATTGCAACAACAGGGCACAGCAGTGTGTGTCGGCTTGGTAGAGACGCACGGGCGCGCCGAAACCGAAGCCTTATTGCAAGGCTGTGCCATGTTGCCGCGCAAAACCATTCACTACCAAAACCAGCAACTCACGGAATTTGATGTAGATGCGGCGCTCGCGTTGCGCCCAAAAATTATTTTGGTGGATGAACTCGCGCACACCAATGTGCCCGGCAGCCGGCATAAAAGACGCCATCAGGATATTGCGGAATTACTCAAGGCGGGTATCAATGTTTACACCACACTCAATGTGCAACACATCGAAAGTCTGAATGATGTGGTGCTGCAAATTACCGGTGTGCGCGTGCAAGAAACCGTACCCGATTCGTTTATCGATCAAGCCCATGAAATTGTCTTTATTGATTTACCCCCGCAAAATTTAATCGAGCGTTTGCAGCAGGGAAAAGTCTATGTTGCAGAATACGCACGCTCCGCGCTGGAAGGTTTTTTTTCACCTGCCAATTTAACCGCACTGCGCGAATTGGCGATGAAAATTGTTATCGAGCACGTGGATGACTCGCTCAAAACCAGACTCGATTCACGCGGCGAACAACAACATTTAGTCATTAACGATAAATTGCTGGTATTAATTTCCAACCGCAGCGCGCACGACTATTTAATTCGCATCGGGCGTCGTCTTGCGGAAAAACGCGGCATGAATTGGTTGGTGGTATGGGTGGACACTGGCCAGGTGCAACTACAGCAAGACAAAGCGCGCTTGCAATCGGCCATGACACTGGCGCAGGAACTCGGAGCACGCACAGAAATACTGCGCGGCCCCAGCACCTGGCAAACCATTATTCCGTTTATTCGTGAAGAGCGCATCAACACTGTTCTGGTAGGCTCAGGCACACGCAAATGGCGCTGGCGCAGACCACTCTATCAGCGTTTGATTAACAGTGGTTTGGGATTGGAGGTGAGTGTCTACCGCGACCCGGATCAGCACAGCCGCGTTAATCATTTTATTCAACCTGCAGAAAAATTCTTGCCGGGCGCACGCGGTTATTTGCTCAGTATTCTTGGTGTCGCACTCGCGACTCTGATAGCCGTATTATCGAAAAACTGGCTACATCCGGACAATATGGTATTAATTTATGTAGTCGCCGTGATTATCAGCGGTCTGCGGTTTGGCGCCGTACCGGCAGTATTTTCGGCGATTTTTTCTTTCTTCAGTTTTAATTTTTTTCTTACCGAACCTCTGCACACACTTACGGTACACAATCAAGACGATATCACGCGGTTAATATTTTTAGTTGTGATTGGCCTAGTGTGTGGGCCTGCCGCCTCACGTATTCGCCGCCAATTTTTATTACTCGCCGAATCAAATCGCTACTCGGAGTCCCTGCAGCGGCTCGCTGAACAATTTGCTGTTGCCGACGACCAGAGCGCACTCTGGCAAGCATTGACTAAAGAACTCAACAGTTCGCTGCTGGCAGAAACCTGCGTAGTGCAATTCAATACGGCGCAATTTAATAAAAATAATTCTTACGATATTTTTCCCGCTCGCAGTGACACTTTCAGCGAACTCGACATGGCAGCAATTGAATGGACGCGCAAACAAGCGGCACCTTCGGGGCGATTTAGCGATACGCTCAGTAAATCCAGTTGGAGTTGTTTTCCTATCGCGAAAAATAATAAAACACTCGCCGTGATTTTAGTGCGGCTACAACCTGAAAAATCCAACCTCACCGCTTATGATCTGGATATCATCAACGCCATGACCCAACAGGCGGCCAATGCATGGCAACGCATCTACCTCACCAAAGATTTGGAGTCTGCGCGAGTAAAAGCAGAAATTGAACAGCTGCGTTCAGCACTGCTCTCATCCGTCTCCCATGATTTGCGCTCACCGCTTTCAGCCATGATTGGCGCTGCCGACAGCTTGCGATTATTGGATCAACAACTGAGCAGCGAAGACCGCAGTGAATTAATCGATACGATTTTGCAAGAGAGTCGCCGCCTTGACCGCTATATCCAAAACCTGTTGGATATGACTCGCCTCGGCCACGGCACCTTAAAAATTGAGCGCGACTGGGTTTCCGCCAGCGATATTATCGGCTGCGCCCTCACCCGATTAAAACGTTACAGCCCGGAAGCACTGATTGAATTTCGCGTGAATGGCACTGCACCGCTGCTCTATGCACATGCAGCCTTAATCGAACAGGCAGTGTTTAATATTCTGGAGAACGCGGCAAAATTTACCCCGCCCGGCGAAAAAATCACCGTCACACTCGAGCAAATTAATGATACCTGTACCATCAACATTGAAGATAAGGGGCCTGGAATTCCTGAAGATCTGCGCGAGAAAATTTTTGATATGTTTTATGTAGTATCCGATGGTGACCACAAGAAAAATAATACCGGCATGGGCTTGGCTATTTGCAAAGGTATGATCGCCGCCCACGGTGGCAGCGTAACGGCACTGGAAGGTTCACAAAAAACCGGGACGAGCTTTTTGGTAGAAATTCCGCTACCATTGAACCAGAAATAAACTGCCTATGAAAAAGCACGAGCATTTGTGATGAGCGCAAAAATTCTGGTCATCGACGATGAAAATCAAATCCGGCGCATGTTGCGTATCGCACTAAAGAGCGAAGGTTACGACATTAGCGAGGCGGAAAATGGTGAGCAAGGGCTCGCCAGTATTGTTCGCCAGCAACCGGATTTAGTCGTGCTGGATTTAGGCCTGCCCGATATGGATGGGCAAACACTGCTGCGCGAATTGCGCAGCTGGTCGGCGGTGCCGGTAATTGTGCTCTCGGTGCGCAACAGCGATAAAGAAAAAGTGCAACTGCTCGACGCAGGCGCGCAAGACTATGTGACCAAACCTTTTAGCATTGAAGAGTTTCTCGCCCGTGTGCGCGCCAACCTGCGCGACCATATTAAACAGCAGAGCGCACAGATTCTGGACGACGGTTATTTGTATATCGATTTAGGCAAACGCCTCGTCAAAACCGACAACAACCCCGTCGACCTCACCCCCAAAGAATATGCGGTACTCTCAAAACTCGCCAAAGTGCCCAACTGCGTAATTACCCAAACCCAATTATTACAGGAAATTTGGGGGCCAACGCATCAGGAAGATTCCCATTATTTGCGTATAATAGTCAGCCACTTGCGGCAGAAACTGGGAGAAGACCCAGCCGAACCCAAGTACCTCAAAACTGAAGCTGGTGTTGGCTACCGTTTACTCTTTGCTCCGCGATAAATTGCACCACGATAAATCGTACAGCGCAAAACCCAAACGTTAGTCACACCCACTACCGGATTTATGACTATGCGTTTTCTCCCCCAGCTCGCACTGCTTGCGACCAGTTTTTTCATTATCAGCTGCAGCCCTAAGCAAGAAATGAGCAAAATTGAAGGTTTTGCACAGGGCACAACCTACAACCTTACCTTTGAATTACCCGCCGACAGCAATCTGCCGGTGGAGAAAATTGAAACTGCCATCAGCGAAGAACTGGCGCGCATGGATAAGGTATTGTCTAACTACCGCGATGATTCGGTGATTGAACAATTTAACGCGCAAAAAACTACCGAGGCCCAAACCGTGGATGCCGAATTGGTGGAGCTGGTTGAAATCGCACGCACTGTGCATCGCGCCAGCAATGGCTGTTACGATCTCACCATCAAACCGCTGTTTGATTTATGGGGTTTTAAAAATGATGTATTCACACCGCCGAGTGAAGATGCATTAGGTGTGGCGCTCGCCAGCATCGGTTTGGATAATTTGGAAACCGTCAACACTACACAGCTGCGCAAACAACTTCCCAATTTGCGTATCGATGTTTCTTCCATCGGTCAGGGTTATGCAGTTGAACGCATGGTGAAAATTCTGGAGCAATTTGGCGTACAAAATTATCTGGTGGAAATCGGTGGCGAATTAAAAATTCAAGGTAAAAAAACCGACGGCGAAGCATGGCGTATTGCACTGGAAAAACCCCTGCCCAATGAGCGCAAAATGCATAAAATTGTGAGCTTCGACTCCGGCGAACCCATGTCACTGA